>Ga0315294_10001189_pt1 | contig 28064 bp, 22 predicted proteins | sample YL17G13_40_MG_FD_203626 | JGI IMG/M metagenome (GOLD analysis project Ga0315294, IMG submission 203626) | Sediment microbial communities from Yellowstone Lake, YNP, Wyoming, USA - YL17G13_40 | ecosystem: Environmental > Aquatic > Freshwater > Lake > Sediment | place: USA: Wyoming | collected... | reverse complement strand
ATTGGTCATAGGGACCAGGATGTAGCCCTTGCTGGGATCCGGAGGATCTCCAGCGTAGACCTCGTAGCCCTGTGGTCCCCAGTACCAGGCGTGATACGCGATGTAGGCGCAAACGGCGCCATCCAGGCGATCTTCGTAGCGCTTGAAGGCGCCTCCCTGCAATGAGGGTACGTCCACCTGGGTGATCTCTGGAGGAAGGTGCAGGGCCGGCTCGGCTTGCTGCAGGGCGATCAGACCGCGACGCAGGCGCTCCAGTTCCTGGCAACGGAAAGCATGGTCGCGGTTTGGGCGAGCCTTGTACTTGATGGTCTTGTGCAGATGGAAAAGGGCCAGGGTTGCCGGGTGTGGGTAGACTTCAAAGATGCTGCGGGCTGGGCCGCGGGCCTCGAGGTAGGGATCCTGCCGGAATCCCTGCTCCGCCAATGCCGCGACGATCTGCTCGCCGCGCGTGCAACTGCCAGGACGATTGCGATAGGCTGGATAGCAGCCCGCTCCAAAGCGTCCAAAGAGGTGCGTGACTTGCCGGTCCACCGGTCGCGAGCCTTCGGCGTTCGGAACGATGAGTGGCGCGTCGATGGCCACCAGTGCCGGGCCTGTGCCGGCGGTGTTCCTGACAAAAGCCAGCACCTCGGCGTTGTCCCCCAGGCGCTCCGGGGACGCAACCCAGTGCGCGTGGCCTCCTGAATCCTCGAGGGCCACGCCGCCCGAGTTGTTGCGGGGTCACCAGGCCAGGTCGAGGCCGATGAAGCGCGTGCCCATGGCGACCCCCTTTAGCCCAGAGGCTGCTTGAAATCGTAAATGCCGCCAGCCGTGCTCCAGCGGCGTCCGCACGTGTCACAGACGAGGCACTTGGGTTCCTGGGTGAGCTGGCTGCCACGGCAAGCGGGGCAACAGAACAGTGCCGACGGGGCCGGTGAGGCGTCCCCGTCCACAGCCCGTGCGCGCAGGAACATACTCGGTGTGAGCCTGAGCCGCGCGGCGGGTTGCTGCAGCCAACCATCCAGCGTGGCCAGCGCTGCTGCCGGGATGAGCCGCTTGAGGGCCTGCAGGCGAAAATGGGAGACGCTGAGCTGGCGCTCGATCCGGAAATGGGCCGCTTGCAGGCTCTGCTGTATGAATGCGGGATGAAAGTCAAAGTTCAGTGGCGCGAACTCCCAGGGTTCGAGACCAAACGGGCTGTGCTTCTGGCGCCCCACACGGTAACGGAGAATGGCCTTGAGGTTGCGCTTGTTGGCATACTCCATGACGAAGAAGGAGCCCGGGCGCAGGATGTGCCGGATGGCTTGTAGGGCTTGCGGCACGTCCGAGAGGTGATGCAGCACGCGCACCGTGACCGCCGTATCGAACGCCCCTGCCGCAAAAGGCATCTCGTAGACGTTGGCAGCGACGTAGGTGATGCGGCCTGACCCCAGGAGGCGCTGTGCCTCTTGCAGCAAAGAGTGCGCGGGGTCCATCAGGACGACCTCGTGGTACCCATTGTAGAGGTCCACAAGTCGGCCGAATCCGCCGCCGATGTCGATGATGCGGTCGCCAGTGGGGGGGAGCAGCTTGCGTAGCGCAATGCGCTCCGCCAGGTCCTCGTAGGCGCGACCCTGGCCTCCCCAGAAAGCCGTGCGATAGTCGCTGCCTTCATAGTCGCAGAAACGGGGCGCGCGCTCTGTCAAGCGAGGGTTGGTCAAGTGCTCTCCTCAATGCAATGTTTCACGTGAAACATGCCCGACCGAGAGAGCAGGCAGGTGTTTCACGTGAAACACGCGTGGGTGTGGTCAGGTGGGAGTCCCCAGTTGAAGCGCTAGGCCGCTGTGGACGGCGTCACAAGCCCGTTTGACACCTTGCACGAAATCAATTACAATAGCCGACCAGTGCTGCATGAGAGCCATTGTAGTGCATTGCCCGGTGACTGTCAAAGGCTTCGTCGGCAATTTGGATGCAGTGTACGCGGTTCCTTGTGATGCTAGCAGGTATGGAGGGATTTTTCTTGGCAAATACAAAGTCGGCAATCAAGCGCATTCGTTCGTCCGAGAAGCGGCGGGTGCTCAACCGCCAGTTCCGCACCCAGGCCCGCACGTCCGTCAAGAAGGCCAAGACGTTGATCGAGGCGGGAGAGATTGAGGAAGCGAAGAAGAGTGTCGCGGTTGCCATCCGCGCGCTCGACAAGGCGGCTGAGAAGGGCATCATCCACCGCAACAACGCGGCGCGGCGCAAGTCGCGGCTGATGCTGCAGCTCAACCAGGCCATCCAGGGCGCGGCGGTCTAGGTCCGCTCAAACCGGTTTGTGTTCACACGATCCACAAACAGGGCACCGCTCACGGAACGGTGCCCTGTTTCTTTTCTCCTCGGACGACCTCGAAGATCCATACTGCCCCCGTGCAATACACTGGTCGAAAGCGCGCACTGCACAGGAACATCTGTGGAGTCAGCGCGCCGCCCTTGGCGCCGATGTAGACGTGGGTAACCCCTTCCTGCTGCACGACGCTCTGCAGCCCGGGGTCGTCCGCATCCTTGACCTCGGACACGACTTTTGCCAGCTCGCTCACGTGTTGCACATAGTCTGGCGCTCCGTACACGTAGGGCAACACAGGCAAAAGGGCGCGCCGGCCGGTCAGTTGGGGGATCCAATAGCCGCCGTCGCTGCCCGTGTAGATGCCCAGTTGCCAAAGGCGGGCGTTGATCAGGAAGACCGCCTCGGGAGGCGTGTTGGCCTGAATCCACTGCATGGCCTGCACGTCCTCGGCCATGGCCAGTACGGTCACGGGGTTCACGATCGATACCAGACCCCAGGCGCTCCGTAGCAGCGCGACCCCAATCGAGGCCACCAGCACCGCCTGTGCCGCGGCTCCCGCCCAGCGCGGAGTCCGCAGTCGTTTGCGGACCGCGGACAGGACGCAGCGCCACCCATCCCAGAGGCCTGTCACAGCCTCGCCCCCCAGTACGGCCAGCGGCAGGTAGAGCGCGATTACCGCTGCGGCGTTGTTTACCAGATTCGTGTTTGCCAGACCCAGCCAGCCCGGATTCAGGGCCAGCGCCACGAGGCCCACCCAGGCTACAACCAGGATCGTCCCGCGGCGACGGCGCAGCAAGCCCGCCATGACACCCACGGCGGCCAGGACCATCAGGCCACGGTTGCGTGGCACGAGCAGGAGCCCCAGCGGCAGGGCGTTGTAGGCGGCGTCGCCGCGCGGCGCCTGCCCCGAGGCACGCACAGAGGCGGCAAAACCACGCGTGACCTGCAACAACCACGGCCCACTGAGCACAAGAGCCAGCAGGACCAGCATGCCAACGCGCAGCCAGAACTCGGATGCCTTGGGCCTGTCCCGCCTCCACAGCAGGCTGGCGCTCTGGTACAGACCACAGGCGAGCAGGAAACACGCCCCGAAGACGGTCACCCTGGCGTGGGTCAAGACCAATCCAGTTTGAAGCACTCCCGCAAGGCACAACAGACGGTAGTCGCGCCGGTCCGACTCCAGCCAATCTAGGGCGCCGACCAGTGCGGCGGGCAACAGCACCAGGCCCGTCAACTGGGTGTAGCGACCCCAGGTGACATAGTAGGCCGGCATGTAGGAGACCAATCCCACGATGGCCAGGGCGGCGGTAGCCGCCAACTTGCGGCCGGTGAGGCGCAGCGTCAGCAGGTAGGCCGTGAGGGCGGCAGCGGCGTTGAGCACCTGTCCCAGGATGAGCACGGCCTGCGGGACGGCCAGCCCGGAAAGCCAGTGGAGCACGGCCACGTCCGCGTGGAACCCGAAATGGTAGACAAAGCTCTGCGTAGGTAGGAGGGGCTGATAGGAGCGTGGCACCTGCCCCTGCAGGATCACGAGCTGCGTCACCAGCGCGTGCTGTGGCGAGTCCACCCATGCGGGCAAGACCAGGCCGCGGATCTGAGCGAAGCGCAGCAGCAGCGTGAGCGCCAGCAGCCCGCTGGCGGCCAGGAGGGGCCCGCGGTTCTGCGCGGCAATCCAGGGCAGCAGGTCCCTGCCTCTCGTGCGTACCAGTCGCAGGAGCGCGCACAGCGCCAGCCCGCCCGCTGCTGCCCAACACAGACTGCGTCCCCAGTGCAGACCGAGGACTGTGCTCCATAGCAGAGCCGTGGGCACGAGGGCCAGACTGAGAGCCAGGCCAAAGGCCAGGTTGCTGACCGGGTCCTGGTCCTGGAGTGGTCTCAAAGTGTGCCACAAGAGGCAGCCCGGCACGACCAGCAATAAGGTAAGGGGTATGACCAGCGGGGCGCTGTGGGGCAACCCATCACTCAGGCCGCGCAGCAGCACCGGCAAGTCGTAGCGGCAGCGCGTGATGAAGCGTAGGTCCCCTGCACTCGTCGCGCCATCGAGCGTTAGCTTGCCTCCGCCGTAGGCATCGACGCTGTTGTACCAGAGGCCCACCTGCACCCCGGGGCTGCCCTCCGCCAACAGCTCATACGTCTCGTTCGTTGAGTCTCTCAGAGGGCCGAAGCGAAAGGCGAAAGGAACATTGGAGCGTACTGAGGCCGCATGCAGGGTTTGGCGAGCCAGTTCGCCATGGTCAGGCGTGGCGCTGCGCAGGTGCAGCGTCAGCGTGCCATTGCCCGGCGCGCCATACACGGCGGGCAGCAGCTCAATTTCACACAGGTTCGGGAGCTGGCAGGTAAAGGTCTGGGAGACGAGGTGCGAGCCGTCCAGAGGCAGAGTGGCTGTGTCCAGACGCTCCTGAATGACGTCTGCGTCGCGGATCTCCGCCGCGCATCCGCAGAGTCCCAGCGTCAGGATTAGCAGCAGCGCTGCTCCCATCAGCAGGCGAAAGCCGCCTCTTGCGTCTCTCTTCACGTGCATGGCACCACGCCCTCTAACCCGGGGTCGCCTGTGCCTGGCGTTGGCGAACGGCCAGCCAGGCGTCTCTGACGCGCCGGACGTACTCGGGCTGGAAGCGCTGCTCGCCATAGTGCGTCCGCACGTAGGCCTCTGTGATAAGCCCCAAATCGTCCCGCGACTCGGGGAAGGCTCCTGCCAGAGTCTCCAGATACTCGTAGGGGGTCTCTGCGTTCTGTCTGGGATAGCCCGCGGCAGTCGAGAGCTTGACCAGACTGGAGTAGATCTGGCGGATGGACGCCAGGGCGTATTCCTGACCGCGTAGGCGCGCCAAGCGAGCCTCCAACTCCTGGCGCAGGTTGCGCCAATAGGCCTCCCATGCGCGTGACGCGTCTTTGCCTCCGTCAGTGCTGTCCCAAACCAACCCGTGTTCCGCCAGACGTGCCTCTTCCCGAGCCCGGCGTCTACGGTCGATGGAGAAGGCCAATGCTGCGAGGCCCACGCAGAACAGCAGGGCCAGGACTGCCCAGCCCAGGATCCGCAGGGCCAATGGCAGACTGCGCGCTGCCACCTCCACGGGCTCGAGCTGGCGCAACCGTTCGGCCAGGCGGCTTAGCTCGGCCGATTCCTGGCTCTGCTCCCCGAACAGGACGCCGAAAGCGCGAATCAAGAAGCGTAGCACCGCGTCCAGCAGCAGGGCCAACAAGGCCAGGAAAGGGGACGCAACGCGGCCCAGCAGCTCCAGCGCTGGATGAAGCCAGGCCAGAAGAGCAGCCACGCTGCGCAGAGAAAGCAATCGCGCGGCCAGGACGCTGAGCGCGGAGACGCCGAGCGTGGCGCCAACGAGGATGGTCAGCCACCACAAGTCAAAGGCGGAGCGGATGCTCGCGTGGGTGTGGCTGACCTCGTACACGCGTGACAGGCCTAGCACGATCAAGCTCAGGAAAAAGAAGAGGAATGCGGAGGCCGTCGCCTCCACGGGCGTGCCCAGCAGGCGTACCAGGAAGAGCCAGAAGAAGGCCACGATGCCCATGCGAAACGAGAATCCCGCCGACAAAAGGTCCAGGTCGCGCTGTGCCAGGCTGACTCCGCGCCACCATAAATAGATGCCAGCGCAGAGGACGATGAGAGAAGGGGGGATGCGCTGCAGCACGTTTGCCAGCTCGCGCGTGAACTGTAGCAGCCAGGATGCGTCACCCGCCGCGTACCTCGCGTAGACGTAGATCCTGAGCAACGCCAGTGTGCACAACAGGGCTGCCGCGACGGTAACCAGCCGCTGGCTCAGCAACGAAGCGCCTCGCGCCTCCATGTAACGAGTCAAGTATAAGGCCAGTAACAGGGTAAAGAATAGGGCGACCCAGGGCATGAGTTGCCTCCTGACGCCAGTCCCCAGCAAGAACTGCAGCCAGGGCGTCAGCCAGCAGCTCTCCATCGCCGCCAGGCCCAGGTAGATGAGTTCTGCCTGCCAGTTGGCGCGCAGCCTCGCGATCACAGCCCGCCTTCCGTCTCGAGGCCAAAAGCCGTGCCAAGGTCTACCACGCGGTGCACCACGACCCTGCCCATCTCGAAAGGCAAGGGTTGCGCGTCGAGATGCACCAACGCCATGCGCCGCCCGGCTTGCTGCAAGCGAGTCACGACCGCCCACAGCTCGTCCGTCACGACAGCCGTGACCACAGTCAGTGTAGCGCCCCAGGGCAGCCGCGTGCTCTCCCTGCTGAGCAACTCCTCGATCGCGCTGGTGGGCAGCGTCGAAACGGCGGCAAGAGCCTCGAGAATGCGTGTCAGTTGATCCGGGCTGCGGCTGGGCAGGACCTTCAGGGGTTGATCCGACTCGGGCCAGCAGCCGTTGGCCACAAGCCCCACCTGGAACCGCTTTTGCGTGGCATAGCTGGCAATAGAGGCCGCCACGCTGATGGCGCGCTCCAGCAGCTCGGGGATGGTGCCCTGCCAGTGCTTGGGCAGGGTGGCCATGTTGAGGAAGATCACCAGTTGGCACGAGGTGGTCGGCTCGTAGACCTTGACCTGCAATTCCTGCCTACGGGCTGTGGCCGGCCAGTGGATGCGCCTGAAGGCGTCGCTGCTTTGATAGTCCCGCACTCCGATCGTGCGGCTGGGGTCTTCAAACACGCGCTGCGATGCGCGGGTCTCGCCAAACGGCTCTTTGCGAGGCAGGGTCAGCGTTTCGATCGGCCTGACCTTGGGGTAGATGATGAGCCACTCTACGCCCGGCTGTTCCACGCGGGAGCTAAACAGGCCGAAGATGTCGCCCGACTGAAGCCGCGTCGGCCCAAATGCATAGAAACCGCGCTTATCGCAGCGCAAACGATGATGCCACCGGACGCGCTCGAACCACAGCAGCGACATGCTGCTGTTCAACAGCCCGACGTCCGGCTTGGTCGATGTCCCTACTTCTCCGTCGAGCAACGTCACCGGCAGCGGATACTCGTCCTCGACGTTCAGCCAGGCCACCGGCAGCCGCTTACGGTTGCGAACTTCGAACGTGACTTGCAGCTCCTCGCCGAGAAACGCGCGTCGTTCGCTAAACGTGCGCTTGAACGTGATGCCCCGCAGAGCGTACTTGTTCCCAAGCCAGCCGGCAGCCGCGGCGGTCAGCACCAGGGACGACATGGACAGGAGGTTGTCCTGGCGCAGCAGCAGGCCGATCAGGATGGCGAAGACCGTCAGGGCAATCCAGTTCTCGTTGAACATCATTTCTCCACGGGCACAGCCACCGCGTCCACCACCTCGGAGACCACGTCCTCGGCGGTGCGCCCGCGCAGGCGTGTATGTGGGCGGATGATGATGCGGTGGGTCAACACGGGCGCCACCAGACGCTTGATGTCGTCCGGAATGACATAGTCGCGGCCACGCAAAGCCGCCAGCGCTTGGGAGGTCTTGTACAGGGCCAGCGTGCCACGTGGACTGACGCCCAATTCGACGGCAGGATGCTCGCGCGTGGCACGCGTGACGCGGACCAGGTACTCGCGCACCGATGTCTCCACTCTGACCGCGCGCACCTGTTGCTGCAGGGTCAGCAGTGTGTCGCCGGAGGTAACCGGCTTTAGCGTCACCAGGGGGTCCTTTTGTTCGTAGCGCAGGAGAATCTGGTTCTCATCTTCCTCGCTGGGATAGCCCAGCTTGATCTTCATCAAGAAGCGGTCAACCTGCGCTTCGGGCAGCGGGAATGTGCCCTCGAGCTCAATCGGGTTCTGAGTGGCCAGGACGAGAAACGGACGCGGTAGAGGTTTGGTCTCCAGGTCGATGCTCACCTGGCGCTCCTGCATCGCCTCCAGCAAGGCGGCCTGCGTGCGCGGCGTGGCGCGGTTGATCTCGTCGGCCAGCACTACCTGGGATAGGAGGGGGCCAGGACGGAATTTGAACTCCTGGGTGCGCTGGTTAAAGTAGTACACCCCGGTTACGTCGGAGGGCAACAGGTCCGGCGTGAACTGGATGCGTTGGAAGCTGCATCCAAGCGAGCGCGCCAACGCCTTGGCCAGCGAAGTCTTGCCTGTGCCGGGCACGTCCTCAATCAGGATGTGACCTTCGCACAGCAGCGCCACCAGCGCCAGCTCGATGGCTTCGCGCTTGCCAATGATGACCTGCTCGACGTTGGCTGTGACCTGCTCCGCAAAAACCTGGATCGTCATCTTGCTGCTTTCTGGTGCTGGAATTGGGCGTCGAGCCCTCTGCTGTGAATCACACGAGAAACCCGTTTCTGGTTCGGGGCCGTGCAACGCTTGGGTATGGAAAGCGACCTCGAAGTCACTTCGAGGTCGCTAGAATGCAGCAAACAATGCGCGTGCTTCGAACTTGCGGGCACAAGCAATGACCAGAGTACGTTGTCTTGAGGACGCGCCGCGAACCGGCTAGAACGGAAGCTCGCCCTCGGTCTCGGGCGCGGCGGCAGGCGCTGCTGCGCCCGGTTCGGCGGCGGCTTCGGGTTTCTCACCCTTGCCACCCAGGAAGCGCACTGTTCTCGCACGTAGCTCCAGAGTGGCGCGAGGCTCATTGGTGGACTTGTCACTCCAGGTGGACACGTCGATGTCGCCCTCGACCAGCACCAGACGGCCCTTAGCCAGGTACTGGTTGCAGGGTTCAGCCTGCTTTCCAAACGCGGTTACGCGAAACCAGGTCGTCTTCTCCTGAGGCTGCCCTTCAGCATTCGTCCACTTGCGCGTGGTGGCGATGGTGAAGCTCGTCACCGGAGCGCCCGAGGGCAGGTAGCGCATCTCTGGATCGCGGCCAAGGTGCCCGACTACGATGGTGTTTTGGTACACTTGTTCCTCCCTTTTGTGATCAGGTCGTTGCCACGAACGGACGCATTTACGGACGGATTGTAGCGCACACTGTCTGGCTTGTCAAAACCGGCGCGCAGTCGGATGGCCCAGAACGGTGCGAGATGACCTTCCCGAGAGGTCCCACGGCAAGCGCCAGCAAGTATCGCGGCGCCACCTTCGGGATGGTCTTTGACCTAGAAAACGGGCCATTTGGGCCGGGTCTCGATGCCGGAGCGCTTCCAAACGGCGGCGGCGCGGTCGGTGGCCTCGCGGACGATCCGCTCCTCATCCAGGGTCAGCACGCGCCCACCCTGCACCACCACCTGCCCCTGGATTATCACAGTGTCCACATCTGCGGCCGTAGCGGCACACACCAGCGTCGAGACAGGATCGTGATGTGGCACCACGTGCGGCTTGTCCAGGTCAAAGGCCACAAAGTCGGCCTGCTTGCCCACCTCCAGCGAGCCGATCTCGTTCTCCAGGCCCATGGCCCTGGCCCCGCGTACGGTTGCCATCTCGAGGACGGCTTCGGCGGGCATCAGCAGCGGGTTCAGCGTGCGCGCCTTGTGCACGTAGGAAGCCCAGCGCATGTCCTGCACCAGGTCGTATGTGTTGTTGCTCGGGCCGCCGTCGGTGCCCAGCGCTACGTTGACACCGGCCGCGAGCATCTCGGGGATGGGAGCAATGCCAGAAGCCAGCTTGGCGTTGGAGACGGGGTTGTGCGATACGTTGGTGCGCGTGCGGGCCAGGATGGCGATGTCGTTGGCGTCCATCCACACGGCGTGGACCAGCAGCACGTTGGGACCGGTAAGCCCCACGGCCTCGGCGTACTCGGCCGGCGTCTGGTGAAAGTTCTCTTGCAGGTAGGCGCGGTCGGCGTGCACTTCCGCCAGGTGCACAGTGATGCCCATGCCGCGCTCGCGGGCCAGGGCACTGATCTCACGGTACAGTTCTGGCGTGACCCCTCCCGGTGTGCGCGGGCCGAACCAGACCCGCAGCCGCCCGTCGCCTGCGCCGTCCCACTTGTCGTGCATGGCCAGCGTGTTCCCCAGGCTGGTCTCGCGGCTTTCGATCATGCCCGGGTGCATCCAGTTGTCCTTGGTGGCGTAGGTGGCCACGTCCATTACGATCTTGGAGAGCGCCGCGCGCATTCCGGAGCGCAGCACCACTTCCGCGATGCCGTCGAACCCATAGCGCTCTGCCAGCATGGACTCGACGAAGGCCGTAGTTCCTGACTTGAGCATCTCGAGGATGCACAGTTCAGCACTGGCGCGGCCGTCTTCCTCAGTGTAGTTGCCCTGCAGCACCCAGACGCGTTTGCCCAGCCAGTCAATCAGCTTCAGATCGTCGGCGCAACCGCGGATCATGGCCTGCGCCATGTGCACGTGGGTGTTCACCAGACCCGGGGTCACCGCGTGCCCGTGCAGGTCGACCCGCGTCGCGGCCGGGAAACGCTCTCGCAGAGTGCTGGTCTTGTCAATGGCGACGAAGCGCTGGCCCTCAATGGCCAGTGCGCCATCCAGGATGATGCGTCTCTGCGCATCGACGGTCAGCAGGGTCCCGTGCTCATAGATGATCATGAGCGCTGTCCTCCTTGCGATGTTGAAGCGCTTTCTCGCTGGCTATAACCTAGCCGCGTTTTGCTGTATAATGCGCGCCATGTTTCCACACGCCAAATTGAGGGCCACCGTGGCCCTGGTTGCTGTCGGGCTGTTCTGTTCCTTCGCGCTGGTACTGCCCTCCCGTGAGCTGTCGCTAGGGAGTCTGTCCTTTTCTCTCACTGGTCGTGAGCTGCTGGGCCTGATCCTGCTGGGATTGACTTGCACCGGTGTCGAGGCCGTCCTGCGCACGCGCCCCGCAGTAGCCGACCAGCCCCAGCAATCCGCGGGCCTGCATTGGATCCTGCCCGCGACACTCACGGTGGTAGCCTGGGCGCTGCTCAACCGGTCCGCTACTGCGCAGATCAAGACCATGGGCATTGTAACCACCAGTGTCGTGCTGGCCCTGCTCATCATCGGCGAGTACTATGCCACAAACCTCAAGGAGCACGGACGCGCCCTCGTGCAGCTTCTGTTGCAGCTTGCCGCCTATCTCCTGGCCACGCTGCTGTACGAGGCCATCCGACTGCCCACGGGCCTGGCCACAGCACTGCTTGTGGCAGTAGCAAGCGCCGCCCTGAGCCTGCGCCTGATCTGCGACGAGCAGTGCCCGCTGCGGCGCGTCTGGCCTTTCGCCCTGGGTTCCGGGGCTTCGCTGGGCCTCGCCTCGTGGCTGCTGACACTGCAGACCGCGGGCACCCTGTTGAGCTCCCTGGCGCTGGTGGTCTTGTTGTACATGCTCGTGGGCCTCGTGCGCCACTGGCTTCTGGGCAATCTGACGCGTCGCTTGGCGATCGAGTACGTGGCCGTCGGACTGACTGCCCTCTTGTTGCTCCTTTCCTACGCACGCTAGACAGGTTCGTTCCCCCACGCCCTTTGCACACGCCATCGTTGAGGATTCCCTACGGCCGCGCGGGTAATGTTATGTATAGTACAAGGTGCCTTGCCCGGGTGTGGCGTTGCTAGTATCCCAGCTCGTGCAGGCGCGCCTCCCCGATGCCAAAGTGATGTGCGATCTCGTGCACGACCGTGCGGCGGATCTGCTCACGCAGGGCGTCTGGCGTGCGGAATGTGCGTTCGAGTGGGCCGCGATAGATCACGATACGGTCCGGCGCCACAAGGTTGTAATGAGAGCCCCGCCGTGTCAGTGGCACGCCCTGGTACAGGCCGAAGAGCTGGCCCGGGTAGCGTACGCCGGCCCGCTGCAGTTCATCTGGGCTGGGCCAATCGGCGATGGTAACGGCCACGTTATCCATGCGATTGCGGATCTCCTCGGGCAGCTCGGCTAACGCCTGGTCGACCAACACCTCGAACTGGGACTCACTCGGCTCTGTCATCACATCATCCAATCTTACGCAGGTTTCTCCCATCTGACTGCCCGTATTGCCTACCACCAGCGATAGTCGTGGTCGAGAGCTGCCCTGAAGTCATCCTTGACCTCCTGGATGCCAGCAAACGACCACTGGTCGTGGGGCAGCCAGCGGTAAAGGAGCAGACAGCGGATCTTCTGGTGCGTGGGGTCCTGGTTCCAGCGGTCGATCTCGGCGTACGCCGCCTGCACCCAGCCCGTGTTGCTGTGGGCCCAGGGATCGTTCTGGTCGGTCTCGGTGATATACACGGGCAGGTTGCGCATGCTGGCCGGGACGGCCTCCAGGAACTGGCGATAGGCGCGGAACTCAAAGTTGCGATCCGCGTATGGGCCGTCCATGGGCGCGAATGCCGTGATCTTGGCTGGGTCCGAACCATGGGTGTAGGTGTGCAGTGCAATGCCGTCGCAAGCGCCTCTTACCAGCGCGAGCAGGTCGCCCAGGTATTTGACCCAGTCGCCGCGCTCGTTGCCTGGGTATGTGGCCTTGTTGGGCCATGGGGCGATGGCGCCCAGCACCACCTGGTCGTTCTTGTGCCCTGCACGTTTGTGGATCTCGGCGTAGCAGCGCTGGAAGCAGTCGGCGTAGAGCATAGGGGTCAGCATCTGGCCGTTCGGGCCGCCTGGCCATTCGTTGGGGTGGTTCATCTCGTTGGCGATGATCCAGATGTGGCACCCAGAGGAGTGCTCAACGAAATTGCCACAACGCACCGCGAATTCCTGGTAGCTCTGGCCCGTGGCGTCCCGCTCGGGAATGGTGCCCGGGAAGCTGCTCTGATCCGGGTTGCCGTAGGCATGGTTGAGGCGCACCAACACGCCATAGCCGGCGCTCTCCAGGTCGGCATAGCTCATGCCGTTATAGTCATAGGGGTTGCGGCCAATCGCCTCGGTGGCCAGTACCCACCCTTTCCTACCCTTGTCCGCCATCAGGGATTCTCCGCCGCGGTCGTGGATGCCAACGAGGTAGGGCGACTCGCCGATGGGCAACTGCCCCGTGGTGAGCGGCTCCGGGATGATCAACTGCTGCCCCGCAGCGATGCTGGCCGGGTTTGAGATGCCGTTCAAGTGCGCGATGACCCAGTGCTTGGTTGAGTCATTGTAGAAGCGGAAAGCGATGGTAGTCAGGCTGTCGCCGCTTTTCACCAGATACATCATGGTCCTGGAAGGCCAGTCACCGGTCCACTGCATCACCAGGTCGTAAAGTCGGCTGGTCACGGTGACGCCTTCAAAGGCTGCCCTGGCCTTGAAGCGACGGTAGAGTTGATCGTCGACGTCCACAGAGACCGTGATCTTGGACACGCCCGCAGAGATGGCCGTGGGATGTACAGCGGCGGCCGGCGGCGCCCCCGGCTCGGGCACGCGCACTTGCTGACCGGGCTGCACCAGTTCCGGATAGGCGATGTCGTTAAAGTAGGCAATGGCCAGGTATAGCTCGGCATCACCATAGTACTGCTGGGAGAGGCTGCGCAGGTCCTCGTCCGGCTGCAACGTGTGCGTTACAAAGTTGCTGCCCCAGGTGCCTACCCACTGACTAATCTGCCCCGCAAAGACCGCCGTCATGGACGTGCCCACATAGGCCAGCCGGGCCTTGAAGCGCCGTGCGAGTGTCGGTTCCAGGTCGACAGAAGCTCTTTTCGTAGGCATGCCTGCCCCTCCTACTCTTCACCAAAGAGATCGCGAACGTCTGAGTCTGTTCCGTGCGGTCTAGCATGGCCGCCCATAGCGGCGTAGAAGGCCTCGTCGTAGGGGCGCGTGCGTACGGTGATGGGCATGGGCACTGCATGACCCATGACCAGGATCTGCTGGCGCGTATCCAGGCTCTCCAGCGCCCCACGCAGGGCGCCGCGATTGCTCACGCCTGTTAGCACCGAGTCAATGTCGCGTTCCTCGGTCAGCTTGCCCGAAACGCGCGTGCCCAATTGCGACATAACCTCTGGATCGATGCCACTCGGACGCTGATCGATCACCAGCAGAGTCACGTTGTACTTGCGCATCTCGCGCGCGATGGTGCCGAACGTGGTCTGGCGCGCCACCGCGGGGTTGAGGAACTTGTGTGCCTCCTCAATCGTGATCATGAGCGGACGTGGTTTGTCCGCCACAGCCTTGGTCTCCTCATAGCGGCGCATCTTGTCCTCATAGCGCTGGCGCACGCGGCGGGTGACGAGGTTCGCCACCAGCAAATAGTCCAGCACGGCGTTAAAGCGCCCAAACTGCAGGATGACATGCTTGCCGCGGTCCAGAGCTTCCACCATGTCGTCGAGCGCGGAGAAGCTTGCCTCGCTGACGATGTACTCCTGGCGCTGCAGCCGCTTCAGGTTGCGCTGCAGGCTGCCGAGCGCGGCGGGATGAGCGCCGCTGCTGGTGCAGAAACCCTCCAGCTCTTCGGGTGTCATCTCCAGCAGCTTGAGCAACCAATGTTCGTGGAAGGCGTCCCGCAGCAGCCCGATGCTGGCCTCCGCTGTTTGGCGCAGGTTCAGTTCTTCGGTCAGCAGCATGATGTCCGGTTCTTCGATCTGGTTGAGCCCGACCTTGAGCGTCACGTCCACGTTGCGGCCGGCACGACGCCCTACCTGCTCGTCCAGAGAATAGATCAGCACCTGCGGGCCAAAGACCTGACGCAGCCCTTTGACCCAGCGCTTGTCCTCAGTCTGTTTGTCAAAAGAGTACTCGTCGTGCATGTCAAAGATGAGGTTGACTGCGGCCTTGCTCTTGATCACGCCGCTGATGACCAGCCGGGCGAGAAAGCTCTTGCCGGTGCCCGATTGACCAAAGATGCCATTGGAACGCTCGACAAAGCGCTCCAGATTGAGGCAGATGGGAATCTCCATCGTCAGGGGCGCGCCCATGGCAAAGTTCACCCCGCCCTCGTGGCCGAACACGGTGGAAAAGTCCAGCTCGTCGGCCGTACGCAATTCAGCAAAGTGCATGGGGATGGTACGCACCGGCTGCGGTCCGCCCTGTTGCCCCAGCAGGGCACGCGGGTCGAACTCGTCCACCTTTTCCAGCATCAGCATGGGCCGCACCTGGACCGTGGCGTAGGTGCTCGTGCCGGCCATCGCCCGCGTCACAAAAGCCGAGGCGTCGCGCGGTGGGTCGGCCAGCAACCGTGGATCGGCGGCCTTGAGATGGATGTCCGAAACGAGGCTAAAGTAGCGGTTGTGCGCTCCTTCCACGACCACAAAGTCTCCTATGCGCAGTTGCTCCGTAGTTGTACCAGGGTCCAGCCGAACCGTGAGACCGTCCGCGAAGGTTCCCTCTACAACCGCGCCCAGCCTGTTGTGACTCATGGCCTGGCACCTCCGGTCTGCTCTCCCGGGTCAATGGCGTAGAGCACTGTGAGCAGAGCCTCATGATCACCCTTGAGCAGGGTCGCGACCTCCCTTGCGGCCCGATCCAACCAGTCATGGTCTTCACCACGCTGCTGGAACACTTCGCGCAGGTTGGCCGCCAGCACCTGCAGGGATGGCACCTCGCCGCGGGTCTGCAGCAGCAGACGCAGATACTGTAGTTGGTCTGTGAAGCGTCGCACCTCATCCGCAGGCGCCGTCTGCACCGAGTAGTGCAGCGGCGGCGGTTGGGCTGGTAAGTGTTGCCTGATGACGCGGTCGACGGCCAGTCCCACCAACGCTGCGCCGAACTCGGTGCGCAGCGTGTGCTCCAGCTCGGGATGCTCGCGGTAGATGGCCGCATCGGACACCATGTCAGTGCCCTGGCGTACGGCATGGCGGCTGGGATCGAGGCCCGCCGTGCGGCCGTATGTGACCACGGCATAGAGATGGATGCTTCCCGACTGTACGAGTATGAGGCTGCCAAGAGCAGGCGGCTGGTTGAGCTCAAAGCTCTCGGCCACAAAGCCCGTGCTCATGGTCTCGACGATTTCGCCGATCCGGCTCATACCCCTCGTCTCCTCTTGCTGTCATCCTTGGCCGAACGAAGGATGCGTTGTCCGCGCCGGGCCAGGGCGCGCGCCAACATCTCCTCCACCAGGCCTCTCTCGGTAGGAGTGATGGCCGCCTGCTCGTGTGCCTCCTGCAGAGCGGGAGGATAGGGAGGAAAGCCCGAGCTGCGCCAACATTGGTCAAGCGTGCCGGCGTGGAGCAAGCCCAGCAGGGCTGCATCCGAGCCAACCCAGCGGGGCACTTCGATGCGGGCAATCTCGCCGCCCACGTTCAAGTACATAAAGTCCACCTGCTGGTCGCCGTAGGCCTGCAGAACCTGCGAGGAGCTGCTGAAAAGCTCGGAGCGCTCGCCATCGGCCAGGAAGCCAAACAGTTCGCGGTCGTGGATCTTGGCCAGGGCCAGGCAAAGCTCACGCTGCGGGTCGTCGCAATGGTCGCAGGCGTTGAGCTGGCCCTGGCAAAGCCAGACGCGAAGCGAGTTCGTCACGTCGTGGCTGTCGCTGAAACTGATGTAGCCGCCCACAGGTACTCTGGCCTGTCTCAGAAACGACAACGTCTCTAGCAGATCGTCCAGCAGACGCTCTTGCACGGCAGTGCTCTCGTTCTGCAGCGTCCACAGAATCAGCGGCCCGTCGCGCAAGGCCAGCGTAGGCATGGCCACAGGCGGCACGACCTCGCGCAGGATGCGCACCGCTTCGACCTCCATGCGCGCTCCCAGGAGCGTACCTTCGACGGGAACGTCGCGTCTCTCGGGAAAGAGGTAGAGCTCCTCGTCACGAAAACACAACTGGCTGCGCGAATCCAGCGTTGCGTGCGGAAGGCTGCCATACCGGATAGCAGCGTAGCCCACGTTGAGCACATAGTAGCGCACCGAGCTATGTCTGTCTGGTGGCATGGACGAAGCGTCGGTGCCAATCACGCGGTAGTCGGAAGGCAGGGCGGGCGCAGAGGCGCTGTCACACAGCGACCCGCGTGGAGTCGCGACCAACCAGGGGATGCGACGCCGCTGCGAGAGCTGCGCATCCAGCTTCTGACGCAGAGCATCCGGGTCGACGCTGCGCAGGAGCGCCTGGGCCAGCGCGATGAACTGCTCCTGCTCTGGCGTGAGGTCGGCGATCCTCTGGACCATGCCGTACATCTGCTGGCTGATGTGCCCGAGTTTCAGAGGCAACGCTGCACCCCTCTAGCGCAAAATGCGCTCGTCGCCGAGGCGCTTGGTGATGTGTTTGTCGTCCAGGTGTTCCAGCAGCGCCTGCGCGTACTTGCGACTGGTGTTGAACATGTCGCGCACCTGCGCCAGTGTGATGCGCCCCTCGCGCTGGAGGTGGGCAATGATACCCTGGGTCATTTTCTGATACGCCTCGGCGGCAAAGAGCACGGTGTCACTGACCTTGATCACTTTGCCCTGCTCAATCATTGCAGCCAGTACGTCCGCCCCAACCAGGGCCTCACATGCGGCGACTGCAGGCGGCGCGTAGGGATCGCGCTGGAAGGCGTGCCACAGCTCGGCAACGCGCCGCTCCTGTTCCGCATTCAGTGTCACGCGGTGACTGGTCAGGGCCAGGGTCGTCTCGCTCTCCGACAACACGCCTTGCGCAGCGGCCTTGGTGACGGCTTCATTGAAGGCCCGCGGGGGAAGGCGCAGGCGGCTTTTCAGCTCCTCACGCGGCATGCCGGCGCGCAGTGGGAAGCGCTGGTGATACTCATCCAGGTGTGCGCCCATCTTGTCCCACAGAGACTCCCAACTGGCCAACGACATCACATAGCAGGTGCTGCCCGCAACGGTCTCGAGTTGCGCGCTCGTCCCAGGATCGAGGGCAACCACCTGTCCGTCCCGCAGTAGCGACTGCAGCGCCTGCTCGGCCTGTGACGCGCCCAGCGAACTGCCGGCGACCAGCGCCGCAGCCTCGCGCGGCTGTTCGCGTGCCAGCTCCTGCAGCAGCACTTCTTCCGGGGTGCCGCGTGCCAATTGCTCCAGCCGCTGCATGACCTCGGGATCAAACCGGCGATGACGCCGCTGCGGAAAGGGATCGACGATGCTGCCCCCGCCTAGGGTGAGGCTGGGCGAGATCTGCCGAATGATGAAGCGGTCCCCCTTGACGACCGCAATCGGATCGGAAAGGAGGAGCTGCACCCAGCTCTCTTCGCCAGGCTCGACCTGCTTGCGATCCAGAATTCGAACCTTCGCCGGGGACTGGGTGGCCGAAGTGAAAAAGTCAACCGCGGTGTTGTGGGTCAGCGCTCGAGGGGCATTCTTCAGCAGGCGCAAGCGCACATCGAGCTGCGTGGTCGGGCGCAACCAGCCGGGCGTCGTGACGACGTCGCCCCGTTTCAGTTGCTCAGTGCTGACCCCAGTCAGGTTGACTGCCACGCGACTGGGCGGCACTGCCAGTTCGAGCTTGGCTTTGTGCGTCTGGAGGCCACGGATGCGAGCCTTGAGCCCGCCCGGTTGGACCTCGACATCCTGGCCGACATGGATGCGGCCGTCGATCAACGTCCCCGTTACCACCGTGCCAAAACCAGCGATGCTGAACACGCGGTCGACGGGCAGCCGGGGGCGCCCGGTCTCATGCCGAGCGGGGGGATTCTGCAATAGCCGGTCGAGCTCTCCCAGCAGCACGGGCAACCCCTGCCCTGTGCGCGCCGAAACCGGCACAATCCTGGCATTCTGCAGCACCGAACCGGCCAGTTGCTCGCGCACTTCTTCCTGAACCAGATCCAACCATTCAGGGTCCTGCACTAGATCGCTCTTGGTCAGGGCCACGACGCCATCCGGCACCTGAAGAAGGTCCAAGATGGCCAGGTGTTCGCGGGTCTGCGGCATCACCCCTTCGTCGGCGGCCACGACAAACAGCGCCAGGTCAATGCCACCTACGCCCGCCAGCATGTTCTTGATAAAATCCTCGTGACCGGGGACATCGACGATGCTGGCCTCGAGTCCGCTGGGCAGCTTGAGCCAGGCAAAACCGAGATCGATCGTCATCTCCCGTTCTTTCTCTTCTTTGAGACGATCCGGATCGATTCCGGTTAGCGCGTAAACGAGGGTGGACTTGCCATGGTCTACGTGCCCTGCCGTGCCGATGACGCGCATCAGCCTGCCCTACGCCGCTGCAGATCGCCGAACACCTTGGCCTGTTGCTGCACGAATGCCGCCCAGGTTTGCCACAGTTCGTCCACGTGTTGCGCGATCTTCTGCTGATTCTCCTGCTGTTGTCCCTGGATCTTCTCTATCGCCTCCGCTGTCTTGCGCTGCTGCGTCTCCACTAGCTCAAGCCGCGCGGATTGCTCCTCGTCTACCTTGACCTGGTTGTCCTGCCACTCACGCATCTCGGCACGCTGTCTTTCGGCGGCCAGTCGCTGCAGTTCCGTCAGCTCGCTTCCTTGCTGACGCATCTGCCTCTCCAATTCATGCAGGTCGTAGAGCGTCTTGCGGCTGCGCTCGAATTGGGCGGTGAACTCCTCCATCTGCTTCGTCCAGCGATTGAGGGGCGACTGAAGCGCCTTGATCTCCTTACCCATTTGCTCCAGGACGCGCGCCTGGTCTTGCAGCTTGATCTGGAAGGGCTCCAGGTCGGATGGCCATTTCTTGCCCGCGTCTTGGATGGAGGTCTGAAGCTGTTCGAGCCGGGCGTCCACGCGCGGGCCGAAAGCGTCAAAGGCTGCTTTGAGAGAGATGAACTGGTTGCTCAATTCGTCGTGTTTGAGCCTGCTGCTGGCCAGTCCGTCCCTTTGCGTTTGCCCGTCCTGGGAGAGTTGGTCGATTCGCTCATCCTGAGCGGCGAGTCGCTTGACGAGCTCAGAGAGCTGCGCGGTGACCTTGATCAGCTCCGCCTGGAGCCTGCCGTCCTGGTCATGTAAGAGGGCCACGCTGCTGTCAAAGGAGCCAAGCCCTTCCACACGCTCCTGCAGTTGGCGGACAAGTCTGGCCACCGTCTCGCTTTCCTGTTTGTCGGCGCGCAAGCGCTGGCCCTGGCGCGTCTCTTGTTCGGCCGCGTGTTTGGTCAACAGACTCGCAAACTCGGTGCGAACACTCTGGATGGTGCCCTCGAACTGCGTCAGTCTGGACAGCTGGGCTTCCATGCGAGTCAACACCGTCTGGATGTCCTGCAACTGGCGCGCCTGCTCGGTCAACTGTGCCTTTTGCGCATCGATCTGGCTTTGCAGCGACATCAGCAACGCCTTGTCTTTGCGGTGCTCCTCGTCAAGCCAGGTGAGCAATTGAGTTGCTTGGCTCGGGTCCAACAGCTCCTCCTCCCCGGTCCTTGCGGCCCGGGTTCCGTTCTGGGTACCAATGGGTGAATGGCGCAATTATACTCTCAATAAGCATTTTGCACAATCCTTTTTCGCAGCTATAATGCCGGCTCGTACGGAGAGGTCGCATAGTTTGGTCTAGTGCGCACGACTGGAGATCGTGTAGGCGATGAGCCTCGCGGGTTCAAATCCCGCCCTCTCCGCCTCTTGTTATGGCAGGTGGCTGCAAGACCTTCCCGAAAGGCGGCACCGCGATACCTGCTTTCGGGAAGGCTGTTCCAACGGCATTTGACAAAGGTGCGGTGGTCGGGTAAGATTGCTTTGGTCGTGCTAGACGGGGAGCTAGCGGTGCCCTGTACCCGCAATCCGCTATAGCGGGGTTGAATTCCCCCTCGAGGTGCCGCATATCAGGACTGCTGCGCTCAAGCGGCGTTGAAGGTCGGGTCCTACGCGGCGGAGACCTGCGAACCCCGCCAGGTCCGGAAGGAAGCAACGGTAAGCAGCCCCCTCTGGGTGCCGTAGGGTCACCTGACCGGAGCAGGCTGGTCGGAGCAAGCTGGTATGGGGTCATCGACAGGGGGTGCACGACCGTCGCTTGCATCGAGGGTGGGTGTGGTTCCCGCCCTCTTTTTCGTTAGTGGGGCGAAATGTCACATGGACGAGTCGTTGTCATAGGCGGAGGCGCCGCGGGCATGATGGCCGCGGGCCGCGCAGCCGAGTGCGGCGCGAGCGTGCTGCTGCTGGAAAAGACGCCGCGCCTAGGGAACAAACTGCGTCTGACCGGCAAGGGGCGCTGCAACATCACCAACGAAACCGAACTCGGCGAGTTTGTGGCGCATTTTCGTGCAACAGGGCCCTTCCTGTACAGCGCCTTTTCCCGCTTCTTCGTCCAGGATTTGGTGGCATTCTTCAACCAACGCGGCGTACCGACCACGGTAGAGCGAGGTGGACGAGTCTTCCCGGTCTCCAACGATGCACACCAGGTGGTGGCGGCTCTGGAAGGCTACCTGACGCTGAATGGAGTGGAGGTGCGCCTCAAGAGCCCTGTGGAGCGCTTGCTGGTTGAGGAGCGGCACATCTGCGGCGTTCAAGTGAAAGGACGTGCCATCCCCGCCGCCGCGGTCATTCTTGCCACCGGCGGGGCCTCCTATCCGCGCACCGGCTCCAGCGGCGACGGCTACCGGCTCGCAGCAGAGTCTGGGCATTACATCGTACCCATCCGTCCAGCACTCGTACCTTTGGTGGTGGGGGAGCGCTGGGTGAGCGCTTTGCAGGGCCTGAGCCTGCGCAACGTAGTGGCCACACTGCTGCTTGACGATGAGCCCATTGCGCACGAATTTGGCGAGATGCTGTTCACGCATTTTGGCGTCTCGGGGCCCATCGTCCTGACACTCAGCAAAAGGGCCGTGGACGCCTTGCCCAAGGGCCGCGTGACCCTCTCCATCAACTTGAAGCCGGCCTTGACCGCTGAAGAGATGGACCGGCGGCTGCAAGGAGACCTGGAAGAACGCGGGCGACAGCAACTGCGCAATGTGCTGGCCGGCCTCTTGCCTGGCAAGATGGTGAACGTATTCGTGGCGCTGCTCGGCATTCCGTCCGACAAGCCCGGGCATCAGATCAGCGCCCGCGAGCGCAGACGCCTGGCCACCCTCTTGCAGGACCTGCGTATGGCAGTAACGGGCGCGCGCCCGATCGATGAGGCCATTGTGACGGCCGGGGGCGTCGAGACGGCGGAGATCGATCCACGCAGCATGGCTTCGCGGCTGATCGAGGGGCTCTATTTCTGCGGAGAGGTGATTGACGTAGACGCGGACACTGGTGGTTACAATCTGCAGGCGGCCTTTTCCACGGCCTACCTGGCCGGCGAATCCGCCGCTCGGGCAGTGGGCCAGGTAGCGGATCGCGTGTCTGCCTGAGACATTCTGGGAGAGTGGCCAAGCTTGGCTGAAAAGGAACACACCCTGCTCCAAGAACGAAGCGAGTCGTTGCCAGGGCCTGTGGAGGCACAGCCGCTGCAGAATCGGGCTGCGGCTTGGCAAACAGGACTGCCTGCCGGGTTCCTCACCCTGCTGTTGACCCTGGCCGCACTGATGGCGCTGGTAATGGGGTACCTCTGCTCCGGCGTGCAGGTGACTCTCCAAGTGAACGGCAGCGAGTGGCACACCAAGACCCACCAGCGCACCGTCGGCGCGTTCCTGCGTGAGGTTGGCCTGGACCTGCAGCCACAGGACATTGTGGTGCCACCTCTCCAAACGCCGCTCGAGCAACGGCAGGCCGTGGTTGTGCAGAGGGCGCTGCCGGTGTTGCTGGAAGCCGATGGCCAGGTTGTGGAGCGGCGGACGCATAGCCAGCGTGTGTCCGATCTCTTGTGTGAGGCAGGCCTGAGCCCCAAACCCTATGACGTGGTGACGCTGGATGGCAAGCAGGTAAACCCCGACGAACCGTTGCCGCGTGGCTCGTGGACGCCCAATCGTTGGCCGCTTTTCCACAACTATGTGCGTAGTTCGACCAACCTGCCCTCCGCCTGGATCCGCCTCAGGCTGCAGCGCGCAGTGCCACTCTCCATCAACGATGACGGAGCGTATGCCACGATGCACACCGTGGCACGCACAGTAGGTGAGGCGCTGCTCAGTCAGGACATTGTCCTGTACCTGGGTGACCACGTTCAGCCCCTGCTTGGCACATTGCTCACGGCGGGCATGCACGTCGAGATCCACCGGGCCAAACCCGTTAGTCTGCAGGTGGATGGAAAGCTCGTCAAGACCCGCACCCAGGCTAGCAACGTTGCCCAGCTCTTGAGCGAGGCCGGTGTGGTCTTGTCCGGAAGGGACTATGCCGTTCCGAAGCTTGATGCAGAAGTGATCAAGGGCACGTCTGTTCGCGTCGTGCGTGTGGTCGACGATTGGGCGCTGGAGGCCGAGGAGATTCCGTATGAGACGGTCTGGCACGCGGACGACGGTTTGGAGCTGGACCAGCAGCGGACGGACCAGCCCGGCAAGGCAGGTGTGCGCAAGCGCAACGTGCACATTGTGTACGAGGACTCGCAGGAGACCGAGCGCACGGTGGTAGACGAGTGGGTCGAGCGTCAGCCCACCACCCGCGTGGTGTCCTTTGGCACGTACATCACGGTCAGGGAGCTACAGACTTCCAGTGGCGTGGTGCGCTATTGGCGCCGCATACGCATGTTGGCCACTTCCTATCGCGCCTCGGCGGTTGGCAAGAAACCCGACCACCCCGAGTACGGACTCACACGGCTGGGCTGGCAAGCCAGGCGCGGCATTGTGGCCGTCGACCCCCGAGTCATTAACCTACGCAGCAGCGTCTACGTGCCAGGCTATGGCCTCGGCGTCGCGGCGGACACGGGTGGCAAGATCTTAGGACGCTGGATTGATCTGTGCTACGATGAAGAGGACTGGGTGCCCTGGAAGCAATGGGTCGACGTATACGTGCTCGAGCCGGTGCCCCCCGCCGCCGAGATCAACTGGATCGTGCCCAACTACCCTACGGAGAGGCGCTAAGCCAGCGCGATGGGACCAATGGATACCAAGGCCCTCTTGTGCGAACTCGAGCTCCGGCCGCTGAAGCAATTGGGGCAGAACTTTCTCGTGGATCCCCACGTCCTGGAACGCATCCTGGACGCTGCGGAAGTCGGACTCAATGACGCCGTGTTGGAGATTGGTGCGGGGCTGGGCATCCTCACGCAGGCATTGGCGGCTCGCGCCCGCCGCGTGGTGGCGGTCGAGGTGGACCACCGGCTCGTGGACGTCCTACGGGAGCGTCTGGGTACATGCAGCAATGCCGAGATCATCGAGGGTGACATCCTGACCCTGGAAATCACTTCACTGCTCCAAGAGGCCGCCTACAAGGCCGTCGCCAACATCCCCTACTATATCACGTCTGCCGTATTGCGTCATCTGCTGGAGGCCCGCGTACGTCCAACACTATGCGTTCTGATGGTACAGCGCGAGGTGGCACAACGCATCGTGGCCCAACCGGACGAGATGAGCCTGCTGGCCGTCAGTGTACAGTTCTACGGCCGGCCCTCGGTCGTGGCGCGTGTGCCCGCGCACGCCTTTTACCCTGCGCCCAAGGTCGATTCGGCCATCGTGCGCATCGATTCACACCCCACACTCGCCCTGCCGGAACAGGTCGTGTCGGCATTTTTCGACGTGGTGCGCGCGGGATTTGGTCAGCGGCGGAAGCAACTCCACAACGCGCTCGCGCATGGCCTGCATCTACCGGCGGAGCGGGTCGAGCAATGCCTCCTTCGCGCCGGGATTGCGGGGGAGCGCAGGGCGGAGACGCTGGCGGTGGGCGAATGGGTGCAGCTTTATCGCGCATTCGCCACACGTTGAGGCGTGGGCTACCAACGGTGCGAGTCCGTTTTTCGAGTCAGCAGCGGTGTACGTGCCCTGGTCATTGCCCCCAGGGTTTCGCAATGACTACAACGCGATAATCGGGCTTGACAAAGGGCCAGCAACTTACGAGCGTCAGCCGCTCGTCGGACGTCGGTTCGATCCACTGCGCATTTTCGCGCCTGATCTCCTCTGGCATGCCCTTTTCCTTCACCAGCAGCCTTTGAGCCACCGCATAGCGGTACTCCTGCCCCTCCACGGAGAGGTAGACGTCATCGCCAGGCACGAGGTCTACCAGATACCGAAAGACGCGCCCCCGGATGTTGTTATGTGCAGCAATAACCATGTTGCCCGAGTCGCCCGGAAATGCTGAGCCGAGCTGGAACCCGGCTGCATAGTCTGCTACCTGCCAGACGGTTACGGTTTGTCCGTTTTCTTGCTGCATCTTGTAAGCCACTTGCACCACCTCGGCGTCCACGTTGATCTTGGGAATGCGAATGCGATACGGCGCTGTGAATGCGCGTGGACGGGGCGTGGCCGACGGCCCCGCAGGGGGCTCCGGAGTTGGCACCCGGAGGGCCGTGGCAGACGGCGGGGGTGACGGATAAGTGGTGCTCGCTGCTGGTGCGGCGGTGGCCAGGCTAGTGGGTTCTGCAGCCAGCGGACCGGGCCCCTTGCTGTTAGGACCGAGGCGATGCCAGATGACAAACAGACCCGCCAGGACCAGCACGACCAGCAAGGACCAGGCTGAGACCCGTCTGGCGCGGCCCCCGGCGCGTGACAGGCCCTCGCCTGGATCCGGCTCCGGCGGCGCGTCTTGCGCATGGCTGGCCCGTTGATGGTAGAGACATTCTACGTGGGCGCTGCACTCGCACAGGCGCGCTTTGATGGGCAGCGACGGCTCGGACGGCGGATGCTGCGCCAGACATAGTCCGCCCTGAGCCGCGTGCGTCTGAGAGACGGCGCTACCTTCTTGCTCTTGCAGAAACGGGCAATGCGTCATGACCACCTCGTCTTGTCGACCTCGTCTTGTCGACGAGACAAGGCTAGACAAGGCCTGCGTCTGCGCTGATCCAATCCGTCACCGCCCAGCGTGCCGCTGCTCGACAAAAACCGCCATGTGATCGAAGAGCTCCCAGTTGGGGAAAGAGCGCACATGGAATGTCTGGACCTTGCTTTGCTGCGGATAAGGATCGTGCACGTCGAAAGTCCCATCCTCGTGATAGCCGACGACGACCCACACGTGCTCGCCCATCACGAGCTGCACGGGCCCCTGCGGAGTATCGACCTGTGTTGTATCCGCCTTCTGGCGCTTGGTCACCCAGACGATAACCGGGTAGCCATCCAGCACAGCTTGGGCGACCTGTGGATAGTTGGTGCCGCTGACTGCCACGGCCCTGAACTTGCTCCCGGCCGGGTCCAGTGCGCACCGGTTGAGCGCCTCGGCCACCGCAGGAGCGTAGACCCCATAGTTGTCCCAGTTGATCGTGCCGTTGGCATGGCGGTTGTACCCGCCTGGATCGCCGCGGAAGCCCAGGTTCGGGTTGGGGTTCCTGGGCGCGCAGTCGATCAACTCCTTCTCACTGGGTGGAGTGCCCAATAACGCGGCCAGCACCATGCGCATGCCTGCAAACTCGCAGGACAGGGGCAATTCCTGCAGGATGACGGGCACAGACAGCACCCGCTCGGCGAGGGGCGTCGCTGTGGGAGAAGCCGTTGGCGTAGCCGTCCATTGAGGGGTCGACGTGCACGTCCGTGACGGCGTTGGCGTGTGAGTGGGAGTCGCTGTGCCCGTCGGCGTTGATGACGGCTTTGCAGTTGGTGTAGAGCTGGGCGTCGGCAAGACCAGTCCCGGTCCTGGGAGTGGTTTGTCGGTTAGCTGGGCGTAGGCCCAGACGGAACCCAGGGAGAGGAGCCCCAGCACAGAGATAGCAATCGCGGTGCCCAGCAGCTTGTTGTGTTGTAGCCATGCACGCATCAGTACGTCTCAATTGTGTAGTCGAGGATTTGGGTATCCAGGCGCGAGGCGGAGATGGCCTCGACCACCTTGGTCAGCAGGCCATGTACGTAAGCCTGGTCGGTGGAGACGCAAGCCAGGCCCAGCACGGCGGTCTGCCAGGCATCCTGCTCGTCCACCTCAGCAATAGACACGTTAAACCCGTTGCGCACGCGGGCCATGACGGACTTGAGTACCTGGCGCTTGTCCTTTAGCGAGTGGCTCCCCGGCAGGCCGAGGTGAATGGTGCAGACCCCGATGATCATGGCCTACCTGGCCGCCAATGCTGCCAGCAGCTTCCCGGGCGTAACCGGCAGCGAGAGCACTCGCGCGCCACAGGCATTGTAGATGGCGTTGACAATTGCTGGCGGAGTGGGGATGGACGTGATTTCCCCGACCCCTTTGGCGCCATAGGGCCCATCAGCCGCGGGATCCTCGACCAAACACACCACGATCTCCGGTTTCTGCGCAGCTGTCGCGATCTTGTACCTGGCGAGATTCGTGGCCTGGGGAATGCCCCGGACCTGCGCGAACTCCTCCAGAAGCGCCAGGCTGAGGCCCATCACCACGCCCCCTTCTACCTGCCCGCTGAGGGCCAGTGGGTTGATAGCGCGTCCCACGTCGTGCGCGGCGACGACGCGCAGCACGCGCACTTCCCCGGTGACGGTATTGACTTCAACCTCGGCAGCCTGCGTGGCGTACCCAAAAGCAAAGTGCGCGTCCCCCTTGACTCCTAGCGGCACCGTCTTTGGTGGGGTGTAAATGACCTCTGCCTGAAGCTCGCGGCCCTCATGCTGCGCAATGCGCGCGGCTTCTCCCAGAGACAGGCTGCGCTGGCCAGCGTGCACGCGCCCGTTCTTAAAGACCAGAGCGGCAGGGGCAACGTCCAGCTCTTCGGCGACGGCGCGCCCCACCGCCTCGCGCACGCGTGTGGCGGCCAGTCGGGCCGCGTTGCCCGTGATGAAGGTCTGGCGCGAGGCGGTGGTCGCTCCGCCGTCGGGTGTCAGCCCCGTGTCGCCCACCAAGACGTCTACCTGCCCGCAATCTACGCCCAGTTCTTCCGCGCCAACCTGCGCCAGCATGCCCACCAGGCCTTGCCCCACTTCGGCGGCGCCCGCGAACACCTTGACGCGCCCGCTCAGCTCCAACTCAACCCTGGCACCGGCCGAGTCCGGCGCGCCACCACCAAGCCCTACGTTCTTGTAAGCGCAGGCCATGCCCCAGGCGCGGGGCGGTGCGGCCCCGTCAGCGCGGTGCGGTGCGGCCCCGTCAGCGCGGTGCGGTGCGGCCCCGTCAGCGCGGTGCGGTGCGGCCCCGTCAGCGCGGTGCGGTGCGGCCCCGTCAGCGCGGTGCGGTGCGGCCTCGTCAGCCCTGGTCTGAACCCCGGCCTTTGCATCTGGGCGCAGGATGCAGGCCTCGGGATCCAATCGCTTCACCTCGCACTCGACTCTGTCGATCGTCTCGAGTAGACCCACGCTCTCGCGCAACACCTGGCCGGTCGATGTGGCCGCGCCCACGCGCAGGGCATTGCGTCGCCGGAT
>Ga0315294_10001188_pt1 | contig 28088 bp, 28 predicted proteins | sample YL17G13_40_MG_FD_203626 | JGI IMG/M metagenome (GOLD analysis project Ga0315294, IMG submission 203626) | Sediment microbial communities from Yellowstone Lake, YNP, Wyoming, USA - YL17G13_40 | ecosystem: Environmental > Aquatic > Freshwater > Lake > Sediment | place: USA: Wyoming | collected... | reverse complement strand
AAGCAATTGTTGAAGTGCCGGGATCAGCTTTTTACTCTCAAACAGGAGTTCGGGAACTGTCCAGGGTTAACCAAGTTCCAGATTAGTAATGGTCCAGGAATTACTAAGCGCCGGCTCCGGAGGCCATTTTAACTGGAACGACTAAGTAAACATTGGTAGCGCTATTGGGGTCAGGTCACGTGTAATAATCTTCGCCTTCATAGTATAATTACCGCAATCATGTAGCGGGAGGTCCCGGGTATGGCAGATAAGGCAGATATCCTCAATTATGTCGGCGGGAAATGGTGCCCGGCAAGTACGGATAAATACCAGGACGTGGTGAACCCGGCTACCGCCGGGATACTGGGCAGTGTACCCCTTTCGCCCGCCGCCGATGTGGACCGCACCGTCGCAGCCGCCGCGGCGGCATTTATTGACTGGAGAAAAACGCCCCCCGGTGAGCGCATACAGTTTTTATTCCGGCTGAAGAACCTGCTGGAGGACAGCTTCGAGGAACTGGCGCGTACCATCACCATGGAGTGCGGCAAGACCCTGGAGGAGTCCCGCGGTGAAGTCCGGCGCATTATCGAAAACGTCGAGGTAGCCTGCGGCATACCTCTCCTCATGCAGGGTTACAATTCCGAGGACATCGCCCAGGGCATCGATGAGATAATGTGGCGTCAGCCGGTCGGCGTGTGCGCCGCCATCGCGCCCTTCAATTTCCCCGGCATGGTGCCGTTCTGGTTCCTGCCCTACGCGGTGGCCTGCGGCAACACCTATATCGTCAAACCCTCCGAGAAGGTGCCGCTGACCCTGCAGAAGATCTTCCGGCTGATAGCGTCCGCCGGCTTTCCCAACGGTGTCATCAACCTGGTCAACGGCGCCAAAGAGGCTGTGGACGCCATTCTTGATAACTCCACGGTGCGCGCTGTCAGCTTCGTCGGCTCGACCCCTGTGGCCAAATATATCTACAGCCGGGCTGCGGCCAACGGCAAGCGCGCCCAGTGCCAGGGCGGGGCCAAGAACCCCATCATCATACTGCCCGATGCTGACATGGAGATGGCCGCGCGCATCACTGCCGACAGCGCCTTCGGCTGTGCGGGACAGCGCTGCCTGGCCGGTTCGCTGGCCGTCACTGTGGGCTCGGCGCGCGCGGAGTTCAGCGACAGGATCGTCGACATAGCCAGGAAGCGGGTGGTCGGGTACGGGCTGGAGAAGGAAGTGCAGATGGGGCCGGTTATCACGCAGCAGAGCAAGTCCCGTATCGAAGAGCTGATAGCCACAGGTAAAAAAGACGGTGCCAAAATACTGGTGGACGGCCGTGGCACGACCATCCCCGGTTACGAGAAGGGGAACTTTGTCCGTCCCACCATACTGGATGCCGTAAAGCCGGGCAGCGAGGTCGCCATCACCGAGATATTCGGTCCTGTGCTGGGGCTGATGCACGTTGAATCATTAGACGCGGCCATCGCCCTGGTCAACAGCGGCAAATACGGCAACATGGCCTGCCTTTTCACCGGCAGCGGCCCGGCGGCGCGCAAGTTCCGCTACGAGGCGGACGCCGGCAACATCGGTATCAATATCGGCATCGCCGCCCCCATGGCCTTCTTCCCCTTCAGCGGTTGGAAGGAGAGCTTTTTCGGCGACCTGCACGGGCAGGGGCTGGACGCCGTGGAATTTTTCACCCAGAAGAAGGTGGTGGCGGAACGCTGGCCAAAAGAATGGAGCCGCAAATTTTAGTCGTCATGTATAATCCACCTTTCAATAGCTAAGCCGATGACTTTTGAAGAGATACTCTCGCAGAGAACCGCCAGGGCCGGTTTGATCGCCAGGGCCGGCGGGCTGGACGCGGCCATAGACAAGGGACTTTTAGAGGGACGGCAGGATATCACCCTGTCCGAGGCGGTCGTCCTCGGCCTGCTGCGGCAAAACGTCAGTACATATTTTGCCGTTTTCGGGCATGGCAGCACGGACGTCGCCGAGGTCCTGCGCGTTTACCAGGGCGTGGGTTTGGTCAAAGTGATCAACCTTCGCAGCGAGATCGAGGCCTCGCATGCCGCCGCGGCCCTGCGCTGGGTGACAGGCGAGAAGTCGGCGGTTGTAACATCCATCGGCCCCGGCGCGCTGCAGGCCCTGTCCGCTTCCCTGGTCCCGGCCTCCGACGGACTGGGCGCCTGGTACCTCTTCGGGGACGAGACCACCGAGGATGAGGGCCCCAATATGCAGCAGGTCCCCAGGCCCGAGCAGCATTTGTTCCTCAGGCTGTGTTCCGTGATGGGCAATGCCTATACGTTGCACACGCCCCTGGCCCTGTCCACCGCCCTGAGGCGTGGCCAGTCCACGGTGGACCACCCCTACCGGGCCGGCCCGTTTTATTTATTATTGCCCATGAATACACAGGCTTCCCTGCTGGAGGGATTCAATCTGGCCGAGCTGCCCCGTGATGAGCGCCTTGTTATGGGCGCTGCGGAGGGCGACTATGCTCAGGCTGCCAAATGGATTACTCAAGCTAAGAGGGTGGTGGTGCGCGTGGGTGGAGGGGCCACAGGCGCAGGAAATGAGATAAAGGAACTGCTCGGCCTTGCCGATGGTGTGGCTGTTTTGTCCCCCCTGGTCAGCGGGCTGGTGCCTTACAGTGATACGCGCAATATGACGGTCGGCGGGTCCAAGGGGTCTCTGAGCGGCAACTATGCCATGGAGAATGCCGATTTGCTGATAGCCGTCGGCTCGCGCTCCGTCTGCCAGTCGGACTGTTCAAGGACCGCCTACCCCAATGTGAAAAAGGTCATCAACATCAACGGTGAGATAGATGCGGCACTGCATTACAATAACACCCTGCCCCTGGTCGGGGACGCCCGCCTCACCCTGTTGAAGCTGTTGAAAGAATTGCAGGGTAGCCCGGCCAAAGCCAAGCGCGGGGGATGGCTGACGGCCTGTACCGCTAAAAAACATGAATGGGAGGCCTTCAAGGCCGAGAGGTACGGCCACCCCGTGCTCTATGATGATACGTGGAAGAAGCAGGTGCTCACGCAGCCGGCAGCCATCAAGATAGCCGCCGATTGGGCAAAAAAGAAAGATATCGTGAAGTTCTTCGACGCCGGCGACGTGCAGGCCAACGGCTTCCAGGTCGTGGAAGACGAGAGCTACGGTAAGACGTTCACCGAGACCGGGGCCAGCTATATGGGGTTCGCTGTTTCGGCCCTGCTGGCCACCTCGGCGGGACGCAGGAAGTTCTACGGCCTGGCCTTTACGGGGGATGGCTCCTTCACCATGAACCCCCAGGTACTGATCGACGGCGTCCAGCACGGCGCCCGGGGCTGCATATTGCTGCTAAACAACCGGCGCATGGCCGCCATCTCCGGTCTGCAGCAGGCCCAGTATAATAATGAATTCGCCACCTCCGATTCGGTGGAGGTCGACTATGTCACCCTGGCGGCAGCCGTAAAGGGCGTCCTGGCCATTGAAGGCGGCTGTTCAAAGGGTGAATTACTTGCCGCCCTGGACAGGGCCTACGCTCATGACGGCCTGTCCCTGGTGCATGTGCCGGTTTACTATGGTCCCGACCTGCTGGGCGGCATGGGAGTTTACGGCAGGTGGAACGTGGGCAACTGGTGCGCAGATACGCAGTCGCTGAGGCATAATATAGGGCTTTGATGGTGTTTCACCCATTATGAAAAAGTACAACGACGCTGACATAGCGGAACTGAATAAAACCGCCAACTACCTGCGCCGTCAGAGCCTGACCATGATCTACCGGCGCCAGGCCGGGCACCCGGGCGGGTGCCTGTCGGCTGCCGAGATCATGGCGGTGCTGTATTTCCACGTCCTGCGCATCGATCCCCAGTGCCCGGGCTGGGAGGAACGCGACCGTTTCATCCTGAGCAAGGGTCACGCCTCCGCCCTGCTGTATTCAGCCCTGGCCAAACGAGGTTATTTCCCCATGTCAGACCTCAACCACTGGGGAGAGCTGGATTGCCACCTGCAGGGACATCCAGACCGCCTCAAGACGCCGGGCGTCGATATGACCAGCGGCATACTCGGTCACGGGGTCGCCATAGCGTCCGGCCTGGCCCTGGCGGCGCGACTGCAGAAACAGAATTTCCGCACCTACACCCTGCTGGGTGACGGGGAATGCCAGGGCGGCATCGTCTGGGAGGGCATCAACGCCTGCGCCAAATTTAATTTGGGCAATGTCACGGCCATCGTGGACTACAATGATGTACAGCTGGACGGCGCCGTGCATGAGATCATGCCGATGGAGCCCTTCGCCGACAAGTGGCGCTCCTTCCGCTGGAACGTTATATCAATTGACGGGCACGACGTTAGGCAGATACTGGAGGCGCTGGAGCAGGCCGAGTCGGTTACTAATCAGCCCACTGTGCTCATAGCGCGAACCGTCAAGGGCAAAGGCGTCTCTTTCATGGAGAATAAGGCCCACTGGCACGGCGTGCCGCCCAATAAGCAGGAGTACGAAGCAGCCATGGCCGAACTTGAGGGGGGAAAATGACCGATATATCCGGGCTGGCCATGCGGGAAGCCTACGGCCGGGCGCTGGCCGACTACGGCGCTATCAATACTAAGGTAGTAGCGCTGGACGCCGATACCTCGTCATCCACGCTGTCCAACTTCTTCGCCGGGAGGTTCCCTGACCGCTTCTTCAATTTCGGCATCGCCGAGCCCTGCATGGTAGACGCCGCGGTGGGGTTCGCCTTAGACGGTATGATCCCCTTCGTCAACGCCTTCGCGGCGCTGGTCGCGCTGCGGGCCCTGGAGCAGGTGCGCACCTGTGTCTGTTACGCCAGGACCAACGTCAAGATCGCCGCCAGCTATGCCGGCGTCTCCGATTTCAAGGACGGGCCAACCCACCACGCCATCACCGACATAGCCATCATGCGCTCCCTGCCCGAGATGACCGTCATCGTGCCCGGCGACAGCGTCCAGGCGGCGGCCTTCGTCCCGATCATTGCCGAATACGACGGGCCGGTCTATTTCCGTCTCAACCGTGCTGCCACGGGCGTTGTTTCGCAGCCGGGTGAGTACCTGCGCATAGGCAGGGGCATGGTGCGGCGTCACGGCCGGGACGTCACCATCGTAGCCTGCGGCTCCATGGTCGGGCGCAGCCTCAAAGCGGCCGACCTGCTGCGGCAGGAGGATATCGATGCCGGCGTGCTGGAGCTGCACACCATCAAGCCCATCGATAAGGAGATAATTATCCGGGAGGCACGTCAGACGTGGGCCATGGTATCCGCCGAGGAGCACACCATCATGGGTGGTCTTGGCTCAGCGGTAGCCGAAGTGCTGGCCGAGGGCCTGCCCGTGCCGCTGGTGCGTGTAGGTATTCATGATGCCTTTGCCAGGACCGGACCCGACCCCGATGCCGTAATGGATGCCTGCGGCATGGGAATTGCCGATATAGTCAGCGCCTGCCGCGCGGCGGTCGCTCAAAAGCGTTTATAGGAGGGGGACTGATGCGCTTAGCGGTAATCAATGAAATAAGTGCGGCGGACAAGAACGGACATATCTTAACGGCGCTGGATGGGTTGGGGCACCAGGTCATCAATGCGGGCATGCAGAAAAGTGAAGGGCCGGAGCTATCCTATATCAATACCGGGTTCATGGCCGCGGTCTTGCTGAATGCTAAGGCAGTTGATTATGTTATCGGAGGGTGTGGGACCGGCCAGGGTTTTTTGATTTCTGTTATGCAATATCCCGGCGTTACCTGCGGGCATATTTTGAATCCCCTGGACGCCTGGCTGTTCACCCAGATCAACGGTGGCAACTGTATCTCGTTGGCGCTCAACCAGGGCTACGGCTGGGCAGGTGACATAAACCTGAGGTTTATCTTCGAGAAGCTGTTCAGCGTGCAGAGCGGCCTGGGCTACCCGGAGGGCCGCCGCGATGCGCAGAAAGCGTCCCGCCTGTTGCTCGATGATGTGAACGCCGTCTCCCATCAGGCTATGCCGTCCATCATCGAGCGTCTTCCCGCGGGGGTCGTCAAACCCTTGATCGCTTTCCCCGGCTTCCTGAAGATACTGGAATCATACGGCGACAAGTCTACGGGCATTTTGGCTGCTTTAAAGAAGCGCGCATAAACTAACGGGAGGCAGAAAATGAGCAAACTGGGAGTAGGCATAGTAGGCTGCGGGCGCATCTCGGACCTGCATGAACTGGGCTACCGCGGGCGTTCCGACGCCGCTATAGTGGCGGTCTGCGACGTCAACAGGGAACTGGCCGAACAAAAAGCCAAAGCCTGGGGCGCCAAAAACATCTACACCGACTATCGTCAGTTGCTGGCTGATAAAAACGTCGGCCTAGTCGAGCTCCTGGTGCCCCACCACCTGCATGCCGCCATGACTGTAGAGGCCTGCAGTGCCGGCAAGCACGTCAGCGTCCAAAAGCCCATGGCCACCAATATTGCCGACGCCGACGCCATGATTAAGGCCGCGGCTGAAAGCAATGTGATGCTGCGCGTCTACGAGACCTTCGTCTTCTATCCTCCGGCTGTCAAGGCCAAAGAGATGATCGAGGCGGGGGAGATCGGTGAGCCGCAGATGCTGCGCATGCATGTCAGCACCGGCAAGACCGAGTGCGGCTGGGAGGTTCCCATGGACGCCTGGATCTGGCGTTTCAACGAAAAGGAGTGCGGCGGCGGCCCTATGCTCTTCGATCACGGCTACCATCTATTTTCCCTGGCATATTACCTGATGGGCCCGGTGGAGAAGGCCTATGCCTGGATCGATAAGTCGGCCGTTATGCCGGACGTTTACCTTGACGCCCCGGCGGTCATCATGTTCAAGTTCAAGGCAGACCGGCGCTACGGCGTCTTCGACCTGGAGCACACGCCCAATATGCATGTGCCGTCCGACTACTATGTGGATGACGACCGCATCGAGATAGTCGGTGACAAGGGCATCCTCTTCATCAACCGGTACACCTGCCGCACCGTGGACCTGCCCGAGCTGATGATTTACAGGGACGGTAAGACCACGCCGGTACCGATCGCAAGGGTTGACTGGGCTGACGGCTTCATCGACTGTACCCGGCATATGCTGGACGCTTTGCAAAACGGCGGCCGTCCCATGCTCGACGGCGCCACCGGCAAGGCTGTGCTGCAGTTCTCGCTGGCCACCCAGCAGTCGGCCCGTACCGGCTGCGAGGTAAGGCCGGACGCTATAGTAAAATAGACAGGTGAGGATTTTAAAGGAGAGTCCCGCGTTGGCAAATCTCGATTTGAAACTGGAAGACAAAGTGCTTTAATCATGGGTAGAATACTTCATATTGTCAATAAAGAGGCTGTGGAGGACAAGAGAAACGAAATATAAACATTGGAGTAACCTGCCCCCCACAGGATGCAGAACCTTCTTGTAATTTTCCTAAGATCCCATCGCAATACAATTGATGTGTCACCCTGCGTAAGCCGCGCATTCAGCACATTGTAAGTCAGTAATTTTATCCTCCTGTGAGCAATTGCTGGAGCGCTGGAATCAGCTTTTTATTTTCAAACAGGAGTTCGGAAACTGTCCCCAATGGCCCACCATTCAAAACTCTGAAGCTAAAATAGACACCATTCAAGACAGTTCCCGAACCATCTACCTTGCCAGCTTTTGGCGCAAATGATTAATTGACTTCCGAATTAACAATTGCCCGGTTAAAAATAATTGACATAACATTCGGCGCTTGCTAATATCAAAAAGGGAGGTTAGGGATATGAGGACTATCTACAAGGTTATCATAGCTGCTTCGATAGCCGTGGTTGCAGGCGCTGCCATCGGCTTTGTCACCGTAAACCCCGTTGCCAATCTGGTCACCAGTGGGAGCAACATCAAGAACGGCCCCTGGTCAACCAACCTGGCCTATGGCAGCAGCGATGCAAATCCCTATATCAAGGCCTGGGTCGCTGAAAACGGGCTTATGGCAGTGAGCGCATCCTTAAGCATTTACCTGGACGCTTATACTGATGACAGCGGGCAGCCGCTGGCGGCCAACTGTGACTATGTGATACAGGGCCCGGCGCCCAAGGCAGGATATTGGAATATCACTGTTTACAACGAAGATGGCTTCCTGATAGCCAATGACCAAAACCGCTGGTCGTTCAGTTCTACCGATATCAAGTTCGAGCCTGACGGCAGTTTCAAAATATACCTGTCGAAGACCCCGAAGCAGGGGAACTGGCTGCCATCTGGCAACGCCAAAACACTGAATGTGTACCTCCGCCTGCATGACTCCGGGACTGCTTACTCGAATGCCAATGCACTGAAGGCAGCGCAGCTGCCGGACATCGTCAAGGAGGGCTGTCAATAATGAAGAAATGGATACCGTGGATAGGATGGACGCTTTTAGCCGTCATTGTTGTGGCTGTCATTGTAAACCTTGTCGTCGCGGTCAGTATTCCCACCTCTATAATGGAAGCAACAATTACCAAGAAGTTCAACTTTCCCAGCAACCAGTGGGTTTTCCAACCGCCCATTACAGCCCAGAGCACGGACGTGGTCAGGCCGGCGCCTGATGATATCTATTCACTCTGTGTCTACGACGTAAGCCAGCATCCGCTTCGTGTGACGTCTACGACAACTGAGCATTGGACCATTTCCGCTTTTACCATGGATACGGATAATTTCTTTAACCTTACCAATTCGCAGGCGAAGACGAACCCGGTTGAAGTAGTATTCGTTTCCAGGGGAATGGCATACCATGACCCGACGGGAAAGGCACAAGTCGTAACAGCGCCCAGCGACAAAGGCATACTCATGATCACGATGGTTATTCCCAATCAGGATGCTTTGCCGGGCATTTTGCAGACCCAGAAGCAGACAACAGCCGAGGTGGTTAAATAGCGGCAATGCCTGAAAAAATGAAAATCCGTATTGCGGTACCGCTAGAATTTATTATCACGGAACAAACATCGGGATGAATGCGTGGACTTAAATTAAAGGACAGGTATTTTATCCGCCTGAAAGTAACTTCTGGAGCGCTGGAATAAGCCCTTTACCCTCAAACAGGAGTTCGGGAACTGTCCAGAATGCCCCACCATGAAGCTAAAATAACACCATTAAAGACAGATCCCGAACTTTCTTGTCTACGGGCTATTAGCGCGTACGGTTAACTAAGTTCCAGATTAACAATGGTCCACCAAGTTAGGTAATCATATTACCTTACGTTAGCTTCAACTTAATCCTCTTAAAGTAAAACCATCGTCATTTTAGCTTCATAACGCGGTGATAATATTACCAGTATATTAACATCTGATAATGCCCATATCTGATTTTGTAGGAGATCCGTTGGTTTTGGTATAATTAATATTGGGTTAGGAATATGGCAGAAAGGAGGTAGTGATGTCTAAGGATGGCAAGATACGGATTAACTGGATGAGGGGTATGTACATCTACACCATCGTTGCGGCTGGACTGTTCGGTCTGGGTATGTTGATTATGCCCGGATTGATTAAGTCCGTGAATGGGTGGCCTGCTGATGAGCCCATATGTTTCGGAATACTCGGTAGTATCTGGACGGCATGCGGGCTCTTAGCGATTCTGGGCTTACGAGATCCTCTCAAATTCTCCCCTTTGTTTCTTATACAATTATTCTATAAATCCTTATGGTTTATATTTGTATTTGCGCCTCTTGCAATCGCCGGACAATACCCCGCATATGGAATAAGTTTTGTCATAATATTCGCGACATTTATAATAGGCGACATTATAGCCACTCCGTTTTCATACTTGTTTAAGAAACAATCGTGAAATCATACAAATAAACGAAGAAACTGAGTGGTTTGCTTTGAATGTCCCTATAATCATACCTGATTTGATGGTACGTTAGCCTTATTTCGTCATATCTATGCCTGCAGCGTGGACACCCATTGGTATCGGGTGGTATTGTACAGCCGGGCTCGGAACATTTTCGGCCAGCCGCTCTATCCATCTGTGAGCAATTGCTGGATAGCCGGAATTAGCTTCTTACTCTCAAACAGGAGTTCGGGAACTGTCCAGAATGCCCCACCATAAAAACTGACAATTTGTAGATCTTATTTGTGCAGACCGTAACAATATCAACTTGTTACTAAGCCCATGTACTACCCGCTAAAACCCACCTGCAACTCTATACATATTCTCATAGGCCCGGGCGAAATCCGGGTCTTCTTTTGCGAACGTATCTTTCAAATCACCCATTCTCTGGACAAACTGGCGGCTATCCCTGTTCCTGACCAGCTCAGCCCAATCTTCTGCTTTGTTCTGAAACAGTTTGTGGATTTCACCCATGCGGGGCAGGTTGGCCTGGAGCGAAGCATAAAAGCCTGGGTCCTCGGAAACCACGCTCTCTGCTAAGGTTAAAAGCATCCTGTATGTAGTGCCGCCTATTTCTGACGCTTTTTTTAGACTGTCCAGGCTCACCAGCGTGTCGGCCGTGACCAGCGCGATGAAATGTGACAGGCCGAGGACAATGCTCATCATGTCATCGTGTTCTGCGGGGGTCATAACGATAACCCTGGCACTTTTGGCTTCCAAATACTGCTTCGTCTTGCGGGCAAGGTCTGCCTCCTGCCCGCTGGTCGGCGTCAGGACAAAGCGCTGGCCATTGATGCTACTCGCTCCTGGCCCGAACATCGGGTGTGCTCCCAGCACGGTCCCCTTCATATATCTGTGCATGATCTCCACGGGCATTACCTTGACCGATGTTATATCGAATATAAGCTGATCAGGGCGTATGAACGGAGCTATCTCCTTGACCACGCTCTCAAAACTGTCTATGGGAACCGAGAGCACAACTGCGTCCGAACTGCTGACGGCCTCCGCGATGGTCGCTGCCTTGATGCCAAGCTGTCCCGCGGCTTGTGCCAGTTTCTTCTCATCCCGTCCCGATATCACCACCTGCTTGCCGTCATCGTGCAGGAACCCGGCAAGCCAGCGGCCCATTTTCCCGTAACCGCCTATTATAGCTATTTTCACCGTTTTACCTTGCTCATCGCATTTTTGCCTTCGGGTAGGAACCCAGGACTTTTAAAAACAGGCACGTCCTTTCGAGCTCTTCCAGCGCTTCCAAGACTATCTTATCCTGCCTGTGCCCCTCGAAATCAAGGTAGAAGTTGTACTCCCACGGTTTTTGCTTGGTCGGCCTGGACTCGATCTTGGTCAGGTTGATATTGCGGTCGGCGAACACTTTCAGCGAGTCATGCAGAGTGCCCGGCCTGTGCCTTAGCAGGAACACTATGGATGTCTTGTCGTTACCCGTAGGTGCCGCATCTTGCTTCGAGATTATAAAAAACCTGGTCGTGTTCCTGGGGTTGTCCTCGATCTCCCTGGCGATGATTTTCATCCCGTAGATCTGTGCCGACCTGGCGCTGGCAACAGCCGCCCCGTCCAGGATACTCTTCTCCTTGATCATCTTTACACTGCCGGCCGTATCATAGGTCGGTATGAGCTCGCAGCCCAGCCGCCTCAGGAAGCCCTGGCACTGTGCCAGCGCCTGCGGGTGGGAGTATATCTTCTTGATAGAGTCCAGCCCCGCCCCCTTGTTCGCTATGAGGCAGTGTGAAACCCTGAGCAGCGTTTCCCCGCAGACTGTGACATCCGAATCCAATAGCAGGTCATAGGAGCGGCTTATGCTGCCTTCCTGGGAGTTTTCCACCGGTACGATGCCGTACGGCAGATTGCCTTCCTGGACGTCCTTGAAGACATCGTCGAGCGTCTCGCAGGGACTGGTTACGACGGCGGGGCCAAAGAAGCTGATGGCCGCCTCCTCGCTGTAGGCGCCGGCCTCCCCCTGGAAAGCGACCTCGGCGCCCTGAGTGCCCCTGGAGGTGTTTATTATCTGCCTGTAGATACCGGTTATATTTTCCTGATTAACCCCTTCGCTGAGGGCAACCGCTTTGACTTTGTTAAGCACCTCCTCCTCCCGCGCCTTATCCTCAATACTTCTGCCATTTTTTCGTTTCTCTTTGCCTATATCTTCCGCGGTTCTCAGCCGCTCGGCCAGCAGCCTGACTATCCTGGCGTCGATATCGTCTATCTTATCTCTTAAATCACGCAACCTCATTTTATTACCCCCGGTATCAGGCCAGCCCTCATGGCAAAATCACACATGGTTATAGCCATCATTGACTCCACCACCGGCACGGCACGGGGCACGATGCAGCTGTCATGCCTCCCCCTGATAGATAAATCCAGGCTCTTCCCGCTTTTGATGTTGGCTGATTTCTGGCTTTTAGCTATGGATGCCGTGGGCTTGAATGCCACCCTGGCCATTAGCGGCATGCCGTTGCTTATCCCGCCCGCAATGCCGCCGGCATTGTTGGTCAGGGTGACGATATTATGCTTTTTAATGGCGAACGGGTCGTTGTGCTCTGACCCCCGCATCGCGGCGGCCGGGAACCCGGCGCCGAACTCAACCCCCTTGACCGCTGGTATGGCGAAGAAGGCTTTCGCCAGGTCTCCTTCCAGTGTGTCAAAAACGGGCTCTCCCAGGCCCGGAGGCACATTCAAGGCCAGCGCTTCCACGATGCCTCCGATGCTGTCTCCTTCCTTTTTAACCTTTTCAATAAGCTTGATCATCTCCCCGGCCGCCTTCAGGTCGGCGCATCTGACCGGGTTTCTCTCGACGTTCTTTTTTATGGCTGAGATCGCCTTTGGCGCGGCCTCGACGCTGCCGATCTGGACCGTGTGGGCCACGATCTCAATCCCGATAATGTTGAGTAGCCTCCTGGCAATGGCACCTGCCATCACAAAACCCGCCGTGATCCTGCCGGAGAACCTGCCGCCGCCGCGGTAATCGTTGTATCCTCCGTATTTTACGAGGGCCGTGTAGTCGGCATGCCCCGGCCTGGGGATGCACCTTATTTTCTCATACTCCGTTGAATCCACGTCCTTGTTCCATACGATAAGACAGATGGGAGCGCCCGCGGTCATCCCGTTGAAGACGCCCGAGAGGATTTCCACTTTATCTTCCTCGTGACGGCCGGTTGAGCCGGCACTTGCTTCAGGCCTTCTTCTATCCAGCTCTTTCTGGATAACATCCGCTTTCAAAGGTAGTCCTGCCGGGCAGCCGTCGACGACGACTCCCACGCATCTGCCGTGGCTTTCTCCAAAGCTGGTTACCACGAAGAGCTTACCGAAGCTATTCCCCATGTAAATTCACATCTCCTCCCAGGCTTTTCAGCGTGTCCCAGAACCGCGGGTATGTCTTGGAAACGCACTCAGCGCCTTCTATGATGGTTTCCCCTGCCAATATACCTGGAATACTGAAGGCCATGGCAATCCTGTGGTCGCCCTTTGAGTCTATGATAGCACCTTTTGGGCGGGCTCCCTTGATAGTCAGTTTGTCCGTCCCCTCGTTGACCTCAATATTCATCCTCTCCAGCCCCTCTTTCACGGCTGCCACCCTGTCCGATTCCTTCAGCCTTGCCCTGTTGATCCCCGTGAACTCACTGACACCGTCTGCGACCGCTGCCAATGCCGCCATCGTCGGCAAGAGATCTATGCAATCTGACAGATCCGCCTTGACGGCCTTTAGATTCGATTTTTTCACAGTAATCAAATCTTGCCCTACATTTATAGAAGCCCCCATTTTTCTTAACAGGTTCAATATCTCCCTGTCGCCCTGACGGCTTTCTGGATTTAAGTTCACCACTTCCGTTTCGCCGGCAACGGCGCCCAGCGCCAGCAGGTAAGAGGCCGATGACCAGTCGCCCTCGACTCTGTAACTACATGGCTTATATGTCTGGCGTTCAACTGCGAATCTCGTCATGTCCGGGGCTAATCCCACCTTTGCCCCGAAGCTCTGCATGCAAGCGAGTGTCATCAGAATATAGGGTATTGACTTCAGGGGGGTGGTTAACCTGATGGTCATTCCATCTTCCGCAAGCGGAGAAATGAATAAGATTGCGGATATGAACTGGGAGCTGATATCGCCGGGCAATTCGACTGTCCCGCCTTTCAAATGTACTCCTTCTACGATCACCGCTGCCGCATCGCCCGGGGAAAAGCAATTTACGCCTAACCGTTGCAGAGCCTGGAGCAAAGGCTTGACCGGTCGCTTTGAGAGCGATGGGCCGGCGGTCAGCCTGCATCTGCCGGGAATCAGGGAACAGATGGCCGTCATGAAACGCAGTGTCCCCGCCGAGTCCCTGCAGAATAGATCTGAATCCGGCTGGTGGAAATGGCCGCCGCTGACCAGCCACGAGCCGGCATCCTGTTGTATGCCGACACCGACCTTCGACAGCACCTCCCGGGCAGCTTCGGTATCATCGGAGATCAATGGCCGTGATATCTCGCTCCGGCCGCTTGCCAGTGCAGCGCACATCAGCCCGCGCAGGGTATAGCTCTTCGAGGAAGGCGCTTCTGCCCTGCCTTTTAGGCTACTTTTTGATATTAACGCTCTCATGTTCTGACAACTTCTGTATAATCCGATTTACGACTGATTCAATGCTTGACCCGGACGTATTGATTCTGATGTCCGCGGCCCGATCGTATAGCGGCTTACGGAACTTCAAAAGCTCCCGGATGGCCGAGGCCGGGTCGGCGACTTCGAGGAGCGGACGTTTCTCTCCGCCTTTCCTTACCCGCTTCAATATGACCGATGGCGCTGCCTCCAGGTAAATGATTGTTGAGTTCCGCCTAAGGCGGTCTATATTGATTTGATTCAGGACTATGCCGCCGCCGCAGGCTATAACAGCGTTCTCCTTATGCGAGGCTTCCCTGGCGGCCTCTATCTCGAGTTCACGAAAGGTCACCTCGTCATCCTGCTGGAATATCTCCATTATGGACTTTCCAGTCTTCTTTTTTATCAGGGAATCCAGTTCGATGAATTCCCTGTGCAGTCTTTCAGCCAGGGCCTTGCCCACGGCCGTCTTGCCCGCGCCCATGCAGCCTATTAAAACTATGTTACTTTTCATGCTTTTTCAGTGCCCTGGCCGCTTCCCTTCTCATTAATTCTAGCGGCGGCCTGAGTCCGGTCCACTTCTCAAATGCAAGCGCCCCCTGCCATACCAGCATATTAAGCCCGCTCACGGTCCTGGCGCCGGCTTTCTCCGCCTCTGCCAGCAACCTTGTCTTAACCGGATTGTATACGATATCTACAACGGTGAGCCGGGGTCTTATCAGATCTCCTGCGACCGGTGTGCTGTCAACATCGGGATTCATACCCATGCTGGTTGTATTGACCAGGATATCCGCCCCTTCCAGCGCTTTGACCAGGTTTTTCCTGTCGAGTTCCAGAGCTGCAACCGCGACCGCGAAGTTCTTTGAAATTTCGCAAGCCAGGACCGCTGCGCTGGCAAGCGTCCTGTTAAGGATCGTCAAGTCCGCGCATCTGCCGGCAAGGGCAAACGATATCGCCCTTGAAGCTCCGCCGGCACCCAGGATGGTTATTTTCTTTCCTTCCGCTTCAATGCCCTGTTCGAGCATGGCCTGCAGGAACCCGTCGGCATCCGTGTTGTAGCCTTTCCAAAGACCTTCATCGTTGACGATCACGTTGACGGCACCGATCTTCTCAGCCAGAGGGTCAAGTTCATCCAGGAGCGGTATGATCTCGACCTTGTGCGGTAAAGTGACATTCAACCCCCTGATGTTCAGTGCCCTTGCGCCCTCAACGGCGCTGGCAAGGTCGTTCTTCCTGACTTTGAAGGACACGTACACGTAGTCAATGCCCAGCGATTTGAAAGCCGCGTTGTGCATGGCCGGTGACACGGTATGCTCCACAGGGTCACCTATGACGCCGCACAACCTGGTCTGCCCGGATATTTCCCGCGTTGTCATAATTTAATCTGCCTGTAGATACTACGCATTTCTTCTGCCGTGATCTGGCCGGGGGCAGACTCGCTGCCCTCCTTGATCGCTGCGTAGGTAAAGTAGCCGCCGGCCAGCGGAGACAGGATGCGGCTTACTATGCCGGCTTCACCCATGGCAAATGATACCACCTTGGCAGCGGGGAACGACGCAATCAGCTTGAGGACGGTGATATTATCCTCGAACTTCCTGGCCGTCGTGACGATTTTGCATATATCGGCGCCTTCTGCCAGCTGTCGCTGGACTATTTTGGATAGATTTTTCGGGGATTGGGTACTTTCCCAATCATGAAATGAGATAAGCAATTTTGCCTTATTTTTAATCATCGGCCGGATGTACTCCAGTCCTTTAGCACCCAGCTCAATATCGATTATTTCTGCCCCCATTTCCGCCGCTTTGATAAGCTCGCTGATCCTCTTTTCCTCGCTGCCTCTCCATTTTCCTCCATCGGCAATGGTTCTGTTCGAGGCTATCCACGGTTTATGCAATTTCTCTATGACCTGTGACCAGCCGCTGCCAATCAGGTCTATGCGTACTTCGAACAGGTCGACGACCCGCTCCACCTTGTTCAAGCTGTCAAGGTCTGTGTCCACTATCACGGCGCAGATCTCAGGCCTCTTCATCACTGCTCTCCAGTACCTGCCTGACCAGCGGCAGGCCAACGTTATCGGATATAAAGACTTTTCCTATGGACCGGGGCAGTATAAACCTTATCTTGCCCTCCGAGATTTTCTTGTCATGCTCCATGGCTTCGATCAGCCTGCCTGTATCGAGTTCGGGGACTTTCGTTGGCAGGCCTGTCCTGGCGATGAGGCGCTTCAGTCTGCTTAAATCATTAGTGCTGAACGTACCGAGTTTGCTGGCGATCCGGGCTGCTGCCACCATGCCGATGGCGACGGCCTGCCCGTGACTTATGCCGAAATCCGATGCCGATTCGACGGCATGCCCTATAGTATGACCGAAGTTCAGCATGTTCCTCAGCCCCGTGTCCTTCTCGTCCTTTTCGACTATATGCGCCTTGATCACGGCTGATTTTACAGTAATTCCCTCAAGTCCATCCGTATTGAGGGCCATTATTTTCTCAATGTTATTCTCAAGGTAGCTGAAAAATGTGTTGTCTCCGATGACGGCATATTTGATTACCTCGGCGAGGCCGTTGCTGAGCTCACCTGCCGGGAGGGTCTTGAGGGTGGCAGTATCGGCGACGACCAGTGCAGGCTGATAGAAAACACCGATGCTGTTCTTGATACGGCCATGGTCGACGGCAACTTTGCCGCCTATGCTGCTGTCAACCTGGGCCAGCAGGGTGGTGGGTACGTGCACCAGTGGCAATCCGCGCATGTAAGTAGCGGCTACAAACCCCGCCAGATCGCCGATGACTCCGCCTCCCAGAGCTAAAAGGGGAGTGGACCTCTCCGCACGATGGCCTGCCAGTTCGCTGTAGAGCCTCCCCGCGGTCTCCAGGGATTTCTGGTCTTCACCATCCGGCACAATCAGCACGGCCGGTTTAAATCCTTCCCGGGCAAGTTCCCGTTTGAGTGACTCCATGTGGAGGCTTTCAACGACGGGGTTAGTGATAATCACAACTTTATCGCCTGGCGCTATTTCCCTGAGCCATTTACCCAGTTGCGGCAGTATATTCGGGCCTATGCGGATTTCATAGCTGCGGCTGCCAAGTCTTACCCTTACATTCGTCAATTGGTGTCCCCCGCTTTATTTATCTTGATCCTTTCTCGACGCAACCATGTGGTGAATTTCCCTGCAGGCTTTAATTATATCCTGAAGCTCGTCCGGAGTAATGGTCTGCCGGCCATCTACGATCGCCTCCTGCGGATCGTAATGTACCTCGATCATCAGCCCGTCGGCCCCGGCAGCGATAGCGGCGCAGCTCATGTTGAATATAAGATCGCTGCGGCCCGTGCCGTGGCTCGGATCGACTATCACGGGCAGGTAGGTCTCTTTCTTAATTACCGGCACTGAGGCCAGGTCAAGGGTGTACCTCGTATACTCCCTGCCCTTGCCGATAGGCACGATGCCGCGCTCGCACAGGATAATATCTTTATTCCCTTCGGCGGCGATATATTCGGCGAAAGATAGCAACTCCTCGATTCCGGCGCCGAAATGCCTTTTCAGCAGGATCGGCTTGTTCTTTCTTCCCGCTTTTGAAAGCAGGTCCTGGTTGTACATGTTCCTGGAGCCTATCTGGAGGATATCGACGTACTCGGCTGCAATGTCCACGTGCTCCTCTCCCCTGACTTCGGTCACCACCGGCAAACCAAATTCCCTGCCGGCATCTCTCATCCATCTCAAAGCCGTCTCAGCGCTTTTATGGTCGATGCCCCCCAGGCCCTGGAAGGAATGCACCGAGCTTCTCGGCTTGAAGATGCCTCCTCTTAAGATGTGGGCGCCGGCTTTTTTAACCGCCTCGGCGATCCTGAATAGCTGCTTTTTGTTCTCCACGGCGCAGGGTCCCGCCATGATCACCGGTTCGCCGTTGCCGAGGTTAATATTACCTATCTGGATGGTCTTGTGGAAATATTTTGCCCCTTCGGCGGCCCGGGCATACTCTTTGCTGATAAGTTTGTAGGGGATCTCGATTTTAATAACTTCCTTAACGCCGGGAAGGACGGCGAAATGATCGAAAGGTATTTTCCTCTCATCGCCGACGAGTCCGATGACTGTCCTGAACTCCCCGCGGGAGACATCGGCTTTCAGGCCGTAGTGCTTTATTTCCTTAATCACGCGTTTTACCTCCTCGTCTGTGGCTCCTACTTTCATAATTAGCATTTTTGTGAACCTCCGTTGTAGATTTGATGCATAAAAAAGAAGAACCCTCCGCTTGGGAGGGTTCTTGTGGTCTTTTCTTAAATCGGTTTTATGGGTTAGAAGTTATATGCGTCGCACAGCCCCCCAAGCGAATTGCCGGGCGTAAAATAATAAAAGTAATACGCGTAAAAGCTCTTGGGTACTATGCAGTTAACCATATTCAATATCTCAAACTCAGGTATTATATAAATTAACATAAAATAAACAGGCTGTCAAAAAGTACCTCTGGGGATCGACGAGGAGTCTGGCAACCTCGCCTTTCTCATCTTCCACAGGTGATTCCATGAAATAGTCCAGCGGCTTATTTAAAACCTGTGCAAGACGAGGAGTCTGGTAACCTCGCCTTTATCATCTTCCGCAAGCGATTCTATGAAATAGTCCAGCGGCTTATTTAAAACCTGTGCAATCTCATTGAGAAGATTAAGATGTAGCCTCCTCTTGCCAAGTTCGTAATTCGAGAGTGCCGACTGCGTACATCCCAGCCTGACGGCAAGCTCCACCTGCGTGAGGCCGCTTTCCTCCCTCGCCTGCTGTATCCTCTTTCCTATTTCACGGAATACCATAGGAAAATATTATCACAATTTGTAATCGATCTTCAATAGTTGGCAAATGAAATATGACAATTTGTCTTGACAGGAGATATAACAATATGTTATAAATATTTCTGAATAGGTATGGCGTAATGTAACAAAGGAGGCAGCATGCAAATAGGTAATCACTGGGGAACGATCAAGGAAGTGTTCGAAGAAGCCTACAAAAGCTGCTTTCATTTCGCGGTAGCAACGGTGGATGAAGATGGATCGCCTCACGTGACCCCCATCGGTGCACTAATTTTGCGTGAGGACTGCACAGGTTTCTATTTTGAAGAGAATCCCAGGAGGATGCCAATTAACCTGAAGCGGAACCCCAGGGTCTGCATCCTGGCCGTGAATGCTGATAAGCTTTTCTGGGGGAAGTCCTTATTAGAAGGAAAGTTCGCAACGCCGCCGGCTGTTAGGCTGGTGGGCAGAGCCGGAGAGTTGCGGGAAGCGACGGCTGACGAGATTGCCGCGTGGCAAAAGCGGATAGCAATAGCCAAGAGCACGAAGGGTTATAAGCTCCTGTGGGGAAAGTTTGCCAGGGTAAGGGATATTAAATTTGACTCATTCGAGCCTGTCTACACGGGAGAAATGACCGGTGGCCTCTGGCAGCAACATTAGTGTCGGATTGAGAGTTGGCTCGACAGCCTGGATATAAAATATGAGGTTGAACCCAGGGTCACAGGCTGTATGCTGCACACCGACGGCAGGTGCTACCGGGACTACAGATTTTTCTTTGATAAATGAGTAAAACGGAGGAAACGAATGGCAACCAATGAAGAAACATGGAAATTCTTGCAGAAACACCTGGGTTACAACGATGAGGAAATGAAGATATTTCGAGCAGATCCCAGGAATGAAGACACCTTATCCAGAGGGGCTGCCATGCTGAATAAAACGATTATTGCTGAAGTTGTAGAATCATATGGTTGTGACAGCGGGCACAAAGTCGGCGATAAGTTCTATTTCGATGGTCGCGGCCTCAGCCTTTTGACCAGGCTATGCCCGGGCAGGATCTGTATTTTTGCCCTGCATGCAGTTGCCCTGGCAATGCCTGCATTTAGCGAGCTTTTTTATGCCGGCGTTGATCCTAATGAGATGAGATTCAGGCGGTTCGGTTGCCCCGATGTCGGAATAAAATGCGGTGGCTGGGGGCATATCGTCATGGAAGTAAGGATGGAAGAGCGAAAAAAGGCTGCATGAATGTGATTGTTCAGTAATTGAATATTGAGAGGTGAGAAAATGCGTGACACTTCTAAAAAAATCGGCTATTTCTGCTCACTGGTGCCTGAGGAGATCATCGTGGCTGCCGGCATGCAGCCCGTGCGCGTGGCCGGGAAAACGGATGCGGTTTCAACAGCCGATGCCTATCTGTATCCCAACCTGTGTCCGTATATTAAAAATGTATTCGTCACAGCACTCGATGGCGGAACGAAGGATCTGGATGGGGTAGTCTTCGCCAGGTCGTGCGACGGCATGCGCAGGATGTACGATACCTGGAAAGCGTATGTGAATACGGAGTTCATTTATATGCTGGAAGTTCCCAAGAACAAAGATGAACAGGCCATACAATATTATGCCTCCCAGCTTCGTGATTTTGCCGGGTCGCTGGGCCAGGCATTCGGTATGAAAATTAAAACTGAAGCTTTAAATAAAGCTATTAAATCAACCATTGGCCTGCGGCGCTTAATGCAGAGCGTCTACGACTTACAGAAGAAGTCACCTCTCCCGGTAAAAGGCAGCGAGCTGTTTGAGGCCGGGCTCAGCGCAATCGGTGAAGATCGAAAGATAGCTTTAGAAAAAATAAATAATGTCTATAAAAGAGCAAAGGCTATTGAATCCACTAAAGGAAAAGCAAAGAAGGTGCGCATCCTGATTAGCGGCAATGTCATGGATAGGCCGGACCTGTTCAATATCGTCGAGGAGGCCGGGGCCGATGTACCCGCCGCCGACCTGTGTACTGCTTCAAGGTATTTCGACCGTAGGGTTGAAGAAGGGGGCGACCCTTACCTTGCACTGGCACGGGCGTATCTCGGCGCTCCCCACTGCTCCCGGACTGCGACCCCTGGTGAGAGGCTGGCTGAGACCAGGGAAATAGTGAAGGCATACTCAATCGATGGGGTTATCCTGACCTCATTAAAATTTTGCGACTGCCATCTCCACGATATCCCCTATATCAGCAAGAACCTCACGGCAGAAGGAACCCCCGTTTTATTCCTGGAAAACGATTATACCTTCAGCAACAGGAGCCAGTTGAAAACCCGTGTGGAAGCTTTTATCGAGATATTAAACCAGTAAGAAGGTGAAGCGATGTTAAAAAAATATTATAAAGATATGAAAAGCGGCCTGGAAGCCTCTTATAAGCAGAAGCCGCGTGCCGGGACGAGGATCACCATGGAGCTTGCCTCTTCCTTTATAGATGCCTTCAGGGAGGACGTAAAAGTCGTATGGACCTCGTATTATTCCTTTCCCATGGAACTGCTGGCGGCCTTCGGTGTAGCACCGTTTGACTTCGAGATAGCGACCAACATATTACCAACCTTTGATCCCGGACGAAGCGTGAATATCATGAACAGAGCCGAAGAAGAAGGATATTCGACAGACCTGTGCTCGTTCCACCGGCTTGCCGTGGGATGCTACCTGCTGGGTTACCTGCCCAGGGCAGACCTTTTACTGACGACATCGTACTATTGCGACGGCAAGTCCAAGACGAACCAGGCACTGGCCCAGTATTACGGGAAGGAATCGATCAACCTGGATGTGCCCAACAAGAAGAATAGGGAATCTATCGATTATGTATCCTCGCAGCTTAAAAGTATTGTGCATAAACTTGAAGAATTGACAGGCCAGAAGCTGGATGAAGACAGGCTACGCGAATGTATCAAAATCTCCAACCGTGCCCGCAGGGCATATAGCCAGCTTGCAGAACTGCAGAAGGTGAAGCCGTTCCCCTATATCAACATCAATATAATCAACCTGTGCATCTTCGGCAACCTGCTAGCGGGTAAGGAGGTCCAGGAGCAGATATACCTGGACATGGTAAAAGAGAGCCGGGAGAAGATCGAGAGCGGGAAATTAACCCCGGAGCAGTACCGTGTGCTGTGGCTAGCCTGGTATCCGACTCAGCCGACCAATATTAACGAGATCTTCAGGAAGAACAGTGTGAGCATAGTCATGGGCGAACTGGCCCGCAACTTCTGGGGCGAACTCGATGAACAGCATTCGTTTGAAAGCCTGGCGCTGTGGTGCCTGAAAAACCCATTTGTCGGCCCTATCGGTCAGAGGTTATCAGGGATCATGCAGATCGTGGACGAGTATAACCTGGACGGTATCATCCATTTTTCCACGGACGCCTGTCGCCACTCCTGCGCTGCCCAGAGATTGATCGGGGACGCTATGGGAAAGAGGGGCGTACCCTTCATGGTGCTCGAGGGCGACATGAGCGACAAGCGTAAATACTCGGCGGAAAGAACGCAGTTCCTTTTGGAGAACTTCATAGAAGTGATGGCCGCCCGGAAATAAAGATGGCTCTTTACCGCGTTACCTGTCTGCCTGCGGCTCCAGGATCAAAACCTGCGTAAGCTCTAATGCCGAAAGATAATGCGCCGGTCATGATGGCGACGAAGGCATCGTCATCGTCGCGGAAGGTGCGCCAGGCGTCATGGAGTTCGAGAGCGGTATCTGCGCTGAGACAGTTATGCACCCTATTTTTCTAACAACAAAAGATGTTTGTGAGATTGTATCAGTTTTAAACGCTGGCAGCTACGGCATTTATTGTCAACAAGATAAGGAGCGGCTTTCTAAATCTAATAAAATGCAACCTTTTTGCAACCGATATGTTAAAATAGCGATAATATTTATATTAATCCGATATGGCAATAGACAGTCTGAAAGAAGAAGAGGCCTTAGTCAAAAGGGCGCAGCGCAGCCCGGAAGCCTTCGGCGAGCTTTACGAGATTTATTACCAGAAGATCTTCAATTTCTCACTGAAAAGGACTGCCAACGTGCAGCTCGCACTTGACATAACATCAGTTACCTTCCTGAAAGCTTTTAAAGAGATAAGGAAATTCCGCTGGAGGGACATCCCCTTTGCTGCCTGGCTGTACCGGATCGCCAATAATGAAATCAACGACCATTTCCGCAGGGAGGGCAGGCGCATGGCCAGGCTGGAAGAGATAGAGGACCTGGTAGATACCAACGATTTCGCGGAAGAAATTGAAGAAGCAGAGGAAGAGCTTAAAAGGCACCAGGAATTCCTGCAGTTGCACCAGAAAATCGCGGAGCTTCCTTCAATATATCAGGAGGTTATCGTCCTCAAGTTTTTCGAGAAGAAGAAGATCAGGGAAATGGTGAAGATCCTGGGCAAGAAGGAAGGCACCATCAAGTCCCTGCTGCACCGCGGGCTGGCTAAGCTGAGAGAGCAGATGCGGTAATGCAACCTTTTACCACCGGAGAGCATTATATATATTGAAAGAGGCATTATAAATCTCATGAAAAAGGAAGAACTGGTTAGAAGGCTAGTGCGGGTAGAAATACCGGTGCTGCTGGTGAAAACCCACCGTGAGCAGCTTAAAAGGGCGCTGCTTGAAGCACCGCACTACGGCCCTGCCAGGGGAAAGCGGCCACCGGTTGATTCGATAGGCCGGGTATTTGGCAACTTTTGGGACTGGCTCAGGGCACCGGCATGGAGGGCTGCCGCGGCAAGCGCAGTGGCCATTTTCATGATTGCTGCCGTGCTCGCCGTAACTTTCTACATGGTCAGTCCATCGCCGGCTGTGGTTGCTGCTGATGTCGTGAAGAAGGACCCACACGTCCAGCAGACGCTTAGCGGCAGCGGTGAAATCATTATTGTGAAAGTTCAAATAAGAGACGGGATAGCAAACGTAGTTTGTGGCAGGGGGATGGGCGATTTTGTGGAAGCGGACGTTGATATCATCGGAAGGGCAGTTATCAGCACGAGACGTTTTGAAGGCATTTTCCTGCCGGAGCTGCCGTTACAGGCTCAGGACGATGCTGTGAAAATAGCAAAATCGGATCCGAAGGTCAAGGCTATTGTCGACAGGGGAGGGACGATAGGCAAGGTATTTCCCATCTTTTCCTCGATTTCCAGCGTGACTATCGTCAACAGCAGCCTTGTTAAAGTAACTCCCATTTCCTCACAGGCAGTTGTGCCGATTTACCATGACGGCAAAACCCTGCTGGTCCAGGTTAATCTGGATGAGAAAAGGACAGAACGCATAATCGAGCCTCAATTCCTGGTGTACTTTGATCTGAATCGCGCTAAGAAGCTTTAAGTACTCTTTATCGAACCAGGTAAACAAGTTAAAGGAGGACTAATATGTCTTTATTAAAAGAAACAGTAGCTATAAGGCGACACGCCTGGTTGATCTTAATAGCCTCGATTTTGGCTATAGCTTTGCTCCTTGCAGGCTGTAGCCAGGCTGCGGTCACCACTCAGAAACCACCGCAGACCATTCTGGTTCCAGGAACATCCGCCCAGTTACAGGTATCGCCTCTGTACGACGAAAACATGGCTGTGTCTCTGTATGAGCAGTGTATGCCTGGCGTAGTAGAGGTAAATTCAGTTATTGATGTGATGCCGGCATTGCCCAGCCCATTCAGACTGGAAATACCTAAGCAGAGGGGGCAGGGTTCGGGTTTCATCATCGATGACCAGGGACACATACTTACCAACAACCACGTGGTCGAGAAAGCGTCTTCCGTGAGGATCACGCTGAATGACGGTACACAGCTTGATGCAAAGGTGATAGGCACCGACCGGCATAACGACCTTGCGCTTCTCCAGGTTGATGCAGCAAAGCTGACTAACGCAGTATACCTGCCGCTGGCTGACTCGGATAAAGTAAAACCGGGACAGATGGCGGTGGCGCTCGGCTCACCCTTCGGTTTACAGGGTTCTATAACGGTTGGTGTTATTAGCGGTGTCGGCAGGTCGATTGCCGGTGCGACGGAGCGCCATATGGCCAATATCATCCAGACAGATGCTGCTATCAATCCGGGCAACTCGGGCGGTCCATTGCTCAATTCAAGGGGCGAAGTCATCGGCATCAATACTGCCATTGAAGCTGTAGCCAACGGGGTTAGCTTTGCCGTGCCGATTAACACCGCAAAATCCATGATGCCGGAACTCCTCAAGGGCGGCCCGGTTAAGACCGCATGGCTGGGAATCGAGGGAAGGGCTATCAGCCAGGAATTGGCAGCTAAGCTGAAGCTACCCGTGGAAAAAGGAGTTTATGTTGTAGGTATTGTTGCAGGCAGCCCTGCCGAGAAAGCAGGTTTAGTTGACGGCGGCAGGAATAACCAGAATGAGCCGACCAGCGGTGGCGACATCATAACAGCTGTGGATAATGCGCAGGTAGGAAAGGTTGAAGATTTAATAGCCTACTTTAACGCTAAAAAACCGGGTGATAAAGTAAACCTTTCAGTCTTGAGAGGCTCTGAAAAGATATCGGTTACGGCCGAGCTTGGTGAATGGCCGGAACAATTACCCACTTCCTTTGAATCGGGGCCGGATGAGAACAATTTCGACTTCGGCCCCTTCCAGTTCCGCTGGAAGTAGCCTTACAAGATATACACTGCAATCATGTTGCGAGGAGCGTAGCGCCGAAGCAATCTTTTGGAGGTAGGTCAAGACATACTCCTTCGATCAGGGGGTTGCTTCGTTTCGCTCGCAATGACGTATCGGTCATTATGTATCGCTGATGAACTTCTGCATCCAGACAACGTCGAAATCCCTGCCGAGTTTCCGCCCGACGCGCCCAAACCTGCCGCATTCACTGAATCCATTCTTCCGGTGAAAGTTGAGGCTCTGCTCGTTGAGGGAGGAGATGTTCGCCAGTAATGTTTTCACGCCCATTTTCCCGGCTTCATCCTCGAGGATCCCAAGCAACCTGGTGCCGGTACCACGCCTGTTATGTTCCGGCAGGATGAAATAGGTCAGCTCGGCTGACTGCTTGAATGCCTCGGTATGCTGATGCTGCCGCAGCAACCCGAACCCGATTACCTTCCTATCGTTGTCCTCGATCACATAGAACACTGCGTCCCGGCTCATGCCCTTGAGGATATCGAAGAACTCGTAGCCGATCGGTTTATCCGGGTATGCTGCGAAGCTGTTTTCGACGAAATAGTTGAAAATATCAACGACCGCGTTGCGATCGCTTTCCTTTACTTTTCTGATATGGTAGTCGGGCATATGATTTGCTTTCCGTCCATAAGAAGTTTACGCCATTAATCCGGATGCGCCCGGCTTGCGGATGGACTTCCTATCTTCCTTAGCGAACAACGACAATACAAAGGCGATTAAGCACATAATAGCGCCCGCAAAAAACGCATTGCGGAAGCCGCCGATGAGGACATCCGGTGGGACGTTGGCGTTTGACGGGCTGGTGTTCAAAGCAGTATTGGGCATGACTGACGAAAATATCGTTTCGAATATGGCAACCCCCAGCACCATGCCCAGGTTCTGCAGAGCCCTGGAAGTGGCAGAGGCTGCGCCCTGGCTTTCCTCAGGGATAGAGCTGAGCGTTACGCTGTTATTTGGAGGCACGAATGTTCCCATGGAAATACCGATCCAGGCGAGGTATAACATAACCGGTGCGATAGAGGGAAGTCCAAGTGTGAAAGCCAGGAAGACGAGGGCCAGCGTGGTAGCGCCCATTCCCGAACAGCATAGTATACGTGTGCCGACCCAGTCGGACAGACGTCCCATAAGCGGGCTGACAAATACATAAATAATGGAGCTGATGAGGAACATGGCGCCTATTACACTTGTCGAAAGGCCCTTGATTAACTGAAGGTAAAACGGGAGCAGGAAGTTGCCGCCGGCAAACGTGCTCCAGGCCAGCAGCGCTGCAAACGCGCCGAAGCTGAAGCTGCGAAGCCTGAAAATGGCCAGGTCCAGCAGCGGGTCTTTGCATTTTCTTTCCCAGAAGATAAAACCTGTAAGAAGCGCCGCTGATGCAACGAACATCACTATAATGCCCCAGTGGTGCCATCCGAACTGCTGGCCCCTGTTGAGCGCGAGCACCAGGGCTGTGAGCGCTATGAATATCATCAGGGCGCCCGGGATATCAAATGGCACGCCTCTCTTGCTTGTGTCATGTGCCGGTTTATCGCGCGGGATGACTTTCATAGCCACAAAGATAGCGATGACACCTACGGGGACGTTGATCAGGAATATCCAGTGCCAGCTGAAGTACTGGGTGATCAGGCCGCCCAGGGGCGCGCCGATTACAACGCCCAGTCCGGCGGCGGTGGCTGTCACACCGAAAGCCCATCCCCGCCGGTTTTCAGGTATATACCTTACTATCATAGCCATACCCACAGCATACAGCATGGCAGCGCCGACTCCCTGTATACAGCGTGAGCCTACAAGAAAATATATACCTGGTGCCAGCCCGCATAGAAGGGAGCCGGCTGCGAAAAAGGCGAATCCCAGTAGGAGGATGATCTTGAAGCCGACCCTGTCTCCTATCTTGCCCAAGATCGGCAGTGTGCTGGTGATAATAAGCAGATATGACAGCGTAACGAGGGCTGCATCACTGGTGCCGATGTTGAAATAATGTGCGATGGTCGGCAGTGCTACGTTTACGATATAGGTATCGACCGCTGCCATAAAGGCGGCAAAAGCCACGCTGATGACTATCCAGAGCTGCTTCTTCCTGTCCTCAATTATATGACCACTCATGGCACCTCGTTCTCTGCCGGCAGATTCAAAGGTTGGTAAAGTTGGGGAATATTATAACAAGGAAAGAGGGCACCGTCGCAGTGCCCTCCTTACCTTGTATTGATTTACAATTATTACTTGGCGGGCTGGAGGGGAGACGGATTAGCCCAATCATGGGCAAGCTCCTTGGGGATCTTATTAACCAGCTCGTCCACGCTCCAGAACCCCTTCTCCTTCTCC
>Ga0315294_10001187_pt1 | contig 28097 bp, 21 predicted proteins | sample YL17G13_40_MG_FD_203626 | JGI IMG/M metagenome (GOLD analysis project Ga0315294, IMG submission 203626) | Sediment microbial communities from Yellowstone Lake, YNP, Wyoming, USA - YL17G13_40 | ecosystem: Environmental > Aquatic > Freshwater > Lake > Sediment | place: USA: Wyoming | collected... | reverse complement strand
TTCCGTTCTACAGCGCGCTGTGCGAGAGCGGGTACGCGCCGCGGTTCATCGGCCCAGCCCAGATCGCGGAATCGAAGGTTATCTTCATGCCCTACTGCGAGAGTGTCCCGCTCTCGGACGCGCTGGCGCTGCGCCAGTTCGTGGAGCGCGGCGGCACGCTTGTCGCGTCGCCCAAGCTCGCCACGCGCGACGTTCACGGGCGGTTGCTGGACGTGGCGCCCGGCGAGGGGTTCTCCGAGTTGTTCGGCATCACGGCGCGGGAGAAGCTCAGGAACGCCTACGGGTTCTTCCGGCCCGACGAGAAGTCGGCCCTGGCTTTCGGCGAAGGGTACCTGCCGGGCGGCGAACCGTACACGCTCCAGAGCTTTGGCCACCAGGAGATCACCAGCATGGCGCCCGACGCGCAGGTGCTCGCCCGCCACGCCGACGGCCAGCCGGCAATCATCCTGCGCAAGGTCGGGCAGGGCACAGCAATCTACCTCAACTTCTCCTACTTCTGGTCCGAGGGTTGGTACACCTTCTTCAGCCAGAGCCGCGAGAGCTTTCGCGTGTTCATCCAGAGAGTCCTATCCATTGCCGGCATTGGACCATCGGGGTATTTCCTTGAGACGGCCAATGATGATGGAAGCTATGCGGAGACGTCCTGGGCGGCGTATCCGTACGAGGGCATGAGCGGGGGGGCTAAGTTCCTGCGACTCTATGCCGATTGGCGGCGGCCGGAACTCAACGCCAACCTTGTTCTCCGCTGGCCCGCGAAGCGCGTGTGGGACGTGCTGCGCGGTGAGGAACTCCCGATCAAGAGCGTAGGCAACCGGCGCGTCGTCCTGTTGCACATGAAGCCGGCCGAGGGCCGCATCCTGTCCCTGGTCGAAGAGCCTGCGCGCAAGCTCGAACTGTCGGTCTCCCCGCGCTCACCGAAGCGCGGCGACACCGCGAAGCTGACCTTGCGCATCGTCGCGGAGTCCGGGCAACTGGTGGGAGCGAGTCGTCCGGTGACGGTGGAAACGCGCGATGCAGTCGGCAGGCGGATTGCAATGCTGTGCAATCACGTCGAGGTGAAGGGCGAGGCGGTGGTCACGCTGCCCATCGCGCTTAACGAGTCCGAACGGCTCACTGTGACGGCGACCGACGTGGTGGAGGGGCTGCAGGCCGAACTGCCCATCGTGACAGGCGCTTCCGGGACGCTGAATGCGGCGGACCTGCCGCGCGCGGTGCCGGACTATCGGCCCCAGCATGGCCTGCCGGTGGCTGACGCATCGGACGCGGAGTTCCTGTCGCTCCTGCGCCAACTTCGGAAGTTGTACTGCTCACCGGATAGCGGGCGGCGAGAGCTGCTGGCGCACCTGTATTGCCACCCGACGGGGCGCCATGCTGCGCTCGAGCGGCTCTGGCGCATCAAGTGGCCCGACCATGTGCCGGCCCTTCACGGTGCGCTTGCGGCGGGGGAAGTGCTCATGCTGTTGCCCGAGGACTTGGGCGTGAGTTCGCCTGACGGCCGGCGCGTCTATCCGCACTTCGACGGCCTGCAGGTGGAAGCGCTCCAGACGCTGGCAAGATCAAGAGGCGTGACCGCCCTCTGCCACCCGGGGCTGTCGGATTACCTCGTGCTCGCGGTTGGCAAGGGTGCGCTGGTCGTCTCGCGCACATCGCCCGACGGAGCGGGCTGGAGCGATATGGATGTGCAGCGCTGGCACAGAGAATCCGTTCAGGCGCTGGAAGCCCTGGGGTTGCAGCCACAAGGGACGTTCAAGCCGAGCGGCAGGCTCGTGCCCCTGCCCGGCGGACTCAATGTGCGCGACTGGCTGCGCGCGCGGGCACAGTAGAGATGCCCGGTCCAGCTCACGTCGCGCCCCGGCCGCCGGTCACCTGGCTTCCGAGCTGACTGCGAAGTGTTCCAGCACCGCCTGTCCCCATTCGCTCGTGTCGTTGAAGGCCATGTTGCGCGCCGACCAGATGAGGTTATAGGCGAAGTCGCGTCCGCCCTCATCACCGCACATCACGCGCACGTCGAACGGGATGCGCTTCCCTGACTCCGGCGGCGGGCCCTGGAAGAAGCTCCAAGGCACTTGCGCTTCGAGCGCGTAGCCCTTTGCGTCGGCGTCAACCTTCCATGCCACTTTGCTCCCCTCCACCCACGCGTGGCGCGTCCAGCAGTAGGCCTTGCCCGTGGAGTCAGGCCCGGGGGCCAGCATGAGTTGGTAGTCCGTCGCTGCGTACTTGCCCTTGTGCCACGAGGCGATATCGGTCCCCACGTAAAGCTCCATGCAATCGCCTTTCCACACCAGATCACGAGACGCAGCATTCTTGTTCACGGCCGGCGTGGTATCGCCGCGCACGTGAAGTCCGATGTACAGGAACCGCACGTCGTAGCGGAGGTTGAGCGTGGCGTTCGGCAGGTCTTGCCTGCCCTTTTCCGCCCAGAGGCGAATGGGGGCCTGGTCCGTCCATTCATTGAGGGTTCCGTCCACGCTGATCTTCCCCGCCTTGAAGACTTGCGCCACGTAGTCTTCCTGTTCCTGCGCCGTCTCTTCCTTCGCCGGGGCAGCTTGTTTCAGGGACACGGGCCCGCCGCCGTAAACCAGGTCCTTGAGGCCGATGAATTCCAGAACGCGGAATGACCCGCTCCCGTGGTCCTGATGAATGTAGTAGAGCTTCCCGGTTTTCGGATGGGTGAAGATGTGATGACACCATGACTCGCCGCACCCGCCAAGGGGGTCCGCGAAGAAGGTGTGCCCGCGGGCGGAATCCTTCACGAGGAACCCCACCATCAGCCCGTCGCGGTCGAAGATGGAGACCACGCCGGAGACGTCGGAGTGCACAACAAGCCCGTCGTGGTAGCGGACTTTGTTCGGACCGTAGAACTCGCCCGGACTGACGAAGGAGGAGGTCTTGCGGCCCACCGCCCAGCGGAACTTTCCGTTCCGATCATATTTCTCGACGCACGCCTTCTCGAACATGCGAGACCAGTAGGGTATGCCCTTGCCGCGCCCCGTCTTCATGCCCAGCACGTAGAGGTTCCCGTCCCCGTCGAGTTCGCCAACCTCGACGTGGTAGCTCCGGGCAGTCACGAGGTCATGTGCCTTGTTGAATGCCGGGTCGGTCTTCAGGAGCAGCTTCCTGTCCTGCTCGCGGTAGATGGGGCAGGCGAAGATGTCGTAGCCGGAACAGGGCGTCTCCCACACACTGATTTCCCTTGTGTCGGGGTTCATCTCCACCTTGATGAGCCTGCCGTCTTCAAAGACGGCGCCCGGCAAGGCCCGCTGTTTCACGTGACGGAGCAGGTAGCTGTCGGCGGCGGGCTCGGGGAACGCCGTCTGCGACTTGGAGTTCCCGACGCGGAACAACCCGCCGTCCCAGATGGCGAGGAATCGTTCCCCCTGAACGTGCGCCACGCGCATGTCGGTGGTCATGAACTTCCAGGGACACATGATGCGGCGCCAGGCAGCGTCGAGCCGCCACGTGCGGTTCTCGTAGTCCAGGATGTAGCGCCGCAGGGCGGCCCCGCCGTAGGTGGCGTAGAGTTCCTCGGGGTTCTCCGGATCCACGCACATCTCCTCAGCGTAGAGGGCCGTGAGGCTGAACAGCGGCGCGCCGTCCCGAGTGAACTTCTGTATGCGCGGCAGCGTCGGCTCGCTGATGTAGATGTTGCCGTCGGCGTCCGTGGCGACGGTTGTCGGGTGCCAGAGCCTGCGCGGCTCCACCTTCCCGTCCAGCGAACCCTCGCGGCCGTCCGCGCCGATGCGCCAGAGGACGTTCCCGCCGGGTGCGAGCTTGACCAGTTTCGGCATCGTGGAGGAATAGGGCAGCGGCCTTCCGCCGTGATCGCTCACGACAACGTTCCCCTGCGCGTCAACGGCGAGCGCGTAAGGCGCATCGAACCCGCCGGCGAAGGTCGCGCGCTGGCCGCCGTCGCGCGCCATCGTCAGCACCTTGGCGCCTGCGCAGACGTACAGCCTGCCGTCGGGGCCAACGGCCACCGCTGCCACGTTCTCAACAGGAATCTGGCGTTCGACCTGCCCGCTGGTTGCGTCCATGACTACGATGCGTTCCGTGCTTGGCACGGCGATGTAGAGTTTCCCCTCGTGGAGGCAGATGCTGTGCACGCGCCACCAGTCGGCGCTCGGGCCGTAGGGGGAGGCGCGCTCGTCACCCCTCGCGTCAGGCTCCCAGTAGACCGGGCCTCCCACGTCGGGCGCGCACTTGCCCGGCACCGCCTCCGCGACGCGGTCTTCGAACGCTGCAACGCCCCCGAGGCCGGGGTAATCCACCTGGGACGCCGTGGGCACCTCGGCCTCCAGGTCCATGCGCATGATGAATGCCAGGGGCTTGCCTTCAATCGTCTTATAAGCCGCCAGGTAGGCGAACTTCCCGTCGCTGGCCACCGCGCCCGCGTCTGCCGTCGGTTCGAGGCCCTTCAGGAGCTTGCCGTCTGACGAGAATAGCTGAAGCGTCATGGGCGACTCGCCGCCGACCTGGCCGGCGGCGATGAGGCGGCCCTGACGGTCTGTGGCGACCGCCTTGCCTGCGAGCACCAGCCCCATGTCGTCGGGTCGCGACGGGTTCCTGCCGTTGCCGACCGCCATCACGAACTCTGCGCGCGCATTGCTCAGCACCGTCTTGATGGTGTAGTCCCCAGCGGGCAGAGGCCGGCCGTAGTCGTCCAGGCCATCCCAGGCAAGCTCCACTTTGCCGGGCTGCACCTCCCGCCAGTACTCAAGGGTCCTGACGAGGACGCCGTCCGCGCGGTAGACGGCGGCACTCAGATTCCCGGCCTTCGGGACGCTGACCGTGTGCTTGCAGCCCACTTCCTCGGCATGACAGACCGCTGATGCTGCAAGGGCTAGCAGAACGACAAGTGGCAGGCGGATCATCTCAGCCTCCTTCCGGCAAGATTGGAGCCTCCCGGCGCGTGAAGTGGATTCTAGACCGTAGCGGATGTGCATGCAACAGGCACCTGTGCATACGCACGTGGCGAACGCCTTCAGGAAGTGGCCGCGAGCATAACAGGAGCACAACGGCGAGCGGCGGGTGCGGAGGGTAGGATCCCGAGTGACGACGCAACCGAGAGATTCGCGGAAGTGGAGGTGGTGGGCGCAGCAGGACTTGAACCTGCGACCTCCTCTGTGTGAGAGAGGCGCTCTCTCCGCTGAGCTATGCGCCCACTCTCATCAAATATAGCGTTTCAGAGCGCTCCGGTCAAGCTTGGCGGTACCGGGTCGCGGGGCCGGTTCTTGTCGGCAGGTCAGAGTTGGGCCTCTTTTACCACAAGCGCGCGCCAGTCCGATTGGCCCAGCCCCGCCTGGCGGGCAAACCTGATGAACCCTACGTCCTCCGGCTCGTAGCCGAACGTGTGAGCGCCGTATGCGTCCACCGCCACAGGGTCGGTGCCGGCGATGATGCGGCGCGCACCGTCGGGAGTGTCGTCCACATCCTCAAGCCTGCCGCCCGTGGGCCCGTGCCTGCGCAGCACGCGATAGGCGTCGAGCACGGTCAGGTCCACCTTGATGACGCGGTGCAGGTCGGGGATTTTCCTGTGTATGTCAGGGTGCAGGTCGCCGCGTTCTCCGCCCACCATGCCAAAGGCATTCTTGAGGCCCATCGTGAGGCGGCTCGTGCCGTGGGCCTTGAGCACTGGCACGTTGATGAGCACGTCACATGCGTCGGCGGCGACGAATTCCTCGTAGAAAGGCCAGCTCTGGAGGACGAAGCCGCCGGGGATGGGGCGTTCGACAAAGCGGCTGGCGTCCACGAAGGCCACCTCAGCGCCTGCATCGGCGGCGGCGCGCGCGATGCCGCTGGCATCGTACGACGGCTGCGGGCTGCGCGAGATGGTGTGGTCCATCACCTTCACCTTTCCCGCGCCGGCCTCGCGGCACATCTCCACCAGTGCGGCGACGACGTGCGGGTTGGTGTTGGCGGCCATCTCCGGCGGCGTCGCCCAGGCGATGTTCGGCTTGATGATGACGGTAGAGCCGCGCCGCACGAGCCTTGCCATGCCGCCGAGGGCGTCAACAGCGGCGCGTGTCATCCTGCGCACGACCTCGCGCTCACCTTGAGGGGCTGGCGCTGTTCCGTGTGCGATGGCAAGGCCGCGCTTGAGGTCAGAGGGGGCGTGGGCCCTCTGGCGGAAGGGCAGCCGCACGCGGGAGAGCGCGCGCAGGCCGGCGAGCGCAGCGCCGCCCGCTGCGGCCCACGCGATGAAATCCCGCCGCGTCAGACTGTCCTTTCCGTCAGTCTTGCCCATGTCTCTCCCGATCTCTCGCACGTGAGCGAGGCCGCTGGTCCACCCCCAAGTTTACAGCCATCACATGGCGCTTTCAAAAGGGGCGTGAGCCAGTTAGTGGGGCAAGAAAGATGAAAAGGGCATTTCAATGCGGAATTTTGCATTTGCAGGCCATTTTCTTCTTGACAACCTGGAATTAACTGGTAAGATTTCTGTCGCGACGCAAGGGGACTGTCCAAGCACCTTTCACCGTTCAGGAGGTCTTTGCATGGCTAAGAAGAAAGGCGGAAAAGAGATTCTGCTGGTTGGCTCGAAGGTGAAGGCCTACATCAAGGCGAAGGGCCTAATGTCCTCAGGCGAACTTCTGGAAGCTGTGAACTGCTGTGTGTGCTGCTGCCTTGACAGGGCCGCCCAGCGCGCGAAGGACAACGGACGCAAGACAGTGCAGGCGAGGGACGTCTAACGCCTCCAAGCTTCGGCTCACCGCGCCCGCCGGGATGGGGAAAGAGATTTTCCCGATAGTCTTCTTGCGACGCGACTAACCCGGCGGCGGGAATGCGGGACGGGCTTAGAGGCAACAGGCTGTGCTCAGCATAGCCGCAATGCAAATGCAAAACCCCGCACGGCAACTGCGTGCGGGGTTTTTGTTTCACCAGGCCGGTCACGCCGTTCGCTTAGCTCACGTCGGCTTGCGCCAGCGTGAAACTCTAACTGTCAAAGAGCCGTACGGCTCTTCTTAAGAATTCGCTGGCGCAAGCCGATAAAGCGTGACCTTCACTCTGCGTGACCGGCCTGAAGCGCGGCCTACTGGCGAGGCTTTTGCCGAGCGGGCCAAAGCGCGGCTGTTTCGTTCTCACCTTCGGGACGCCCTAAACCGTCTCGGCTCCGCGCATCACGCCGACCGTTCAGTACTCAGTGTGTGTTGCGCCGCATCGAAAGGCCGTCCTTACGTAGTTAGTGTTTCACAGGAGGCATGCAGGTGGACCCCGTGGGCGCGGACCGTGGTAGCCGGAGATCGAAGGGGGACGGCGGGGGCGCTCAGTCCAGTTCGGTGAGCGCCACGATGTGGCCTTGCGAGTCGTAAAGGTAGATCATCGGCTGAGATGGGACCGAAGCAATGGAACAACTCTTGCACAGCGGGACCCTCCACGACTCCTCGCCCGTCTCAAGCGAAATGCGGGCCAGCGCTCGGTCGCGCGTCAGGACGTAGACGTGCTTCTTGCCGGCGGCAATCAGCCGCTCCGCATCGGCGCTCTTCCACACCGCCTTCACCTCCTCGCCGACGTCCAGGCACAGGGCGTCGCCCTTGTAGGTGAATACCAGGAGCCTGGTGCCGATGAGCGCAGGGGTGAGCGAAACTGGGCCGCCCGTCGGGTACTTCCACACGGGCACGCCCTCGCTGACGGTGAGCGCATAGACGAAGCCGCGGTTGTCTCCGACGTAGACCTTGTCCCCGCCCGCCTCGACTCCGGAGGTCAGATAGGCCGGCGAGTTCGGGTGCCAGTTCCATATCTCCTTCCCGAATTCTGCGGCGACGGCCATGACTCTGCCTTTGTGGCCTGCGGCGAGGATGATGCCGCCCGCGACCGCGGGGGAGCCGGAAATGGAAGTGCTGGCAGACTCGATCCAGGCGAATTGACCGTTGACGGGGTCGAAGCGCGCAACCTTGCCGTTGCCGCCGCCCAGAATCAGGCTTTCGCCATAGAGCACTGGCTGGCACACCACGGGCATTCGCGTCGGCAACTGCCTCTGCACGAATCCCGTTTCGGCGTCAATCACGAGCAGCCCGCGCCCCGTGACGGCGTAGAGCGTCTTGCCGGAGGCGGCGGGAGGAACGGTCAGGGGGCTCTTCAGCCGCGTGCTGGACTTCCACACGCCGCTCGCCGCATTGAAGTAGAACAAGCTGCTGTCGAGCGTTTCGAGTGCCAGGATGTCGCCGGCAACGTATGCCTCCCGGACGGCTTTGCCTTCCGCGATCTGTCCGAGGTTCTGCCTCCATACGATCTTCAGTTCCAGCTTGCCGAGCTCGGCAAGCTCCGCTGCCGGGTCCAGGACGTTTGAAGTCACTGCGACGGGCGCGGGTTGGGCGGGTGCGGTCTCACGCGGTTGGGGCGCCTCGCAGCCCAGGGCCAGCAGGATGATGGCCGTGCAGCCCGCGAGCGTTTTGGCACAGATCTTCATCGGGTCTTCCCTCTTCCCGGTCTGTGATGAGGGTTGCGGGCTAGCGAAAGGCTCCAAAGGGCCTCAAAACTCGCACCGCAAGTGAGTCTGGAGTTTACCTTCCGGGCGGGGGGGTGTCAAGCACAAACGGTTTCCTGGCCTATATGTCAGGGGCCTGCGTCCGGAAGGCCCGCGCGGGTCCTCGACCCCGACGCTGGAATAGCGACCTGCGGGATGTTATACCATTCTCGTTCCCATCAGCTGCGCCCATTCGCGTTCCGGATTGCTCTCAACGGAAGCAGGAGGTCGGATGAAACAGAGGCTGGCAATGCTCGGCGGCCCCAGGACCGTCACGCTGCCGTTCCCGCCATATCCCGTGATTGGCCACGAGGAAGTGTCCGCCGTCACGAAGGTGCTGCTCAGCCGGCACCTGTCGGAGTGCGGCCACGGCGGGATCGTCGGCGAGGTCGAGCGCGACCTGAAGGAATACTTCGGGATGAAGTATGCGCTCACGTTCAGCTCCGGGACGGACTCGATACACGCCGCGCTCTTTGCCGTGGGGGTGAGGCCGGGCGTGGAGGTGCTGACCGCTAACAACACGTGGATATCGGCCATCACGGCCATCTGCCACGCCGGGGGCACGCCGGTCTTCTGCGACATCAGGCGCGGCGCGTTCCACATTGACCCGGCGGAAATCTGCAGGAAGGCAGGCCCAAACACGAAGGCGGTGATCGTGACGCACCTGTGGGGCATGCCGGCCGACATGGGCCCTGTGCTCAAGGCCGCGCGCGAGAAAGGCCTGGCCGTCATCGAGGACTGCTCCCACGCGCACGGCGCCAGGTGCAGGGGCCGCCTCGTGGGCACCATCGGCGACGTAGGCTGCTTCAGCCTCCAGGCCAGCAAGGCCATGGTGGCCGGCGAGGGCGGCTTCCTGATAACGAACAACAGGCGATCCTACCAGCGCGCGATGATACCGGGACACCATGGACTCAGGCTCGGACAGGAGCTCACGTACGCGGACCTGAAACCATTCGCCTCGGCGAGCGGCTACTGGAAGTACCGCGCCTGCCCGCTCGGGATGGCCGTCGCCAGCGCGCAGCTCGAGCGGCTGGATGAACTGAACGCCGCAAGGCAGGCCAATTTCGACAGGCTGAGCGGGAGATTGAAGAAGACCGTGCCTTTCATCAAGTGGCCGAAACTCCCCCGTCGGTCGCGGCGCGGCTGGTACGGCACGCCTGCGTTCTACAGGTACGACCAGAAGAGGGTCTCGCGCGACGTGTTCGCGCGGGCATGCTGGGCCGAGGGCATCGGGCTGGGGGGCGGATATGCGAACTGGTACCAGACGCCGCTGTTCCAGGACATGAAGTTCTACTCGCAGCTCTGGCCGGTGCGGCATGAGAACGGCGTGGAGTTCAGGCCGCTTCCCGCGGGCGCGCTCCGGAACGACGAGGCCGAGCGCCGCGAGCTGCTGGTCTTCCCCGCTCCGGCGGTCGAGATGCCTGACCTGATGGATCAGGTTGCGGCCGCCATCGAGAAGGTCGCTGCGAACATGGCCGAACTCGCGCGGGTCCAGAGGAAGGAAAGGAGACGGTAATGGCGGAATCCAGACTGCAGGCGGGAGTGGCGCGCATTGACGTGACTCCTCCCATGGGTGTCGAGATGTGCGGTTATGGCCCTTACGAGAAGCGCGTGTGCACGGACGTGCTCGACCCGCTCTACGCGCGCGGGCTGTGGCTCCAGTGCGGCGGGGAGGCGGTGGTCATCATCACTGCCGACCTGTGCACGGTGGACGCTTCGACGCGCAACGAGGCCGCCGAGCGCATCAGCCGCCGCGCGGGCATTCCGCCCGAGAACGTCCTTATCGCCGCAAGCCATACACATTCCGGGCCGTCCACGCAGCTCATGATCGGCTGGGGCGAGCGTGACCCGGGCTACATGCGGCATCTGCCGGTGTTGTTCGCCGAGGCTGCCCTCCAGGCGCGGGACGCCGCCCAGCCCGCGCGCCTCGGGTGTGCCCGTAAGAGGGTGTGGAACGTCGGCGTCAACCGCGAGCAGCCGGAGTTCGGCCCGCTCGACACCGCCGCGCAGCTCCTGCGCGTGGACAGGGAGGACGGCTCGACGATGGCCGTGGTCTTCAACTTCGGCGCGCACGCCGTCACGCGCTATCCGTACACCAGCCGCATCAGCGCCGACTGGCCGGGCCTGGCGGCCGCGTGCCTGCGCCACGAGCTTGGCGGGCCCGTGGCCCTCTTCCTCCAGGGGTGCTGCGGGAACATCAACGGCCACAACGTCATCTTCCACCGCACCGACCCGCAGACGCGGCAGAAGACCTGCGACATGCAGGTGGGCTGGACGGCCCAGCACTTCTGCGACCAGGTGCTGCCCGCCGTCCGCGCGATAATGACGGAGCCCGCGGTGCGCCTGAAGGCGATCTTCAGAACCATCCCGCTTCCGTGCGTGCAGCCTGACAGGAACGAGCTCCAGCGCGTGGTAGATGCGAACGTCAAGGTGGCCGACAGCATGAGCCTGGCTGAGCTGCGGCCGCTGCACGAGCGGATTGAGAGTGAGACGAAGGAGGAGCAGGCGTGGCGCCGCGCGCGGTTCGACGTTGACTCGTCCCGGCATCAGATCGGGATCCTTGATGACCCGCCGGAGGCGATTGAGGCGCCTCTGCAGGTGCTGGGCATCGGGGACGCTGCGATCGTCGGCTGGCCGGGGGAGATATTCGTGGAGCTCGGGATTGAGGCGCGGCAGCGCAGCCCGCATCCGATGACGTTCGTGGCGAGCTTCTCGAACGGGTGTGTCGGTTACATCCCGACCGAGGCGGCGTTCGAGTCGCAGGGCCGCCCGAACCAGTTCGGCATCTATCCGTGCCGCATGACGCCGCGCATCTACGGCCGGCTGCCATTCCGTTCGGACGTGCCCCGTGTCCTGGTCGAGGAGACCATCAAGACCCTCGCGGCGCTTTGAGGCGGGTCACTTGCCGGCGGCGCACTCTGCCCGCACGAGCGCGGCATAGAGGCCATGGAGGCGTCGCGTGACAGCGTTCTCGCCGAAATGCCTGTCGGGCATCTCCAGGATCGCCTTGACAGGTATGATCCCCCGCAGCGAGTTGGTGCAGAACACCTCCTCTGCCTCTGCGAGCGCGCTTTCCTCGTAGCGGCCGGTCTGGCATCGGATGCCGCTGGCGGCGCATAGCTCCATCACAATCTCCCTCGTGATGCCGGGCAGGAGGCCGCAGGCGACCTCCGGCGTGTGCAGTGTCCCGCCGCGCACGAGGAAGATGTTCGTAATCGCGCCTTCGGCAAGGTGGCCGCGGGAGTTCAGGAAATAGACCTCGTCCGCGCCGCGCCGTCGCGCCTCGGCAAGCGCGAGCACGTTGCTCAGGTAGCTCAGCGACTTGTGCCGCCAGATGGGACAGGTCTCGTCCCGGCGGAACGATGCGCGCGCGAGCGCGAATGCGGGCGGGCCTTCCAGCGGCGGCAGGTCCATCGGGCGGGCCTCAATGACAAGGGTCGGCTCGCGCGCCTCCAGCACGGCAAGCGCCCCCGTGTGCAGGCCGCGACTGGCCGTGATGCGCAGGTAGCCGTCCGCGACGCCGTTGCGCTGCACAAGGGCCGCGACGGCGCTCTCCACCTCTTCCGGGCTTATCTCGCGTCCCCAGCCCGTCTCGCGGCAGGAGGAGTTGAGGCGCTGGAGGTGCCGCGCAAGCCTGAAGGGCGTGCCGCCCACGAGCCTGAGCGTCTCGAAGAACCCGTCCCCGTACAGGAATCCGCGGTCGAGGGGCGACAGCCTCGCCTCCTCGCGTGGCACGATGGCGCCGTTGACGTAGAGGAAGTCACTCATGCAATGCGAGTTCCATGATCTCGTTGTAGTTTGTGGCGGAGAAGGCCTGGAAGAGCGCCTTGCCCTTGTGCAGCGTTTCGCGGAGCTCCAGTTCGGGCTCGGAGTCCGCCACGATGCCGCCGCCGAACTGCATGTAGACCTTGCCGCCCATCTTGAGCATCGTGCGGATGACGATGTTCAGGTCCATGCGTCCGTGGAATGAGACGTAGCCGATGGAGCCTGTGTACACGTTGCGCGCATGCGGCTCAATCTCCTCGATGATCTCCATGGCGCGGATCTTCGGCGCGCCGGTGATCGAGCCGCCGGGGAACGTCGCGCGGATGAGGGAGAACTCGTCGTGCTGCTCCCGGAAAAGCCGCCCCTCGACAGTCGAGACCAGGTGATAGACAGTCGGGTACGTCTCAAGGGCGGCGTGCTCCCTCACCTTGACGGTGCCGTAGCGGCAGACGCGCCCAAGGTCATTTCTCTCGAGGTCCACGATCATGGCCAGCTCAGCGTGGTCCTTTGCGGACCAGAGCAGGGCGTCCTGCATGCGGCGGTTGAACGACTCCTCGCCCTCGATGCGCGGCCGCGTGCCCTTGATGGGGCGTGTGGTGACGCGCTCGCCTTCGACAAGCAGGAAACGTTCGGGGGACGATGAGATTATCTCGAAGCTCGGGTACTTCAGGTAGGCGCTGAAGGGGGCGGGGTTGATGGCGCGGAGCCTCTCGTAGAGCGTCAGCCCGTCCGTGGCGCACGGGCCGGCGAACCGCTGCGAAAGGTTCGCCTGGAAGATGTCGCCTGCCGCAATGTAGTCCATGACCCGCTGAACGGCCTTCAGGTACTCGTTGCGGGTGAAGTTAGAGCGCAGTTCCGCGCCTTCCGGTTGGGGGAGTTCGAAGTTCGTCCTCCTCTCCGGCGCCGAGGGCGGGCTCGTTCCGCGGGGCCCGACGTAGTACGTGACGATGCCCCAATGATCGAACACGAGCGCGCGGTCGTAGAAGCACAGGACGTACTCGGGCACGTCAAGGTCGTAGTTGCACTGCCTGGGCAGCTTCTCGACGCGGTGGCGCAGGTCATAGGAGAAGTAGCCGACGGCGCCGCCCGCGAACGGCAGGGGGAAGTCGGCGGGAAGCTCGATGCGATACGGGGCGAATTCTTCCGACAGGGTTCTGAACGGCGTGCTGGTCTGCGTGCACGCGCCGCTGCGAAGGTCTTCGACGGCCACCTCGCCGCCCTGGCAGGTGATCTTTCGGAACGGGTCCCAGCACAGGATTGAGTAATGGCCCAGTTGTGTATTGTGCAGTGAGCTTTCGAGCAGGACGGGGAACGCTGCGTCCGCCATGTCGCGCAGGTAGTCGAGCGGCCGGCAGGCCGACTCGACCGTCTCTACTTGCACCGGCAGCGACATGGCTCATTCCTCGCCAGGATTCCTGATTGTTGGTTTGCGATTTCTGCTCTGATGCTCTTCTGCCGGTTGCCCGCCGTCACGTGCGCACCGGATACGCCTTGACCCAGTCGGCCACGGCCTTTATGCGCTCGGGCGGGCAGAGCGGGGGCATGACGCCGGCGCTCGTGACCACGACGCCGCGCGTGTGGGGCAGGGCGTCGAGGTCGCGCCCGATGGTTTCGATGATGACCTCGGCAGGCTCGAGCCAGAGCGTTGCATTCGTCCCGCCGATGAAACAGAACTCCGGGCACGCTTTGCGGCCGTCCAGCAGCGTTGTGCTGCCCACAGAAGGCGACGTGAACGCCTCTATCGCAGCGGCCGGCACCTTCGCGATGTCCGGCAGCAGCTCCTTGAGCTTCCCGCACATGTGGAGTATGTGCAGCTTGCCACAGGACTCGATGATGCGCCCGTAGTCCGTCAGGTGCCGCTGCGCGTAGCGGCGGAACATCTCGGGCGAGATGAGCGTCGTCGAGGTGTTCTCGGTGGAGTAGATGGCGTCCGCTGGCACGTGTTCGGCGAGAATCTCCAGGCTCTTGAGCCGCTGCTTGTGCATCGCCTCGAACAGCGCCTCGACACGCTCACGGTGGTCGTAGAGCAGGTACGTACCGTTCTCGAGTCCTGCGAGATGTTGCACCCAGTCCATGAGGGGCGACACGCCGTGACTGGAGACGGCCAGTGCGCTCTGACCTATCTCGCGCTCGTGCAGCCTGGCTATCTCGAGATGGTCGCGGTCGAACTCGAAATGCTCGTCCTCGACCATGAGCCTCATCAAGTCAACGTCGTCTGCAGTCTTGATTGGGAAGACGACGGGGTGTTGGGACTGCGAGGCGTCGTCCCGCTTCCACTCGGCGTGAAGGCTGCCGACGGGCGTCTTGTAGGTGACGCGGCGGACGCCATCCCTTTCGTCGCTTTCCGTGCTCGTTTTCCCGCGTGTTGTGCGGACGCATCCGCCTATGTGCTCGTGCCGGTCGCTGCCCACGAACTCGTGCACGTCCTCCAGGGACCTGGAGCGCCACGGCTCTGACTGGAAGGGGAGGTAAGCGCCGCCCAGCTTCGGCCAGAAGGGCAGGCGGTCAACGGGCTGGAGCCTGAGCGCGGCGAGCCATCTCTGTCTTGGCGTCATCTTCTCGCGCATTGTGGATGCCCCTGTCGGTCTTGCGTGCGGCGACGGCCCAGCTTAGCACAACCCGCACGCCTCGACAACGCGCCGCTTGACGCCCCCGGACTGCGCCTGTACGCTGGCTCAACCGTAGTCTATTGTCCGCGAGTGCCCGATTGGACGCGCCATGTCTGACCTCACACTGCTTGTCCTGACCGACGTTCACTTTCTTCACGCGGCCCAGGCTCTGCCCTCGTCTGTGAACCGCCAGTGCGACCTCGGCGTGGAGATGCTCAGGCGCGCCGCCAAGGACGCGCGACGGCTCGGGGGGTTCGATGCCGTGGCGCTGCTCGGCGATCTGCTGGACGGCGGGCGCGCGCCGGGCGTGGAGCTGGATGCCGCCGAGCTTGCCAGGGCCGTGAACGAGGCGCTTGGGGACGTGCCGCGCGTCGTGGCGCCGGGGAATCACGATGGCGACCCGCAGGTGCTGCTCTCCGCACTGGGCGACAGGCCGGGCTTGCACGAGGTGGGCGGGTACCGGCTCTACAGTTTTGTGGACGCGTGGGACGCCAGTGACGTATGCCGCCGCCCGCCCTCCTCGATGGAGCGGTTCGTCGAAGATGCGCGCACGGGCGCGGACAAGCCCCTCATTGTCCTTCAGCACAACCCGCTGTGGCCGCCCATCCAGAGCGACTATCCGTACATGCTCTCGGACGCCGAGCGGGTAATGAAGGCCTACGCCGAGGCGGGCGTTGTGCTCTCGCTTAGCGGCCATTACCACCACGGCCAGACTCTTTCCGTGCGGGCCGGGGTGCATTACTGGACCGGGGGGGCGCTCAGCGACTCGCCGTTCCGATATGCGCTTGTGCGCCTCGACGGGCGGGCGCTGACGATTGAGGAGCGCGCGCTCAAGCTCCCTGAAGACCTGCCTCTGTGGGACGTGCACGCGCACACGCACTATGCCTACTGCAGCGAGGACGTGACGCCACAGGAGTCCATCCGGCGCGCCCGGCTGTTCGGGCTGAGCGGGGTCTGCCTCACCGAGCACTCCGACCAGCTATACCTGACGCGCGAGGAGTGCCTCTCCGGTCGGGCCTTCACGGACGACGATTTCTGGTGCGCCCCGCGCTCTGACGAGTCCGAGCGCATGCCGCGCTACCGCGCAGAGGTCGAGCCGCTGCGCAGCGACTACGTGAAGCTCGGCGTGGAGATAGAGCTTGACCGCGTGGGGCGTCCAGCCCTGCGTGCCGGGCACCGGCAGGGCTGGGACCTGATGATGGGGGCCGTGCACTGGATTCCCGGAGGCGTGGAGGGGCGCAGCGATCACGAGCTGTGCAGGGCCTTCATGGAGAATACGGAGGCCGTCCTGCGGAGCGGCGTGCAGGTGCTCGCGCACCCGTTCCGGTTCTTCCGCCGCTACAAACGCCCGCAGCCGAAGGAGCTGTACCGGCCCGTGGTGGAGATGCTCGCACGCTGCGGCGCGGCCGCCGAGATCAACTTCCATACCAACGACCCGGACGTCGAGTTCTTCGCCATGTGTGTCAGGAGTGGCGTGAAGATCGCCCTCGGCAGCGACGCGCACAACCTGCTTGAGGTGGGGGACTTCTATCCTCACCTGGAGCTGCTGCGCTCTGCCGCGCACAGGCATGATGTGTCCGACCTGGTGTTTCACGGCCCGTGGGCTTGAGGCGGGCATGAGCAGCGCGACGGACGCGGCAAGGCCCGAGCGGAGTCCAGATTGAGCACCGAGACAGAGACCCAGTACAACCCGGCCAAGGGGTTTGCCTATGCTCTGGCGGGCACGCTTGCCGTCTCCACCAACTTCGTGACGGCGAAGTATGGCACGAAGGGGTTCGACCCCGCGACGTTCAGCCTGGTGTGGACGGCCTCTGCGGCGTTCTACTGCCTGACCGCGCTCGCCGTGAGCGGCAGACTGAAGGACCTGGTGATTCCCCGCCGCTCCGGGCTGATGATCGTCCTCCTCGGCGCGAGCACAGGCGTCGGGATGCTGGCGCAGTGGGCGGCACTGAAGCGGCTGGACCCGTCGTTCGCGGCATTCCTTGGGCGCTTTGCGCCGGTGCTTGCCATCCTGCTGGGGGGTTTGGTGTTGCGTGAGAGGCTGGGGGCGCTGGAGCTGTGCGCGCTTGGCCTGATGGTTGCGGGCGGGGTGATCAGCACCGTCGGCAGATGGCACGTCGTCGGCCTCGGCACCGTGCTGATGCTCATTGGCTGCACGGCCAGCGCCGTGCAGATGCTCTTGGCGAAGATGCAGTCGTCCAAGATGCACCCCGACGCTCTTGTGTTCTACAGGGTGGCGGGGGGCACGTGTTTCATTGCGGTGTGGGTGTTCGGGACGGGCGCGGCCCAGTTCCACGTGCCTCCGCGCTACTGGGTGGTCACCCTGGTGGGCGCCTTCCTGGGGCCTTTCACCAGTTTCCTGCTCACGTTCCGGGCATATCGGAGCTGGGAGCTTTCGCGGGCGGCTGTTGTGCGCACGGCTGAGCCGCTTTTCGTGCTGCCCATGGCGTACGTCGCGTTCGGCACGCTGCCCGCCGGGCGCGAGCTTTTCGGCGGACTTCTCATTCTCGTCGGCGCGCTCTGGATTGCGTGGATTCACTTTATCCGCGGGAAGGCGAAGTGATATGCTGAATTTTTCCTTTTGGCGGCCCTGCCACGACGGGCGGCAGCGGCCGGCCGGAGACCTTCGCCTGCAGAGGAGACAGTTGCATTGCGGTACCGCAAGATAGGCAATACCGGGCTGGAAGCGTCGGTGCTCGGGTTTGGGACGATGCGCCTGAAGGGCCTCGAGAACACAGCCGAGGTCGTCAATCGCGGCATCGAGTTGGGCATGAACTACTTCGACCTCGGCGCGGCGTACTGCTGGAAGAACGACCAGGAGAACGCCGAGGTTTGGGTGGGCAAGGCCATCAAGGGGAGGCCGCGGGAGAGCCTGATTCTGTCGGACAAGGCGCACTGCCGCCCCGGCGAGAAGCCAAACCCGGGCCTGGAGTTCGCCATCGGCGTGCGCAACCGGGACGAGATGTGGCGCTGCATCGAGAACTCACTGCGCCGGGTCGGCGTCGAGTGGTTTGACTTCTATCAGTTCTGGGACGCCAGGAGTGACGGCGACCTCAAGATGTCGTGCGTGGGCAAGGATGCGCCGCTTCAGGCCATGCGCGAGGCGAAGGAGCAGGGCCTCGTCAAGCACCTTGGCTTCACCACGCACGGACAGCCCGCCGACGTCATCGCCTGGCTCAAGCGGGTGCCGGAGTTCCGCACCGTGACCATCTACCACAACTTCCTGGACCGCTACAGCGAGGCGATTCTGGACTATGCTCTATCCAGCGGCGTGGGCGTGAACATCATGGGGCCGTTGCGGGGCGGGCTGCTGAGCGGGCGTTCAGAGGTGTTCGCGCGGCGGCTCCCGGGGCTCGGCGACGTTCCCGTGCAGCAGATAGCGCTGAGGTTCCTGCTCAGTCATCCCGGCGTGACGTGCGTGCTGACGGGTGCGAACGTCGTTGCTCACGTCGAGGAGAACGCGCAGACTGCGAGCGCCGCCGCCGAGATGCTGCCGGAGGAGCAGGAAGCCTTCAGGGCGGCATTTGCCGAGTTCAGCAAGGGCCAGCCGCTCTGCACGGGCTGCCGGTACTGTGAGGGCTCCTGCCCGGAGAGCATTCAGGTCTACCACCTTATGGGCCTCTATCAGGCGCATGAGATATTCGGGATGGATGAGGCGCGGCGGCAGCTCTCCAAGCTGGGAGTCAAGGCCAGCTCCGATCTTGCAAAGTGCAAGGCCTGCAAGAAGTGCGTCGAAGCCTGCCCGCAGAAACTTCCTATCCCCGAGCGCATGAAGCGGCTGGCGGAGCTGGTCAAGGAACTTGTTGGCGCCAGTGTCAAGTAGAACAGAGGCGGCTGCGGCGAGGCCAGAAAGCGGCGCAGGCGGCTTTCCGGTATAATCCAGCAGGTGTCCGGCGGCGCGCTGAGAAACGATTCTCGCACGGACGGGAGGACAGGATGGCTTCGGGGAGCGGCGGAACGGGTCACTCAGAACGCGCGGATTCGTGGGGCGCTGGCAGCCCCGAGCCGGACCAGATGCCCGTCGTGCCGCGCACGAGCGGCCTGGCAATTGCGTCGCTGGTCTGCGGCATTCTCGCCTTTCTCTGCGTCGGGCCGTGCGCATCGCTGCCGGGGTTGATCCTGGGCATCATAGCTCTGTCCGCCGTCGCCGCCAGCAGGGGAGGACTCACGGGCAGGGGCCTGGCCATCGCCGGGACAGCACTGTCCGTGTTGAACCTGCTGCTGTTCACTCTTATCGTGTCGGCCATACTGCTGCCGGCCCTTGGCGCCGCGCGGAGGCAAGCGAGGGAGGTCAGTTGCCAGGTCAACCTCAGACAACTGGGGCTTTCGGTGATGATGTACGCCAATGACAACAAGGATAATCTGCCCGATGCGTCCCAGTGGTGCGACTCGCTGCAAGGCTACACCGGCGACGGGAAGGTGTTCCGGTGCCTGGCTGCGCCGCTGAGCAAGTGCGGGTATGCGTTCAACAAGAACCTCAGCGGAGTTTCAATGCCCAACATCAAGGTGCCGGGCAACACCGTCCTTCTGTTCGAATCGGACGCGGGCTGGAACGCAAGCGGCGACCAGGGCGCAATGATCGCCAGGCCCAGACATCCCGGGGGGTTCATCATCCTGTTCGCAGACGGTCACGTGGAAACGGTGCCGCGAGAGAGGCCGCCCAAGCTCATCTGGAACCCCGGGCAATCCGAATCCCACGGGGAGCCGCTATGACCGGGAGAGAGAAGATCCGGGCCGCATTCTCGCCCAAGGGCGCGCCGGAGATAGCGGCCGTCATCTGCTACGAGGGCATCTTCAACCGCGACCATTGGGGGCAGCTCACCCAGTGCCCGTGGTGGTATCAGTTATCACCCGATGTCGAACAGCAGCTCGCCTGGTGCCGCGACGTCATCCGCGCCACGGAGCAGGACTGGTTCGCACTGCCGTGGGTCTACTCCCGGGAAGAGCGGGAGCGCGTGCGCATCGAGGTGCGCCCGCAGGGAGTTTTCCGCGTCAATCGCGCAAGCGGGCGCGAGGAGATGCTCCAGGAGCCGCAGGTGGCCGGCTGGGCCAGGGATGGCGGACTGCATTCCCATCGCCCCCAGCGACTCGCCGAGACGCCTGAGGAGGTGGACGCGCTCGTGCCGCTCGCCCGCGATTCGGACCCGGTGCTGCCTGAGGGGTGCGGCGACGCGGCCGCGCAACTGAAGAAGGAATTCAGTGACAAGTACCCCATCTGCCACGTGGGCGCGCCGCTGTGGCGGTGCTACGGACTGTGGGGCTTCGAGGGCATGATGACGATGGCGGCCACCAGGCCGGAGCTTGTCGAGCACGCCTGTGCGCGCTTCATGGAGCAGTCGCGTCGCGGCGCACGGGCGGCCGCGAAGCTCGGGGCCGAGGGCATCTGGATTGAGGACTGCATGTGCGACATGGTCAGCCCGGCGGCGTTCGAGCGCCTCGCCGCGCCCTTCCTGCGCGGGGTGGTTGACGAAATCCGCGCCTGCGGCATGAAGAGCATCTACTACTACTGCGGCAACCCGGCGGGCAAGTGGGAGCTTATCTTCTCCCTCGGCGCCGACGCCGTGTCGCTCGAGGAGAGCAAGAAGGGGTTCGACATTGACATTGAGGACGTGGTGGCGCGGGCGCACGGGCGCTGCGCTCTGCTGGGCAATCTGGACGCACTCGTGCTGCTCGAACGCGGCGGCGAGCGCGAGCTCCGCAAGGAGATAGCGCGGCAGATCGAGGCCGGCAGGCGCAACGCCGGCCGATTCGTGATGAGCCTGGGCAGCCCCGTCACGCCGCGCACGACGGTGGAACGCGTGCGTCTATATGGTCGGCTTGTGCGTGAGCTGGGCGGCTTGCGCTCGAGGAAGGTGTGAGATGACCGCGAACCCGCGCAAGAGGACTTCGATGAACGTTCTGGTGGTGGGCCTGCTGGCCGCGGGCGCACTGTGTGTGGTGGGTTTTCTTACCCCGCCTCCAGCCCCGCATCCAATCCCGCGGCCCCCTGCGCAGCCGCGGGGCGGGACGCCTCAGTGGCCTGCTCCTCTCTCGCCTGCGGAGCGGGCGTTCGGCCCCGGCGAGAAGATTGTCCATGAGGTGGCCCTGAACGGCGTGCAGTGCGGGCAGTTCCAGATGAGCCTCAAGGAGGCCGCCAATGCGTCCGGCGGCCCTCCCGTGCTCGTGGTCGAATTCGACGGCTACACCGGCAAGAACATTGGCTGGCTCTGGAATTACCAGACCAAGGGCGCGTCCTACCTGGACGCCACGACACTGCTGCCGGAATTCACCGAACGCCTGGTGACGAAGAAGGGGAAGAGCACGCGCACCAGGATGATGTTCCACCGCAGCGAGTCCACGGCTGAGGTCATCATTGAGAAGCTCTATAAGAAAAAGACCACGACGCTGCAGGTGCCGTTCAAGCTGGGGCTGGACGTGCCGTCGTTCATTGTTCACCTGCGTGCCGTCAGCCTGCTGGAGGGCAAGACGGCGACGCTCGAACTGCTGGAAGGGGACAAGGTTTACTCGCTGACGCTCACGCCGGGCGAGACCGGAGTTGTGGACGTGAAGGCGGGGAGATTTGAGGCGCAGAGCGTGACCATTCAGCCCCGACTTGTGGCGCACGTGGGCCATGACGCGAGCGAGGATGAAGAGGACGAAGGCGAGTACAAGAGCATTCAGTGCTGGATTGCGAAGGAGCGCCGGCTGCCCGTGAAGTTCGAGATCGAAACCGCCATAGGCTCAATCCGCTCCGAGCTTGCCTCCGTCGAGCCCTCCGTTCAGGCGGCCGACGACAAGACCAAGCCCTAGGGTTGCCCCTGCCGTTCGTGCCCCTTGTGCGCAGCCTTGAGTTCTGCAACGGCCCTGAGCTGCTCCAGTATGACGTCAACCGCCTCGGCCGGTGCATCCGTCAGGTGCATCAGCGACATGTCGTTTTGCCCGACGTAGCCGCGGGTGCACATGTTGTTCCTCACCCAGTCCATCATTCCGGCCCAGTATTCCTTTCCGAACAGCACGAGACCGAAGTTCTCGCTGCGGCGGGTCTGCATCAGGGTGAGCGCCTCGAAGAGTTCATCCATCGTTCCGAAGCCTCCCGGAAACAGGATGTACCCTATCGAGTACTTGACGAACATCAGCTTGCGCACGAAGAAGTAGTGGAACTCGATGAGCAGGTCCAGGTACTCGTTAGGCTGCTGCTCGAAGGGGAGTTCGATGTTGAGGCCAACGGAGAGGCCGCCGCCTTCTTTCGCGCCGCGGTTGGCCGCCTCCATGAACCCGCCCCCGCCGCCCGTTATTATCGTGATGCCTTTCTGCGCCAGCAGGCGGGCCGTCTGGCGCGCCTTTTCGCAGTACGGGTCGTCGCCGCTCGCGCGTGCGCTGCCGAATACTGACACCGCAGGGCCCACTGTTGAGAGGGCCTCGAAGCCCTCGACAAGCTCCGCCATCACGCGGAAGACCCGCCACGTGTCCTGACGGGCGAAGCCCGCGTGCTGTCGCGACGCATCCAGCAGGTCAAAGTCGCTCTGGACCCCTCGTTTGGTCCAGAGGTGTTTTCGAGTTCCCCCTTCGCTTTCCGCTTTTGCCATTTCAGTCACCCGGGGTCTGAGTTCGTGAAGCCCCGCGCTGCAAGTGCGGGGCGCTTGACCGCGATTCTAACGCGCGCCATGCCGGTGGGCAAGGGCCGCCGAGCGCAGCTCGAAAACGCAAAGTGCGATTGACACTTCGGGGATTTCTGATATAAGGGTTGCTCGAGGAGGTCCGAAAGCGGGCGGCTGTCCCCCGGGCGCCAGGAGGCTGTCATGAGTGATGAGGACATGGATACGTTTCAGGTTTCCCCACAGGAGCAGACTGAGAGGAGAGGAGCGGCGGTGTCGAAGAAATTCCTGCACGTGACGATCGTTGACCACAACCCCGCGGTTGAGGGCACGGACGACGTGTCGTTTCTGGACGTGCGCATCCCCGCCGGCATGGTCGAGGCCGGCCTCAGGATGATCCCGCAGGGCAAGCTTGGCGACATTGACCCGACGCTCATCGTTCAGATGGTCGAGATGGGAGCCGAGGGCGAGATAGTCAAGCTCGAGAACGAGAAGAAGTCCATCAACATCCGCATGGAGTAGGCAGTTGGCGGATGTGGAAGGGCAGACGTTCCGGTCTGCCCTTTGCAGGCAGGAGCACGTACCCCCTCCAGCAGGCATGGACGTTCACGCGCCTCCGTCGGGTCTGACCTGCTGTTCCCACCTGTCGTAGCAGACGATGTCATCGAGGCCCTTGCGTGGTCTCGCCTCGGGCCATGCGGCAGGATAGCCCAGGGGCAGAAGCTGAACCACCTGCACCGAGGCCGGGATGCCCAGCGCCCGGCGCACCTTGTCCTGGTGGAACGCGCCTATCCAGCATGTGCCAAGCCCGAGCTCGCGCGCTGCCAGCGTCATGTGGTCCACCGCTATGGCAATGTCAATCAGGTGCGAGGGGTGGCCGCAGGTCATGATGTGGCCTGATTCCACCGCACACGCGACGATGACGACCGGCGCCTCGCCCACGAAGCCCTGCCCGCATGCGGCCTCGGCGAGTTGCTGACGCAGCTTGGCGTCGCGCACCACGATGAACTTCCACTCCTGCAGGTTGCGTGCGGAGGGCGCCAGGCGCGCTGCCTCCAGCACCTGCGCCAGCTTCTCCTCCTCAACTTCCTTGTCCTCGAATGACCTGACACTCCGCCTGGCCTTGATGCACTCCATGACGTTCATCGGTATGCCTCCTGTAAGCATCAGGCTACCTGAGCCGCGAACCCGCAAAACACCCAATGACCAACCACCCAATGACGAAAGAATGACGAAGGAACTGTCTCAGAACCCGCATTCGTTGTCATTCTGAGGAGTCCCGCAAGCGCGGGACGACGAAGAATCTCCGCTCCACGACATGATGGAACCCCGGCATTCGTTGGTTCCTGTGCGATCGCAGAATTGAGACTTGCCCGCTTGCGCCGGGACGGCGTCTACTTGCCCTCAAGCTTGCGCTCGATCTCCTGCTTCTTGTCCAGCGCCCAGTTGTAGTACTTGTCATCGGGCGGCAGCATGCGGCAGGCTCGCCCGAGCAGTTGGAGGGCTGCCTTGGGGTCCGTCTGTTCCTTCACGAGCGCGCGCCGGTAGTCCATGCGCCCCTGCTGTTCCATGTGCGCCAGCGGCTCCATGCCCATGCGGCCGTCCGGGTCCATGTCAGTCGCCTTTTTGTAGAGCGTGCGCGTCTTCTCGAATTGCTCCGTCTTGAAGGCTTCGTCGCCGCCCTCGACGAGCTCTCGTGCGTAGTTGCGCCGCAGGTCCTTCATGCGGGCCAGCTCCCGCAGGCCTTCTTTGCGGTACTGGTTGTTGTCGTCGGTCTCGGTTTCCGTGAGCTGCTGCCAGTATTGCTCGGCGTCAAGGAGCTCGAGTTTCTTCTGGGCGTCACGCGCCTTGTTGTAGAGTGCGAGCACGGACTCGACATGGAGCTTGAGCGTGCGTGCGGCAGCCGAGTCCTGGCCCTCCAGTGACTTCAGCGCCTCGTCAGAGGCGCCCTGGTTGTAGAGAGCCAGGGCGCCTGCGTAGACCTCGTCGGCCTTTGCCCGCTGCAGGAGCCGCTGGGCCTCTGCGTGGTAAGGGCTGCCCTCGGGGATGGAGCGCAGGAGGCGGTCAGCGTCGGCAAACCCGTTCTTGGCGAGCGCGTCCTTGGCCTGCTGCATCAGGCTGGCGTGGCCCTCATAGTCCGCATACTTCGTCAGGTTCTCCTGTGCGCGCTCCTTGTCGGCCGAGTAGTAATCGCGCAGCTTCTCGGCCCACTTGCGGGCCTCGGTCCAGTCCTGGCGGACCGAGGCGGATTTCATCTGCTCCTCGATGTGGCGCTTGAAGTCGCTCTTGACGTTCTCGAACAGTATGGCGTCGCGCTCCCTCACCGGGCTGCCCTCCGGCACGTGCAGGAGGCCCTGCCACGCCTCCTCGTACTTCTTTGCCGCGTATTGCTTGCGCGCCTCGTCGGCATACTGGGAGTACGCGCGCTCCTTGTCAATGAAGTCCTTGTAGGTCTTGGTGAACTCCTGCACTGCGGGGCTTGCATCGCCCTCGTAGAGGTCCTCAAGGATGCCCTGCACCTTCTGCCAGTGCGCCCAGAAGTCCTTCTTCCAGTCATCCCACACCCTTACCAGCTCCACCACGCGCCTTGCGGTCTCGTCCTTTGGCCGGCTCTTGACGGCCAGCACCGCGAGCCTGGCTGCGGTCATCGTGTCGCCGCGATCCAGCGCGTCGAGAGACCTCTTTATGACGTCGCTGTACTGGCGGCCAGAGAAAACTGCGGCAAGCTCCCCCGTCTGCTCGCCCTTCAGGACGTTGCCGATGAACTCCTTGTACTGGGCGTCCGTCATGATGGGCTTCTTGGGCTGGCTGGTCTTGATAAGGGCCGCCACCAATATGAGGGTGACGATGATCGCGAGCCCTCCGATGATCAGCTTGCCCTTCGTGGTGCTGAGGAGGGACTTGCGCCCGGCCGGCGCCTTGGCCTGCTGGGCCGGGACAATCTCGACCTCCCTGCCCGTCGCGGGGTCCACGACGAACCACCGGCCGTCGCGCTGGATGAGCTGCGGCCTCACGTCTGCGGCCTTGGCGGGGAGCAGGTTGCCCTCGGGCGGGGTGGACTCGCTGTCCACCACTTCGGCCTCCGCGGCCGGGGCCGGTTCCACAGCCGCAGCCACCACGGGCCTGTCGGAGGCCGGCGGCGCCGCGCCCGCTGCTCCCTGGAACTCCAGGACCACGTCTCCGATCTGCACTTCGTCGCCATCCCGCAGCACGGCCTCTCTCACCTGGACGCCGCCGACAGCGATGCCGTTGCGGCTGCCCATGTCCTTCACCTGGACCTGGCCTTCGGTCACCGTGCAGCTCATGTGGCGGCGGGAGACGCGGCGCGAGTCGAGCGTCAGGTCGCATGTCGGGTCCCGCCCGACAATGTAGAGGCCATTGGCGAGCAGGAACTCGTACTCCCGGTCTTTTTCGTGGACGATGAACTTCACAGGCCGCTCCGTGAGTGTCGTTTCTCCGCCTCTTGCATCCTGTTCAGCATGTCCATGAGCAGGTCGGCGTTCTGGCGGCGCACGTCTTTGGTGTCCGGAATGAGCTTTTGGATTTCCGCCAGGCGTTCGATTGCCATCGGCTTGTCGCCGTCCCGCACGAAGTCGCCTGCCTGCCGCATCAGCAGGTCATAGCGCTCCAGGATCACGCCCTCGATCCTCTTCAGGCGGTTGGTGGCCTCATTGTACTCGCGGTTCGGCCGGGTGGCAAAGGGGGCGAGCACCGCCAGCGCACGCTTGTACTGCAGCATGGCCTCGTAAGGATCGTTCTGGTCCTCCATCACTTCGCCCCGTTTCATGTCCTCGATGGCGAGGGCTATCCGTTCCTCGTCGGTCCGGGCAGCGTCTATGAACACCTTCTTGACCTCGGTGATGGGGCGCGGCAGCACGTTGACGTGGATCTCGACGTAGCGGCCCAGGTCGTTGTAGAGTCGCACTGTGGTCACGCCGACCTTCTTGCCGGTGAAATGGACGGCCATGTCCAGGTTCAGCGTCCGGGCCACCTCCACGATGTCCGAGTGTTCAACGTAGGGGCGGTTTATGTAACCTCTGCGCACCTGGATGACCTTGTCTTCGTCCACGCGGAGTGCGACGCCGGTGATGGCATCGGGTGCGTCTGCGCCGCCCTTCTGGAGGAAGTAGGAGACCAGGAGCACGGTGACCGTGACGCCGAGGATGAGGGCGAGGGCCGGCCAGAGGGCCGGAGGCACGGGGACGGCGCGCTCGGGGGACGCAAGCGGGCCGGCCTCGGGCGCCACCGCGGGCCAGAAGCTGGGCTGCACGCTCGGCGCTGGCACCGGTTTCTCGCGGGGGGCCAGGGCCGCCGGCGCTTCCTGCGTCATCTGCTCCGGGGGTTTCTCTTCTGCCTCGGGGGCGGGCACTGCCACGCCGGCCTCAGGCGTGACCTCCGCATCTTCTTCTTCCGCCGACGCCGCACGGTCGGGCAGGATGACCTGCACCGCCACGTCGCCGAAGGATATCACGTCGCCGTCGCCCACGGGCGTGGGGCCGCTGAGACGCTCCCCGTTCACCTCAGTGCGGTTCCGGCTGCCGATGTCCTCGAGTATCACGCGCCCGTCGCGCACGGAGAACATCGCGTGGACGCGCGAGACGGATTTCTGTTTGAGCACAAAGTCGTTCTCGCGGGACCTGCCCACCCGGAGGCTGTCCTTGTCCGTCTCAAATTGATGTCCCTTGAGCTCCGTGTTGAGCACCAGGAATTTGATTCTCATCTTTCCTGTTCCGCCCGTTCCTCTAGAGCGAGTTCCGTTTCCACGGTGAGCCCGACCTTCTGTGCCCAGCCGGCCTGCGTTTCGAGCACGCCGTATGCCCCGGGGCACCAGGACAGCCGCCAGGGCTTCAGCCCGTGCACGATCCTCCTGACCTTAAGCTCCTTGTCAACGTAGACGGCGTCAATGGCGAAGCGCATGAAGAACATGTGGATGCTGCTGCAGCGCGGGAAGTAGAGGCCCGCCTCCGGCTCCAGGCCCGACCTTCCCATGAGTCCCAGGAAGCGGGGCAGGACGCGCTCGGCCATCCCTACCTCCGGCAGCAGGCAGCGGCCGGTCTTCTTGTCAATCACACGGAAGACGCGCATGGGCTTTCTGCATATGCCGGGCTTGCCGCGCTGAGGGCTGGCTGCGACCCGGCGCTCGTCAGCCACCAAGCATGTCCACGATGTATTTCATCCCGATGCTGCCGAACAGCAGCAGGAACACGGTCGGGAAGATGAACGCGATGAGCGGGAACAGGATCTTGACCGGCGCCTCCATCGCCTTCTTCTCGGCGCGGTTGGAGCGGTCGTTGCGCATTTGGTCCGCCAGCACGCGAAGCACCGGCCCGAGGTCGGCGCCAAGCTCCACAGCCTGCACCAGCGAGCTGCAGAAGGAAGTCACTTCGCTCATGCCCACACGGTCAGCCATTTCGCGCAGGGCCTCCGTGCGCGACTTGCCGAGCCGCAACTGCCGCAGCATCTCGCCGAACTCCTGCGCGAGGGCCGACCCTTCGAGCTTCGGCACCATCCTGTCGAGCGCGGCGGCAAAGTCCAGCCCTGCCTCCACGCTCAGGGTGAGCAGGTCCAGCGCGTAGGGCATCAGCCTGCGTATCTCGTTCCGGCGACGGTTCATTCTCCCTCTCAGCCACGTTATGGGCTGCACCACGCCGATGACGAAGAACACCAGCACCAGGAAGCTCGTGCCCA
>Ga0315294_10001185_pt1 | contig 28124 bp, 26 predicted proteins | sample YL17G13_40_MG_FD_203626 | JGI IMG/M metagenome (GOLD analysis project Ga0315294, IMG submission 203626) | Sediment microbial communities from Yellowstone Lake, YNP, Wyoming, USA - YL17G13_40 | ecosystem: Environmental > Aquatic > Freshwater > Lake > Sediment | place: USA: Wyoming | collected... | reverse complement strand
CACCTCCAGGAAGCGCCCCGTCCCTGCCGCGCATTTGTCGTTCATGGCGAAATCCAGCACGCGCCCCCTGGCATCCAGGCGTATGGCTTTGCTGTCCTGCCCCCCGATGTCGAGCACCGTGCGTGCCACCGGGCAGAGGTGAAATGCCCCGCGCGCATGGCACGAGATCTCCGAGACCTCTTCGTCGGCGGCGTTGAAGCGCACCCGTCCGTAGCCTGTCACAACGCGGTAGGCCAGGTCTGCCGGCGCCAGGTCCTGCTCCTGCAACAGGTGCGCCACGAGGTCCGCAGCTGTTTCCTGCCCGCCATAGCCCGCCGGCGCCACGCCCTGGGCCAGCATCCTCGACTCGCTGTCCAGCAGCACAGCCTTGACCGTGAGCGAGCCAATGTCAACGCCCAGGAAATGCGGGCCTGGCATCACGCCTCCGCCAGCGATTCCATGAAAGCCTGGACGCGTGTGCGCACGGCCTCCTCGGCGTAGCTGCGCGCGTCGCACATGTCCGCCTCGATCAGCAGTCCCGGCATGCCCGTGCGCTCCATCACGGCGCGCCGGATGGCATACTGGCCCAGCGAGTAGGGCTTGCAGCTTCGATTGACGTGCATCACAAACCCGTCTACACCGTACTCGGAGATCAGGCGCACCATGAGCGCGGCGCGGTACTCCAGGCTTTGGTTGAGAAAGATCGTCGCATAGGCCGCGGCGATGCCCTGCAACCCGTCGCCCGGCGGCAGGGTCTGCGACCAGGCGCCGGTGTAGGTATCCGCGACAAAGCAAGCCTTGTAGTCCACGAACAGATTGTAGAACCCGTACAAGCGGTACCAGATGGCGATGTTGTCCCACAAGAGACGATGCTTCTCGTCCGGGATGGCCCCCACGCCGTCTCTGACCCGCTGCTCGACTTCGGCCTTGAGACGCCGGTAAAAGCGCACTGCGCTGTGCGTGCCGCGCAGCACCACGATGGGCGCCATGTTGACAAACAGGTCCGGGGCGTTCAGCGGCGAAGGCCGCGACTTGCACAGAGCGCGGATCTCGCCCCACAGCTCGGTGCACTCGTTGGCGAGTCGTACCGTCTCCTCCAGCTGCACAGCATCCAGCCGGTGGTGCGTTGTGCGCTCCACAAAGCGCACCATCTCCTCCAGTTGCGCCACGACGTAGGACAACGTTGACGGCTGCAGGCCGTCGTGGAGGAATGGCGCGTCCAGCACCAAAAGCGGCGACTGGTAGTGAGCCGCTGCCGCCTCGAACCACTTGACCACGGTCCCACAGATGTTGTTGCAGGCGACGATCAGATCTGGCCTCGGCAAACCGCGCATCGGAGCACCCTCGCCGTCCAGGATCGAGCCCAGACTGGTGCGGGCATAGGAGCACAGGTCGGGCGAGTAGCCCTGCGCTTCGGCGGCTTCACAGAGGCCCACTGCCTGACGTTGTGCGCCGCACAAAGCGGTGTAGTTCTCCGGATAGACTGTGGCGACGCCCATGGCGCGCAGGATCTCGACCGGCGCGCCGCTGCTGACCCAGGCCAGGGGCCGGCCCATCCTCAGATAGCGCGCCGAGGCATAGTGCCACTGCATCAGGCGCTGCAGATGGTTGGCGGTTTTCAGTTTCCGGTAGCGCGGCTGAGTCATGTTTGCAGCATCTCAAGAAAGGCCTGTAGGCGCGTGCGCACCTGACCAGCAGGCGCACTGACATCGGTTTCGAGCGTCACGTGCGGTACGTCTGCGGCATCAAGGGCCCGAGTTAGCGGGACCGCGTCAAAGGCGTGCGGATCGCAGAACTTAAGCAGAACCAAGACCACGCCCTGCGCGCCGGTGTTGCGCACCAGGCTCAGTATTCGTTCGCCGCGCGCCTCTCTTGTGGTGTGCTTGCAGGGGCACGGCGCGCGACGCAGGTAGCGCTCGGCCAGCGCGGCGAACGGCTCCTGCTCCTCGTCCACCAGCGTATCCCAGTAGCGACTGCCGGTGCACAGGTCGTCGCCCACCACGCGCCCTCCCAGCTCGTCGATGACCTGCGGGATCAGTGGGTCATCCAGCAATGCACCCGTCAGAAGCAGGGTCGGACCGCCCCGGACATCCTGGGCGGTGCCTGGCTCGTCGAGACGCGACCGGAGCACGCGAACGTGCTCTTCCACCGGCATGAGCGTCGCAGACAGGGTGAGCGGCCACCACTCCCGCGCCGTGAGCCGCCCCAGGCGGGCGTGAAGCACTGCCAGCAGGCGACGCTGCTCGTTGTACAGCGCAATGCTGGCACGCAACGCGTCCCCACGTACGGGCGCGTCGAACTCTAGCGCCAGGGTCTCTGCCAGCCGATGCAGTTCCGCCAGCAGGTAGTCACGCGCGCCGGCCGCATCCCCGTTCGGGCCGGGAGCCCGACGGGGCGACACGGCCAGCACGGTGGGAAGCGAGTAGTTCAGGACACGAAAGCGCGGCGCGGCCATGCGCCAGATGTCCGCCAGGCACTGCAGCGTGTCGCAGGTGTGCGTGAACAGCACGCCATGCAGAAAATCGAGATCGCCGCGCAACATGCGCTCCGTGACCGCGCGCGCCAGCGCACAGGAAAAGGACGGCAAGTGCGCGTTGGCCAGCGTGACGTCGCCGCCCATCTGCATCAGCCGCACCGGCGTGAACCCGGCCGCGTGCAGGATCTCCAGCGGCGCATAGCTGCACACGTACCCCAGGGCACGCCGCCCGCGGTAGCGCGCACTCCAGTCGCGGTATGGGTCGTGGAGGTCAACAAGGTTGTCCGTAGGCCCGCTCCTCGAAGCAACAGCGATCTGCTCCGTGGTCTCCGTGTCTCAGTGTTTTCGCTAGCGCTACAGGAGCTGAAGCACGTCCTGTGCGTCGGGAGGGCAGCCACGCGCCACGGGCAGCCGGTGCTGCTCTGCAAACGGGCGCGCGCACTCGCCCAGGCAGACCACCTTGCCGTGGCCGGCGGGCAGTTTGCTGGCGTGACCCATCACGATGTCCAGCCTGCGCCACACGCCACGGTACCAGAAGCGCGCCCGACGCCAACGGCTACGCTTGATCAACTTGAAGGCATGGTAGAGCGTCCAGTTGCAGCCACTGCACGAATCGTTGAGGTGCTCGTAAACGTTCTTGTAGCGAAAGTAGCCCTTGAACTGAAAGGCCAGCGGATGGCGCGCCTCGGCGATGCTCAACCCCACCGTCTGCACGTCGGGCAGCGTCGGGATGTGCGGCGCGTGCTCTGGCGGAAAGCCCATCAACTGGCGGCAGACGTTGTCCACTTCGACCAAATCGGTGCCCGCCAGGAGCAGGTTCATCTCGACCGGCCGACCGTAGCGCCAGGGGCCATCCCCTTCCAGCGCCAGGATGGCGTCTACAATGGTCAGCGCGGGCCGGGCCACCTCGGCCAGGGCGCGGATGCTCTCGTCGAGGCCCTGGCGGTGAAAACGGCGCTTGTCGGCCTGCGACAGCAAGCCTTTCTGGTTCTTCATGCCCAGCGTGACACCAGCCTGAACGTGCGTCTTCATCTTGGCCACGTTGACGTACTCGTGCGTCTGCAGGTACGTGGGCAGTTGCAGCCGCCCGAAGCGCCAGGCGACCTCAAAGCGCTCGGCGTGGTCCAGGTTGACCACCTGCGCGCCGTAGCGTTCGCCCAGGGCCGCGTAGCCGGTCTTGAGCAAGGCCACGTCGGCGTCGCGGCCCACGATACAGCCTTCGCCGATCACGACGGACCGTCCCGGGAAGAGGCGCAGAAACGCGTCCACCACAGCGGGGTCCGTGTAGAGGCCCTGCTCAGGCGGCCCCGCGTCGGGCACGTTGGGCTTGATGAAGAGCGCCTCGCGGCGCGGCTGATAGCCGATCAGGGCCATCAGTTCAGCCATGCTGCGGTTTACGCTCTCGGGTGTGGCACGCACGATGCCAACGGTCATGTTGCTCGTCTTCCATATGTCTTCAGAAACCCCTATTCCGCACGGCTACGGCAGGGGTGCAGGCTTCTCACTCGCGCACCCGGTCTGTCCCCCAGACCAAGTCTCGGAAGCCTACAAACCTCTGAGGTATGCCTCGATCAGGTAGCGACGCCTGAAGTGGCCCAGGGTCAGGTAGCTGATCGAGGGCTCACGCCCCAGCAGGCGCTGCTGGATAGCCTGTACGTCGTTGCCCTGCGCGTGCATCCGGCGCACCTCTGCGCCCAACTGCTCGAGCGCCTCGATCTTGCGCTGGATGTCGGTGGCGGGATGATCCTCACGCACCGTGCCGCTGCCTGGGAAGAGGCACGTCACGCGCAGCGTCGCCAGCCTGCGCAGCGAGTCGATGATGGCATAGACGTCATAGTCGGGCCGTGCCGCGCGGTCCTGTCCTCCGATGTAGGCATCGCCTGAGAACAGCCAGCCCTGCTCGGGCTCGTACAGGCAGATGTGGTCAGGGCTATGCCCCGGAGTGCGAATCACCTGGAAGCGGTGGTGCGCCGTCTCCACCCACTCCCCAATTGCGTTGCCGTGTGATGGCGCGGGCCATCCCCAGAAAACGCGCCGGTACAGTTGAAGGTGCTGCAGTCTGGGATTCTCGAGAATGGGCAGCGTCAGTGCGTGCGCCAGGATGCGCGCGCCGCGCGTCTCCTGCAACAGTGCATTGGCGCCGATGTGATCTTCGTGACAATGCGTGTTGACGATCTGCTCCACGGCCAGCCCGGCCGTGGAGCGCGAAAACTCCCTAGCGGTGTGGGGGCAGGTCGTATCAACCAGAAGCCCATCCACCCAGTAGGCCGCCGTGCGGTAGAAGGAGCGCCCGAGAAAGGCGCGCGCCGCGCAGAATTTCCGGACGGGGCCGCGCTGTTCAACCGTCAGCATGCTAACCCCATTGTCGACGGCTCAGACGTTGGACGCCGTTCGTCGCGAGCGCCGAAGGTGCTACGCGAGGGCGGCACGGCCCCGGCCGAAAGAGCATCTCGGATGTGAGGTGGCAAACGGGTCGGGCGCATATTGTGCAGATCTACAAACACCTGGACGGTGCGTCCGTCAGCAATCAAGCGCCCCGTCTGCGCATGCGTGATATCGTAGGCAAACGTGAAACTCGAGCGGCGGACCTCCGCAACCCAAGCCCGGATGCGCAACTGATCGTCGAATCGTGCGGGGGCATGATAGTGGCACGAGGCTTCGACGATGACGATGCCCCAACCAGCCTGCTCCCAGAAGGCACGGTCGAGGCCCAGAGCGCGCAGGAAATTGACGCGCCCCACTTCCATGTAGACGAAATGGTTGGCGTAATACACCACGCCTTCCGCATCCGTCTCGGCGTAGCGCACGCGAACTTCCGATTCAACTACCCGCGGAGTGCTCACGTGATCCTCGCCAGTCTGTTACTGATGAGGGAGACCCTCATGCATATCGAGGGAGGGCTCGCTGCCTAAATCTTGCTGCCTGCTCCCACAGCCTTGAGTTGCTTGACGACCTCCGGGATCACCTTGAACAGGTCGCCCACGATACCCACGTCGGCGATCTGGAAGATGGGCGCGCCGGGGTCCTTGTTGATGGCCACGATGAACTTGGACTCTTTCATGCCTGCCTGATGTTGAATCGCGCCAGAGATGCCGCACGCCACGTAAAGGGCGGGGCGCACCGTCTTGCCGGTCTGCCCGACCTGATGGTCGTGCTCAATCCAGCCCGAGTCGACCGCAGCGCGCGAGGACCCGACCTCGCCGCCCAGCGCCTCTGCGAGCTGCTCGATGATCTTGAAGCCCCCGGGCCCGCCCAGACCGCGGCCGCCGGAAACGATGATCTTGGCATCTTCCAGGTTGGCGCGGCGGCGCGCTTCCTTAACTACCTCAGTGATCTTCATGTTCAGGTCCTGCTCGCTGATGCTCAGCGGCACGCGCTCGACCACACCTTGACGGTTTTTGTCCGGCTGCGGGGCGCGCATCACGCCAGGGCGCACCGTGGACATTTGCGGGCGGTGGTGGGGACAAATGATAGTGGCCATGATGTTGCCGCCAAAGGCGGGGCGGGTCTGCAGGAGCAGGCGCTCGCTTTCGTCGATGTCCAGGCCAGTGCAGTCGGCGGTGAGGCCCGTGTAGATGCGCTGCGAGATGCGCGGCGCGAGGTCACGACCCACGGTCGTCGCGCCAAAGAGCACGATCTCCGGCTTCTTGCTCTGGATCAGGTCCGAGATCACCTTGGCGTAGGCGTCGGTGCGGTAGTGGCCCAGCAACGGGTCCTCGACCAGGTAGACAACGTCCGCGCCATCGGCGATGAGCTCCTGCGCCAGCGGCTCGACCTTGTCGCCGAGCAGCACCGCCGCGGCCTGGGCACCCAGCGTGTCGGCCAGCTCGCGTGCCTTGCCCATCAACTGGTGCGAAACCTTGGTCAGTGCGCCGTCGCGCTGTTCGGCAAACACCCACACGTTGCGGTAGTCCTGGACCCGAACCTCGCCGGCCACGCGCACGCCAATGAACAGCACATGCTCAGGGCACTGCTCGACGCAAGCGCCACAGTCCACGCAGCTCTCATAGACTTTGGCTTTGCCGTCCACGACTTCGATAGCACCGAAGGGACAGGCGAAGACGCAAGTTCCGCATCCGGTACACTTTTCCAGATCAACCTTCAGCTCCATACTCGGCCCTCCTTCAATGTAGAGTAACTGCTACCGCGCTATTTGGCTTTTGCCAGCTCTTTTTCGATGGCTCTGGCCAGCCGCTTGATGCCTTCCTGAATCATCTGGGGGCTGGCAGTCGCGAAAGTCAGGCGCAGCGTGTTCTGCCCGCTGACGCCATCCGGGTAGAAGGCAAAGCCCGGGATGAAGGCCACCTTTTCCTGGACGGCGCTCTTGAGCACCTCCATGGCGTTGATGCCTTCGGGTAGTACCACCCACAGGAACAGGCCGCCTTGGGGGTGGGTCCAGGTGATGCCAGCAGGCAAGTACCTGGACATGGCGTCCAGCATCACGTCGCAACGCTGCTTGTAGGTGTCGCGGATGACCTTGACGTGTTGCCTCAGGATGCCGCGTTGGCAGATGTCGTTGGCCACCATCTGGGTGAAGATGCTGGTGTGCAGGTCGGCCCCCTGCTTGGCCTGCACCAGCTTGCTGACCACCCGGTCCGGCGCGACGATCCAGCCCAGCCGGATGCCGGGCGCCAGGGTTTTGGAAAAGGTGCTGAGATAGACGGTGTTCTCCTTGTGCAGCACGACCACCGGCGTGATGTCCTCGCCCTCAAAGCGCAACTCGCCGTAGGGGTCGTCCTCCACGATAAAGACACCGTACTTGGCCGCCAGGTCCACCAGTTTCTGCCGGCGCTCCAGCGAGAGTGTCACGCCCGCCGGGTTGTGGAAATTGGGCAGGCAGTAGATGAACTTGACCGGCTCGCGCTTCAGCACGTCCTCCATCAGGTCCACGCGCGTGCCGTCCTCGTCCAGCGGCACCGTCACGAAGCGCGCCTCGTAGGCAGTCCAGGCCTGGATCGCGCCCAGGTAGGTCGGGCAATCCGTCAGGATCGTGTCCCCGGGATCGATGAAGACCTTGCCAACCAGGTCCAGGGCCTGCTGTGATCCGTTGACGATCAGGATGTTCTCCTGCTGTGCAGGCACGCCGTACCTCTGCATTTTCTCCATCAGGTACTGCTTGAGAGGCGGATAGCCCTCTGTGACGCTGTATTGCAGTGCCTGTGACCCCTCGTGCTCCAGGACGTAGCGACACGCCTCCTGGAACTCGCGCAGGGGGAACAGCTCGGGCGCAGGGTTAGCTCCGCCCAAGGAGATCATGCCCGGCGTGGCCATCATCTTCAGCGTCTCGCGGATGATGGAGCTGGTCATGTGCTGCGTGCGCCTGGCTAGCGCCCTGTCCCAATCGGTTGTGAATTTGCCATCCCAACTGACCACATTGTCATGCATGGCTCAGAAGATACCTCCCTCTATCTAGTGTCACATATCAGCGGTACGCCGTAAAGCATTGCGTCCCATCGGCTCGCCAGCGTCGCCACTACTCGCGCACGTCCCTGTGCGCCATCCGGCGTGCCACCCGGCCGATGTCTTCGACGCGTGCTAACGCGAAATCCGCGTAGTCCGCCACTTCGCCCAGGCCCACCAGCACGGTGGTCATCCCCAGCTCGCGGGCCGGGCGCAAATTGGCCGGCGAGTCGTCGATCAGCAGGCACTCCTCCCCCACACAACCCAGCGCCTGCAGCAAGCACAAGTAGGCCGCAGGATAGGGCTTGCCGAAGTAGCCAGTGTCCTTCATGTCAAAGACGCGCTCGAATTGCTGCTCAATGCCAAGCGCCGCCAGCACCTGCTGTGCGTGCTCCCGACTCGAGTTGGTGAAGATGGCCCTGTGCCAGGGCAGTCCAGCCAGGACCTGCTCCAGCTCCGCATTGGGAGCCAGGAAATCGCTCATTGGCAGGTCGTGGATGTACCACAGATAGTCATCCGGGTCGATGTGGTGCTCCACCCACAACCCGCGCATGGTGGTGCCATACTGCTTCCAGTACCTGGGGCGCAACTCATTGATCGTCGCCTCGTCCATGCCCAGATGCGTAGCCATGTAGGCACTGATGCGCCGGGCCACCGCCTCCATCACTCCTGCGCTCTTCGGATAGAGCGTGTTGTCCAGATCAAAAAGCGCGTATTGCAGATTGCTCCCGCCGGAACGCGCTGCGGCTGCTGTCACATCAGCCCCCGCCGGCCTCTGCGCGGGCACAGATGTACAGACCGGCCAGGATGATCGCCCCGCCCACGAGCTTGGACAGCGAGACAGTCTCGCGCAGCAGCCAGTACGCCAGGATGGTGGAGCCGATGGGCTCTGCCAGAACCGTGGCCGTGACAAAGGTCGACGACAGGTAACGCAGTGCCCAGTTCAACGACGAATGTCCCACCACCTGTGGTCCCAGCGCCAGCAGCAGGAACAGCAGGTAGACCGGCGTGGAGTAGCCCACCAGTTTCTGGCGGGCCGACAGAGCTGCGCCCGTCAGCACCAGCGCGGCCACCCAGTAGACCGGCGTGACGTAGGCCAGCAGCGACATGTGTTGCCTCAGGCTCCTCCCGATCAGGTAGTAGACGGAGGCCGCCAGCGCACCCGCCAGCGCCAGCACATCGCCCCACAACGCCCGGCCCGAGACCGCCACGTCGCCCCATCCAATCAGGGCACCGCCCACGACGGCCAGGGCCGCGCCCACAAACATCACGGCCGGCACGCGCTCCCGCAGCAGAAAGCGCGCCCCCAGGCCCACGAAGAACGGACTGGTGGTCACCAGGACCACCGAACTGGCCACAGACGTGTACGAAAGCGAGCTGATCCAGGTCGCAAAGTGCAGCCCCAGGCAGACTCCGGAGGCTGCCAGGAGCAGCCAGTCCCGTCGGGTGAGCTGCGCCATCTCCGTGCTATTGCGCCACAGTGCCAACGGCGTCAGGATCAGCGACGCCAGAGCCAACCGGTAGGCCCCCGTGACTAGCGCTGGCGCGGCGGCTAGGCGGATCAAGATGGCCGCCCAGGGCACCACCAGCAACCCCAGCACCAACGCTACGTACGGTCTCCACGTGGCCCTGCCCCGTTCGGGCCGGGAGCCCGCCGGGGTGGAACGGCCTGCCTCTACTATCATGCGGCGACTACTCGGCCAGGATGGCCTGCGCGACCATGACGCGCCAAGCCCAGGCATACTTACGCTGCTCGTTGTCAGTCTGGCTCCAGTCGACGACGCCAGACACGCCTTCCACGTCGGCCGAGATGTAGACCTTCATTCCCCCTCTTCACACGCTGGTAGTGACGACTTCAGTCGTTTCCCACCGACTCAAGTCGGTACTACAAACCGCCCGTGAACCGTCAGATGATGTTCTTCTCGCGCAGAATAGCCACCAGGTCCTTGGCGGCGTCGACGGGCCCGCCGCGCAGGATCTGGCCTGGCTGCTTGGGCGGCGGCGAAAAGCTGCGCTTGACCTGCGTCGGGGAGCCCTTGAGGCCCAGTTTCTCGGGGTCGGCCTCGATCTCCTTCACGCCCCAGTGCGCCACGCTCTGCTGGCGGTAGGCCGTAATGATCGCACCAGCACTTGGATAGCGCGGGGTGTTGGCTTCCTTGATCACCGTCAGGAGCGCGGGCATCTGGGCCTCGATCTCTTCGTAGCCGTCCTCTAACACACGCTTGGCCCGCACCTTGCCACCCTCGATCACAATGTCACGCGCGTAGGTGATCTGAGGCACTTTGAGGAACTCGGCCACTTGCGGGCCCACCTGAGCCGTGTCGCCATCGATGGCCTGCCGGCCCGCGAGCACCAGGTCAAAGTCCCCGATCTTCTGCAGCGCATAGCCGAGGGTCGTGGCCGTGGCCCAGGTGTCGGCGCCCGCAAAGGGGCGGTCGCTGAGCAAGATGGCCTCGTCCGCGCCCATGGCCAGCGCCTCGCGCAGCGCGTCCTCGGCCTGCGGCGGGCCCATCGAAATCACGACCACGTGCGCACCCATGCTCTCTTTGAACGTGAGGGCCTGTTCGAGGGCGTTCTTGTCCTCGGGGTTGATGATGCTTGGCACGCCCTCGCGGATCAGGGTGCCGGTCTTGGGGTCAAGCTTGACCTCGTTGGTATCGGGAACCTGCTTGATCAGCACTACGATCTTCATAGGTAGTTTCTCCTCCGTCTGGGTGTGTTCGTAGTGCGCACTTCAGTGCGCCCAACGAACCGGCAGCTACCTGAGCTTCAAGTTCACGCGGCTACGGAACAGGTTGCGGGCGATGATGTCGCGCTGCACTTCGTTGGTGCCCTCAAAGATGCGCGTGATGCGCGCGTCGCGGTACATGCGCTCGATGGGGTACTTTTTCATGTAGCCCATGCCGCCATGGATCTGCACGGCAGCGTCGGCAGCCCGGCAGGCGACCTCAGAGCCAAAGACCTTGCACATGGCAGCCATGGTGCTGAACTCGCGCCCCATCTTGCCGGTATCCAGCATCCAGGCTGTGCGGTAGATCAGCGAGCGCAGCGCCTCGACCTCGATCGCCATGTCCGCAATCATCCACTGGATGGCCTGCTTGGCCGCAATGGGAGCGCCAAACTGGTAGCGGCTCTTGGCGAATTCCATGCTCATTTGCAGCGCCTGGTCTGATGCGCCCAGGCAGCCCGCGCCCAGGCTGATGCGACCCACGTCGAGGGTCTTCATGAAGGTGAGAAAACCAGCGCCAAACTGGCCCAGCACGTTGGCCGCCGGCACGCGGCAATCCTCGAAGAAGATCTCGGCGGTGGAGGAGCCGCGAATGCCCATCTTCTCTTCTCTGTGACCCACCGTGAAGCCGGGGAACTCCCTTTCCACGATGAAGGCGGTCACGCCGCCGGCTGCGCCCAGTGCGGGATCGGTCACTGCCAGGACGCTGACGATGTCAGCAATGTCGCCGTTGGTGATCCAGATCTTGGAGCCGTTGAGGACAAAGGAATCGCCGTCGCGTACGGCGCGCGTCTGGATCGCGGCCGCGTCAGAGCCGGCGTTGGCCTCTGTGAGAGCAAAGGCGGCAATCTTCTCGCCTCGGGCCAGGGGCGTCAGGTACTTGACTTTCTGCTCCTCTGTGCCGTCGAGGTAGATGGCCATTGCGCCGATGCCGGTGTGAGCGCCGATCACGGTGGCGGTGGAGGCGCAGACCTTGTTGAGTTCCTCCATGAGAATGCAGTAGCCCATCTCGCCCGCCCCGGCGCCTCCGTATTTCTGCGGGAATGGCACGCCCATCAGGCCGAGCTTGGCCGCTTTCTTGATCGTCTCGAACGGGACACGCTCGTCGCGATCGATCTCTTCGGCCAGCGGGGCCACCTCTTTTTGCGCAAACTCCTTGATCATGCGGCGGAGCAGCTCATACTCTTTGGGAAACGTAAAGTCCATTGCGTCCTCCTTTGTCCGGTTTCCAGTATTCAGTTGCCGGTTACGAGTTGGCAGTTGACAGTTCGCAGCAGCCTGTATCCTGCTGGCCAGTTTTCACTGCGCGAGACCTCTCAGTTGCCTCTTAAGGACTTTGCCGGCAGGGTCCCTGGGCAGCTCTATTCGAAATTCGATGCTGCGCGGATACTTGTAGGCCGCCAGACGCTTGCGCGCGTACTCGATCAAGTCCTCGGCTTCCACAACTTCGTCTGGCTCCAGCACGACAAAGGCCTTGATTTCCTCGCCCATCACCTCGTCGGGCACGCCCACCACGGCGGCCTCGACGACCGCCGGGTGCGCCAGCAACACCTCTTCCACCTCGCGCGGGTAGATGTTGAGCCCGCCCCGGATGATCAGGTCCTTTTTGCGGTCGACGATGGACAAGTAACCATCGGGATCCATACGCCCCAGATCGCCGCTGTGGAACCAGCCGTTGCGCATGGCCTCGGCCGTCGCCCCCGGACGCTTGTAGTAGCCCTTCATCACGTTGTGGCCGCGAATGACAATCTCGCCCACCTGCCCTGCCGGCAGCTCACGATCCTGCTCGTCCACGATCCTGATCTGCACGCCATAGATAGGCAATCCAATAGAGCCAGGCCTGGGCAGCCGGTCTGTCGGGTTGAAGGAAGCCACCGGCGACGTCTCCGACAGTCCATAACCCTCGTAGATCGGGAGGCCGTAGCGTTGCTCAAACTGCTGCAGCAGTTCGACCGAGAGAGCGGCTCCTCCAGAACAGCACAAGCGCAGCGAACTCCAGTCGTACCTGTCCGCCCCAGGGTAGTGCTGCAAGTACCAGAACATGGTCGGCACGCCCGCCAGCACCGTGACTCGCTCGCGTTGGATGGCCTGCAGCACCTTGTCTGGTTCGAAGCGCGGCAGCAGCACCAGCGTGCCCCCCGAGTACAGCGACGCGTGCATCACGCAGGTCTGGCCGATGGCGTGGAACAGCGGCAGAACGGCCAGGGAGATGTCATCGGCAGTCAGCCGGCACAGCCGATCCGCAGTGAGCGCCGCGTTGAAGAACACGTTCAAGTGGCTGAGCTCAGCACCTTTGGGATGCCCGCTGGCGCCAGCGGTATAGAGGATCACCGCAGTGTCGTCGGGCGTGGTCTGGGCTGTATCGAACTCGGCGCTTGCTCCCGCCAACAGATCGTAGAACAGGTGCCAGCCCAAACCCAGTGGCGAGTGCCGCTCGGCAGGAGCGTGCTTGCCCACCAGGATCCAGTGTCGGCACGTCTCCACCATCGTCAACGCCTGCTGTGCTTCGAGCAGCACTGTCTCGTCGGCGATCAGGGCCTCAGCATCCGAGTCCTCCAGTTGGTAGGCCACTTCGGCGGCCTTGAGCAGCGTGTTGATTGGGACCGCGCAGGCCCCCAGCTTCAGAATGCCAAAGTAGGCACTGACGAACTCGGGCTCGTTGGGCAGCATCAACGCTACCTTGTGGCCCGCCTGCACTCCCAGACGCTTGAGCGCGGAAGCACACTGGTTGGCAGCCGTGTTGACCTGGTCGTAAGTTAGCCGGCGGCTGTCGGAGATAAGCGCGGTATGTTGGGGCTGGCTGGCAGCTCCTGTTTCCAGAACGATGGCCAGATTCAAGCTCATGGGCAGCACTCGTTGGGCACAGCGGCCACTGGCGAAAGAAAAACGGTGGCAAGGGACAGGGCCGCACCGCCCTCGCGTAGCACCTTCGGCCCTCGCGACGAACGGCGCGTGGACGGGGATCGGACTCGTCCCTGTCCCTTCACGCGGTCACTCTGTCCAGGCGGCGTGGCTATTTGTCCTGGAACTTGGGCTGGCGCTTGCCCAGGAAGGCACTGACGCCCTCGTAGCCGTCCTCGGTGCCACACAGCTCGACGAACTTGTCCTCCTCCATCTTGAGGGCTTCGAGCAGGTCCACCTCCATGCCATGGTTGATCGCTTCCAGGATCGCCGCAGAAGCCTTGCCGCTCTTGGCGACGATCTTCTTGGCCAGGTCCTGAGCAGTCTTGATCACCTGTCCCGCGGGCACCACCTTGTTGACCAGGCCCAGGCGCTGCGCCTCCTGCGCCGGCAGCATGTCGCCCGTCAAGATCAGCTCGATAGCCTTGCCCCTGCCGATGAGACGAGGCATGCGCGCCGTGCCCCCCCAGGCGGGTAGCAGCCCCAGGCTGACCTCGGGTTGCCCAAAGCGCGCCGTGTCGGAGGCGATGCGGATGTGGCAAGCCATCGCCAACTCGTTGCCACCGCCCAGGCATACCGCATTGATGGCGGCGATCACGGGCTTGCTGGCCCTCTCGATGCGGTTGAACAACGCCTGACCGTTAGAGATCATCTCGCGCTTGACCGGCTTGCCCTGGCGCGCGCTATCAATCTGCTGCTTGATCTCGTTGATGTCGGCCCCGGCGACGAACGCGAACTGGCCCGCGCCGGTGATGATGATTGCCTTGACCTCCGGATTGGCCATCACCTCGTCAAAGGCGCTGCCCAGGTCCAAGATGGTCTGCTCGTTGAAGGCGTTAGCCGGTGGGTGGTCGATGGTCAGAATGGCGATGCGTTCCTCGATCGACACTTTGACATACTGAAGGTCCGCCATGGCAACTGCTCCTTTCATCATAATGTGACGAGTCACAGGTGGCGTGTCAGGCGCACTCGCCACGCGTGCCTCGGGGTTCCCTACACCGTATACTCACCAAAGCCCTTGCCCACTTTCTTGCCCAGGTGGCCTGCGCGCACCTTGGTCTTGAGTAGGCGAGCCGGACGGAAGCGATTGCCGTACTTGGCCTGCAGCTCCTCCAACTCCGCCAGTACTACGTCCAGCCCCAGGATGTCGGCCAGTTGCAGCGGGCCCATGCGCTCCTCGCCGTACTTCATGCCCGCGCCTGCGACCATCGCCATGTCGATCTTGTCCTGCGCGGCGATGTTCTCGGTCACACACAGGATGGCCTCGTTGATCATGGGCATCATCAGGCGCTGCCAGGTGAACTCGCTGCCCTTGTGCGCCTTGCCCTCGTGCTGCAGCTTCTGGATCATGGCCTTGACCGGCTCGTCGGTCTGGTCGCCATAGCCATAAAAGCCCGCGCCAGCCTTCTCGCCCAGGCGCTTTGCGTCGAACATCAGCTTGAACAGGCCAGGGATCTCGACGCCGTACTCTTCACCCAGGTACTCGGCGGTGTGGTACACCACGTCAATGCCCAGCATGTCCATCAGCGTGAAGGGTCCCATCGGCCAGCCGAACTTGACCATCTCCTCGTCGATCGTGCGCGCAGGGGCGGCGCCCTCCTGCAAAGCCAGCGTAGCCTCGTTGAGGTAGGGCATCAGCAGGCGGTTGACCAGGAAGCCCGGGCACTCTTGCACCACCACTCCGATCTTGCGCAGTGACTCGGTAAAGTTCACCACGTCGTCGACCGTCTCCTGCGAGGTTTCCAACCCGGGGATGATCTCCACCAGCTTCATTACGTGTGCCGGGCTGAAAAAGTGCATGCCGATCATCTTTTGCGGGCGCTTGGTGGCCGCGCCCATCTCGGAGATGGACAGGGCCGAGGTGTTGGAGGCAAAGATGGTCTGCTCCGGGCAGATCTTGTCCAGCTCTGCAAAGACCGCTTTCTTGATCTTCATCACCTCGGGCACGGCCTCGATCACGATGTCCACGTCGCCGAAATCGTCATAGGTGAGGCTGGGCGTGAGCAGGCCCATCTTGTCCTGCATTTCGCCGACGCTCATCTTGCCCGCGTCCACGCGGCGCTGGTAGATGCTGCGCACGGTGTCCACGCCCTTGTCGAGCATCTTCGGATCCACGTCCTTGAGCACCACCGGCAGGCCTGAGAAGGTGATCACCTGGGCGATGCCACCTCCCATAAAGCCTGCCCCCACCACTGCGGCCTTGAAAATGTACATCGACACTCCTCCTTTCAAGGTGTTCTCTGTTCAAACGTCTCGAGAAACCGGGTTTCTGGTGCTTACTTCCTCTCCAGCACGATCGCAGCGCCCTGCCCACCGCCGACGCACTCGCTAGCCATGCCTAGCGTCAGGCCGCGTCGCCCCATCTCGTAGAGCAGCGTAATCACAATGCGCGCGCCCGAGCAGCCCACCGGGTGGCCCAAGGCGATGGCGCCGCCGTTCACGTTGACCTTCTCCCAGTCCCAACCGTCCTTACTCAGCTCCTTACCCACAGACAGGGCTTGGGCCGCGAATGCCTCGTTCAATTCGATCAACTGGATGTCCGTCAGCTTCAGCCCAGCCTTCTTGAGGGCTTTGGGCACCGCGTAGGCGGGTCCGATGCCCATGATGGCCGGGTCCACGCCGGCGTAGGCGTAGCTGCGGATGTAGCCCATGGGCTGCAGGCCCAATTCCTTGGCCTTGTCCGCGGTCATCACCAGCACCATCGCCGCGGCGTCGGAGATAGGGCAGGCATTGGCGGGGGTTACCGAGCCGCCCTCCTTGAAGGGCGTGGGGTACATGGCCGCCTTTTGCACCGATAGCGTGGGGTTGATGCACTCGTCCTGGGTCACTTGCTCAGAGGCTACCACCTGGCCGGCCACCTTCTTCTGCACCTCCACAGGCATGATCTCGTCCTTGAACTTGCCCGTGCGCGTGGCCATGAAAGCCTTCTTGTGCGATTGGACCGCGTACTCGTCCTGCTCCAGACGCGTGAGGTTGTACATCTCGGCCAGATTCTCGGCCGTGCGGCCCATGATCTGGTTGCATATGGGGTCCGTCAGGCCTTCCCAGAGGGTGTCGATGAATGTGGTGTGGCGTAGCTTCAGGCCCCAGCGCGCGCCGCGCACCATGTAGGGTGCGTTGGACATGCTCTCCGCCCCGCCGCACATGAAAATCTCTCCGTCCCCAGCCTGGATGGCCTGGTAGGCATTGGTGATCGCCACCTGGCCGGAGGCGCAGTTGCGCTGGACCGTGTAGCCAGTGACCTCTTTGGGGATGCCAGCCATCAACGATGCCACGCGCGCCATGTTGGCGGCATCACTGAGCTGACCGCAACAGCCCACGATCACCTCGTCGATCAGGGACGGGTCGAGTTTGGTACGTTTCAGCACCTCCTTCATCGTGCGTGCCGCCAGATCCTGCGTGGTGACGTCCTTGAGCGCTCCGCCGTGGCGTCCAATGGGAGTTCGTACGCCGCCTACGATTACGACTTCTTTCACTGAACCCTCCTTAGCATGGTTTTGCTGGCTTTCGCTTCCGGATCAACAAACACAAAAGGCAAGGGACGCAGCAATGGAGACGGTCTCCACTGCTGGCCCTTGCCTTGTGTCGGGGCGTGTATGTTCGAAGAGGAACGTGGCCAAAGTGAGCTCTCTCCCCAAGCGTCATTGCTAATCGGATTTTCAGGATTGCCACAGAGAACACTTCAGACCTGGTCAGGAGCATTGTAGCACAAATCCACGAAAAAGGCAATCTGGTGACAGAATTCACAATCAACCCCACCGCTAGCTTTGGTGGAATGATTGGGCGTGTGCTATACTTGGCGCAGTAGCGAGGAGTGAATGCCATGCCCATCCGCGTGTTGCCGCCACAGGTGGCGTCCAAGATCGCCGCCGGAGAGGTGGTGGAGCGACCGGCCTCCGTGGCCAAGGAATTGATCGAGAACGCCATCGACGCCGGCGCGACGGAGATCCGCGTGGAAATCCGGCAGGGCGGACGCCGCCTGATCCGTGTCAGCGACAACGGCTGCGGCATCGCGGCGCAGGAGGCGACGCTGGCCTTTGCACGCCACGCCACGAGCAAGATCACGGACGAAGCCGACCTATCGCACATCACCACGTTGGGCTTTCGCGGCGAGGCCCTGGCCAGCATTGCCGCCGTCTCACACGTCACGCTGACCTCGCGCGCCCGGGGCGAGGAGGCAGGCACTCTGCTGCGCCTGGAAGGCGGAGAGATCGTGCGCCATGAAGCGCACGGCGGCAGGACCGGCACGACTATCGCCGTCGAAAACCTGTTCTACAATACGCCTGCGAGACTAAAGTTCCTGCGCGCCGAGGCCACTGAGGCCAGCCACATCGTGGAAATGGTCAGCGCCTACGCCATGGCCTACCCCGAGCTCAGTTTGCACCTGATCGACAACGGCCGTCTCATGCTGCAGACGCCCGACAACGGCAAGCTCTGCGACGTGCTGATCAAAGCCTTTGACCTCTCCGTGGCACAGCAGATGCTGGAGATCCAGGTCGACGAACCCGCGCCCGCGGACGACCTTGCGGCGCGCGCGAGCCAACCCGGGCATGAGGTCCCGGTGCGCGTCAGTGGCTACGTGGGCGGACCCAGCCTGCACCGCGCCACGCGCAATCATCAGATGCTCTTCGTCAACCGGCGCTGGATCCAGGATCGCGCACTGAGCTACGCCGTCGAGGAGGCCTACCGCACACTCATCCCTGTCGGGCGCCACCCGGTGGCCGTGTTGAACATCCGCATGGACCCCGCCGACGTGGACGTGAACGTGCATCCCAGCAAGCGCGAGGTGCGCTTCCGTGACCCGCGCGTCGTGTTCTCAGCCGTGCAGCGTGTGGTGCGTCGCGCCGTCATTGGCCAGGCCCCGGTGGCGAGCGTGGCGAGTGCGCCCACACCCGTGCTTTCTGACGAGTGGGCCCCACGGCAGGCAACGCTCCTGCAGCGCAGCGCCTGGGACATGCTGCCCAACCGCGCGCAGGCGGCCATGGAAATCCAGCGCACGGCCGACGTGGTCCCGCCCTCCGCCCAGAACGTGCCCATGCTGGAGCGCCTGCCCATGCTGCGCGTGCTGGGGCAGGTGCGGCAGGCCTACGTCATCGCCGAGGGGCCGGACGGCCTGTATCTGATCGACCAGCACGCGGCGCACGAACGCGTGCTCTACGAGCAACTGCAGGCCGAACAAGCCACGATGAAAGTGCCCTCGCAGGTACTGTTGGAGCCGCTGGCGCTCGAGTTCACGCCCAGTGAGCGCAGCCGGCTGGACGGGATGATGGTGTCTCTGGCCGCCTTTGGATTCGACATCGCGCCCTTTGGCGGCGATACCTACCTGGTGCGCGCCATCCCCAGCGCCCTCAACGCAGCGCAAGTGCGCACCGTGCTTGCCGAGCTGCTGGAAGGGGCCGGCGAAGAGGCCGATGCCGTCCCTCCCGCGCAGCATGTGCTGGCCGTGATCGCGTGCCACAGCGCCGTGCGCGCCGGACAGACCCTTACTCTGGATGAAGCACGCGAGCTCATCCGCCAACTGGAGCAAACGACCTCGCCCTACACCTGCCCCCACGGACGTCCCACCATGATCCACTTGAGTTCAATGCAACTGGAGAAGAGTTTCGGCCGGCGCTAGACCGGCGCGGGTCGCGAAACCTGTTGCCCACTTGCGCGTATAATACAGAGAAGGAGAGTGAGCATATGACCAACACCTTTTATCGCAACAAGAGCAAAGGTATGGTTGCCGGCGTATGCGCCGGACTGGCCGAGTACTTTAGGGTGGACCCCGCTGTACTGCGTGTGATCTTTGTCCTGTGGGCGCTGAGCGGCGGGTCAGGTGTGATGGCCTACATCGTGCTCTGGATCATCCTGCCCGACAAGGCGACCGTGGGCGGCCCGCATCAGGAATCTGTGCGACAGAACGTCACCGAGATCGGCGCAGAGGCACGCGGCCTGGGGCGCGATCTGCAGGGCGTCTTCGGCGGCAAGGCATCGGCCGACACGGGCAGTAACCGGCGTCTGATGTGGCTGGGTGGTTTCATCGCGCTGATGGGCCTGGTGTTCCTGGTGGACAACCTGCACCTGTTTGGCTGGTTCCAGCTCGAGCAGCTATGGCCTATCGTGCTGATCCTGGCCGGCGCCGTCCTGCTTAACCGCGCCGTGCGGGGCAAGTAGGGCACTCTGTCAACGGATGAGCAACGGACAAACGAACACCGCGCTCCGCGTTCGCTTGTTCGATGAGGGCTACTGAGTCAATCAATGGGAGGTATGGCATGAACGAAAGAAGGCATCGTCCTGGTGTTGTGGGTCCGCTGATCCTAATCACGATTGGCGTTTTGTTGCTACTCAACCAGATGGGCAGGCTGTCGTGGGACCTGTGGGGCACACTGTGGCGCTTCTGGCCGGTGATCTTTATCCTGATCGGATTGGACATCCTGGTCGGGGCAAGCCGCTCTACGCTGGTGTATGTCCTGGGCCTTCTGGCGGCACTGGTCGTCATTGGCGGCGTGATCTTCTACGCCGTCTGGCAGGGCGGGCAGTTGCCTGCGCCAGGCCCCAGCGCGTTCGGCACGGAGACGCTGACCGAGCCACTGCACGACGCTACGAGTGGCCGCATCACACTCAAGCCCGGCGTGGCACGCACCGAGATCGGCGCCCTGGCCGACTCGCCCAACCTGGTGGAGGGCACGATCGAATACGGGCGCTACTCGCTCAAGGCAAACCGCAATGTAAGCGTGGTCAACGGCCGCGCCGAGTTCTCATTGCAGGGGCGCGGACGCTCGAACACGTTCTGGTGGCCATCGGACAACCGTAGCGAGCTCTGGACGCTACGTTTCACGCCCCGCATCCCGCTGGAATTCACAGTGCAAAGCGGCGTAGGCAATTTGGACATCGATCTCAGCGGTCTCAAGGTCACGCAGTTGGATTTGAGTGGCGGCGTGGGCAATACCTCGGTGACCTTCCCTGCCACATCCGGCACGACCCGCGCCTCGATCGATTCGGGCGTGGGCAACATCCGGGTGCGCATCCCCGAGGGGGTGGGCGCCAGGGTGCGCATTGACAAGGGCCTTGGCAACGTGAGCATGCGAAACAACCGGCTGAGCCGCTCTGGCAACGACTACGTCAGCAGCAACTATGATACGGCGGCGAACAAGCTGGAGCTGGACATCAACGGTGGGGTAGGGAACATCACCATCGAGTAGGAACAGGAGGTGAAGAGCGTGACAACCTACATTCTTCTCTCCAAGATTTCGGCAGAGAGCATCAAGAAAGTCAAGAACCTGGCTGCGGCGGACCAGGCCTTTGACCGCAAGCTGAGGGAGCAGTGCCCCGAGGCCAAACGCGTCGTCAGCTATGCGCTGCTGGGCGCTTATGACTTTTTGCACGTCTTCGAGTGCCCCGACGCCATCACAGCCACCAAGGTGGCCCTGCTGGCCAACGAGTTTGGCCGGGGCAGCACGCAGACCCTGACCGCCATCCCGTTTGGCGAATTCACCAAGCTGCTCGAAGAGATCGCGTAGGACCGGCAGTCAAGACAGCCTCCCAAAGGGCGTGCCCACCAGGCTCGGGCTTCGGGAGGCTGTTCCGATTTCCCTGCGTACAGAGGCCGGGCGCGAGCCCCAGTCTCTGCTCTGCGGGCTAGACTTCTTCTTCCGCCTTGCTCAACACATGCTCAAAGATCTCCAGGCCCTGATCCACCAGGGCGGCTGGTACGTTGAGCGCGGGCACAAAGCGCACGGAACTGATACCACAGCCCAGCATGAGCAGGCCGCTTTCGAAGCACTGCTGCACCACGGCATCGCGCAGTTGCGTCGCGGGCTCCGTGCTGGTCTTGTCCTTGACCAGCTCCACGCCCACCATCAGGCCTTTGCCGCGCACGTCGCCCATGGTGGGATGCTTGGCCTGCATGCTCTTGAGCCGCTCCATAAAGCGCTCGCCCATGCGCTCCGCGTTCTGCATCATGCCGTTCTCGATCAGGCGCAGCGTGACCAACGCAGCGGCGCAGGCAACAGGGTTGCCACCAAAGGTGTTGGCGTGCGCCCCGCTCGGCCAGGTCATCAGGCTCTTTTTGGCCACCATCGCGCCCAGCGGCATGCCCGAGGCAATGCCCTTGGCGATGGTCACGATGTCGGGCACGACGCCCCAGTGCTCGATGGCGAATATCTTGCCCGTGCGGCCCATGCCAGCCTGGATCTCGTCGTCGACCAACAGAATGCCATACTTGTCGGCTAGCTCGCGCAGGCGCGCGTGGAACAGCGGCGGTGGCACGACATAGCCGCCCTCGCCCTGGATGGGCTCCACAAAGACCGCTGCAACCTCGTCTGCGGGGATGAAGCGCTTAAACAGTGTCTTCTCGATGTACTTTACGCAGTGCACGTCACACTTGGGGTACTCGAGGTTATAGTCGCAGCGGTAGCAGTAGGCGTAGGGCACGTGGGTCACGCCGGGCACGAGCGGCGCAAAACCCTGGCGATGCACGCACTTGCTCGCCGAGAGCGACATCGCGCCCATGGTGCGTCCGTGGAATCCGCCGATAAAGGCGATCATGCGCGGTCGGCCTGTGGTATAGCGCGCCAGCTTGAACGCCGCCTCGATGGACTCGGCGCCCGAGTTGGTAAAGAAGGTCTGTTTCGGCTCGTCGCCGGGCATGAGCGAGTTGAGCTTCTCGGCCAGTTCGATCTGCACAGGGTAGTAAAAGTCGGTACCGGACATGTGGATGAACTTCTCGGCCTGGTCCTTGATCGCCTGCACGACCTCGGGGTGGCTGTGCCCCGTCGAAGTCACCGCAATGCCGGCGGTAAAGTCGATGTACTCGTTGCCGTCCACGTCCCATACCAATGAGCCCTGGCCGTGGTCAATCACAAAGGGGTACGAGCGGGTATACGAAGGGGAAATCGCGTCGTCATCCCGCTTCACAAACGCCGTGCCTAGTGGGCCGGGGATCGGATGCTTGAGCGTCACCATGTTCAGTATCCTCCTTGATATGATTGTGCTGCTCGCATGATTGCCTCGGCGGCGACGGTTCTCCGCCACCGCAAGCCACGTATGCGCTCTTGGCCTCCCAGTGGCGACCTCGAATCAGTACATTATATCGTGGAAGGCGGTGCCTCACAAGTTGACCAGGCCCCGCCATCCCGAGCGAGGGGGCTGTCGGAGGGCCTTACCGAAAGGTGCGCCACATTACATGCTGGTGTCTACGGCGAGACCCTCGGGGAGGCCGTTCCAGAGGAAGAATCGCCGTTGCATTTGACAAGGCCGCTGTTCTGTGCGAGAATAGCTCGACCGGCGGCACGCGCCCGCTTGGGAAACGAGCCAAGAGGATGGGAGACACGTTTGAGCGCTAGCGAAAGCCAGGATACCGAGAACATTCTGCTGCGTCTGCGCCGCATCGAGGGCCAGGTGCGCGGCCTGCAGCACATGATCGAAGAACGCCGCAACTGCGAGGAGATCATCACCCAGCTCATGGCCGTGCGCGCGGCGCTGGACCAGGTGGGTCTCGCCGCCATGCAAAAGTACATGGCCGAGTGCGTGCCGGACGCGTCAGAGGAAGCACGCGCCAACCTCAGGCGTGCCATGGTACTCTTGCTCAAGCTCTCGCGATGAGGCAAGTGTGACGCTTCCCTACCGCGCTGACCAGGAGGATGAATGAAGACCGTGGTGCTCGACGGCGAGGGCCTCAGCATAGACGCTGTGGTCGAGGTGGCGGACGCCTGGGAGCGTGCCGAGACCGTACACGTCGAACTGGCCCCGCAGGCCACACAGCGCGTACGCACATGCCGTGGGGCTGTGGAGCACATCGTGGCCAGTGGGGAGGTGGCCTATGGCATCACCACCGGCTTTGGCGCATTCAAGGACCGCGTCATCTCGGCCGACCAGACGGCGCAGCTGCAGCGCAACCTGCTGCTGAGCCATGCCGTGGGCGTGGGTCAGCCGCTGCCCGAGGCGACGGTGCGCGCGCTGATGCTGGTGCGCGCCAACACGCTGGCCAAAGGCTACTCGGGGATCCGCCTCGAAACGCTGCAGGCCCTGCTCGACTTGCTTAACCACGGCGTGCACCCCGTTGTGCCTGCGCAGGGATCTGTGGGAGCCAGCGGGGATCTTCCGCCCCTGGCGCACATGGCGCTGGCGCTGATCGGCGAGGGCACAGTCTCCTACCACGGCAAACGCATGAGCGCTGGAGAAGCCTTGTCACGGGCCGGGTTGCAGCCCATCATTCTGCAAGCCAAGGAGGGCATCGCCCTCACCAACGGCACAAGCCTAATGACCGCCGTCGCCTGCCGAACGCTGCGGCAGGCCGGCGTCCTGCTCGAGACGGCTGACGTCACGGCTGCGCTCAGCCTGGAGGCGCTGCACGGCACGCCGCGCGCTTTCGACGCCCGCCTGCACGCCGTACGGCCCCACGCGGGCCAGGGTGCCTGCGCGGCGCACCTGCGGGCGCTGCTAGAGGGTAGCCAGCTTGTGCGCAGCGACGACAAGGGCAACGTCCAGGACGCCTACACTCTGCGCTGCATCCCACAGGTGCACGGCGCGGTGCGCGGCGTCCTCATGCACCTCGAAGGTATTTTGAACGTGGAACTGAACTCGGCCACGGACAACCCGCTCATCTTCTGTGAGGAAGATGGACCCGTTGCGCTTTCCGGCGGCAACTTCCACGGCGAGCCCATCGCGCTGGCCATGGACTATGTGGGGCTGGCGGTGACCGACCTGGGCAACATGTCCGAGCGGCGCATCGCGCGCCTGCTGGACGCGGCCAGCAACGGCGGCGTGCTGCCGCCGTTCCTGACGGCGCAGGGCGGACTCAACTCAGGTTTCATGATGCTGCAGTACACGGCCGCGGCGTTGGCCTCGGAGAACAAGGTGCTGGCGCACCCGGCCAGCGCCGACTCGATCCCGACTTCGGCCAGCACTGAAGATCACGTCAGCATGGGGCCCATCGCCGCGCGCAAGGCGGCACAGATCGTCGAGCACGCCGAGACCATCGTGGCGCTCGAGCTGCTGTGCGCCGCGCAGGGCATCGACTTCCGACGGCGCGAGCAGCCCTCGCTGCGCCTGGGCCGCGGCACGCAAGCTGCCTACGAGACGCTGCGGGCGCGCGTGCCCTTTGTCGCCGCCGACGAGCTGATGTACCCCCACATCGAGGCTGCCAGGCAACTGGTGCACGACGGCCTCATCACCCTCGCCGTAGACGCGGCGCTGGTGTAGCCGCGTTGAGCCCGGAGAAACGATCTCAACACAAAGTCCGTCACGAGTCTAGCGCCTCACCACCGCGGACGAAAATGGGTCCCGTTTTCAGAGCAGACACCAGGTCACCAAGGTACAAAGATCGAACCCTTTCTCTTTTGTGTCTGCTCTGAAAATGCACCGTCTTGTTCGTAGTGGGCACGCAAGTGCCAGTCCGGCGCACTCGCCCTGCCTTGCCCCGTCTCAGCCCGACAGGGCTGAGGGGACGACAGGACTGAGGCGTGCGCGCTACGAGCCCATTTTCATGCGCGGTGGCGAGCCCACGGCTCATGAGTAACTCTGCCACCGGAGAGCGATTTGTTCGAATTCAGAGTAGAGAAAGCAGATAGCACTTGCAGGGCGCGGGCGGGGGTGTTTGGCACGCCGCACGGTGACATCCCGACGCCCGCGTTTGCGCCGGTAGGCACGCAGGCCACGGTCAAGACGCTGACGCCGGACGAGCTGCTGGCGCTAGAGACTAGGCTGATCCTGGCCAACACCTACCACCTGTACCTGCGGCCGGGCGCGGACCTGGTCGCGCGCCTGGGCGGGCTGCACCAGTTCATGGGCTGGCCGGGTCCGATCCTGACCGATAGCGGCGGCTTCCAGGTCTTTAGCCTGGAGAGCTTGCGCAAGGTCACTGACGACGGGGTAGCATTCCGCTCACACATCGATGGCTCCGAGCATTTCTTCTCACCGGAGAAATCGGTCGAGATGCAGGAAAAGCTGGGGGCGGACATCATCATGGCCTTTGACGAGTGCCCCGACCCTCTGGACTATGCCTACAATCAGGTAGCGCTGGCCCGCACCCATCGTTGGGCCGAGCGCTGCCTGCACGCGCACACGCGGGCCGACCAGGCCCTGTTTGGCATCGTGCAGGGCGGCGTCTTCGCGGACCTGCGGGCCGAGAGCGCGCGCTTCCTGACCGGGCTAGGCTTCCCCGGGTATGCCGTGGGCGGCCTGAGCGTGGGCGAGACCAAGGCGCAAACTTGGGCCACGCTCGACGTGACCGTGCCCTTGCTGCCTCTGGACAAGCCGCGCTACCTGATGGGCGTAGGCTCGCCTGAGGATCTCTTCGAGGGCGTCGAGCGCGGCATCGACATCTTCGACTGCGCGCTGCCCACGCGCCTGGCTCGCAACGGGGCACTCTTCACCTCCACAGAGCGGATCAACATCCGCAAGGCCGAGTTCGCCGAGGACCCGCGACCGCTGGAGGAGGGCTGCACCTGCTACACCTGCCAGCACTTTTCCCGGGCCTACCTGCGCCACCTGTTCAAAGCCGGCGAGATGCTGGGCCTGCGCCTGAACACCATCCACAACGTGCACTTCCTGCTAGATGTGATACGTCGCATCCGCACATCCATTCTGGCGGGCGGATTCTCTGCGCTCAAGGCAGAGTTCATGGCGCAATACCGGCCCATCGCCGACGAGTCCCGACAGCGCAGCAAGGCGCTGGCCCAGAGGCGCGGCAAGCCTGTGCACGGTAGTCAGAAAGGACAGAGAGCAATTCGATGAACGTCCTCCAATCCATTCTCCTGGGCATCGTCCAGGGGGCAACTGAATTCATCCCCGTCAGCAGCTCGGGCCACCTGGTACTGGTGCCGTGGCTGCTGGGCTGGCCCGAGCCAGGCGTGGCCTTTGACACCGTCTTGCACCTGGGCACGCTGCTGGCCGTGCTGCTCGTCTTTGCGCCGGACTTCTGGAAGCTGGCCACGGCCTGGCTGCGCAGCCTCGCGCGACGCGAGTCGAGCGCCGATACGCGCCTGGCCTGGTGGATCCTACTGGCCACCATCCCCGCTGCGCTGATGTGCGCGCTGCTCGAAAAGCAGTTCGAGGCCCTCTTCAGCGCGCCGCGCTGGGTGGCGCTGTTCCTGTTGGTCACCGGCGCCTGGCTGGTGCTAGCCGACCGCCTGGGGCGCAAGCTACGCCAAGCCGAGGACCTGACGTGGTCGCAGGCGCTGCTCATCGGCGTGGCGCAGGGGTTGGCGATCGCCCCCGGCATCTCGCGTTCGGGTGCCACCATCGGCGCGGGCTTGCTGCTGGGGCTCAAGCGCGAGGCTGCGGCACGTTTCTCGTTCCTGCTCTCGGCGCCCATCATCCTGGGCGCAGCCGCGCTGCAGGTCAAGAAGCTGCTGGGCGTGGCAGGCCTGGGCGGGCAAGCGCTGCCACTGGTGCTGGGTTTCCTGGCCGCGTTCGCGAGCGGCTACCTGTGCATCCGCCTCCTGCTCTCCTACCTGCGCCAGCACAGCCTGACTGTCTTTGCCGCGTATTGTTGGGTGGTCGGGCTAGTAGCCCTGGGAATCAGTCTCCTGTAGTTCAGTTGTCGGTTTGCAGTTGTCAGTTGGCGGTGGTAAGTGTGCGACGTTCATCGTTCCGCCAGCCGATCACTGCCAACTGCAAACTGACAACTGCCAACTCGTGTCAACTCAGAGGGAGCGAATCTTGAGGCTACGCACGACCATCCTGTTGTCCTGCGTCCTGGTGCTTCTGTCCGCATGCGGAGGCCAGACACCCAGCACGCGCCAGGCACCGGTCCTGCTGCGCGTCTCCGGTTCAACGTCCATGCAGCCCCTGCTGCGCGATCTGGCGCAGGCCTACTCGGCCCGCTACAAGCACGTGAGCTTTGAGTTCAGCTCCGTGGGCTCTACGGCGGGGCTGGAGGCACTGCGACGCGGCAGCGTCGACCTGGCGCTGGTCTCGCGCGCGTTGCGTCCCGAAGAGGAGACCGACAGCAGCACGGGCAAACGCGCCTTCGTGGCCGCGCCCATCGCGCGCGACGGCATCGCTGTGATCGTCAACGCCAAGAACCCCGTGCGCAGGCTCAGCGCGTTCCAACTGCGCAACCTGTTCGAGGGCCAGACCCTGACCTGGGACGAGGTGGGCGGCCCGGCGAGCGATGTGGTGGTAGTCAGCCGCGAGGACGGCTCGGGCACGCGCGCTGTGTTCGAGGAACTGGCCATGCGCGGGCATCGCGTCACGTCCACCGCGCTGGTCATGCCGGGCAGCGCGGCCGTGCGCGACTATGTGGCGCAGCACGAGGGCGCTATCGGCTACGTTTCCATGGGCTGGCTGGGGCCGGACATCGCGCCTGTTGCCATCGACAACGCCTCGCCCGCGCGCGAGGCCGTCGAGGCCGGCAGCTACGCGCTGACGCGCCCGTTCCTGCTGGTCACGCCCGTGGATCCCGCGCCGGAAGTGGACGCTTTCGTGCAGTTCACGACCAGTCCGGCGGGGCAGGCCATCGTGCGGAAGACGTACGGCGCGGCTCACAGCCAGTAGGCAGGGTCCGACGGCGTTCTGAAGCGAAAGCAACGCGTCCCTTGGAAGAAGCCCGTCAGATGGCCTCCGACGCCATTCGCGCCTACTGCGCTAGCCTGCTCCAGCATGGTGAACCGATCCCGACCGAACTGCACTCCTGAAGTAGCTCTGTGAACCCTG
>Ga0315294_10001184_pt1 | contig 28134 bp, 20 predicted proteins | sample YL17G13_40_MG_FD_203626 | JGI IMG/M metagenome (GOLD analysis project Ga0315294, IMG submission 203626) | Sediment microbial communities from Yellowstone Lake, YNP, Wyoming, USA - YL17G13_40 | ecosystem: Environmental > Aquatic > Freshwater > Lake > Sediment | place: USA: Wyoming | collected... | reverse complement strand
ATAAGGGAAAGGTTAAGATGCCGAGGAATTAACAAATCCTGAGCTACTTTTCGCAAATCATAAGCAGTAACTTTCTTTATGCTCTTTAAATACTCTTGGGGAGTTTCTATTTTTTTCTTCAAAAGTTCTTGATAGGCAAAATCGTTAGCTACATTATGAACATTTTCCATACTTAAGGCAATTCTCCCGTAAAGATAATTTTTTGCTTTTGTTATTTCTTTAGAAGAAAGAAGAGTAATTCTTAATTTTTTCCACTCTTCCAAAATAGCTTCTAATATTATCTCTAGACGATTATTATCAATTCCTGCTTTGACAGCCCAAAAACCATAATCAGTATTAGAAGAAACAATACTCCTCACATAATAAGCTGCTCCTAATTTTTCTCTTACAGTTTGAAATAAGATTCCTGACATTCCACCATCAAAAACTGCATCTAAAACATCTAAGGCATATCTTCTTTTATCAAAAAGATTAATTCCTCTTAGTCCTAGAATCAAATGAGCTTGATCTGTCTTTTTTTCTTCTAAAAGAACTTGCGGTCTATTTTGTTTTTCTTTGGTTCTTATTTTATTTCTTCTATTTCCTTGAAGAATATTCTTAAATTCTTGTTTTATTTTTTTTATCATTTCTTGGGTTTGAAAGTTGCCGCTAATAACTATCAAAGTCGATTTTGCTCTATATTGTTTCAATCGATATTCCAAAAAATTATCCCTCTTAAATTTTTTGATATTCTGTTTTAATCCTAGAGTAGACCAGCCAGCTGGTTGATCATTATAAAGCAATTTGTGCCATAAATCCCAAACGTATTGTTGAGGAACATCTCGGTGCATATTAATTTCCTCTATAATTACTCCTTTTTCTTTTTCTATTTCTTTTTCAGGAAATTGAGAATTTAAATAAATATCAGAAACAATATCTAATGCTAAGTCTTTGTCTTTAGAAGCAACTTTTGCCCAATAACCAGTTATCTCATCACTCGTAAAGGCATTGTAAGAACCTCCGACATTATCCAAGGCTTGAGTAATTTCTAAGTTAGATGGTCGCTTCTTTGTTCCTTTGAAACACAGATGTTCTAAAAAGTGAGAGATTCCATTGATACTTTTTGATTCAAATTCTGTACCAGTATTAACCAAAACCATTACTTGAAAAGAAAGCGATTCTTTTGAAGGAACCATTAAAATACGTAAACCATTAGGAAAAGTTTTGAGATGAAATTTATACACTATTTAAATAATTAAAAGTTAGCTAGTTTTTCTCTTAGAAAATTTTCTATTTCTTCAATTTTAATTCTTTCTTGTTTCATCGTATCCCTCTCTCTTATTGTTACTGTTTTATCTTCTAAGCTTTGGTGATCAACAGTCACCCCCCAAGGCGTACCGATTTCATCTTGTCGACGATAACGCCTGCCAATAGAGCCTACTTCGTCATAATCAGAGGGAAAGTTCAGTTTTAATTTTAATTTTTGATAAATCTCTTGAGCCAAGTTCACTAAATCTTGATTATTCTTTAAAAGCGGGAAGACAGCTAATTTTATCGGAGCTAATTGAGGATGGAGTTTTAAAACTATTCTCTTTTCCCCGTTTTTATCTTGTTCTTCTTGATAAGCATCCAAAAGAAAAGCTAATAATGATCTTTCTACTCCAGCTGAGGGTTCTATGATATAAGGCAAGTAATTTTCTTTCGTTTCTTCGTCAAAGTACTTTAAATCTTTTCCTGAATGCTCTAGATGATTTTTTAAATCATAATCAGTGCGATTAGCTATTCCCTCTAATTCACCCCAACCCTCTTCATTGGCAAAAGGAAACCGATATTCAATGTCAGCGCAACTCTTAGCATAATGAGCCAATTCTTCTTTAGAGTGTTCTCGCAGTCGGAGATTATTTTTTTTAAGACCTAAATCTTCATACCATTTTATCCTCTCTTTTTGCCAATATTCATACCATTTTTTATCTTCTTTGGGTCTAACAAAATATTCTAATTCCATCTGTTCGAATTCCCTAGTGCGAAAGATGAAATTACCAGGAGTAATTTCATTACGAAAAGCTTTACCTATCTGAGCAATGCCAAAAGGAATCTTTTGACGACTAGTGGCAGTGATTTGCTTAAAATTAATAAAAATTCCTTGAGCGGTTTCTGGCCTCAGATAAACAAGGTGAGCTTTATCCTCCACTGGGCCAAAGAAGGTTTTAAACATCAAATTAAATTTCTTTTCTTCGGTTAATTCTCCACCGCATAAAGGGCAATGAGGATAACCATCTTTCATTGAAACTTCACCATATTTTCCTTTCATTAAATCATCAGCTCGAAAACGGGTATGACAAGATTTACACTCAACAAGAGGATCAGCAAAACCAGAAACATGACCAGAAGCTTCCCAAACTTTCGGATTCATAATAATCGCTGAGTCTAAACCAACAATATTTTCTCTCTCCAAAACTATTTTTTTCCACCAGGCATGTTTAATATTATTTTTCATTTCCACGCCCAAAGGACCAAAATCCCAAGTATTAGCTAAACCACCATAAATTTCTGAATTAGGAAAAATAAAACCGCGATGTTTACAAAGAGAAACAATTTTATCCATTAAATCAGACATCATAAACAAATTTATTAAATTTAAGGTCTTACCATGCCACCATTATAAGGCATTGCTGGATCGGTTAATTTACTAGAATTAATGACAGGATAGGTAAAACTAATATTTTTTAAGGTGAAGGCATCGATAGCTATCAAGGTAGTTTCATTGGTCAAATCAATACCCTGATTAACTTGTGATGATAAAGGAATCACTCTCACCTGAAAAATCGCCTCATAAGGTTTCAGAACTGTACCAGAACCAACAGAAACAGTAGCTACAGTCCAGGTTATTTGACGACTATTAGCATCATAAACAGGGGGATAATCACCATAATTATCAGCAACCTGATTTGTCCATTCAACCCAGAGAGGAAGAGTAGTTTGAACTGTTACGTTATTAATTGCGTTATAGGTATTAATAATTTTCCAATGAATAGTAAAATCTGTAGGTTCTCCAACTTTAAGGGGTAACTTCCCAGTATTCACTATCTGACTAGGCGCATCCCAAAAATAGCTTTCGATATTTAAAGCACAATTACTATTAAGTTTGATTGTATCCAACGCTTGAGCTCGGGGTAATCCTTGATAGCCTAATTCTTCTGGCACACTCGCGCTTTCGATTGTAGTCTTTGCCTCAAGAATAATATTTTTTTGAGCTAAACTTTGCATTGGCCAATCTTTCTTTAATTTGACTGAAAAATTCAAAGTACCTTTTTCGCCAGAATTGAGCACGTATAATTCTTTTACTCTCGCCCCAGTCCAAGTAATAGTTTGAAGCCTTGTAGAAAACACTCCGTTGGGCGCTTTTAGAGTAGAGAAATCAAAAACATCACCATTAAATTGGGTGGTAATTTTTAAATCACGAAGGCTGGAAGAATAATCATTTTCATAATTAATAGTAAAATCCAATTTCTCTCCTAAATCAGCGTTGTAATTAGTATCTCCATTAATAAAAGCAGAAATCTTTAAAGGATTAGAAATAAGGTTTAGAAATCCTTCAGTTTTAGCTAAAGAAAGAAAGTTGTTATTTTGAGCCAATCCCAAAGTCAACACTATTCTTTTAGTTTCTCCATCTTGGCCAGAAATGGAACTACTTATATTAATTTTCCCTTGACCAGAAGTGCCAATAACCCCCATAACCCATTTATTATTACTTCCCCCTTCTCTGGTAACGTCTGGGTTAGCACTATCAAAAGAAAAACCAGTTGGCCATTCTGCCCTTAATTCTATGTTTTCAAATGTCTTATTAGTCAAATTTGCCCAATTAATTTCAAAAGGAAAGGTTTGATCTATAAAAACTTGTTTTGGAACATTAATTTCTAAGTTAAAACTTGAGCCACTGAGAAGAACTGTCTTAATATCTTTCTTGGAAAAACTAGAAGAAAGCCCTTTGGGCCGATAATTGAAAATTGCTTCAATATTTTTTGCTGTCTTGGGTTCACCGGTAATCATTAAATCAATCATCTTGTCGCCTGATATTTTAGAAGGAACCTCTCCTAAATCGAAAACTATTGTTTTCTTAGAAGGATTTTCTCTAAAAATAATACCTTCGGGTAAATTTATTTCGATTGAGCAATTCTCTAGTGTCACTCTTGAATCATTGGCATATTTCAAGTGAAATTCTCCGCTTTCTCCAGACTTCATATCATCAGGCCCCAAAAGGGAGAAAACAATTCCTCCGCTTGTTAGTATTCCCCAAAGAAAATAACCTGAAATTATTACGAGAATGACTATGATTGCTCCACCCCAAAAACTATGGAGAAAATTTTTTATTCTCATGTTAGGTGTTTATATATATATTCACAATATATCAGATTTTACTATTAAAGTAAATTGATTTAAAAGTGCTTCTAAAGGCTTTTTTTCTTCAAGGATCTGATTAATTAAGGGTAGTGATGAAAATTTTGTTAATGGTAAATCAAAAAGAAATTTTAAATACTTTCTTTGAATCGAAGATATGGATAAATCTCCTTTTGAGAAATGCTTTAAACAAACCAATCCTCTTTTAGTAAAACTAAAATAATGGGTGTCTCTGTTGCCGCATTCTACACAGCCATCTAAAAATGGTTTATAACCCAGGAGTTTTAAAAATTGAGCCTCAAAATATAACCAACTAAAATCAACGATTTTTGAGGACTGGCGGAAATTGTTTTCCAAAAAATATAAAACATCAAATAAGAGTTTGAAAAGCTCTAAATCTTTTTGGTTAATAATGGTCATTTCATCAACTAATGCCATCATTTGGAAAGCAGCGCTTAGGGCTCTTTCGTTCTTTTTAATCTCTAAATAAGGCTCTTTCTCTAAGGCAGTAATGAGCCGCGGTCGATAGCCTAAAGAAAAAGTAAGTTCTATTAAAGCTGGAATTTCTAAATGTCCGGCTAATTTGGCTAAAATATCTCTTGTTCCTTTGGCTAAAAGATTAAGATGACCAAAATCTTTGGTAAAAAAATGGTAAATATTATCCTTTTCTTCTGAAATTTCTTTCTTTAAAATAAAGGCTTCGGTTGAATAATAATTCATAATGGTCTGTATTTTATATACAGTATACAACATACAGAATATAGAATATAGAGCTTTGCATTCAAGACAAAATTTAGGTATAATTCTAAAAAAGAAGCCCTCGTAGTTCAACGGATAGAATACGGGCTTGCGGAGCCTGTGATGGAAGTTCGATTCTTCCCGGGGGCACCCCCTCACTTGGAAAGCACAAGATTTTATCTTTTTGGGCAAAGCCCAGTGCTTTCCAAGTGAGGGGGCACTCATAGGAAAAATATGCTTCTAAAACTTTCTGATCCTGTTTCTAATGTACGCGGTGTAGGACCGCGTTATTTAAAATACTTAAATAAGTTAGGGATAAAAACAATAAAAGATTTATTGTGGCATTTTCCTTTTCGCTATGAGGATTTTTCTCAAATCAAAAAAATTAAAGACCTCCAACCAGATGAAATTTGTTCTCTTATTGCCACGATTACAAAAGTGAATCTTTATCGAAGCTATAGAAAGAAAATACTTATTATCGAAGCCAGAGCTTCAGACGACACCGGTACCATCGACATCATTTGGTTCAACCAGCTTTATCTAATAAAAACTATTCCTCCGGGTACTACTTTATCTTTATCAGGCAAAGTTAAAGCTAAAGGGAAAAAATTAGTTCTTTCTAGTCCTTCTTATGAAATTATTTCCCGTCAAAAATTAAGTGAAGATTTCTTCGAGGATTTAAAACATACCGGCCGTTTGGTACCTATTTATCCAGAGACTGAGGGTCTAAGTTCCAGGGCTTTTCGTTATCTTATCAAGCCCTTACTCGATTTTTCTTTAAATTTATCTGAATATCTACCTGATTTTCTCTTAAAGAAATATCATCTTTTACCTTTGAAAACAGCTCTTAATCAGATTCATTTTCCCGTTTCTTTAGCTTTAGCTCAAAAAGCCAAAGAAAGGTTTATTTTCGAATCTCTTTTGTTTTCGCAACTCTATCTTTTAAAAATAAAAAGACGGATGGACCTCTTAGCGTACCCGAAAATCAAATTAGATATTGAGCTTCTAAAATCATTCGTTAAATCTTTACCTTTTTCTTTGACCGAAGCTCAAAGAAAAAGTTTATGGGAAATAGTCAAAAATCTAAATAATCGACCGATGAATAGATTACTTGAAGGTGAAGTTGGCTCAGGTAAAACTGTCATTGCTCTTGCTGCTTCCCTTCTCACTTTGAATTCTCAATATCAAGTAGCTTTTATGGCGCCGACTGAAATTTTAGCTCGTCAACATTTTGAAAAATTTAAATCTTTTACCAAGAACTGCAAGGTGAAAATTGCTCTTTTAACTTCTTCTGAAGCCAGAATATATGACCAGGAACTTGAGAGTAAAATTTCTAAGAGAGCTTTGAATAAAATTATTAATTCTTATCTTCCTATTATTGTTATTGGCACTCATGCCTTAATCCAAAAAAATATCCACTTTAATAAATTGGGCTTAGTGATTGTTGATGAACAGCATCGCTTTGGCGTGGAACAGAGAAAAAAACTGCTTGCTCCTGACGCCGTGACTAAAGAAGTACCTCATCTTTTATCTTTAACTGCTACTCCCATCCCTCGCACTTTAGCTTTAGTATTTTATGGGGATATGGATTTATCAATTTTAGACGAGTTGCCTCAAGAAAGAAAAAAAGTCATTACCAAAGTAGTGCCTCCAAAAGATAAAGAAAAAGTTTATCAATTTATCCAAGAAGAAGTTCAAAAAGGAAGACAGGTTTTTGTAATTTGTCCCAGAATAGAAGAAAATGAAATTTCTCCTCTTGCTGTTTCGGCTAAAAATCTTATTTCTCTAGCAGAAAAAGTTAATTACGAAGTCAAAGCTGTAAAAAAGGAATACAAAAAATTAAGTGAAGATACTTTCCCTGACTTAAAGGTTGATATGCTCCATGGCAAAATGAAATCTCAAGAAAAAGAAAAAATAATGAAACAGTTTCAGGAAAACAAAATCAATATTTTGGTTTCTACTTCGGTAGTGGAAGTAGGAATAGACATTCCTAATGCTACTGTCATGGTTATTGAAGGAGCAGAACATTTTGGTTTAGCTCAGCTTCATCAATTCAGAGGCAGAGTGGGCCGCTTTAAATATCAATCTTATTGTTTCCTTTTTACAGAATCATCATCTAAAACAATTTATTCTCGCTTAGAATCTTTAGTGAAATATAATGACGGTTTTAAATTAGCAGAAATTGACCTCTCTCTAAGGGGGCCAGGAGAATTCTTAGGGACAAAGCAATCAGGAATACCAGATTTATTAATGAGCTCACTGCTTGATAAGGAAATGATTGAAGAGGTTCATCAAGTAGCCCAAAACCTTCTCTCGGAAGATTATGAAAATTCTAATTTAAAAAAGTGGCCTTTGTTTTTAGCCACTTTTAAAGATTTTATCAAACAAACCCGCCAAAGTTAATTAATCTAATCTAATTTCTCCTTGCTTTGTCTCATTTTGATGCCAATAGATAATTTTTATTTTTTCACCCAGCTGGTGTTCCTTTAAGACATCGGCTAAGTTGTAATCCTTGTTTATTTTTTTGCCATCAATTTCTAAAATAATATCGCCTTCTTTTAAACCAATTCTCTCAGCTGCTCCTCCAGGAATAACTCCTTTTTGGCTGGGAGGAGTTTCGTAAATGACAAAAGCACCGTAATTAAAGGGTAATTGATGTTCTTTTTGCAATTCATTATCAATTAATAAATACCTCACCCCTAAATTAGGGTGATTAATTTTGCCGTATTGTTTTATGTCTTTTAAAATTACTTTGGCTTGATTAATGGGAATGGCAAAACCAATATTTTCTACCCCCAAAACTACGGCTGTATTCACTCCTATGACTTGCCCAAAAAGATTAATTAAAGGTCCGCCAGAATTACCAGGATTAATGGCAGCATCGGTCTGAATTAAACCAGAAAAGTCTCGATTTTGTTCTTCGTTATCAGTTTGCACATGTCGGGATAAACCAGAAATAATACCTCGAGAAACAGTATTTTCAAATTCGGATAAAGCATTGCCAATGGCAATCACAGTTTGACCTAATTTTAATTTGGAAGAATCTCCTAATGATAAATATGGAAAATCTTTGCCATCGATTTTTAAGATAGCTAAATCGGTCATTTCATCTCTGGCTAAAATTTGAGGAATGTAATGATGATGTTTCCAAACAACTTCATAAGATGCTTCTTCGTCTTCAACAACATGACGATTAGTCAAAAGATAACCATCGGAAGAAACAAAAAAACCCGAGCAGCTACCTAAACACACTAGGCCATTTTTATCTCGAGATAAATGCTCAAAAATAGTTTTATCAATTTTTTGTTTTACCTGTTCCGGAGATTTAAACATTAAAATAGCCACGACAGCTGGGATGGCTTTCTCTACTGCTTTTATAGTCTGTTGATATTCATTAGAAATAAAAATCATAAATTAAAAAGTGGTGCCCGGGAGAGGACTCGAACCTCCAAGGGATTACTCCCATTGCCACCTCAAAGCAACGCGTGTACCGATTTCGCCACCCGGGCTTTAATCCATTTATTAAATTAATTATTGCACGTCTTGAGTTGGCTCTTTTTCCTTAGCAGCTATTTTTAACTTCTTTCTAACCTGTTTAGATGATTTATTTCGCAGATAATATAATTTTGCTCTTCTCACGCGAGAAGCTTTTATTAATTCCACTTTTTGAATTAAAGGCGAAAAAAGAGGGATAATCCACTCCACTCCTACTCCATCAATTATTCTTCTTAAGGTAATAGTCGCTCCTGGCTCATTATGATGTTTTCGGCTCAGAACTAAACCTTCTAATTGTTGGGTTTTTTCTTTATCACCTTCTTTTATTTTTTGAAGGATTTTGACATGCATTCCTGGTTTTATATCTTGAACATTAATTTTTATCATAAGAGATGAAAATTCTTTGTTTATTAATTTTATTTTAATTTTTAGATCCATCGGCGGAGCCGATACCTTTTTAAAAAAAATCTACCCTGATTCCCTGTGGCGAAGCCACAGGGATAGATTTATCTTAATTTACCACAAAAATTAATTTTTAGCAATCGGAGTTAATTGTTGAAGGACAAAAGCGAAATCTTGAGGTAAAGATGCTTCAATTTCTAAAAATTCAGCTTGAGGAGTCAAAAAAGAAATTGTTTGAGCATGAAGCATTTGCCTTTTAAACAATTCCGAAGAAGCTCCTTTAAAACCATAGATTTTATCGCCAGCCACCGGAAAGCCAATACTAGCTAAGTGAATTCTAATCTGATGAGTGCGACCAGTCTTGGGTTCCACTTTTAAAAGAGTATAACCTTGATATCTTTTCGCTACTTCATAGGGAGTAAGAGCAACTTTTGTCTTTTTAATTGTTTTCTTTGCGCTTTTTGCCTTCTGAGGTAAAACTATTTTTCTTTTACCAGATGTGGAAGATCTTGTTAATTCAAATTCAATAGCACCTTTTTCTTTACTAATTTCTCCTCTGACTAAAGCTAAATATTTTTTCTCTATCTTTCTTTTATAAAAAAGCTCTTTTAGATAGAAAAATGTTTTATTGGTTTTAGCCAGAATTAAAACTCCAGAGGTATCTTTATCTAAACGATGCACAATGCCTGGCCTCAATTTATCCTCACCTACTTTTTTAGCTTGAGGATAACGATAACAAAACCAAGAAGCAATTGAAGGTTCATTAATATTTTTTAGAGTGGGGTGAGTATTAACTCCAGCTGGTTTATTAATAACTAAGAGATCTTGATTTTCGTAAAGGATTTCTGGTTCGGGTATTAAATTCAGAGGAACAATTGTTTTTTCCCCTATGGTTGGAATTTTTAAATTCAGAGTAATTTCTTCTTTGCCTTTTAATAAATAGCTAGGTTTTACTTGTTTCCCCTTAATCTTAATTTTACCTTCTTTAAGATATTTACTAATTTCGTTACGAGATAATTCAGATAAAATATGACTCAGGTATTTATCAATCCTAAGAGGTGATCTTAATTCTTCAACAGCAAGAAATTTAGGATAATGATTAATTTTCATCAAGTAAAGTGCGCACGACAGGACTTGAACCTGTGACCTTCCGCACGTCAAGCGGACGCTCTGCCAACTGAGCTACGCGCGCAAAAAAGTGGGCGCAGAAGGATTCGAACCTTCGACCCCAGCTTTATAAGAGCTGTGCTCTACCGCTGAGCTATGCGCCCATCTTATTTTTTATTTTTTTATCAATTGTTCAACTTCTGTTCTCTCTAAAGTTTCTTTTTCTATTAAAGCCTCAGCAATCTTATCTAATTGTTTTTTATTTTCTTGCAAAACATGCTTGGCTTTTCTATAGCATTCTTGAATAATTTTATTAATTTCTTTATCAATCAAAGTTGCTGTTGTTTCGGAATAATTTTTTCCAGTTGTAATTTCTTTTCCTAAAAATATCATTTCTTCTGTTTTGCCGAAGGTTATGGGTCCTAATTTTTCACTCATCCCATATTTAGTAACCAGCGCCCGGCTTAAGTCAGTCGCTTCTTGAAGATCGTTTGCTGCGCCAGTAGAAATATCTCTAAATTCTAATTCCTCAGCAAGATAGCCTCCTAAAAGCGAAGCGATATCAGCCAAAAACTCAGTTCGAGTCTTTAGATATCTTTCTTCAGTTGGCATTTTCATCGTATAACCAGCTGCCTGACCGCGGGGAATAATAGAAACCTTCTTCAATTCGCTGGCTCCAGGAAGAAGTAAAGAAACTAAAGCATGGCCAGCTTCGTGATAAGCAGTAATTTTCTTGTCTTTGTCAGTAAAAACTCGACTTTTTCTTTCTGGCCCCAGCATTACTTTTTCTATAGAAGAAACCAATTCTTGTTGGCTAATAAATTTCTTATTATCACGAGCAGCCAGAATAGCTGCTTCATTAACTAAATTAGCCAAATCAGCGCCAGAAAAACCTGGAGTTCTTTCAGCGATTTCTCTTAACTTTACTTCTGGAGATACTTTTTTATCTCGAGTATGAATTTTTAAAATCTCTTCTCGACCATTAATATCTGGCAAATCTAAAACTACGCGTCGATCAAATCTTCCCGGTCTTAAGAGAGCAAAATCTAGAATATCTGGACGATTAGTAGCTGCCATCACAATTACTCTAGTCTCCCGATCAAAACCATCCATTTCTACTAGAATTTGATTTAAGGTTTGTTCTCTTTCGTCCTGACCTCCACCAATACCAGCTCCTCTTTCTCGACCAATAGCATCTATTTCATCGATAAAAAGAATGGCTGGAGCTGCTTTTTTGACAGTATTAAAGGCATCTCTCACTCGGCCAGCACCAACACCAACAAACATTTCTACAAATTCAGAACCAGAAATATGAAAAAAAGGCACATTAGCTTCACCAGCTACGGCTCGAGCTAAAAGCGTTTTACCTGAACCAGGAGCACCCATTAAAAGAACCCCTCGCGGAATTCGTGCTCCTAATTCTTGAAATTTTTTGGGATTTTTTAAAAATTCTACAATTTCTTGCAATTCCTCTTTCGCTTCTTTTAAACCAGCTACATCTTTAAAAGTAATTCTATCTTTATCAGAAGAAAATAATTTAATATTTGAACGAGAAAAAGAAAAAATTTGCATTGCTCCTTGATTAGCCCGACGAAACGAATAAGAAAATAAAATAACAAGAAAAATAATAGGAATAAGAATAGGCAACAAAGTCCCTAACCAAACAGACCAGCTACTCTGTTCTTTTACTTCAATATCTAAAGCATTGATTTCTTCTGAAGAAAACCCAAAATTCTTGAGAAGTTCTCCCAAAGAAACATTGGACTCTTTATTAGCAACAAAAACTTGCTTATCAGGAGCAACTATTTCTAAATTATCAGGATGGACAATAATTTTGTCTACCTTTTTCTCTTTAATCATCTGGATTGATTCAGAAAGACTAATTTGCTTTTTACTAGTCAAAGTCTTTTCTAATCCTGAAAAAAGAACAGACAAAAAGATAAAAAGTAAAGCTACAAGAAGAAGCTGTCGCCAAATTTTATTCATAATGCTGCTATTTTACCTTAAATATCTCAAAAAAGCAACGTCGAGCGTTGCTTTTTGAGATATTTTCAAAAACTATTTGTTGGATATCTTACGGATAAATCGGTTCTGTTACTCCTTGGAGATGCGAAACAGCGCTATTTACTGATTCCAAAGAAGAACTAATAATTAAATAATCATTAAGAAAACCATAACTAATAGCTGCCTCTTTACCATAATAAGTGAAATAGCGAATATCTGCTCCAGTTGTTGTTGCATCTTTAAAGGTTTTAGCTACTTTTTTAGGAATTTTAACCAGCCAGAAATTAGCTAAATTATCCAAAATTTTACCTTTTTCCCAAGTAGCAAAAGCTGCTTTTACATCATCAGTATTATCTTTGCCGATATCAATAATTAACCCCAAAGAAGGATTAATCTCTCCGTAATAAACATAAAGCAAATATTTTCTTGCCAAAAGATAAGGTTTTAAATTATCCGGCAAATTAGGAATGAGGGAGGTAATTATTTCTTCGCCTGATAAAGAATAATCTCTATATTTGGGTATTAAAACAGAAAAAGTTTCAGCCGGTTGCATAGTTTCAGTGGCAACATTTTTAATGGCAGTAACAACTGCTGATCCAGTCAATTTAATCGTGAGGGATGTCTTTTGATAAGGACCACTCACTTGAGGATAGGGACTAGCTGGCAACGTAGTAGTAGTGGTAATAGTAACTATTGGCTGGGTAGTAGTAGTGACTGATGCTGATTTGGAAGCAAAAAGTTTGGGCCAAAGGAAGAAATAACCCAAAACTGCTCCTCCGATAACAATACCAATAATAATTAATAAAGGAATAAGTTTATTATTCTTTTTGGGTATTTGAGGCTGAGGAAAATTAGTAAATTCCGAAGCTGAAATTTCTGGATTAATAGCAGGTTCGGAGAAATTAGGACCTGACGGAATTTCATTTACTGGAGGGCGAGGTTCATTAAGAGATGGTGGTGGAGAAAAAGTAGGTTGAGATGGCGCTTGCCAATTTTGTGTTTCTCCACCAGTAGCTTTCATCTTTTCTAAATCTGATTCTGAAGTTCTAATAAAAACATTGGAGGCTGGAGGAGTAAATTTTTGCCCTGGCTCTCCAAAATTATTGCCTCCTAAATTTGGCGTATTAGGAAAAGAATTTTGGTTAGGAGCCTGAGAAGGTTCGAAATAAGGATTACCTTTTTTCTCGTCGCTAACTGGCGGCTCAAAATAATTTTCTGGCATATTTTTAAAATTTAAAGTTATTTAATACATTATACCACAAAAATTCATGTCAAGAAAAATTTTATTTGGGGGGATATTGAATATCTTTTAAAGAAAGAGAAATTTTGCCATTGGCTTCGACTTTTTTCACTTTTACTTTTATTTCTTCTCCTCGGTGAACAATGTCTTCAACTTTATTAACCCGATAAGGAGCTAATTCTGAAATATGAAGCAAACCTTCTTTACGATGACCAAGGTCAACAAAAGCACCAAAATCTTTAATTTGAGTTACTTTTCCATTAATAATATCTCCCTCAGCGATATCTTTAACTACTTCTTTAATTGCTTGAATTGCTAAATTGGCTTTTTCTTGATCCACAGCCGTAACAAAAACCGTTCCATCTTCTTCAATATCAATATTAACTCCAGTGGCTCGAGTAATAGCCTGAATTACTTTTCCTCCTGGACCAATCAACTCACCTATTTTCTCTGGTTTAATTTGCAAGGTAAATATTCTTGGAGCAAAAGGCGAGAGTTCTTTTCTTGGCTGATTAATTACCTGATTCATCTTATCTAAAATAAAGAGGCGAGCTGTTTTGGCTTTCTCTAAAGTTTCAGTCAATAATTGAGGAGTTATCCCTTTTATTTTTAAATCCATCTGCAAAGCAGTAATACCATTTTTTGTTCCAGCAACTTTACAATCCATATCTCCATAATGGTCTTCTGGGCCTTGAATATCAGTTAAAATTTTGTTATTAGTTTTTCCATTACTCATTAGCCCCATGGCTATGCCAGCTACTTGTTCTTTAATTGGCACTCCAGCAGCCATTAAAGCCAAAGAAGAAGCGCAAGTAGCAGCCATAGAAGTAGAACCATTAGAGGACATGATTTCAGAAACCACTCGAATGGTATAAGGAAATTCATCTTTTGTTGGAATCATGGGTAAAAGAGCCCTTTCTCCTAAAGCGCCGTGGCCGATTTCTCTTCTTCCCGGCCCTCTTAAAGGAGCAACCTCTCCTGAAGAATAGCCAGGAAAATTATAATGGTGCATAAATCTTTTTTCACCAGTAAATTCCATTCCTTGCAAAGTTAAAACATCAGCTGGAGAACCTAAAGTTACTACTGATAAAACATGGGTGATGCCCCGCATAAACAAAGCTGAACCATGAATCCTTGGTAAAATATCAATGGCCATTTCCAAAGGCCTAATTTCATCTAATTTTCTAAAATCAGGTCTCTTTTCTTGCTCTAAAACATTTTTATGAACCAACTGATCAATTTCATCGTCCAAAAGATAATCAACATCTTTCAGTTGTTCTTCGGTATATTGCTTTTCTTTTAAGAAGATGATTAAACCTTCTTTTAGCTCCGTCATTTGAATTTCTTTTTCTTTTTTATCTTGGGAATATACTATAGGCTCTAATTTATCAGTCAAATAATTTTGAATATCCTGGTTCAAAGTTTCCTCTACGGTTTTGATTAAAACTTCTGTTTTGGGTTTTCCTATTTCTTGAATAATTTTTTGCTGTTGCTCATTTAAGGAAGCGATTTCTTTCTGAGCGATTTCTAAGGCTTGAGTTACTATTTCTTCTTTAACCTCATTAGCTCCAGCTTCTAACATATTAATCTCCTTTCCTGGGCCAGAAACTACCATATCCAAAATTAAATCTTTTCGTTCCTCATAAGTAGGGTTCACCAGAAAACCTGTCTTTTCTGACCAACCAATTCTTACTGCTGAAATTGGGCCTTGCCAAGGAATATCAGAGGTACCTAAAGCCAGAGAGGCAGAAATAATCCCTAAAACATCCGGATCATGTTCTTCATCAATAGATAAACAAGTAGCTACTACTTGAACATCTCTTCTCATTAATGGTGAAAATAAGGGTCTGATAGTTCTATCAATCAATCGAGCCAATAAAATAGCAATTTCGCTTGGCCTCGATTCTCGACGAATAAAACGACTGCCGTAAATTTTACCAGCAGCATAATATTTTTCTTCATAATCAACTAAAAGAGGGAAAAAATCTAAATCATTTCTATCTCGATTGCCCATCACGACATTAGTTAAAATGACTGTCTCCCCCATTTTAGCCATGACTGAACCGTTAGCTAATTCCGCTAAATTAGAAAATTCTAATTCAATGGTTTTATTACCAACTGATAATTGATACTTCTTTTTCTCCATTTCCTTTTAAATTTTAAATTTGATAATCTTTGGAATTCTACTGACTACTCCTCTTTCGCTTGTCTTTAACAGAAAGTATTCTGGTTTTGAATCTAAATCAATAAACTCACCAGCCAATTCTTTTAAAGCTGTTGAGGTTGTTCTGCCAAAACCCATCACTTCTACTTGATTACCTAAAGCTTTTAAATATTCTACCAGAGGAATAAAATCTCCATCGCCGCTGATTAAAACTATAGTATCGGCTTTAGAACTTAATCTCACTGCATCAATGGCTAAACCCACATCCCAATCACCCTTTTTGGTGCCATCAGGATAAACCTGTAAATCTTTGATTCTTGTTTCAATACCTGCTTTTTCCAAAGCATCAAAAAAAGAAGCCTCTCCAGGCTCATCAGCTTTAGCCACATAACCAATAGCTCTAATCAAATTTCTTCCACTAACTGCTTCTAAAAGTAAATTCTTAAAATTTACTCGAGCACCATAAAGATTTTTGGCTGAATGATAAAGATTTTGAACATCAATGAGAACTATTGCGCGTTGATTTTTGTGTTTAATAACCATAATTATAAACCAAGTTTTTTCTCTATTTTATTATAACGCCTGATTGATTCCTCTTTAAGATAAGCTAATAGTCTTCTTCTCTTAGAAACCATACCCAAAAGACCTCTTCTTGAATGAAAATCCTTAGGATGTTTTTTTAAATGTTTTACTAATTCCTCTATTTCTTTAGTTAAAAGAGCAATCTGAACTTCAGGCGAGCCAGTATCTTTTTTATGAGTAGAGAATTTTTTAATAATTTTTTCTTTAGCAGTAGACTTGAGCATATCTTTGTATTTTCATAAGATTAGTTTACCACAATTTATTTTTTTGTGCAACATAAAACCCCAGCTACCAGAAACAAAAATAGTTGGGGTTTGTTTTTAGGGACCTTACCCTCATTTTATCCTCCTTAAGGCTTAAAGATTTTTCAACAAATTGGCAATTTCATCGATTCGTTGATCTAAAAGTTTTTTTTGTATCTTTCGGAACTGAGATCTATTTTGCTGGAACTTATTAATTTGAGTTTTTGTATAACAAGTTTGATTATAGAAACATCTTGTACAGATGCCGCAAACATCCCCCGCCTCATTCGGCTTATAGCCGAAACAAACAGGGAGTGCGGGCTTTTCTAGGATTACTTTCTTTTTGAGATTTGGAATCTGGGTTGAAATCGATAGGTCCCTATAAGTTTTTATAGCCATAGTAATCACCTCCTCGGCTATATAAAAACTATATAAAATAGATTATTTTCAAAGTACAACTATTGTCGAAGGGCGGAGAGGGTGGGATTCGAACCCACGGTTCGGTTTAACCCAAACAACACGTTAGCACCGTGCCGCTTTAGACCACTCAGCCACCTCTCCTAAAAGTCAAATTAGTTTACCTGAAAAAGAATAAAATTGCAACTTGATAAAAATGGCCTTTGATCAAAAATTTGCCTTTTCCCTTGACAAAAAATATGGATATGCTAAAATAGGCGGTAGAACTCCCAAATTGGGAGTTTTTTATTGAGACCAAAAGTAAAACTAGTAAAACTATGAGTAAACCTAATAAGTGCAGCTCACCTTTAAAGATTTTATGGCTGAATAGAACCTTTAAAACGAGTTTCTTAAGCCTTGTTCTTATCTTTGTCTTTTTTAGCCGGTTTTGCGGCATCTTAGTTGAAGGATCTCTCTCTACTATTATTATCAGTAATTCAGAAGTTCAATCTTCTAATGATAATAACACCCCTTATTTATCTAGCCAAACTTTTCTTTTAGGAATTAATCCTACCTTCGCTCCTTTAACTACCAAAAAAATAATAGTCACTGCTTATTCTTCCACTCCAGACCAAACTGATGATACTCCTTTTATCACTGCTTCTAATAAAGTAGTTGAAGATGGTATAGTGGCTTGTAATTTTTTAGCTTTTGGCACTAAATTGCGATTACCAGAACTCTTTGGTGATAAAATCTTTGTGGTTGAAGATAGAATGCATCAAAAATTCTCTTCTGACCACTTAGATATCTGGTTTCCTGACAGAGAAACAGCTCAAAATTTCGGAGTAAAAGAAACCACTCTGGAGATCTTGGAGTAAAAAAGTACTAAAAAACCCAGCTCAAAGCTGGGTTTTTTAGTAGTGCCCAGGGTGGGACTCGAACCCACAAGCTCCGAAGAACCAAGGATTTTAAGTCCTTTGCGTATACCGATTCCGCCACCTGGGCAAAAGAGGCCTGGGTGGGAATCGAACCCACGTATAAGAGTTTTGCAGACTCATGCCTTACCACTTGGCTACCAGGCCCTCTTCCGCTATTTTATTAGATTTTTTGAAAAAACTCAAGCAAATCGCCTTTTTCTATAGGTTTTGAACAATCAATTAAAATTCCACATTCTCCACCTGCCACAACTTCATTAACATCAACTCTATTTTTTTGAAGATTCACTATTTTTCCTTCTCCGATAATTGCATTGTTTCTTAAAATTCTAACTTTCACTTTATTTCTGGCCAATCCTTCAATCACTTTTCCTCCAATTAATTGATTACCTTTTTCTGGATGGAAAATAACTAGAACCTCTAATTTGCCAAGAATTTCTTCGGTTGGTTTATTAATAAATTGTTCTTCAATTATTTTTTGGATCTTATCTTCAATTTCATAAATAATTTCTCCTTCAAGAGAAATCAAATTCCTATTGGCTAAAAAAATACTCGAAATTTCTGGTTTTTTATTTATCCGAAAACTAATGACTAGGGTTCTCTCCTGAGGAATAATTTTTAAATCTCCTTCGGAAAGATCTCCCACTTCATTCTTTAAAATGAGGAAAAGCCAATTTTTTTCTTGACCTAATTGATCTATGACACATTCCAAAGCTTCAGAAGAACTAGAGGTATCGCTTTTTATAATAACAGGAATTTTTAATGCGGAATTTTTATCACCTAATTGCTTGGCTAAAATTCTGGGGTTGATTTTTGTTTCTTCTTCTTTCAACTTCTCTTCACAAACAAAAAATTCTTCGCCTGCTGAAGGTAAGGTTTCAAAACCAATTACTCTGACTGGAGAAGAAAAAGTAGCTTCTTCTATCAAATTTTCTTGAAAATCTTCTAACATTTTGACTTTACCTTTAGCTGAACCAGCAGCTATTTTATCTTTAAGATAAAGGGTACCATTGGTGATAATCAAAGTAGAAGTAATTCCTCTTCTGGAATCTAAATGAGACTCAATGACAATTCCTGAAGCTGGTTGTTGAGGATTAGCTTTCAATTCTTCCATTTCCGCTACTAAAAGAATAAGTTCTAATAATTCATCGATACCCTTTCCGGTTTTTGAAGATACCTTAGCAAAAGGCACATCGCCACCCCAGCCTTCCAAAAATATTCCTAAATCAGTCAATTCTTTTGTAATTTTGTCTGGATTAGCGCCTTCTTTATCTATTTTCGTCATCACTAAAATAAAAGGAATCTGCGCTTGTTTGATACAATCTAAAGATTCTTTAGTCTGAGGTTTCACTCCTTCGTCAGCAGCTACCACCAAAAGAGCGACATCAGCTGCTTTGGCTCCCCGAGAACGAATCTGAGCAAAAGCTTCATGGCCAGGCGTATCGATAAAAGTAATTTTTTTACCTTTAATTTCTATTTCATAAGCGCCAATATGTTGGGTAATTCCTCCAGCCTCTTTTTCTGCCACTTTGGTTTTTCTAATGTAATCCAAAAGGCTAGTTTTTCCATGATCCACATGTCCTAAAACCACTACAATGGGTGATCGAGGAATTAAATTTTTAGTTTTTGGATTTCCTTTTTTCATGCGGAGGGGACAGGACTCGAACCTGCAAGCCCTTACGGGCACCAGTTTTCAAGACTGGCGCATTACCATTCTGCCACCCCTCCTTTTAAGATTTATATTGTACAACAAAATTATTAAAAAGGCAACTTAAAACCGCTCCAAAGAGCGGTTTTAAACAGTATTCCAATATTAATATTTATTGGCAAAGAGGATTGGGCGCGCAAACAGGAACTTTACAAGAGCATAAATCACACAAAGTAGTACAGCGATTAACACCAGAGCAATATTTCACCATTGATTCATCTCCGCAATCAGAAAGTTGATTTTGAGAAGTACGACTAAATAATGCAGGGGACATCTTAAAAAGAACTCCAATAATTAAACCCCCGATTATTATTCCGAAAATAAACAATAAAAGATTTTTTTTCATAATTATTAATTATTAAAATTAAAATCTATTCGGCGTAGTAAATTTTGCCTCCTCCACCACCTCCACCACCAACAGGAGGTGGATTTTCTGGAGGATTTTTTGCATCGTATTCATTCATTAGCTTATTTTTAAGTTCCTCTGTCATTCCTGCCATATTATCTAATGCTTTCTCGTAATTTTCTCTATTTTTTATTTTTTGTTCTGCTTTTTTAGTTTCTTTTACTTTTAGTGCCTCTAGGGCTGCCTGTTCTGCTGCTTCCTTTGCCTCTTCATCTACTTCAACAGTAATTTTACCAGTATAAGGATTAATAGTTACCGTATAAGCTCCCTGAGAAAAACCACAAGTATGTGTTTCACAATAAGAATTATTCTTAGCCTCATTAATAAGTGCCTGAACAATAGGATCCTGATAATATTCATTTCCTTCTAATTCCTCGTTTTCTTCGTTTATTTTTGTAATAGGAATGATAATGATTCCTTTATTTACCACGATTTTTTGTTCCTCTTTGGTGATAGTAGTATCGCCCCTGACATAAATCGGGCCATACTTACCAATTGATCCTCCTCCACCAGCAGTATTAATGGTAACACTCCCTCCATCTTTGCCTTGGAAGGTAATTTGAGCGCCTGCTGGTAATATTCCGGTTTCATTAAATTCTTTTATCTTTTTCTGTATATATGAAGGATCATTATCATAGGGCGCATAACCAAACCATATAGATTCTATTTTTAAATCTTTGTAATTATCAACTTTCACGTAGTATTTGCCTAATTGATCATTTTTGTAGTAAGTTAAAACTGTTCCATTATTAAGTTCTACTGGATTTCCAACTTTTTCGTCTAATGGGGGGATTAATTGCGCTAAGGTATTAGAAAATTCAGTCATAGTTATCGTGCCTCCTTCTACTTTAAAAGTAGCTGATTGCTGAACCCCTAAACTATCAATATAAGTAACAATAATATTTTGCAAAGAAGCACTTATATCCCTATTAAGTACTAATTGCCCCAAATTGAGAAAATCAGGATTAAATATACCCAGTTGCTTTGCTTCCTCTACGGTATAAGATTTTCCATTGATGGTAATTTTTTCTATTTGACCACCGACTTTCATCATATATTGACCACCACATGTCTTGCTAAATGATGGTGGTTCATTAATATCCTGGATCTCTAAATGGCCAGATTTATCAGTTACTATAAATTTTTGTGTTTTGGCAATATTACCGAGTTGATCAAAATAAACTATATAATAAGTATAACCTTGTTTGTATTTATTTTGAGAGCCAGAAATATTAAAATCACCACCTTTATAAGTAGCTACTGGCAACCCAGTGGCAGCATCTATTACTTGAGCTCCAGAGGCACCAGCAGCTTGAGCATGAATAGAAATTGAATATCCTTGAGGTCCACCAGAAGTACTATAAGTTACTATTGGATCATAGACAGAGCCATAACCACTGGCGCCTTTAATAACTTGCGAAACTTGTAACAATCCACTATCAGTAATATTCGTAGTATAACTCTCTATTGTTTTGCCGGAGCTATTAATTAGTTCAACAACGAAATCTGTGCCCTTACTTAAATCAACATTAATATTTAATTTGCCACCCCCCAAAGCTTTGAGTAATTCATCTCCAGTGATAGTTTTTATAATTTCCCCTGATTTAGTTTTAATAACTAAGGATTTAAAATCAGAAGTCATTGTGGGACCAGCTGCTTTACCAATCTGCAAATCAAGACTAAGAGTTTTCCCATCAGGCGAAACAGCTCCATTAATATAATAAAGATAACTATTCTTGGGATTATATTGGGTAGTCACAATCCCATCAATAATGGACCCTCCTTTAACTAAAGCCTCACCTGAAAATTTATAAGTACCGGTTTTTTGACCATTCGCTCCAGAAATAATAAAAGTATATTCTTGATTGGGATCTATTTTATCTTTATCCAAAGCAAAGTCTTTAAAAACAACACCGGTTTGACCAGCTGAAAAAACTTGGTCAGAATATACTATTTTGCCATTTTTATCTAATATTTTAATAGTAATTAAACCACCAGGCGCATCCATCACAAACCAATCTCCTACATAACTACCATCATTAGTTTTAGAAATTCTAATTCTAGGATTTGCCATCGTAAAATTGTTAAAATCCTGATTCTGTTGCAGAGTATTCCCCCTAACATTATTATCAGGATTTAAAGCAAGAGGATTATTTTTAATTTCTTGTTCGTTTAAATTGATTTGCTCTCCTAGCTCAAAAGAGCCCTTATAGACAATTTTCTCTTTAGTACGCTCTTCGACCTCTATTAATTTTCGTGCCTCTTGATTATTTTGATTAATGGCTTGCTGTTGAGCTTGTTGCTGAATTTGTTGCTGATAAGTCTGATAAGTAATAAAAGATTCATGTAGCCAATTAGGTATAGAGGTATTTAATTTAGCAAATAGTGAAATAACTTCAGGCCAAGAATCAAAAATTTTAGTATATCTTTGAGTCCAGATAGTACAAAGATAAGCTTGAATCTCGGGGGTAATGATAGCATCTTTGGAGCCATCGTATTGTTCTTCGCATTTGCCTTGCTGATAACAGAGATTTTGAAAACGAGCTAAACAAGTATTTAAGCTATCAGTATCTTTACAAATAGCTACACTATTTTTATCTATAACTGCTTGCGTAAAGAAAAGTTTTAAAAGAATGACTTCTTGTCTTAAAGAAAGTTCAGAGTTGGTTTTGACTTGATTAGGAGTCAGGCCAAGATGAAAAGGACATTGAGGAGGAGTAAATTGTAAAGAAGCAGTTAATAATCTGTTGGTCTGAAAAGGAAGAAAAAAAGCCGTACTTATTAATAAAATCCCTCCTAAAAAGAGGAAAATAAACAAAAAGAAAGTGTTTTTATTCATATGTTTTATCTTTAGAATTATTATAAATCTTGGCTTTCCCAGTTGTCAAGAGAAAAAATATGAGTTAAAATAAATCTATCCCTGTGGCTTCGCCACAGGGATGAAGGCTAGATTTTTTTAAAGAAGTATCGGCTCCGCCGATGAATCTACAAAATTAAATAAAGAAAATATAAAGCCCCTGTGGTGAAACGGATATCATTACTGTCTTCGGAACAGTAGTTGGAGGTTCGAATCCTCCCAGGGGCACCCCCTCACTTGCCTCCGTAGCTCAATTGGTAGAGCAGCGGCCTCTTAAGCCGTTGGTTGCGCGTTCGAGTCGCGCCGGAGGCACAAAAAACAAAAATGAAAATTCCTAAAGAGATTTTAGAAATTATTGATAAGCTTCTGCATGCTAATTTTGAGGCTTATCTTGTTGGTGGTTGCGTTCGTGATCTCCTTCTTGAAAATCCGCCAGCTGGCAAACCGAAAGACTGGGATATTACTACTAATGCCAAGCCAGAAGAAATTCAGAAAATTTTTCCTGACAGTATTTACGAAAACCAGTTTGGTACTGTAGCTGTCAAAACTAAAACCAAAGACCCAACTCTAAAAATTATTGAGATTACTACTTTTCGCCAAGAAGGCAAATATACTGATAAAAGACATCCTGATACCATTATTTTTGCTAAAACATTAGAAGAAGATTTGTCGCGCCGAGATTTTACGATCAATGCCATAGCAATAGAAGTCAAAAGTCAAAAGTCAAAAGTCAAAATTATTGATCCTTTCTCAGGACAAACTGATTTAAAAAATAGATTAATTCGAGCAGTTGGAGATCCAAATAAACGCTTTAGCGAAGATGCTCTGCGTTTATTGAGAGCTGTACGATTTGCTTGCGAATTATCCACCGGCTGGCGGATTGAACAGAATACCTTGAAAGCTATAAAAACCAATGCTCCTCTTTTGAGATTTATCGCCAAAGAAAGAATTCGAGATGAATTTCTTAAAATTATTCAAACTCCTCAAGCTGCTCAAGGCATTCTTCTTCTTGAAGAAACCGGATTATTAAAGCAATTTATTCCTGAAATAGAAAAAAGCATTGGCGTCAGTCAAAACAAACACCATATTTATACTGTGTGGGAGCATCTGTGGCGTTCTCTTGATTATGCTAGCCAAAAAAATTATAGCTTGGAAGTAAGATTAGCCAGCCTTTTTCATGACATTGGAAAACCGATTACCAAAGAAGGGGAAGGTAAAGATGCTACTTTTTATAATCATGAAATTGTTGGTGCTAAAATCGTCCGCCAAATTCTTATTCGCCTGAGATTTCCTAAAAATCAAGCGGAAAAAATTATTCGTTTGGTTCGCTATCATGGTTTCGTTTATGATCCAGAAATTACCACCGATGCGGCTATGAGAAGATTATTAATTAAAGTTGGTAAAGATAATATTTCAGAATTAGCTCAAGTCAGAGAGGCAGATAGAATCGGTTCTGGTTGCCCCAAGGCAGTGCCTTTTCGTCTTCGCCATTTCTTATTTAAAATAGAGAAAATTAATAAACAATTGGAAGGAAAAGAACCCTCGCTGAAAATGTTAAAAATTAATGGTAATGATATAATGAAGAGATTAAAGATTAAACCTGGTCCAAAAATAGGAATGCTTTTAAATATTTTATTAGAAGAAATGTTAGATGAGCCAGAAAAAAATAAAAAAGAATATTTAGAAAAAAGAGCTAAAGAATTGGGACAGTTTTCAGAGAAGGAACTGAAAAAAATGAATGAAATAGCTAAAACAAAATACAAAAATATCTTAGAAGAAGAGGAAATAAAAATAAAAAACAAATATCATGTTTGATATTCGGGGCATGGTGTAATGGTAACATGCACGCTTCGGGTGCGTGAGATTCCCGGTTCAAGTCCGGGTGCCCCGACCACATTTTATGTTAAAAGACGAAATTAATAATTTAATCAAGCAATCTTTAAAAAGTTTAGCTAAAACACAACACTGGCATTTGCCCAAAGATTTAGATATTCCTTTAATAACTTCTTCTAATCCAGCTCATGGAGACTATAATACCCCTTTAGCTTTAATTCTTAGTAAAACTATAAAAGAATCACCTCTACAATTGGCTGAATTAATATCTCAAGAAATTCAAAAACAACAAAACAAAGCTATCTCAAAAATAGAAATTAGTCCACCCGGCCATTTGAATTTTTTTCTTGAAAAATCGACTTTCCAAAAAGAGCTTAAAAATTTAAGCAAATCCTCCGTTTTTATCAAGAAAGAAGGGGGTCTTAAAAAAACTGTTATTGCTGAATATTCCTCGCCTAATATCGCCAAACCAATGCATGTGGGTCATTTGCGTTCCACTATTATTGGCGAGACTTTGGCTAATCTTTATGACTTTTGTGGCTATAAAGTTATTCGCTGGAATTACTTGGGCGATTGGGGAACTCAGTTTGGCAAACTAATTGCTAGCTATAAACTTTGGGGCAAAAAACAACAAGTCGAACAAAATCCCATTCAAACTCTTTTGGCCCTATATCAAAAATTTCACCAAGAAGCCAAAACCAATCCTGATTTAGAACAATTAGCCCAGAAAGAATTTAAAAAATTAGAACGAGGCGACAAAGAAAATAAAAAACTTTGGTCTTGGTTTAAAAAAGAATCTCTCAAGGATTTTCAAAATATTTATAAATTATTGGGAATTAAATTTGATGTCAATAAAGGCGAGTCCGATTTTGAAAAAGATTTACTTCCTTTAATTGAAAGTTTGAAAAAGAAAAAATTAGCTCAAAAAAGCAAGGGAGCTTTAATTATATCTTTGGATCGTTTTAATCTACCACCGGCTTTGATTCAAAAATCCGATGAGGCTAGTTTATATTTGACTCGGGATTTAGCCAATTTAATTTTCAGAATTAAAAAATACCAGCCAGTTAAAATCCTCTATGTTGTCGGTAATGAACAGGATCTTTATTTTAAACAATTATTCGCTTTAGCTAAGATTTTAGGTTTGACCTCAAAAACCGAGCTCGCGCATATTAAATTCGGTTTAATTTTGGATGAAAATAAAAAGAAATTCTCTACTCGAGAAGGAGAATTAATTACCCTTCAAGAAGTAATTGAAAAAGCTCTTAAAAAAGCATTAAGAATTATCAAAGAAAAACACCCTTCTTGGTCCATTCAAAAACAAAAGCGATTAGCGAAAAATATTGCTCTTGGCGCTTTAAAATTCAATAGTTTAAAAAGTTTTCGCACCGCAGATATAATTTTTGATTGGGAACAAATGCTTGATTTTAAGGGTGATACTAGTATTTACCTTCAATATACCTATGCCCGCTTCAATAAAATTCTTTTGAAAGCCAAAAAAATTGGTCTTTTTGAGGAGAAACTTTTAAATCAAGATTTAGAAATAAGCTTAATAAAACAACTCTTGGATTTTCCTTTCAATATCCAAAAAAGCGCTTCAGAATATTCTCCTCATCTTTTAGCTAATTACCTTTTATCTTTAGTTGATTTAGCTAATAATTATTACGAAAAAGTGCCTATATTAAAGGAAGAAAATCAAAAACGCCGAAATGCTCAGCTTTTATTAATTAAAGCAGTTACTTTAACCTTAAAAAAGGGGTTAGAAATATTAGGAATAGAAACCCCCGAAGAAATTTAATATATCCCCATTCCCTCGTTGATTTTTTACTGATAAAGAGTTAAAATGAATTAGAGATCATTAAATGATCTCTTTTTGTTAGCTTAATTATGGCGGGATTAGTTGAGTGGCCCAACATCACCCTTCCAAGGTGAAGACACGGGTTCGAGTCCCGTATCCCGCTCTTCAAATTAAGAACCTGCCTCACTTCGTTCGGCAGAACCTTTTTTCTCACTTTGTTCGAAATAAATATGGATAAAAAAACTAGAGTTTTTTCTGGCACTCGACCAACTGGCCCTCTGCACTTAGGGAATTATTTTGGTGGTGTAAAAGGTTATTTAGAACTTCAAGAAAGAAAAGATTTAGATTGTCTTTATGCAGTAGTTGATCTTCATGGTATAACTTCTCCCTATGACCCTCAAAAATATCCTCAACAAATAAAGGAATTAGTTTTAGATTATTTAGCTTGTGGTCTTGATCCTAAAAAATCTCATCTCATTATTCAATCGCAGGTTCCAGAGCATTTAGAGTTAGCTTATTATTTCTCTACTATTTATCCTGTTTCTCGCTTAGAACAATTACCTACCTATAAAGAAAAGAAAATAGAACAACCTAAATACATTAATTTAGGGCTTTTATATTATCCAATTTTGATGGCAGCAGATATTTTAATTTATAAATCAGAATTAGTGCCTGTCGGTCAAGACCAACTGCCTCATTTGGAACTCACTCGAGAAGTAGCCAGAAGTTTTAATCATTATTTCGACAAAACTTTTCCTGAACCTCAAGCCTATTTGACTAAAGGAGCCTGCATCCCTTCTTTAACCGGAGAAGGAAAAATGTCAAAAACCAAAGAAGATAGTTATATCAGCTTGATTGATGATTTGGAAACCATTAGGAGAAAATTAGCAAAAGTGCCAACAGATTCTGGTAAAGGAAAGACAATTCCAGAAAATGGTGGAGTCAATACTTTATTAACTTTGATTGAATTATTTATGACTAGCGGCCAAAGAAAAAGATATGAAAAAGAATATCTAAGCACTGGCATCAAATATCAACCATTAAAAGAAGATTTAGCTCAAAGAATTTATAGCTATTTAAAGCCTATCCAAGAAAAACGCAAATATTATGAAAGCAAATCAGATTTAATTAAGAAAATATTAAAAGAAGGAAACACTTATGCGTCTCGAATTGCCAAAGAGACAATCAAAGAGGTGAGAAAGAAAATGGGTATCAATTAATTTCATCTATTTTTTTATGTCTCAAGATATTGAAAATACTCAAGAAGAAATTTTAGAAGTTATTCAAGTAGAAAATTTACGTAAAAAATACGGCGCCATTAAAGCAGTGGATGGTATTTCTTTCTCTGTTAAAAAAGGAGAAATTTTTGGCTTTTTGGGCCCTAATGGCGCTGGGAAAACCACTACTATTAATATTCTTTGTACTCTTACTCGACCTACTACTGGAGTGGCTTATATTAATGGTTATAATGTGAATTCCAACCCAGACCAAGTGAGAAATTCCATTGGTTTGGTTTTTCAAGAAATTACTTTAGATAATCATTTAACAGCAGAAGAGAATCTTTTTCTTCATGCCATGCTTTACGGAGTTTCCAGAAAAGAATTTATCCAAAGGAAAATTGAAGTTTTAAAACTGTGCGAATTATGGGAAAAAAGAAAAATTAAAATAGAAAATTTTTCAAGCGGCATGAAACGAAGGTTAGAAATTGCCCGGGCTTTAATTAACCAACCAAAAATCCTTTTCTTAGATGAACCTACTATTGGTTTAGATCCTCAAACCAGAAAAAAGGTCTGGGATTATATTTTTACTATGAGAAAAAAGAAAGACATTACCATTTTCTTGACTACCCAGTA
>Ga0315294_10001182_pt1 | contig 28174 bp, 21 predicted proteins | sample YL17G13_40_MG_FD_203626 | JGI IMG/M metagenome (GOLD analysis project Ga0315294, IMG submission 203626) | Sediment microbial communities from Yellowstone Lake, YNP, Wyoming, USA - YL17G13_40 | ecosystem: Environmental > Aquatic > Freshwater > Lake > Sediment | place: USA: Wyoming | collected... | reverse complement strand
AAGGGGTTGGAGTTATCTTTGTAAAAAACATTATCTTGCAGAACAAAAAAGATTAAACTGGAAATTGCTTTCATGTCTACAAGTTGAATGGTAATTTAATAGTTATTTATTCTATCTTTACTTTTACTTCAGAATTCTTTTCATTAGTTAATCTTTTTCTTCTAATAGAAGTTATAAGTATTGTCAAAACCACAACCATTATCAATCCAAGAAATGTAGCAATTCCTTCTCCTGATTTAGCGAAATTGCCTATTCCTGTTACTGCTCCTGTAAAGCTTAGAAAGCCCACTGTAGAACATTTTTCACTTACTTTAGGTTTTAGTTGAGTTGTACCGCATTTATTCAAATCTTCACATGTTCTGGTTCCACATTGCTCATTTACATTGCTCCAGTCATTACATTTCCAGTTTTCAACACAACTGCCTGAATTTGACGGCGGTGTTGAAGCTGGATTGTTGTTAGTAGAAGGGCTTCCGCCTGACGGATTACTTCCAGTGCCTCCTGGAGGGTTGCTTGGGGTTTGTGGAATTATAGAACATCCAGAAGTGTCATAAATACAATTTGATTGACAGGATAATGTTCCTGTCCAACCAGGATTTAGACTTGTACATGTCTGCCCATTTAAATCAGTTCCATCACATTGTTCTCCTATTTCAAATATGTTATTTCCACAAACAGGGGGGGTAACTCCCACAATTATCATACTCCCTTTTTTATGTGTTACTATGCTTCCAGAATCACTTCCAGTTTGTATAAATGAAGAAGCAAAAGGCAAAGCTAGAAATAACAAAACTATAAAAGTTAACACAAAATTTTTAGCTTTTAACATTTTAACTTACTTAACATTTAATCTATATCTATACAAGATTCATCTAGGAAAGAATGTATATTCCAGTCAAAGCTGTAATCCCCACTACCAATAAGAGACACTATTTCACTAGTGAAATTTAGTTGTAATGTGAAATCTCTCTTGCCATTGATTATTGTACATCCATCTGAACTAAATGAAACAATATCTCCATTAAATGAAATTGAACCATCAGTATTTATTGAGCCAACAACTCCTGAATTATCTCCTATTATTAATGTTCCATTTAGAGCAACAGGAGAAACTGTATTATTCTTTATTTTTCCCATATAAAAGTCCATGGCACTTGAATTTCTTACACATGCCTTGAATGTTAGACTACAAAGCCCCCCATTTAATGGAATTGAGCAAGACGGCAAGTCGTACCTATCAACAAAGATTCCTGATTCAAGAGTTATAGTAGTATTAACTACTCTTGGATTTCCTAACAAGTCAGAAGCATATACCCTTAAAATATACTTTCCTGCTGCATAAGATGATATATCAAATACTTGTTCATATCCATCCCCATTAAAAAAGAATCCATGACCATTATAACTAGGATTTTTAATCAGTTTTCCTAACATTACTTCATTATTAGGATTATCTGCTGAAGCAATTGTAGCATAGACTGTTGATTCATTAGTACCTACTTTAAAATCTTTTATTTCTGTAACAACATCTAAACTGCAACCTCTTACTATTGAGTCTATAAAATTAGGATCATCTATAGTTATGTTCGGAGGAGTGTCATCTACATTATCCCATTCTATTTGTGTTGTTCCTTTGTTTCCTAAAGCATCTGCACAAGTCCATTCAATCTTGTGAAGTGATTCTTCCAGGAAGTTAAATGTGAATTGATTTATACAACAAGAGCTATCTTGATCTATTTGTCCTTGGTATGTGTTACAATATTTTCCAGTTAAACCTTCATTTCCTAGTGTTACTTTAAAGCAAAATTTTGAATTATCAACTGGGTGAGGTAATTGATCAACACATGTTATATTTATTGGAGTCTGAGTTGTAACATACTTTGCAGGCCATGTTCCTTGAGGACCGCATTTTTCTTCACCATCTAAGCAAGGATATTTTGGATCTCCTACTACTTTAGAAGAGTTTGGAGCTTTATTATCAACAAATACGCATTGCTTGTTAGCTGGTTGTTCAGTTTTATCTACATTATCAACAGAATAATACTCAATTAAATGGCATGAGTCTTCTGGTATTGTGAATGGAAATGAACTACCATCCATTAACTTTGGTGAAGCTGCATCATATGCTTTAGCTAGTCCTGTTGCTTGTTGACATGCTGATTGTGAAGCACAATATGAATCATCAACTAAACTTACTTTGTAATATGTTTCTTTAATTCCTGATTTATGAGGACCTGCATCGTTTACAGTTAATGTAATTAGTGTTTTGTTTGTTATCCAATGAGGATATAGTGTTAGTTCTGTTATAGGATTTGGATATTGTAATCCTGTGTAAGTTTTTGTTGTTATAGGTGGAGTTTTATCAACTAAGAAAGTTTCAGTATCAGTTACACTGTTTCCTAAAGCATCTCTGCATGTTATTGTTAATAAGTGTGATGATTCTTCTAGGAAATGAACAATAAATGGTGATGAAACTCCTGTTTGTCCAATTATAGGCTCATCGTTATTAACTGTATAACTCCAATCACAAGTTACTCCTTCAACAGGATGAGGTTGTTGGTCGTCTGTTGCTGTAACACTTATATTAGTTACACCATCAATAAAACATGTATCACCTGTACTAATAGGAGGACAATTTCCACTAGAAGGTCCAATAATTGTCTTTGTTATTGTAGGCGCTTGAGTATCAACAATATCCTTTTCTGATAATGTTGCATTATTTCCTAAAGCATCAGTTGCAGTACAAGTTAATTTGTGATATGAGTCTTCACCATATGTGAAACATCCTTGTCCATCAAGTATAACATCTACATGTCCATCAGGTTTTTCATTAGGGTCTGTAGCCCACCAGTCATAATCACATGAAATGGACACTCTTCCAACAGGATGTGGTTGTGCATCTGTTGCAGATAAGCAAATCTGTGTACTTTGATTTACATAATAATCATATCCACCCGTTGCTGTTACATTTGGAGTCCCAACTGTCTTTGTTGTTACAGGAGCTAAAGTATCAACAATGTCTATTTCATAATGTGGTTGCTCTGCATTACCACATTTATCAACTGCCCAGTATTTTATTTCATGGAAGGAATCTTCATTAAAAACAATTGGATTAGTACATTCTGCTGGTACAGACCATGCACCCCATTGATCTCCTGTATTATTCTTCCATCTAAACTGACACATTATTTTGTCTAATCCAGCAATTTCATGGTCAGGAGTATCAGGATCTATAGCGCTTAAATGAATATGAGTGCCTTGTTGTATATACCAACATTCTTCAACAGGGTTTGTATCATCATTTGTTATTTGACATTGAACTTTAAGAGAATCAACTGTTTTGGTTGTGTTTGGAGATTTTGTGTCTTTTATGAAAGAAAAATTAAAGTTTTGTCCATATACTTTGCCCCAGTTTTCTACAATATCCTTTCCTCTTATCTGGTTAATATAATGAGTACCTTCGTTTAAGTTTGTTAAATTAATAGTTGCATTAAGACCAGAACAATGTAATCCCCCATTCATATATTCACTATCAATACTTAACCAGTTTCCAGTCCGTGGTTCAGGAACATCTAAAGGAGGAACTAACATATCTAAAAAGAATTCTCCTCCTTGTATATCAGACTGACTATCACATACGACTACTTTTAATTTAGGATTATTCCCACATACAGGTAATTCATATGGATTTGTAACATTATTTAATGTAACATTTCCAACTATTTCTGGGGGGATTGTGTCTGATTCATAATAATAACATTGGCAATTTCCCCAATTACCTATTATATCTTTTGATTGAACACATATTCTATTTGAACCATCTTGGAAAAATTCTATATTATTTTTTGTTACATTTTCAACTAATGCATTAAAGCTTCCGTCACTAGCATTCATTGGAGTTCCTGTTCCATTAGTTCCACAATTTATGCTTACAGAAGATTTTCTTAAAAAGTATTCTGATGTTGCAATGTTTGAACATTGGTCTGTTGCAGTTGCGGTTGCATTGAAAATACCATTATTATAATTAGGACTAACTAAAACATCTGATGTTACAGGTCCTTGATTGTCATTTAATGTATGTTCACATATACCTTGAGTATTGCATGTATCTGTTGTACAAGGATTTTGGTCATTACAATCAGGAGGGTTACATACAGGTTGAGCTATTATTGGCACACATTGACAACCAGAGTTACATGTTTGTCCAATAGGACAATTCTGTGTTGTATCACATTGTTCATTCCCATTTGTCTGCCCATCTCCACAGTATTGAGTAGAAATACAATCATTCCATCCAGAACATAGAACGTTACATGATTGGGTTCCTGAATATCCTTGTGTGGTTGTACAAGATTGTGAATTTCCATCACAGATTTCTGGAGGTTCAACTATTTGATTACCACAAGAAGGTGGTGTAATACATCTTGGATCATTAGGAATTATTGTTGGATTGCCACATGCATTATTTTCACATGTGCATCCTGCCAAGCATGCATTACTTACATCATTATAATTATAATAATCGCTTCCAACACATCCGTCTAAATTATCACACTCTGTTGCAGTGCATGGATGTGTTGCATCACATGTAGCTCCACAATGTCCTACAGAACAAACAGCACCACCTTGACCTGAACACGAACAAGAACCACTACATGTTGCAGAAGAAGCATATTTATTACCTACACACTTACAATCAGAATCTTCATCACATGATGCGCCACAACTTTGACTACATTGTCTATGATCATACTTACAATGTTTTGAACCGCCAGAACAATCAGAAGTGCAATCACCATCTTCATAATACCAATATTTTCCATCTCCACACCGATCAATACATTGACAATCTTCAGTACAAGTGATACTACTGCATATGTGATCTTCAAAACTTCCTTGGCCAGAAACTCCCAAAGCATCTAATGCATTAATAGTATATGTTCCAGAAATACCATCTAATTTGTAAGCATAATCTGAGAAAGAACCAGAAAGATCAGTTGTGGGTAAAGGAGCAGTGCAGTTATCTGAAGGACAAGTATCAGTAGTAGAATCAGGTCTTAAGATACTTATGAGAGTTATTGGCGTGCTTGGAGTAAATCCCTCTCCAGAAATCAAAACAGTTTCTTCAGGAGCATAATCAGATTTGTCTGTTGAGATTACAGCAGTTCCGACAATTCCTTCAGCAAAAACAAAAACTAAAAACCCGACGAGAGTTATCAAAGAAAGAATAATAATCCAACCTTTTTTTCTCATCCCCATATTATCTATAAAGATTAATTGTATTTAAATATTATTATCATATAAAAAATATCTTTTGTCACTACTCACCTTCAATGAAACTAATTTCAAACTAGTTTCTATTTCCTCTTCCTTCTAATCTTTACCATACTCTTATGAATATGTTTTCTCGAGAATTTATATCTTCTGAATAAGAAGAAAGCTGCTATCCCCCCAATTGCAATAACAAACATAAGAATAATCCTCACTGATTTATTATTCTGCACGCTTACTATTAATCCTGTTAGCGAGAATTGTTTTTTATCGTTTTCTTTTAGATTCACAGATTCATTTACACTCTGACTTGCAGGATTAATGCTATTAATATTATTGCTACTAGTTTCATTAACTGTAGTTTTAGAAGTTAAAATTGAATTTTGATTGCTTTCTCCGCCTCCTCCACCGCCTCCACTTCCAGAAGAAGTTGGTATTGGAGCAGGACAAACTCCGCAATCTAAAGAGCAAGAAGAGCAATCCTCATTATCATTACAAATGCCATCTCCACAAAAAGCGCTGACATTTTCAATTATCGTACTATTAAAACTGCAGGAGTTTAACAGCGTTTGATTGTCTGGTTTTCCAACTAAGTCAGAACTTGAATTAGTCATAGAGAAACATAAGTTTGAATCACTATACCAAATTGTTGAAGAATTGTCTGAATTGCAGATTTCATTTGCTGTCCAGTTTGGAGTGCAGTAATCGCAGGATTGTGTCTGATTATTTGGAGTATTATCACTTTCTAATCCTGTTTGTTGATAGCATTTATTTGAATCATTATACCATGAGACAAAATTATCGCTTATTCTGCAGGAACTATTTATCTGAGTTATGCTTGGAACGCAGTAATCGCAATACTGTGATTCTGTTCTGTTCATATAAGAAATATTTTGATAACATTGATTTAAATCATAATAATTTTTGTATTGCGTGTCATTTGCTTCACAATCAGTCCAACTATCATTCAAAACCCAATTGTCAAAACAAGAAGCCCTTGCTTCCAAATAAAGCAAGTCTATTGAAGTTGAATTTTGTGAGAAATATCTTAAGAAAACCTTTCCGGTGGAGAGAACATTCGAACACTCTAAGAGAGAACTGCATAAGTTATATTTTACTAAATAGGGTATTTGGGAAATAAAACCAAGATTTTCCCAAGAGGCGTTATTCAGATAATTTAAAGAGGCTTTTCCATCGCTGGAATTCTGATAAGTTATTGCGTCCAGAGAAAGGATTTTTGATAAACCCAGCTGAAAGGCATTTTGGATATCATAACTGCAGTTTGAATCATTGCATTTATAGTTCATGGATAAATTGTCTTTGTAATACAAATCACCGTAATTTCCTTCTGCAATTCCTGAATAAACTATATTTTCGTTTGAATTTATTTTTTGCGTGGAATTAATTTGCAAATCAACGAACATAGGATATGTTTCAATATTGCACTTTCCATATCCCACTTTAAAATAACCATCTCCATTCCAGTTGCTTCCCCAGCTATTTTTTACAATCCAATAATTCCCTGTGTTGTTATAACCTGCAATAACTACTGCATGATTTAAACTGCCTCCTGGATTTGTGCAAGTATAAACTCCATCAACAAAACTTCCTGCCATATAAATTCCTGCTATTATTGGCCCTTTTGTAACAATATAATTCTTCATATCCTGTTGGGTTAAAGGAACATATCCATAATTGTCTATTTTCCATAATCTCTTATCAAATGAAGAACATTTATTTGAGCAGGAACTATCGCTTGCAGTATAAGAAAAACAACCTTCATCTGTAATTCCTGAATTATTCATATAATTAAGGGGGTCTTCAAGCGTGGCTCCTTCACATCCGCCTGCTCCACTATAAAACCCATAAGGAACTCCGCATGAAACTAAATCCTGTTCTGACAAATCTACATCAAAATTAGAATCATTTCTTGCTATTTTAATTTCTGATTCCACATCTCCAACAGTTGCAAATGCCCAGCAGCTTCCGCATGCTCCCTGATTTTTTACAGAGCTAACCCAATTAAAGCCATTGTAATTCCTCCAGTCAAAATTTGGAGGAAGCTCGGCATTAAAAGAGCCAATTGCATTTCCTGTTAACAAGACTCTTATCATATTTGCAATCATCCTTTTTATTACATTTGAAAAAGAAGAAAATTTTTTTATTTCATCAGAAGGCAATTTATCTGAACTCAGTTTTTCTGAAAAGTTCATCAAATCAGTTACTGATTTATTAACACTCAATGGTTCTTTCTTATTTGCAGAATTATCGGTAATGCACGCAGCATATTCTTCAGAATAAGCATTTTTTCCATCATTGATTGTCTTTGTTGAATATCCATTTTTTGCACAGTAAGAATATTGCTGTCCTATTTTTCCCTCAAAGAAATCCCAGGCATTCAATTTGACATTTTCTGATACTTCACAAATCCCAACCTCCCCATCCGGTATGCTATTTGAAATATAATTATAGCCTAAACTCTCACAATAAACAGCAGAAGGGTTTGATAGGGCAGAAATAAAATTTATTAGAATAATAAAGAATAATCCAAAAAGAAAAATCATCAACCCCTTTTTCATTATCTATTAAAATAAATTAATCTTAAATATTTATCCTCTTAATACTCTCTCAACGACACTGTTTTATCTTAGGATTCTTTCAATAATTCCTTTTTATCTAAGGAGCCCTCTTACGTCCACAACAACGAAAAATATTTAAATGATGTAGACGTATATATTCTATGGTTTATACAGAGATTAAGGAAAAAAATGGAAAAGAATATTTTTACAGAGTTAAATCTGTGAGAAAAGGAAATAAAGTTAATAAGAAAAGAGTTTATTTGGGCGTTAATTTGAATAAGAAAAAGTTATCAGAATTAGAAGAAAATGCAGATAAAGAATTGATGTTGCTTTCTACACTGCTCTCAAAAGAGGAGAAAGAAGAATTAGAAGAAATAAAAAAATATTATTCTGAATCAAAAGATGTAGAAGAAAAAAAATATGAAGCATTTGTTTCTCTTTTTACTTATGATTCTACTAATATTGAAGGAAATACTTTGACTTTGCAGGAAACTTCACAGCTTTTATTTGAAGGAATAACCCCAAGAAAATCTTTGAGAGAAATAAATGAGGTTATAAATCATAAAGAAGCTTTTGATTTTATTCTAAATTTTAAAAAAGATATTTCTAAGAAATTTATCTTGAAATTGCATGAAATTATTGTTAAAAATACCTTAAAGCCAGAACTAAGCGAACAAATTGGCAGATATAGAACTCTGCAGGTTTTTATCAGGGGTGTTGAATGGCTTCCTTCAAAACCCGAAAAAGTCCCAAAAGAAATGGGTTCATTATTGTCATGGTATACAAAAAATAAAAATAAGGTTCACCCTCTAATTTTATCCGCCTATTTTCATTCTGCTTTTGAGACTATTCATCCTTTTGTAGATGGAAACGGCAGAGTTGGAAGATTATTAATGAATCTTATTCTTCATAAAAATCATCTTCCAATGATAAATATCCCAAATAAAAAGAAATACATTTATTACAAAGCTCTTGAATCATCACAGATTAAAGGAGATTTAAAGCCTTTAATCAAATTTTTATTTGGTTTGCTTAAAGAAGAAAAAATTAAGTTCTGATACGTCTACTACTATAAAAGATATTTATTTGATGTAGACGTATAATCTTTCTGGACACTTTCTCATCGATTTATTTCCTCTCAACAAAACCAGTTTCTCTTCATACTCAAAAAAAGAATAGAAATATTTAAAAATTTCATTCAATATATGTTTATATGAAGCGTACACTTGCAGCTTTAGCAATGGGAATTGCATTGGTTACAGCACCAATTCCTGTTAAAGCAGAGCCTACAACATTATCTATAGGAGTATCTTCTCCCTGTCATGGACTTCTTGCATTAAGGGAAGTCTTAGAATGGGGACATATGGGGATACAAGCAGATGTAGGAATAGGCTTTACAAGCATTGATTTTAGATATAAAAAGAAATTATCTCATTCTGTAAATGTGTATGGCTATGCAGGAGTTATTGGAGTTTCCCCGTGGATATATGCCCTTGCTCATGGTTCTGCTGACGAGCCTTTTTTTGGTTTGGATTTAGGAGGAGGAGTGGAAGTAGGCAGAAAAAAAGGATTATCTTTGGGAATAGAAGGAGGATTAATTATACCAATACCTTCAGAATTAGATTCAGGATTTTTCAGAGTTGATGTTAATTTAATGTACAGAATTCCATTAAAGAAATAATTTACTATTTTTATATTATGTTTTTAAAAATCTCCAACATTAAAACCTATTAGTCTTTTCTCCGTTATTCTTTGCCTCAAACAGAAAACGATAGCCGCCTGTTATGCTAACCATGCCCTTTACATTTTGGCTTGTTGGTAGGAATGTATAGCCAACCCTTGCATTAATTCTGTCAAACAATGTTGCGCCAAGGCTTACGTCAATGCCAACTGTTGAGTTTCTTATATTGTCATGAACGTCAAATTCAGGAATGTCTATTGTTGAAAATTCATTTAAGAAATTTACTCCTACTGACACATATGGCTTTACCTTCGCGTCAGGCAAAAATATTTCGAATGGGCTGAAATTAAGAGTCACTCTCGGCAACAGACTGTCTGTTTTTATATACTCTGCTGATGACTGAAAATAATCTAGCCCTGCTTCAATTCCTACCCCTACTTTTTGCAGGTAAAGTCCATAGTCTGCACCAGCTGAAAAAGAGGCATTATAGGGCTGTTTCTCTGCTGCAACAGGAATTACTGCTCCTATTTTTGGCTCAACATAATGCACCATAGACGCGCAGCCGCCAATTGCAAGAGATGCAAGGCCAGCTAAGGCAAGCATTTTTCCTTTCTTAAATATTGATTCTAATTTTTGTTTCATTTTTATTTACCATACAAATTTTTTAGCCAGTTGGATATATTGATTGTTTCATCTCTGAACATTTTTCGATTTTCTTCTGAATATTTCTTATTGGTTGAGATAGAATTTAAAAAATTAATCATATCTTCATAAGCAACTTTACCATCATATGTTCCCTTGTTAACTTCTACAAGCCTTTTCAGATTAGTATCTTCAATATTCTTGCTTAGCTCAGGATGGTTCATGCTAATCCAAGAAAAAGCCATTAATTTATCAGCAGTAGAATCAAATGTTTTTGCTCTGTTCACAACATTTAATCCAAAGTCATTTGTTGCATAAAGACCATTTTCATTCAACTTTACTCCCTTAAAACCATTGCCATAAAGAGAACATAATGCATCTAAATCAGAAACCTTTTCTTCAGCAGCTTTTCTGAGGAGTATTGAAGACAAAATTAAATTAGTAGAAGGGTCAAAGGTATTATTTGTTATCTCTGCTCCTGGAAATTTATACCCTAATTTTTTATCATTATATAAATCTCTAGCCCATTTTTCTGATGATTGAGAAAGTCCTCCCAATCCCTTATCCCCAGTGAGTCCAACAGCAGTCGGATCAAGAATTGATTGAGCTAAAATAGTTTGCAAAAATTCCTTATAATCAGTTGAATAAAAAGAAGATAATCTTTTTAGAATACCATCAATAGGAGCATATCTAGCCAATAAAACATTCTCCCACGGAGATAAATTATTCAGGCCCTTAACCAAATAGTCTTGTTGTTCCCCGCTTAAATCATTAAATTCTTTAAAGCGATCATCAAGGGATTTTCCAGTTAAAAATACAGAGCCCATTGATCCTTTCTCTGCTACAGCATTTGTTAATTCTGGGGTTGTGTTTTGTGGGGGTAAAGATCCACAGCCAATTGCCAAAGATGCCAAGCCTGCTAAAGCTATTATCTTCCCCTTCTTCATTATAGATTCTAATTTTTGTTTCATTTTATTTTAATATATAATTTTTCATAACTTTATATTTAAACATTCTTATGTTATAACCATTGTATTTTAACAATTACTTCCTAATATCCATATTCGTCTGCTTTTACTTGATAAAAATGGTTTATTTTTCATTTTTCCTCTGTATAGTGGGGGTAGGATTTGTTCCCTCTCCTGCTTTATAGTCTATTGGGAATTGCGTTAATATAGTAAAATCCACCCAATAGATACTGTAAATCGGATTATTAGTAGCAGTTCTTATGCTATTTGTTATCTGCAAAGCTGCTTCTCCATATCCATACGGAGCTGGTCCTAATGCTATCCACCAAGCAGGATTTTCTCCGCATTCCGCGTCATAGCCGAACTGATAAGCTACCTCAGAGCCAGAAAGTAATTAGCCCATGCTACATACTCTGCCACAGCTTCATTCTTAGAACTAAATCCGCATGTATCTGTAAGATATGTTATCCCGCTTATATTTCTTGGAAGTCTTGTTTCATCATAATGTTTTAATGTAACTTTATAAGACGGATTAACTGCTTTGATAGCATCTCTGAATGATTTAGCTTCTGCTGGACTCATAACTACATTTCCAGTTTCACCTTTATACCATTCATTATCAAGTCCGAATCCTTTTACAGATGGATGATTTTTATATTTGTTAAGAATTTTAGTTGCCAGTAGGTTAATATTCGCATTTCCTGGTTCTATTCCAAGAATAATATCAAGCCCTGCTGCATCAAAAGCTGTGAGCATGACTTCAGGATCTGCTTGAACACCTGCTAAATCATAACGCACACCATTCATAGTTCCAAGTGTGCTTTGTAACTGAGAAGGCATGGCTGTCGTTAAGCCTGTGTCAATATAGCCTACAGTATATATACCGCCTGGTTGAGAGTCTGGGAACTTAAGAGCCATTCCTTTTGCTGCTTCAATATAGTAAGCAGAATTACTTTGCACTACTGCTGTTGGGTTTTCTATACCATAATTGGATGTTCGCCAGCCTGCGACTTGTGGTTGATTTGAACCAACAGGTTCATTTCGATAAATCGCACAGCCAATAGCCAAAGATAACAAGCCTGCTAAAGCAATCAATTCTAATTTTCGTTTCATATCAAATAATTACTTCCTAATATCTATATATTGCTACTTAATAAAAAGGATTTGTTTTTTATTTTATTGCCACACGCAATAATCTTTGCATACTCCAAAATTACATACTGTCTTGCAACTTTGTACTTTACATCTGCCGTCAATGCATCCCCCGGTACATGTTTCTTTTAATTTAAGGCTAGTTGAATCTGAGCAAGATGAACTTGATATTCCGGGGTTGTTACATGTATAAGTTATAAAATTCTGCCAGACATTCTCACTCTGGCATGTTGTTGCATCACTAGTATAAGCATCAGTTCCACATTCGCTGTTCGCTAAACAAGCAATTGTTAAATGAGAGCATGATGACTGAGGCGTTCCTGGGTTATTGCAAATATCTTGTGTATGGGCGTTTGAATCGTCACATTCCGCATTTGAATAACATCTAATTAAATTTACAAATAATGTTTTTATGTTTTCTGAATCAGTATAATTAACACATCCTGTTGCACTGTAATTATAAATATAAGTTCCTACATCTAAAATTGCTGTGTCACTTACTGAAAAGCCACTGCCAATGCTCACAGCACCGTTGCCGAGATGTACAGCAGTTCTGTATAAAATAGGAGAACAGCCTGCGTCTCCGTTAGTAATTCTTCCAGCATAATTTGATGGTGTAAGATAATTTATTGGAGAAGTTAAAGTTACAACATAATTGAGGGCTGCTTTATTTATAACAATAGACTTGCTATTTGAACCTGCAGTGTAATTAGCATTTCCTGCAGTAGAGTAATTAAAGGCTATTGTTCCTGCTCCATAAACCGCATTTGCCTTATCTAAAGAGCAAGTTAATTGAGGCACACATCCGCTTCCAGCTACATCTGTAAGAGTTCCGTAAGTTATTGGACTTGTTCCTGTGATTGTTAATGCTGGTACTGCTTTATTTATTGTGAAATTGGAAGTAATTGAACTTGCGTTGTAATTAGCCGTTTTATTTACAGAGCAATTAAATGAATAGATATTTGCTCCCAAATTCAATGGGATTCCAGAAGTTATAATATTTCCATCCATCTTCAAAACTGCAATTCCATCTCCGCTTGTAACAGAACAATTTGGAATTATTACAGTTCCATAGTTTTGTGGTGAAGCTGCATTAAATGTTAATGAAATTTGAGAAGATGTTGCTTGCACTATTACTGTTTTGTTATTAATACTTGCACTTGCAGACCAGTTTGCTCCTCCTGTAGTATTATAAACATAATTATATGTTCCTGCTTCTAAAATAGATGTATCTGGATTTGAAACTTCTATGTTATTTCTAAAAAGTTTGTAAAATACATCTGTGTCTCCTATATTAGTTTCAGTTCCTGTCACATTTACAGCAGTTCCATAATTAATAGGAGATGTTCCTGAAACAGATCCCAAAGGAGTTGCCTTGGATACAGCAACAAGGTAAATTGTTGAATTTAAACTGTTTAAAGTGTCATTTATTGTAACATTTATATAATAATTTCCTGGTGCTATATTCGGTGTTGAATTTGTCAGTAATCCATCCGCATTTATGCTGAATAAGGTTGTCCAGTTTATTGCGTAAGTTCCAAATGCTATATCATCTGTTGCATTGAAATCAACTCCAAAACCCTGTGTATAATTTATATTGGTTGCTGGTGGAATTGTAGTAAAATGAGGAGGTATATCTATTGTAAAACTTACAGAACTCCAGTTTACATTATTGGAAGTATCATTTGCATATACTATTACATTATGCTTTCCTTGGCTCCATATAACTGCTGTTATATTAGTTGAACAACTTGCTAAAGAAGTATTTACAGCAAAACTATCGTTAGAGTACCAGCATGCAGACAATCCATTCAAGTCTGAAACAGCGTAGTTAATATCTAATCCGGAATTTGATGAATTGGTGTTATTAACAGGAGAGATTATCATTACTGCTGGTTTGGTTGTATCTATTGTTAGACTGTTATTTGGAGAAACATAATTATTTCCCGCAACATCAAATAGGTTATAAAACCAGGTATATTTTCCTTCTGTGAATAAATTAACTACAATTCCTATTATTGTGTTTAAAATACCCCCACCATAAGAAACTGTTGTCTGATTGACTGTGTTTCCTGTTGAATTTATTACGTTCAATGTTGCATTTTGTATTCCAAGATTGTCTGATATATTTGCTGTGAAATTGTTTGAAGTTGATTTTGAGTATGAGTTATTTGCTGGAACAAGGAGTGTTGCATTTGGAGCTGTTATATCTACTGTGAACCTAATACTGCCCTTATTTACATTATTCATACTATCATTTGCCCATATATCTACCTTATTAATTCCTTCAAGCCATGTAACTCCGGTAATATTTGCACAGCCTGAAAGAGAATAATTAACTGCCCCTGATGTATTCGAATACCAGCAAGAACTTATTCCAACTCCTGCATCAAAAGCAGTATAATTAACATTTATCTGCTTGTTTGATGTGTTTGTGTTATTTGAAGGATAAAGTATCAAAATTGAAGGAGGAGTTGTATCAATTCTAAAAATTACACTTGAAGAATTGACATTATTAGACATATCCTTCGCCCAAACAGTTACATTGTGCTGTCCTTCAGCCCATATAACATTTGTTATATTCTCTCCGCAAATAATTGAATTAATTGAATTATTTATAATATAACTATCATTAGTATACCAGCAACTTACTAAATTAGTATCATTTACTGTATAATTTATGTCAAGATTAACATTAGTTGTGTTTATATTATTTAATGGAGATGTTATTTGAATATCAGGAAATATTATATCTGTTCTATAATCAATTGCCTCTCTCTGAGTATCATTTCCAACATACCAATAATAAGAAGTCCAAGTAGCATTGACAAACAAATCTTGCAATCCATCTGTTGCATTTGGAGTTGTTACATTGACTTGCCAACCTTTATTTGTATAAGCAAATTGCTTTCCACCAGAACTGCTAGTTGCATTAACTGTAACTGATACATAATCAATCCCGATAGATTCTCCATCATCTAACCCGTCTCCTTCAAGCAATAAAACTAATTGCCCATTTTGAATTATATCTGAAAATCCACTTGTAAATATTGTTATTTTTGTGGCTTCAGGTCTTGTATCCGGTTGTGCAAATCTCTGCCATTCGTGTGCTGCAAAATTTGCAATAATAAATGCTACATCTTCTGATGTACTGCTACTATCTGCTTTTGCTTCTGCTGTTATTTTTATAGAAGTAATAGTATTCACATCTTCTGGAATTGTAAAATTAAATCTCGCCCAAGGCTCTCTATCTCTTACAAAAAATCCTCCACTTACAGTAAGTATGCAATAATTATTATTTGATGTTGATGTGCTTGTATAACAACCAGAATTCTCTGTTCCATCCCATGCATCATTCCATGCAGGAGCCTGTGTTAAATCACTGTCTGTTACTTTAGTATATATCTTGCTTGCACTATATGTATTATTTGTCTTAACGACAGAACTTGAGAGTATTGTTGCAGGCTGTCCTCCAATCACTACATCATTTATAGCTACTCCACTTATTACATTTAGTATATTTAAACTTGAACTATTTAAAAAATTAAAATAAATAGATAGATTACTTCCATTTGCAGCAACTACTGGGCTTGCTGTTGTTGGACTTGTTATGTTCAGAAAAACATTTACAACATAAGGCGGATGCACTATATAATATCTCGTAGGTGAAGAAAAACCATAAGTTCCATCATTTCCATAAGCCCACCAGTAATACGGATAAGTTCCAGAATTTAAGAAAATTTCTTTGTGGTAAAGATTATTATCCCATGTTGCTCCTGTAATTGTCCCATTGTTTCCCTTTCCAGAACTGTCATAAGCAATGCTTCCTGAGTTTTCATTAAATTTAGAATTTATTTGCTGGCCATCAGAATAGTCTATATAATACTTAAAATCAGCAAGAGTAGTATAGCTAGTTATTGCAACCCTTCTCATTCCTATTGGATTTCCTCCCGTATATATTTTGTTTGTAGATTTAAATATGAAGAAATCTTCATCTCCTTCAATTCCAGCATGTTCAGGATATGCAGAATATCCAGAGCATATACTATAATATTTTCCGCACTCTGCGTCTGTTACAACATTAGAAATATCATAGGGGTAAATAAAAGTAGTAACATTTACTCCCACTAAATGATTTTGTATGTAATTTTTACTATCACTAAATTCCTGTAGTAGATTAGTGTCTTCTGATAAATTAAGCATGTCTTGGTGAGTATAAGAATGAGATGCTATTTCCCATCCATTATTAGATAGAACTTGTAATTGTGTAAAATTCATAGCCCCCTCTTCCTCTCCTGACCCCTGAGCACCCTCTAATGCATACCCATAAACTGCTACAACTCCAACATAACTATAATTATCCATTATTGGTTTAGCATTTTTATAAACACTATACCAGCCATCATCAAAACCTATTATTATTGGTTTTTCTGGAATTGTTCCAATGCCTTTTGTCCAACTATCCCATTGCTGATATGTTATTGTCTTATATCCACTATCATTCAAAAATTTCATTTGTGCAGCAAAATTAGCTTTGTTTACTACTTCCTGTGCGCCCATATCGTTATAAATTCTGTGATAAGATATAACAGGAATAGACTCCCCCCAATTCTTTTCATTATAAATTCTCTGAACTTGAATCGGGTTTAAACTTTTATTATAAAATGCAAAATTATCTACTGAACCAGTGAAATTATTAAAACCATTGCCATATCTTTGTCCAATTCTTAAATTAGCAGTTCCACTTACAGTAGGATTTGTTCTATCAATATTTGTAGAAGTTAGTTTATCTCCTCCATCTATTTGCAAGGAACAACTTGTATCATTAATATATTCTGCATAAACAAAATATGTTTTTCCGGCAACATAACGAGCTTCTCCATTTACAGGACCTGTAGCTATAGTACAATACGGAGTAACTCCTCCAGCTCTTTGATAAATATAAAATGCAATATTTCCTCCATTATCAAACTGCAAATCATATTCATTATTGGGAGTTATACCCACCTTACTTATAACAGACATTGTTTTATTAGTAGACATTGGTGTAATTAAGGCATAAAAAGAAATACTTGAATTAATAACTCCTTTATTTGTAGAAAACTGCGCATTATTTCCATAATCTACATAATCCCCGCTGCCATCAAAATCCAGCCAATTATTATTGTCAACACCATAATTCTTTCCTCCGATTGATATTCCCACACTTCCATTCGTGCCTGTTATTGAAACATTAAAGCGTGCAATTCCGCTTCCAACCAATGTTCCACTATTATCCGAGAGATTTGAGAAATTTAGAGGAAGGGATTCTGCTCCTGCTAAAATAGTAACTCCTGATAATGCAGGCGTTAAACTTCCTCCACTGCTAGAAGCTCCGCCTCCTCCGCCTCCTCCGCCCCCATCAGAAGGAGTAGTTCCTCCAGAAGTTCCACTTCCTAAAGAGGAATAATTTTTTATTTTGTTTAGATTTGCATTAGAGGCTATGGTATTGGAATGTATGCTTGGATTTTTCTGAAGAGCTCCCGTGCATATTACAGCGACAAGAATTATTAATACACTAAGAGTAATAGCAGATAGCAAGATTACATTGCTTTTCTTAAACTCTTCCCTCATTTTTTGCCCCTCATAGAAAATGAAATTATTTTTTCCTTTTTATATTCTATTGTTTTTTAATATATATTTTTCTGACATTAACTTCTTGAATATTTTTTATTTTCTTCTGAATATTTATCGTCGTCATTTTCTCCATTTCCTGTTATTTGTAATCAGGTCCTTTACAAATTTTCCTGAAGTGTATAATTCTGAAAAAAATGTAGCCAGCCTTAATGGTTCAGCATATATTATATCAGCAACAGATTTCAAACGATAGCCTTTTTGAGCAGTACAAAGATTAATCGCTGCATAAGATGCTATCTCAAATCCAATAGCCCCCAGAACAACCTCATAATTTCCAGTTGCGGCAAAATATGCCAGGAGAGCAGGATAAGTTATTTTCTCCAGCAGGGGAAAAAGTATGCTGGCTCCCATAGCTTTTTCATATTCTCCTTTTGTTGTGAACATCTTAAATGCATTCTTTCTGAAATAAAATGAGCTTTGTATAAATGAAGAATTCCACATGTTATTTTGCCTGAAATATTTTGACATTTTTGGCTCAGCAGTTTCCATATGAACTGATGGCACGTAAAAATTGCACCTTCCTCTTTCTCTAATGGCAAAGCCTAAGAAAATGTCTTCACTGCTTGTTAGATTATCTCCAAGTGTCTTTTCATATTCTGAAAAAATGCTGCCAAGTAAATCAGTATCATACATCACACCACATCCAACAGGAAAAGTTGTTGTTCCATAAAGACCCATTTGCCCTCTTTTCATAAAATTCTGATCAAATGAGTATAAAGCAGCTCTGTGCGCAATTACCATTCTATCAAGAAAACCCAGTTTTGTTTTAGGTTTTGATGCTTTAACTATCTCTTCTAAATCCTGATTTAAGGAAGCTCGCTGTGCAATTATTATTTTATTAAGTAAGCCAATGTTTGTATTTGGTTCTGATGTTTTAGCCATCTCTTCTAAGTCTTGGCGTTGAGAATTATCTTTTTCAGAAAACATCTCTATAACAAATCTTTGGTATGCTGCTTCAACGCCTTTTGGCCTTATTGGCTTGACTATTCCGTAAGCACTGCCGACTTTAGAATTACTAAACTGAGCAGCAAGAGTTGAAACATAGTTAGTGTCTGTTAGATAAGTATCTGCATCTAAGATAAAAGTTAAATCTCTGCCGGGTCTTTCTTTCATAGCCATTTTTATAGAAGGAGTCTTGCCCGGTTCTTTATTATCTAAAACTATCGTGTGGTATTCTTCTGGGAAGGATTTGGCAAGTTTTTTTGAAACTTCATAAGTTCTATCAAAACTTAAATTATTCACAACTGTTAATTCTAAATTTTTATAATCTTGGCTTAATAAAGAACCAAGAGCATAAGGAATTCTTTGCTCTTCATTTTTTACAGGTATAATCACATGAACTTTTTTTTCTAAATTTGGATCAGGTTCATGATATTTTACTTTCTTAATCAACCCTGCTATTGATAAAGGAATCTGTGAACCAGGAAAATAAATTAATAGCGCCATTTTGTTTTTTTACAGATTATTCCTTATAAAGATTAATGTCTTCTGGCATATTCTATGCACTGAATCAACCCCTCATTTAGGTTAGTCTCTGATTTTATCCCTGTTGCATTCAGAATTTTTGAAGCATCGCCCATTTTATGATATAAATCAGCCGGCCTTCTTGGTTCAATAAACCTGATTCTGCTTTTTGACTTGGTTAAATCCCTTATTATATTAGCCAAATTCAGCATAGTTACTTCTGTCTGGGTTCCTATGTTAAAAACTTCGCTTTTATACTTGCTATCTGTCACAGAAAGAGTCATTTTTACTGCATCGTCTATATAAGTCAGGTCTCTGGTCTGGAAGCCATTGCCATGAATTATAATATCGTGGTTATTTAGCGAAGAATTAACAAAATTGGGAACGCAATAGCCATTTAATGTCTGTCTTGACCCATATACATTAAAATATCTTACAGATACTCCGGCCATTTCTGTTTCTTTGCTGATTTTTTCCAGTTGTAATTCAGCGCCATATTTTGCCCAACCATAAACAGTATCAGGAGTGAATCTGTCATCTTCTTTCATTGGCAATCTGTCCTGCGGAAATTTGCCATATATTTCAGAACTCGAAGCAAAAAGCAAAACTTCTATTCCTGCTTTTGCAGCAATATTAAACAAATCAACAGATGCAAGATAATCAGTTTCGCATACTTCTGTATCTTTCTTTAAAATCCTGTCAACTCCAACTTCTGCAGCCATGTGGTATACAATTTCTTTTTTCTTAATTGTTTTTTTTATAAGGTCAGAGTCTCTTATATCTCCTTCAATAAACTCTAAATATGAAAGAACACTTTCCAGATTGTTTAAAGAGCCTGTTGAAAGATTATCAAGAACAGTAACTTTACTATTGCCTTTTACAAGTTCCTTTACTATGTTTGAGCCTATAAACCCTGCACCCCCTGTAACTAAAATATTTTTCATATACCTCTTATTGTTCGTCCATCTTAATAGCATAATCTACAAACGTAACTGACTGTGGCATTCCCATAGCCTTAAGAATCTCCCAATTTGTTCTGACACAATGCCCATTTATTTTGTTATCTTGTATTCCAATTTTTCTATTAAATATTTGTGGGGGCATTAAAACAGGCCTGATTACATTAGGCTTGCCAAGTTTTGCATAACCTTCATTATAACTCTGATTAAATCTTGTATAAACATTATCAAAGTCTAATCCATGTTCTCTGCATAACTCGAAGACTTGTTTTGCAAATAGTATGTTCCATCCATAATAGCTTGTATCAAGAATTTTTCCCATCTCTGTTTCTTCAGGGCTGTTAAAAGTCGCATGCCTTATATTGAGAGCATCAAGATACTCTTCTGCTAATTTTGCTGAAAGCCCGTCTATGGGTCCTATTTCATTTTCAAAAGTTCTGATTCCCTTGTCAATATCTGGATGAACTCCCCTTACAGGAATATGCACCATAGGCACCTTGGTAAGATTGTACAAGTTTCTTGTTGAACCAACTTTACATGAAGTGTTAACAATAACCAGATTAGGATTGTACTTTCTTATGGTTTCAGAAACAACTTTTTCAAACCCATCTACAAATGGTATGCAAACATGAAAAACACTTCCTCCCTCTTCTTTCTTATCTATCCTTTTTTCCCTGTTTCCCTTGAGGTCAATTCCTGTGATATCAAAACCATTATTTTCTGAAAGAACCTTAAACCAAGAAGAACCAACTTCTCCCAACCCCATTATTACCCCCTCTTTTATTTGCATTAAGATTAAATTATAAATTTCTTTAAAAATATAATTGTCTTATGGACGATATTTTTTGTCACCACTCTCTCTTGGTACTAGTTTATAATAATTACTGCATCTTGACATTAATTACTCTCGAGAAGAGAAAAAATTTATTAAATTATCTTACAGATATCTTTAAAGAATCTAAAATTTTTATCAATGAATTAATATTTCTTTTCTTTCCTTCATCTCTTAATTCTCTTTGTGAATTCGTATGATAACTATGGTTTTTTATAAGATTAAAAGTATTTGTATACCATTGTTCATCAGACATTTTTATCCCATAGTTTTCAAGTTCTTTTCTTAATAATTCTCCTTTCTCAAAGAAATCTTTTCTCCCTAAATTGTCTAAATCTGCATCACAGATTATTTTTTGCAATCCTGTTTCTGGATTTTGTGGCATTTTAGTTGAAAGTATCATTCCATAAATAGTTTCTATTTCTTCTGAAGAATATTCATAAGTTGGGAGAATAGATTTTGCAAATAAACCGCCCCTTTCTTCATGATTATTATATGTAAATAAAAGACCAACATCATGTAACAATGCTGCAGTTTTCAAAAGATTATATTCCTTATTTCTACTTTCTATCCCCTCTGAAACAGCAATCCTTGAAGCCGCACTAATAACATCTTCATAATGATCAGTATTGTGATATTCAAGTTTCTTTGGAAGTTTTGAAAGTTCCTTTTCTGCAATTCTAAATATCTCTCTCTTTAGTATTTCATACCTTGAATCCTGGTTTTCCATAACTTTTTATAATAATTTTATTTATAAATCCTTCTATTTTGTAACTACTATATAGTTATATCTTTAAACGGCTTTGCCCGAAAAGTAACCGAAAAAATTGATGGTTACCCAAGAAATCCGGCTTAAAAAAGATTTATAAGCCCAGATATTACAAAAATATTATGAAAAGTTTAATACAAAGAGTTGTGAGTGGAATTGGGAAAAGAATAATTCCTTTAGCATTAGCAGGAGCAGGAATTATAGGATGTGCTACTTATTCAACCCCTTTAAAACCCTCTGCAGAACTTGATTCTATAGAACCAACTACCTCTAATTATTCAAAAACTGATATGACTAATCTAATAGATTTGGGAAATGGATATTTTGCCAGAACCGATAAAGCAGCATGGGATATTGATTTAATAAGTTCTGCTCTTCTTAGTGAAGTTATTTTAAAGAAAACAGATAATGGATATAATAAAAGAAATACAGGACTATATTCTAATGGAGAAATCTGGAACTCAACTTTCGATCAATCATGCAAATTTGCAGATGCTAATAAGGATTATATTTTAGAAGAAGATGAAGTTGGAGAATTGTTAGATTTGACTTATGAATCTATTGAAGAGCGTAAGAATGAGATTATATGGGTAGAAGAAGAATAATTAATAATTCTTAAATAATATAAGTTTTCCTCTCTCATCTCTCAAGAATAAAGTGTCTCCTGTTGAAGTCCAGACATAATCCTCTCCTCTCCAGAACAAAACATTTTCTGTGTTTGTTTTGTTTCCAACAATTATCTTTACTTCTTTTTCACTTTTCAAAATAAAATTCTGGAAAACAAACTTTTTTCTTCCTTCGTCTTTAATACTCCAGCCATTTAAATTGCAATTAAAACTGCAATTGTTATATAAAACAACAGTCTGATTCTTCACATTTAATTCTTTTAGTTGAACACAATCAGCACATCCATCATTTGATTTCTCGCACAAATTAACCTCTTTTGCAATGCACTCGTTCCATGCTTTTTCTAACCGATTTGTATATTTGTCATTATTATATATGTAAGTGTTTCCAAGCCCATTTCTTACTAATTCAAGATTGATGTTTTTTTCTCCTATTAATATATAAGCCAAGGTTCTTCCATATTTGTCATACTTATCTCCAATGTATTCTAACTTAACTGTTTTATTCAGTGTTAAATTGCTAAGAAGCTCCTTTGCTTCTTGATAATATTTCTCCCCTCTTTCAGGAGTATTAATTCCTAAAAGCCGAGTGCTGTTCCCATTTATAATAGCAGTATCTCCATCAATGACTCTTTCCACAACTCCAAATTCGCTTTCTTCTAAAAATTGTGCGAGTTTGTTATCAAGAAACCTGTAATTAATAGTAAAAAGCAGGAACACGAGAAAAATCAAAAGAATTAATTCTTTTTTCTTATTCATATATTTTATTACCACAATTAATTTAAATAAATTCTTGTATTTTATTTTATGGAAGGGGTGATATTATTAGCAGATCCGAAATCAAACTGTTGGAATTTTGCAGTTAAGATAAAAGATTATATTAAAAACCAAAAAGGAGCAGATGTTCCTCTTGAAGAAGTTTCTATAACTCACTTTAACAATGGAGAAATAGACATGTATGTGCCGAAAAATGTCAGAAGAAAAGAAGTTTATTTTATACACGATTCTGCAAAAAATCCTCGGGATTGGTGGACAGAACTTCTTTTATTGAAAGATTTGCTTTTGAATGCATCTGCAGAAAGTGTGACATTTGTTCTTCCAGATTTATTGTTTAGCAGAAAAGACAAAAAAGAAAAACCGCATGTTCCTATTTCAGCAAGAGCATTAGCAACTTCAATCTCTTCAGGATTAAGAAGAATAATTACAATGGACTTGCACGCAGACCAGATTCAGGGATTTTATCCTGCAAATTGCCCTGTAGATAATCTTCACAGTTTTCCGGAAGTTGTAAGATATATTGAAAAACACCCAATATCAGATTCCAATAATTTGATAATAGTTTCTCCTGACGCAGGAGGTGTAAACAGGGCAAGAGCATTTGCACAAAAACTCGGAATTCAGCATCCAATTGCCTTTATTTACAAAAGAAGAGACAAGCCAGGAGAAGTTGCAGAAATGAACCTTGTTGGAGACGTAAAAAATTCAGAAGTTTTGATTGTAGACGATATTATAGATTCTGGCGGAACCTTATGCAATGCAGCAAAATTGTTGAGGGAAAATGGAGCATTAAAAGTGCATTGTTATGGAACTCACGGAATTTTTTCAAAAGGAACTCCTGTTTTATGCAATAGTTTTGACAGGGTTATGGTGAGCAATACTCATTACAGAGAAAATTTAGATTTAAGCGGAGTTGAAATAATTGACGTCTCGCCTGTTTTTGCAGAGGCAATATACAGAGCACAAAACGGACTTTCTATTTCTAGTTTGTTTGAGTAAATTTATAAATTATCAAATTATACAGTTATATGAAAAAAGAGGGGGAAGTAAATCTTCCAGCAGTAATTTTATCTGTGTTTGCTGTTTTAACATTATCTCTGGGAGTTTATGTGTATTTTTCTTTAAATGGTCCGGACTATACTCCAACTTACACGCAAAGAATGTCTGAAGGAACAATACAAAATCCTGTTTCAGAATTTCAGTTGGAAGAAGATAAATCTTTGTCAGATATAATTCATCTGAGAGGAATTCAAGGATTGGATTTAAACAAATTAAAAAGCAGTTCAATAAACTATATGTCTGTCAAATTTTACCTTTATAATTTACACAACATTCTTCTCACAAATGATAACCCAAGAGTACAGCTTTATTTGGATGATACTGCTTATTCTATAGAAGTAATCAAAGGAGAAATTTATATTGAACCGAAGATTGTTGATAGACCGGATATTATTATAAGAACTACTTTAGATGAAGTTGCTAAAATTATAGAAAATCCAGAATATGCAAAAGGTTCTTTAAACTCTGGAAAGTCCAGTATAGAAATTGTAGCAAGTTATCCAATACTTTTCCTGAAAGGATATTCCAAGATTTATTCTCAGATAGCTTAGATTTATTAATAAATTTAATTATAAAAAATCATGCCTCAATAGCTCAGCTGGCAGAGCAACTGATTCGTAATCAGTAGGTCGGGAGTTCAAATCTCTCTTGAGGCTTCCAATGGTATTGGCAATAAAATTATATCAGAAAGACGATGAGCACTGTCAAATTGAAGCATTTCTTTACATAATTCATTATGGGCTTTCCAGTTTTTTAAGCGATATTCTTCCAATTGCTTTGGAGTGATATCCAAAAATCTGGGTGCATAACATCTGCTATTATTCAAAAACCATGCGTGTCCGTATTGATAGCCGAGACTTGCTTTTTCAGAAGCAACAAGAGGATTATCTAAATCAATAAATTCAAAAAAACGTTCATGATTTTTCCAAAAGTTTTTTGAATCGTAGATATTAGCTGCTTTTTGCATCTGTTTTAGAACAAGTTCTTCATGCACTGCTGCGATTAAATCCATCTCTGATACCATCTTGCTAATATCTTTGAGAGAAGGCGGGTTTTTTGTTCTTCTAACAAGGCATTTTGTTCTCTCCTCTAAAAGTTCTTGCCTTTTCCTCTCAATTTCAAGATGTTTTTGAGAAGATTCGGGAGTATAGGAAGTATAAGGATGGAATGACATTTTATTGCAAGACTAATAAAATATTTAAGTTTTATCGTGCTAAATATATTTCAATAAGCTTTTTAAGTCAAATATATTTGAAAATATTATTAGATAGTACATTCTGCGGGTGTGCCAGAGTGGCCAAATGGGCAGGACTTAAGATCCTGTGGCTTAGTGCCTGCGTAGGTTCAAATCCTATCACCCGCATATTATATTAGAATAAAATTATTTCTTTTCAACAAACAAGAAACACCTGCATTTTCCTTCCAGCTCTATTTCTCCCCTGTGAAACACGCAAGGGCAGATAATCTCCTTATCTTTCTCTTTATTACCAGTAACAACTCTGCATGGGCAATAGACTTCTCCGTGCATTTCTTTATTTTTTAAAAGCCCTTTCATGATTATTTCAACTTTCTTGTTGTCTGGATTAACTTTTATCCCTGCTTTTTTTGCATAATCCTCTATGTCTTTTTTCAGTTCTTTTGCGTCTTTTACCTTAAATCCTTCTGCAGTTTTCATAACATATAAAAATGAACATACATTATAAACTTTATGAGGGAAATAATCACAAAACTTCTAAAAAAGGCTTTCACAGAAAAAGAGATTAATCTCAACGAAAAACAAATTGAAGCATTATTGGAAATTCCTCCCTCTTCTGATTTAGGGGATTATTCTTTTCCTTGTTTTTCCCTTGCAAGGGTGCTAAAAGAAAATCCGACAAAAATCGCATTGGAAATAAAAAAGAAAATATCTTCTTCTGATTTTGTTGATTCTGTTCAGGCTGTAGGCCCTTATGTAAATTTCTTTTTAAACAAAGAAAAAATGGCTAAAGATATCATCAAAGAAATATCTGCAAAAAAAGAAAAATTTGGAAGTTCTAAATTATCTAAAACAGAAAAGACAATGATTGAATTTTCTCAGGCGAATACACATAAAGCATTTCATGTCGGGCACATAAGAGGAACAAGCATAGGAGAAAGCTTGGCAAGAATTCTGGAATTCTCAGGAGAGAAAGTAATAAGAGCAAATTATCAGGGAGATACTGGAATGCATGTTGCAAAATGGATTTGGTGCTATAAAAAATATCACAGCAAAGAAAGACTGGAAAAAGATGAATCATGGATTGCATCTATTTATGTTGATGCAGTTAAAAAACTGGCACAAAATGAAAAACTGCAGGAAGAAGTTGATGTAATAAACAGAAAATTATCTGAAGGAAAAGACAAAATTTTAAATGCTCTCTGGAAGAAAACAAGAAAACTGAGTTTGGATTCTTTTGAAAAAATATACAAAGAGTTAAACACCCATTTTAATAAATATTTCTTTGAAAGTGAGCTTGAGAAAAAAGGAAAGAGCATAGTGAATGAATTATTGAAAAAGAAAATTGCAGAAATCAGCGATGGAGCAGTTATTGTCGATTTAAAAAAATACAATCTTGGCGTATGGGTCTTATTAAGAAAAGATGGAACAGTCTTGTATTCGGCTAAGGATTTGGTGCTTGCTAAAAAGAAATTTGATGAATTTAAAATAAACAAATCAGTGTATGTTGTTGGTGCGGCGCAATCTCTTCACATGTCCCAGCTTTTCAAGGTTTTAGAATTAATGAAATTCAAAAGCGCAAAAAACTGCATGTATGTTCCTGTAACAGAAGTGAGGCTTCCTACTGGAAAAATGTCTTCAAGAACAGGAGAGAATATTCTATACTCTAATTTTATGGATGAAATAACTTCTTATTCGGCGAAAGAAATCAAAAAAAGGTTCCCCTTCCTGCCAAAAGAAGAATTACAAAAGCGTGCTCTAAAAATTTCAATTGCAGCAATAAAATATTCTATGCTGAAGCAGAATACTAACAAGGTTTTGATGTTCAGCAAAGAGGACGCACTTAATTTTGAAGGCGATTCAGGAGCTTACATTTTATACAGCTATGCACGTGCCTCAAGCATATTAAAAAAAACAAGCGGACAAAAAAAACAGTTTAAAATAGAAAAGAAATTGGAAAATAGCGAATTTGAATTAGTCAAAAAATTATTGCAATTTAAAGACACAGTGGCAAGCGCATATAAAAATATGAATCCTTCTGTGATTGCAAATTATTCTTATCAGCTCTCTCAGTTATTCAATGAATTCTATCATTCCTGTCCTGTTATAAATTCCGACAACGAATCATTCAGATTAACCCTCGTTAGTTCATTCAGACAGGTTTTGAAAAATTCTCTTTCTCTTTTGGGAATAGAAACAATAGAACAGATGTAAACTAAAGTTATTTAAATCTTTTTTCCTTAGTGAAATTAGATTAGAAAAGGAGGTAAAATGGCAGAAAGAGCTCTTAATTTATTGAACTTTGTTGCAGGCTTAACTGGAATTATTGTATCTTTAGTAGTAGGATTTGCAATGGCTGAAGGTTCCTTAACTATCGGATTTTTGGACAGCATAGGTGCAGGAATAGTCACGATAATTGCAGGATGGGTTGTTATAATAACAACAGTGATAAGCACTGCTTTGTTATTGTTTAGAAGATAATTTTATTTTTTATCTTACTTTGCCATCTATTACCTTAGAAATA
>Ga0315294_10001181_pt1 | contig 28178 bp, 27 predicted proteins | sample YL17G13_40_MG_FD_203626 | JGI IMG/M metagenome (GOLD analysis project Ga0315294, IMG submission 203626) | Sediment microbial communities from Yellowstone Lake, YNP, Wyoming, USA - YL17G13_40 | ecosystem: Environmental > Aquatic > Freshwater > Lake > Sediment | place: USA: Wyoming | collected... | reverse complement strand
CCCCTAGAACGGAGATTGAAATTATGGTTCTCTTCCATCTTGTGTGGGTAGCAAGCGTCGTTGCTTTCGTTGTGTCCATCCAAGGCGCTCTTCGGCACCGGAATCGCCCCCGGCCCCCTGGGGAACCAGTCCCGTCGGTTCCCCCCGTCGGAAAACCGACGGGTCCCTCCTCCGCTATGGGGGCCTTGGGGCGAATCCGGCGCCTTATTCCTCGCCCGGTCGCTGTAGAATACTCCTCCCGGCTTTAGGCTGAATTTCACCAACCCACACTTAATGGAAGAGAACCCTATTTCTTAATCCCCCTTGTCCCCCTTAGCGTAATTAAGGGGGCTGCCGGTTGACGACTTTGGCGAATGAGGGGCCCCGTTCATTTTTTCTTTCTTCCCGCCCAAGTTGACTTTTGGGGCTGTTCCCCATAATATGAATGAGATTTCGGCGAAGATTCCCCAAAAAATCCGAGCCCATCTTCGATACAAAGGTTCGACAGGCCATGGAGGAAAGCTACAACTTTCAGCAGGTTGAGCTGAAGTGGCAAAAGGTCTGGGAAGAACAGCGCGCCTTCCAGGTTCAAACCGAACCCGCCCGTAAAAAGTTTTACTGTCTGGAGATGTTCCCCTATCCTTCCGGGCGCATCCACATGGGGCACGTGCGCAACTACTCCATCGGCGACGTCATTTCCCGCTATCTCGCCATGAAGGGCTTCAATGTCCTCCATCCCATCGGCTGGGATGCCCTGGGGTTGCCGGCCGAGAACGCGGCCATCAAACACGGCATTCATCCCCGGACCTGGACGCTGGATAACATCGCCCACATGAAGGCCCAGCTCCGGCGGTTGGGCCTGGCCTACGACTGGTCCCGCGAAGTGACCACCTGCCTGCCGGACTACTATCGCTGGAACCAGTGGATTTTCCTGAGAATGTTCGAGCGGGGCCTGGCCTTCCGCCGTAAGAGCTGGGTCAACTGGTGCCCCCAATGCCGGACGGTCCTGGCCAACGAGCAGGCCCAGGGAGGGTCCTGCTGGAGGTGCGACTCGTCGGTCGAGCAGAAAAAAACCGAGCATTGGTTCCTCAAAATCACCGACTATGCCGAGGAGCTTCTGTCCGGGCATGAGCTCCTGGGAAAATGGCCCGAACACGTCCTGCTCATGCAGAAGAATTGGATCGGCAAGAGCGAGGGCACCCGCATCCACTTCCCCGTATCCGGGGAGAAGGCCGTTATTGAGGTCTTCACCACCCGAGTGGACACGATCTTTGGAGCGATGTTCCTGGTGCTTTCTCCTGAACACCCGCTCGTGCCCGGCCTGATCGCTTCCTCCCCGCGCCGCGGCGAACTCGAGGCCTGGGTTGAGAACAGCATCCATCAAGCGCATCTCCGCCGGGATCCGGACGAGGTTGACAAAGAAGGCGTCGATACCGGCCGCCGGGCGATCAATCCCTATTCGGGCGAGGACATTCCCATCTGGATCGCCAACTACGTGCTCATGGAATACGGGACCGGCGCCATCATGGCCGTCCCGGCCCACGACCAGCGAGATTATGAGTTTGCGGTGAAGTACGGTTTGCCCGTCCGGACCGTTATCCTGCCCGAGGACGGATCCGTGTCCGTCCCCGAAGGCCAAGCCTTTGAGCCCACCGGCCGTTTGACCAACTCCGGCTCTTTTTCCGGTTTGCGGAGCGAGGAAGCCGTCGCGGCCATGAACGACTTGGCCGAGGCCAAGGGATTCGGCCGGGGGAGTGTCGTCTACCGGCTTCGGGATTGGGGGATTTCCCGTCAGAGATACTGGGGAACGCCCATCCCCATCATCTATTGCGAGGCGTGCGGCCTTGTCCCGGTCCCCGACAAGGACCTGCCCGTGGAGATTCCGGCCGACGTGGCCTTGACCGGGACCGAAGGATCGCCCCTGGAAAAGTCAGAGTCCTTCATCCGCGCCTCATGCCCGAAATGCGGGGGACGGGCCCGCCGGGAAACCGATACCATGGACACGTTTTTCGACTCGGCCTGGTATTACTTCCGCTACCTTTCGCCTCGCGAGGCCAAGCGTCCCTTTGAGCGCCGCGACGCGGATTACTGGCTCCCGGTCGACCTCTATATCGGGGGCGTGGAGCACGCCATCCTCCATTTGATCTACGCCCGTTTTTTCACCAAGGTTCTGCGAGACCTGGGCCTGACCGGATTGGACGAGCCTTTTCCTCACTATCTGGCCCAGGGGATGGTGACCAAGGACGGCTCGGCCATGTCCAAGTCGCGGGGCAACGCGGTCGACCCGGACGAGATGCTGGACCATTACGGCGCGGACGCCCTGCGGCTGTTCATTCTTTTCGCCTCGCCCCCAGACAAGGAATTCGCTTGGAACGAGGACGGCGTCGAAGGCTGTTTCCGTTTCCTGAACCGGGTCTGGCAGCTGTTCCAGGAGAACAAGGGTCTGTGGGCGGAAGCGGCGCCCCTCTACGGCTCGACGCCTCTCGCCGACCCCCGAGTCGCGGCCGTGCGCAAAAAGATGCACCAGACGATTAAAAAGGTCGGGGAAGACATCGGCCTGCGCACCCATCTCAACACGGCCATCAGCTCCATCATGGAATTCGTCAACCAGCTCAAGAGGGAAAAAGACGGCCTCCGGGCGAGCGCCCAGGGCCGCGGGCTGCTTAAACAGGCCCTGGAGACGATCGTCTTGCTCCTGGGGCCTTTCGCCCCTCACCTCTGCGAGGAATTGGGACAAGCCATGGGCCGCTCGACTTTCCTGTTCCGGTCGGCTTGGCCCGAGTATGACCCGGCCTTGACCCGGGAGGAGAGCGTGACCATCGTCGTCCAGGTCAACGGCAAGGTTCGCGACCGGTTTGATGTCCCGCTTGACACGCCCGATGACCTCCTGAAGGAGGAAGCCCTGCGGCGGCCGCGCATCCGGGAGCTCATCGGCGGCCGGGCGGTGAAGCAGGTCGTCTGCGTCAATAACAAGCTGGTCAGTATTGTGGTATAAATAATGCCATGGAGCGTTTTCGTCCCGCCGGTTATTGTCTCTGCCTGACCCTGGCGATCCTGGCTTCGACCGGATGCGGCTACAGGCTGCGGGGCACGGGAGGATTTCTTCCCTCTCACATCAGGACCCTGGCCGTGCCCATGTTCAAGAACCTGACCACCCGCTACCAGCTCGACTTGAAATTGACCCGGGCCGTCATCGACGAGATCGTGGCCCGGGGCAAGGTGGAGGTCGTCATGGACAACCGCCAGACCGACGCCCTGCTTTCGGGCGAAGTCCTGACCTTCGTCGTCACGCCCATCGCCTTCACCCCGGGCAAGTCCACGGCCGACCGGTTTAACATTTTCATCGTGGCCAAAATCGTCGTGCGCGACAACATCCAAAAAAAAGCGATTTTCTCCAACCCGGCCTACACCTATCAGGAAGAATACGAGGTGCCCGAAGGAAGCGATTTCGAGTCCCTGGAGTCAGAGGCCCTCGACCGGGTCGCGGAGAAATTTGCCCGGCAGCTGGTCATCGCCATCCTGGAAGGATTCTGAGGAGTGCGCTCCTTCCTGCTGAACAAGGACGTGCAGGAAAAGGACCTGGTGCCCTGCTATTTTTTGTACGGTGAAGAGACGTTCCTGGCCCAGGAATTTCTCGGCCAGCTCCGCGAGCTGCTCATCCCTCCGGACGTTCCCGATTTCAACGTCGAGCACCTTCATTTTGAGGACACATCCTGGCGGGAGGCCATCGACCTGGCCCGGACGGCTCCCTTCATCTTCTCACCCTGGCGGATCATCGCCCTGGAAATGCCGCCCGCTGATAAAAAGGACAAGGGCGAGGACGAGCGGAAGAAGAAAGACATCTTTTCGGATATGGACGAACGCCTGGTGGGCGATTACCTGGCCGCGCCGGCCTCGCGGACAATCCTGCTGGTGATTTTGCCGGGCCGGACCAATAAATCGCGGCGCTTGATGAAATTCTTCGCCTCATTTCCGGCCGCGGTCGTCCTGGCCAAGGAAATGAAGCCCCTCAAGGATCGAAACCTATGGTCGTGGATGAATCGAAAAATGGCCGGGTGGAAGAAGGCCATTGTCCCGGAAGCCATGTCCCGCTTGACCGAGCTCGTGGGCAACGACCTCCAGCGGCTGGACAAGGAGTTGGACAAGCTGGCGACCTATGTCGGCGATAAAAAGTCGATCGACGAGGAAGATGTCAAAGCCGCCTCGGGCTGGACCAAGGGCCTGGAGAACTGGGAGCTGGAAAACGCGCTCGAGGCCCGGGACGTCAATCGATGCCTGGCGGTCCTGGCCAAGCTGTTCACCGGGGGCATGGCGCCGGAGCTGGTGCTCTCAATCCCGGGATATTTTTTCAGGACGATCTTGGCCGCCCAGGAGGGGCTGGCGGCCGGCCGTGATAAAAAGGACATCTTCAGGGAATTTCGTCCTCGGATCACCGAAAACTATGGGAAATGGTATTTCGACCGGCTCAATGATTTTTTTTCCTCGGTGCAGGGACTTTCCCGGGCGGAACTGGACGACTGCCTTCAGCGGCTGAACCGGATCGATTACCGGCTCAAGACGTCGGATATCTCGGCCCGAACCGAGCTGGAAGTTTTTGTGGTGGACTATTGCCGGCGTCGCCGACCGGAAAAACTTACTTGGAAGGCGCGGCGCTGACCTGACGGCTCAGACGGCTCTTCAGCCGGTTGCCCTTGTTCTTGTGGATGGTCCTTTTTTTAACGGCCTTATCGATGGTCGATTGAAGCTCGGTCAGGTTCTTGCGGGCTTCGTCCTTGTTTTGGGCTTGAATGAGGTCTCGCATTTTCCGGACTTCGGTCCGCAACCCGGATTTATTCTTCTTGTTGACGGCCGTTCGGCGAACGCTGCGGCGCCTTTGGCGCACGGCGGAATTATGTTGAGCCATTTCGTTCTCCTTGTCAGGGGCGGTATGATAGAATAACTTACCCCGAAAGTCAACGCTGGAGGGGGGAAGAGTCGTACATGCGGCCGAATAACCCTGTGATTTCCCATGGATGACGCCCATCATCACAACCGGAGGCTCGTCCGCTCCGCCCTCTCGATTTCCATTCCCACCATCCTGAGCCGGCTCCTGGGCTACGGCCGCGACTTCATCCAGGCCTATTTTCTGGGAACAGGCAAGGGCATGGATGCCTTTGCCCTGGCCGTGGCTTTGCCCAACCTGTTTCGGCGGCTGACCGCGGAGGGGGCCATGACCTCCTCTTTCGTGCCCGTCTTCGCCCTCGAAAAACGGTCTAAACCTCGGTCCGAGATGCTGCGTTTTGCGGATGTCTTTTTCTTCGACCTGGGCTTGATCCTCGTCGTTCTCGTCGTCCTGGGGGTCATTTTCGCTCCGGGCCTGGTCAACCTCGTGGCCGGCGGTTTTCGCCAGGTCCCGGGCAAGGTCGAGCTGACCACGTCCTTGACCCGGATCATGTTTCCCTATTTATTGCTGGCCAGCTTGGCCGCGTTGGCCGGGGCCGTTCTGAATTCTTTCCACCGCTTCTTCCTGCCGGCCTTCACCCCTGTCGTCCTCAACCTGTCCGTGATCGTCCTGGCCTTGGTCTTCGCCCGCCATTCGGCCGAGCCGGCCTATGTCTTTGCCTTCGGCGTAGTGCTGGGAGGCCTCCTGCAATTCATCATCCAAGTGCCGCTTCTGCGAAAAATGGGGATGAGGTTTCATTTCGGCCTGTCCTTCTCCCATCCGGCCGTGCGACAGGTCGGACGTCTCCTGGCCCCCGGCTTCCTGGGCCTGGGCATATATCAGTTCAATTTTCTCATCAGCCGGTTTTTCGCCGCCACCCTGGAAAAAGGGAGCGTGTCGGCGCTGTATTATGCCTCCCGAGTGGAGGAGTTGACCTTGGGAATATTTTCCATCGCCCTGTCCGTGGCCTTGCTTCCCGCCTACTCGGACCAGGCGGCTTCGGGCGATATCGCCGGGATGAAGAAGACCTTGGTCTTTTCCCTGAAGCTCATCAACCTGGTCACCCTCCCGGCCGCAGTCGGGCTGTTGGCCCTCAGCCGGCCCATCGTTCAGGTGCTGTTCCAAAGGGGCTGCTTTGGGGAGGAATCCACGGCCCTGAGCGCCCTCTGCCTTTTCTATTTCGCCCTGGGGCTGCCGTTCCTGTCGGGGGTCAAAGTCCTGGCCCCGGCCTTCTTCTCTCTCAAGGACACGAAGACTCCGGTCTTCATCTCGACCCTGACGGTATTGAGCTACCTGGGGTTCAATATGGCCTTGATGGGCCCGATGAAGGTGGGCGGCATTGCCCTGGCTCTGTCGCTGTCGCAGGTCGTGAACTATGCGTGCTATTTTATTTTGCTCGAGCGCAAGATCGGGGCCGTGGCCAAGAGAGAATACTTCAGATCGCTGGGGCTCTGTCTGGGATTCGCCTCCCTCATGGGGGCTGGGCTCTGGCTGTTCATGAGAGTTGTGCGATTCGTCGACCGGGGACGGGCCGTGCAGGCCGGGCTTCTGTTCGCGGCCATCGGCCTGGGAATCCTGTTTTATTTCTTGTGTCACTTCCTGTTCAACCGGAGAGATGTCCGCAGCCTGGCCGGGCTTTTATCCCGGAAGAAAACCGAGGCTTGAGCTTTCCAAAGCAAGGAGACGGCTATGGTCATAGTCCTGCAGCGCGTCAGCGAAGCGGCGGTTGAAGTCGGGGGCCAAGTGGTGGGATCGATCGGTTGCGGCCTGTGCCTCCTCGTCGGCGTGGAGAAAGGCGACGGCGGAGAAGACGCCCGCCTCCTGGCCCGCAAAGCCGCGGACCTGAGGGTTTTCCCGGATGCCGAGGGCCGGATGAACCTGGCCCTGTCGGCCGTGTCCGGAGAAGTCCTGGCCGTTTCCCAATTCACCCTGGCCGCCTCGGTCCGGAAAGGCCGCCGGCCAAGCTTCGACGGCGCCGAAGAACCGGCCCGGGCCGAAGAGCTTTTTCGGGAATTTGTGGCCAACCTGCGCGAACTGGGTGTGCGCGTCGAGACCGGGGTTTTTCAGGCGATCATGAAAGTGCGCTTGGTGAACGACGGGCCCGTGACTTTTATCCTGAATTCGAAGAAGGACGATCGGCCCGAAGCCGGCTCTGCCCCGATAGGGGGTTGACGGCCGCGCCGCCGGCCCCGGCCGGGGGTCGGCGTTTAAACCATATCCAATATATGGCCGAGTTTTTCCTTTTTGGCCTTGAGGTATTTCTGATTGTCGCCCGAGGGCGGAATCTCGATGGGCACGCGTTCGACGATCTCCAGGCCGTAGCCGGCCAGCCCGATGAACTTCCGCGGGTTATTGGTCAACAGCCGGATCTTTCGGACGCCGAGACTGACCAGGATTTGAGCCCCGAGGCCGTAGTCTCTCTGGTCGGCCAAAAACCCCAGCTGTTGGTTGGCCTCGACCGTATCGAATCCCTGGTCCTGGATCGCGTAGGCTTTGATCTTGTTGGTCAGGCCGATTCCCCGGCCCTCATGATTCAGGATATAGAGGATGACTCCCCGGCCTTCTTTGTCGATCATGTCCATGGCCCGACGGAGCTGCTCCCCGCAGTCGCAGCGGAGGGAGCCGAAGGTATCGCCCGTCAGGCACTGGGAATGAGCCCGGACTAAAATGGGCCGGTCGGCGTCGATCTCGCCCTTGATCAGAGCCACGTGGCCCTGGTGGTGGATGATGTCCTCAAAGACGGCGATCCGAAAGCGGCCGTGCTCGGTGGGCAGGTCGGCCTCGTCGATTTTTTGGATCAGCCGCTCATGCTTCATCCGGTATTGGATGAGGTCGGCGATGGTCAGGATGGGTATGTCGAATTCGGCCCCGAACTTGACGAGCTGGGGCAGGCGGGCCATGGTCCCGTCCTCGTTCATGATCTCGCAGATGACCCCGGCCGGGTAGAGTCCGGCCAGGCGGGCCATGTCCACGGCCGCTTCGGTCTGCCCGGTGCGGGCCAGGACTCCCCCATCGCGGGCTTGGAGGGGAAAAATATGGCCGGGCCGGGCCAGGTCGGAAGGCTTGGTTTCGGGGTCGATGGCGGCCATAATGGTCATGGCCCGGTCAAAGGCCGATATCCCGGTGCTGACATCCTTCTTGGCGTCTATGGAAACGGTGAAGGCGGTTTCGAACCGGGCCGTGTTGTCGTTGACCATCAAGGGAAGCTGGAGCTCGGCCAGCCTCTGCCGGGTCAGGGGCAGGCAGATGAGCCCGCGGCCGTGCTTGGACATGAAGTTGATGATGTCCGGAGTGACTTTTTCCGCGGCGATCATGAGGTCGCCCTCGTTTTCACGGTCCTCGTCGTCGATGATGATGATCATCCGTCCTTCCCGGACAGCCTGGAGGGCCTGTTCCACGGAAGCGACGGGTTGCTCAGGATCGCTCATGATTCAGCCTTGTATCGTCCCGCCCGCCGTGGGCCGGCGGCGGGGCTATTTTTTTATCTTTTTTCTTTCAAAAGCGCATTATACACGTATTTGCCGATCATGTCACATTCGACATTAACCGGGTCCCCCGCCCGGAGCGCGGCCAGGTTGGTGGCCCGGAGTGTGGCCGGGACGAGCTCCACTTCGAAAAAAGAAGGCCGGAGCGAGGCGACGGTCAGGCTGACCCCGTTGACGGCCGCGGAGCCTTTGGGGACGAATAGGCCCCGGAATTTGCCGGGAAAGGAGACGGCCATTGTTTTGCCCGTTTTCCTGGCTATGACCTTCAGGACGCGGCCCTTGAAATCGACGTGGCCCGAGACAAGATGGCCGCCCAGCAGCGTCGTGGGCGTCAGGGGCAGCTCGAGATTCACCGCAGCTCGGGGCTTGAGGCCGGCCAGGGTGGTTTTGGCCAGCGTTTCCCGGGAGAGGTTGAAAAACATGGTGGAACGCTCCCGGCCGATCACGGTCAGGCAGACGCCGTCGACCGCAACGCTGTCCCCGGTGGAGACTTTCTCGGCCAAGCCCGGTGCTTCGATTCCAATTTCCTGTTTGCCCCGCCTGAGTCCCATAAACCTTCCGGTGTGATGGACGATTCCGGTGAACATCAGATGTATCCTTCTACGATAATATCGGACCCCAGGGAGAAGACGCGCGTGTCTTTGAGCGACAACGCTTCCGACAAACGCGGAACTCCCGCCCCGGCGATGAAGGCCGGAGCCGTCGAGCCGCCGATGAGCTTGGGTGACAGAGCCAAAAACACTTTGTCCGCCAAGCGGGCTTGAAACAAGGACGAAACCAAAGTGCCGCCGCCTTCAACCAGCAGGGCGGCGATCTCTGTGTCGGCCAGCCGGGCTAGAACCGCCCGCAGGTCGACGCGCGGGCCTTTCCCCGGGACGGGCACGACTCGGACGCCTTTTTTTTCGAGTGCCGCGGCTTTGCGTCGGGACGCTTCGGGCCGGGTGAAGACAATGATATTTCCCCTATCCTGAGTCTTCAGCATTTTGGCTTCCAGCGGGAAGCGCAGGCGGGAATCCACCACCACCCGGGTCAAGGGTTTGTCTTTCCACCGGGGATGTCGGATGGTCAATTGCGGGTCGTCGCGCAAGACGGTATTAATTCCCACCATCAGGGCGTCGTATTCGCCCCTCAGGAGATGAACATATTCCCGGGTTTCAGCCGAGGATATCCACCGGGAGTCAAACGTCCGGGTTGCCAGGCGGCCGTCCAGGGAAATGGCGGACTTGACGGCCACAAAGGGCGTCTTCCGGGTTATGTATTTGATGTAGATTTCGTTGAGGCGGCGGTTTTTTTCCGAGAGGAGCCCGCATTCCACCGGCAGGCCTTCCTGCTTCAAGCGGCGAACTCCTCTTTTGAAGACAAGGGGATTGGCATCCAGGTCGGAAATGACAACCCGCTTCAAACGGGCCTGGATCAGGCTGTCCACGCAAGGCGGAGTCCGCCCCCAGTGCACGCACGGCTCCAGGGTAATGTAGACCGTAGCTCCCTCGGCCCTGCGGCCGGCTTGAGCCAGGGCGACGACCTCGGCGTGGGGCTTGCCCGGGCCCGCGTGGTATCCCGTCCCGACAATCACCCCGCGCCGGACGGCGACCGCGCCCACGTAGGGATTGGGGCTGACCCGGCCGACCGCTTTTTCGGCCAGGCTGTAGGCCATGTGCATGTAGCCGAAATCCCGGAGGTTCATGACACCAGCGCCTCGACGAACTGCCGGGGGGAAAAAACTTCAAGGTCCTTCTCGGTCTCTCCCGTGCCCAGGAACTTGATGGGCAGGTGAAGCTCATCCACGATGCTGAGGACGCTGCCGCCCTTGGCCGTCCCGTCCAGCTTGGTCAGGAATATCCCGGAGATTCCGGAAAACTTAAGAAACTCTTTGGCCTGGACGAGCGCGTTCTGGCCGAGGCCGGCGTCCAGGACGAGGAGTATCTCCTGGGGTGCGCCGGGGATCTCCCGGCCGACGATGCGCCTGATCTTGTCCAGCTCGTTCATGAGGTTGGTGTTGGTATGGATCCTTCCGGCGGTGTCCACCAGCAAGACCTGGAGCTGCTGAGCTTTAAGGGACTGAACCGCGTCAAAGACCACGGAGGCCGGGTCGGCGCCGTATTGGCCTCGAATGACGGGGATGGACAGCTTTTTTCCCCAAAGCGACAACTGCTCTTGGGCAGCGGCCCGGAACGTGTCGGCCGCGGCCATGATCACCCTCTGGCCCTGTGAATGGATACGGTAGGCCAGCTTGGCCAGCGAGGTTGTTTTCCCTCCGCCGTTGACTCCGACCATGAGCACGACGGAGGGCGCGCCGTTGAGACGGAACGCCGGGTCGTACTGCGACAGGAGGCCTATCAACTCTTCCTTGAGCAGGCCTTCCAGGACGGAGAATCCATCCGTCTTGCGGCTGTTGTGGCGGATCCTCCCGATGATTTTTTCGACCGTGCCCAAACCCACGTCGGCCAGGATGAGGGCTTCTTCCAGTTCTCCCAGGATTTCCGCCTGGGTTTTATCGCCGCACAAAAGCTCCTCGAATTTTTGGCGAATGGCCTGCCGAGTGCGGCCGAGCTTTTCCTTGAGAGTTCCTAACATGGTGAAAAGATTATATTTTCCGTTCCCCTTAAAGTCAACGAAACCCGGGTCGATACCAGTCGGCTTAAGAAAGAAGAAAAAATGAATGGGGCCCCGCTGGCGGGCATCCCCCGGCAGTCCTCGCGCCAAGGCGCGCTCCGGTCTGGCGGGGGGCCCCCTGCCCTTGCCCCCCATTCATTTTTTCTCATAGGGGCAATAGGATGGGCCCCGCTAGCGGGCATCCCCCGGCAGTCCTCGCGCCAAAGACGCCTCCATATCTAATACTATTTCGTTACCCCCCGTAGTCCCCTTCTAAAAATAGGGGGACCTGAGGACGGCGACTTTGGAAAGGTTTGGCGGGGGGCTCCCTGCCCTTGCCCCCCATTCATTTTTTATTATAGGGGGGCTGGTTGGGCTCCAACTTGGGGCATTCCCATGCGTCCTAAATCCGAATCCAATTAAGCGGCATCTTAAGCTGTACCTTGTTGTTTCGGGCGAGCGGCATGCCCCCGCCGAAATGCGCGTCCCGGGTCGGTTGAGGAATGGGCGGGAGTGTGTTAAATTGAAAAAATGAATGACCGGGCCTGGATGATATCGCCGCCCCTGCCCGAAGCCGAAGTTTTGGCGCGCGAGCTGGGACTGCCCCTGCCCCTGGCCAGGGTCTTGAGCAACCGGGGCTTGACCAATCCGCAGGAGGGCGACCGCTTTCTTCACGGGACGATCGATGACCTCCGGGATCCGCTGCTTCTTTCGGGCATGAACGAGGCTGTGGCGAGAATCAGGCAAGCCCTGGAGCGCAGGGAAAAAATACTGATTTTCGGCGACTACGACGCGGACGGCGTCCTGTCGGTAGTCATGCTCCTCCGGGCTCTGCAGAGCCTGGGTGCGGACGTCGATTATTTCATTCCGGCCCGGCTCAAGGACGGCTACGGCCTCAAAGCCGACCACGTGGAGGTCGTCCGGAAAAAAGAAGCCCGGCTGGTTATTAGCGTCGATTGCGGCATCAAGGCCGAAGGCTTTGTCCTGAAAGCGCAAGAGCTGGGCGTGGATGTGATCATCACCGACCACCATCTTCCCGGTCCGGAGCTCCCGCCGGCGGCCGCCATTCTGGATCCGGTGCTGGACGATTCCGGCTACCCGGACAAGAACCTGGCCGGAGTCGGCGTCGTGTTCAAGCTCTTAGAAGCCCTCTTGGCCGGCGGCCCGCACAAAGCCGGGCTGGAGCATTACCTCAAGTTGGTCTCGATCGGAACAATCGCCGACGTGGCCGAGCTGCGCGGCGAGAACCGCATTTTCGTCAAGCACGGACTGAAAGGCCTGGAAAACCCGGCCAACGTTGGACTCAAAAGCCTTCTGGACGTATGCGGTCTCAAAGGCCAACGGATCAGCCCGGGCGAGGTTGCTTTCCGCATCGGCCCCCGGTTGAACGCGGCCGGCCGCATGGACAGCGCGGACCTGGCCGTCCGTTTGTTCCTGACCGGATCGGCCGACGAGGCCCAAGACATTGTTCGCCGCTTGGATGAACTGAACCGCCTCCGTCAAAAGACCGAGGAGAAGATTTGCGGCCAGGCCCTGGACAAAATTCAAGCCGACGGCCTGGACAAGAGCTACAAAATCCTGGTCCTGGGCTCCGAGAAATGGCACCGGGGCGTCGTGGGGATCGTTGCTTCCCGGCTCAAGGAAGCCTTTCACCGGCCGGTTATCCTCTTCTCCTACGAAGACAGCCTGGCCTACGGTTCGGGGCGAAGCATCAAGGAATTTTCCTTGATCGGATGCCTGGATTCCCTCCGGGAATATTTTCTCAACTACGGCGGCCACCGCCTGGCGGTCGGCTGCTCCTTGCCCCGCGACAGGATGAAACCCTTCAAGGAGGCGGTCAACGGATTGGCCGATGGCCAGCTGACCGCCGAAGATTTAAAACGCAAAGTGAGGATCGACGCGCCGCTGGATTTAGCCGATATCGACACCGAGTTTCTGCGCGCCTACTCTTGGCTTGAGCCCTTTGGCGTGGGCAACGCGACTCCGGTTTTCATGACCGCGGATGCCGAAGTGGCCAGCGCTCCCCAAAAGCTGCAAGGCCGGCACTGTAAGTTTTTGGCGAAACAGAACGGGCGGACGATCGAAGCCATCGGCTGGGATAAGGGCCGGTGGGCCGATTCCGTGGGCCGGGGGAGCCGGCTGTCATTAGCCTATTCCATCCAATACTCCAACTATCTGGGCGAGACCAGGCCCTACCTCAGCCTTGAGGATATCCGGCCGTGAGTCCCGCGGCCCGGCCCTGGAACACAGCCCCGCTGGCCCGGCGGTTGCGCCGGGGTATAGCCGCGGCCCTGGCTGGAGTGGCCCTGGTTTTCCTGGCGGTTTTTTTCAGCCGGGAGAAAAAGCCGGTCGTCCCGCCGCCTTCCGCTGAAAAACCCGCGAGCGCCCAGAAGATCGATGAACGGGAACAAGTCCGATACATGGAATTCCGGGGAGGACGGGAAAAGATTGAGTTCCTGGCGGACCGGGGCTTCGTCGGTCCGGACAACATGTATCACCTCGTGGGCCACGTCCGAATCACCGATTTCGGCCGGCAGGGCGGACGGACGATCCTGGCCAGCTGCGACGAGATCATTCACGACGCCGAGAGAACCCGGTTCGCCTTGACCGGCAACGTTCAGGTTCGCTTGGACCGGGCGTCTTTTGAGACGGAAATCCTGAACTACGACCGGAAGGACGGCGCCTTCACCACGGACATGCCCATCGCCATCACTTCTCCCGGGTTTCAGGGGTCCGCCCTGGGGATGACGTATTCCCTGAACACAGAAGAAATCTGGTTCCGGTCCGAAGTCCGGCTCGAGACCCGGGTTTCGGCGCGGTCGCCCCTTCCGCTGGTCCTCAACGGCCGGAAATTGTACTACAGCCGTCCGGTGCGCCAAGGCCGGTTAGAGGACGGGGTGACATTTTCCCGCGGCCGGAGTCGAGGTTCGGCCGATTCCGTGGATTTTGAGCTTTTTTCCAACACGGATAAGCTGAACATCGTCTATTTGAGGGGCCATGTTCGGCTCCACCTCGAAGAAGAATTCAAGGACAAGGCGTCCGGCTCAAACTCCAAGCCGAACCTGGATTCTTTCCAGAGCCTGGGCGATAAACAAGATATCGAGGCCGATGAAATCAAGCTGCGGGCTTTTCTTGATACCTCGGTGCTGCATTCCTTCGAATCCAAGGGAAAAGCTTCGCTCACCTTCCGCTCCTCGACCCGGGGCGACACGCGCTTTCGGGCGGGGTCGATTGATTTCATCTTCGACGACGTGCGGGGGTTCCTGAGGGAGTTCCGGGCGGCCGCCGACGTCCGCGTGCTGAAAACCGGACTCGACGGCGAAACCCAAACCGCCGAGGGCGATTCCATGCTCCTGCCCGGAGCCGAGGATGTCCTCCAGATCATGGTCGACCCGGGCCGGCGTGTGACCGCCCACTTCCGCGGCAGCGACCTGGTGGCCGAGGTGCTGGGGATCAACCTCAGAAACGACGACTTTCGAGGGGCTTCGGTCCGGGCCGTCTTTCTGCCCGGTCCGGACAAAAAGCCGGTCGGCCTGTTCTCGGCCAAGCGGCCGGTGTTCATCACCTCCCGCTGGATGGAATTCACCTCCTCGGCCAAGAGCTACAGGTTTTACGGAGGGTCAAGGATGTGGCAGGAGAAAACCCAGCTCTTGGCCGACGAGGTCCGACTCGCAGAAGATACGGGCGCGGCCGTCTGCCAGGGCGCCGTCCGCTCTATTTTCCCCCATACGCCCCAGGACGGCCATCCCCAGGAGCAGGTGGAGATCTCCGGCGGCCGCATGCATTATGACCCGGATAAAAACACGGCTATCTATGAGAATGAAGCATCGCTGAAAACCGGCGCGTTCCGCCTGACCGCTCAACGCATCCGGGTCTGGCTGTCCCCGGAGACCAAGGAACCGCAGACCATCACCGCCCTGGACCAAGTGGTCATCACTCAGCTCAACCGGGAAGCCCGGGGCGATGAGGCGGACTATCTCCTGGGCGATCGGCTGGTGATTTTAACCGGCCGGCCGGTGGTGACCGAGAAAGGCAAGGGCGAGACCCGGGGGGACAAATTGACATTTCGACTGGCCGATGGTACGATCCTCGTCGAAAACGACAAGCGTGACAGGTCGGTTACGAAAATCAAGTCTTGAGCCATGATCTCCCATCTGCGTGCCCATAAGCTTGAAAAGAGCTACCGCCAGAAACGAGTTGTCGACGGCGTCACGATCGAGATTCAGAGCGGCGAAATCATCGGCTTGTTAGGGCCCAACGGGGCCGGAAAGACGACCACCTTCTCCCTCATCCTGGGCTTGGTTCCCCAGGACGGCGGCCGCGTCGACCTCGACGGCGAGGACATCACCGACTACCCGATGTACCTGCGGGCGCAGAAGGGCATTTGTCTTCTGCCCCAGGAAGCGTCTTCCTTCCGCACGCTCAGCGTCGAGGAAAACCTACTGGCCATCATGGAGACGCGGACGGCGCCGGAGGTCCAAGCCGGCAGCCTGTTAGCCAAGACCATGCGCGATTTCGGCCTGGAGAAGGTGGCCAAGTCCAAGGCGGTCACTCTGTCGGGCGGGGAGCGGCGCCGGCTGGAGATCGCCCGGGCGATGATGACCCAGCCCCGATTCATGCTGCTCGACGAACCGTTCACGGGCATCGACCCTCTGGCCATTCAGGACCTGCAGCGCATCATCCGCAGCCTTAAAGAGTCCGGCTTGGGAGTGCTCATCACCGACCATAGCGTTCGGGAGACTCTCAAGATCACGGACCGGGCTTACATCATCGACCGGGGAACGATCCTGGCCCAGGGGACGCCCGCGGATATCGTCCGTTCCGATAAAGCCCGGAAAAGCTATCTGGGAGAGAATTTTTCCCTCCAGTAGGACGGAGAAGCCCCGGGGAAGCGGATCGCCATGACCCTCAAGCAACGGCTGGACCAACGGCAGATTCAGAAACTGATCCTGGCCCCGGCCCTGCAACAGGCCATTAAGCTCCTGCCCCTCACCAACCTCGAGCTGACCGATGTCATTGATGAAGAGCTGGCGCAGAATCCGATGCTCGAGCTCGAGGAAGAGGAGGACGCCGAAAAGAAAGCGGACCCCGAGGCCGAAATCCCGGGCGACGCCGGCGGGGACGCCGACCGGGAAAGCCCCGACGCTCCGGAGCCGGAGCAGGATCTGCCTCCCCGGGAGCCGGAGCTCGGCACCGATCCGGATCCGGGTTTCGAGGCCCTTTTTCAGGACTATTTCGATGATGGATTCCGATCCTATTCCCCCGAACGGAAGGAGGCTATCTCCCTGGAAAATTTCCTGTCGCGGAGCCCATCGCTGTGGGATCATCTCAACTGGCAGGCCGACTTGACTTTTTTTGAGGAGAAGGATAAGGAAATCGCCCAGCTCATCATCGGCAACATCAACGAGGACGGCTATCTCACCCTCCCCGTGGACGATATCGCCCGCCAGGCCGGGGTGGAGACGCTGGCGGTCGAGGATATCCGCGAGGAGATCATGCTCTTTGACCCGGTCGGAGCGGGCAGCCTGGATTTAAAGGAAGCCCTCACGGCCCAAATGGAATACCTGCGGCTCAAAGACCCCATCACCCGGGCCATCGTCAACGAGCATTTACCCCTTCTCGAGAAGTCCGATTATTCCCAGCTGGCCAAGGTATTAAACATTCCCCTGTCGGCGATCAAATACCATATCGACATCATCAAGGGGCTCGAGCCGGCTCCGGGCCGCAAATACTCTCAGGACCGGACGTCCTTCGTCGTCCCGGATATCATCGTTTCCAAGGAAGAGGGAGAGTTTCGGGTCAGTTTGAACAACGAAGGCCTGCCGCGGCTGAGGCTCAACGCTTACTACCGGAGGCTGGTCCAATCGGCCTTAAAGGACGACCCCGAAGCCTACCGCTACCTCAAGGACAAGATGAAAAAAGCCTTGTGGTTCCTGCGCAGCCTCGACCAGCGCGATCAGACCATTTTTAAAGTGGCCCGGTACGTCGTCGACAAGCAGAAGGATTTTTTTGAAAAGGGCCTGGAATACATCAAGCCCCTGACCCTGATCGAAATCGCCCAGGAGATCGGCGTCCACGAATCCACTGTGGGCCGGGTGGTGGCCAACAAGTATCTCCAGTCGCCGGAAGGCGTTTTTCCCCTGAAATACTTCTTCCATAAATCCCTGGCCGGCGACTTTGGGGAAGAAGTCTCCTCGCTCCGGGTCAAGGACAAGATAAAAAAGCTGGTCGAGGGAGAGGACCGGGACAATCCCCTCAGCGACATGGAGATAGAGGATATCCTGGCTCGACAAAATTTCCGCCTGGCCCGACGGACCGTGGCCAAATACAGAAAACAATTGGGGATTCCACCGTCCCATATCCGCAAGCGCAAGTCTTTAATGGAGGGAAGGCCATGATCGTCCATTATACGGCCCGACAGGAGACCTTGACGGCTGAGCTCAAACAGTTTTGCGAGAAGCGCCTGAAATCCCTGGATAAGCTGCTGCAGCGGGTGATCGAGGTGAACCTGGTTTTCGGCGCGTCCAAGAGCCGCCATTTCGCGGAGATTCACCTCAAGGCCAAGGGCGCCGGGTTGGTGGTCCGGGAGGAAGGACCGGAGCTCATCCGGGCTTTGAGTCTGGCCTTCGACACCCTCGAGAAAAAGATGAAAAAGGATAAGGACAAGTTTCGGGAGAAAAAGCGGCGTCCGGGCCGGGAAATCCTCCCCTCGGAGCCCCCCGTCCCGAGCCCGGAGGCCGGACGTCGAATCATTCGCAGCACCGATATGTCCTTGAAGCCCATGTCCGTCGAGGAAGCCGCACTCCTGCTCGACGAAGCCAAAAAGGAAATATTGGTCTTTCGCAAGCTCGGCTCGGAGCGCTGGGCCGTGCTGTACCGGCGCAAGGACGGACAGTACGGGCTGGTCGAGCCGGAAGGCTGAAAAGGGAAGGCCCGGGCATGAGCCGAGGACGCTCCGCTCGACGGCCCCCTGGGGGCGCGGCCGGCCTCCTTCCGAAGACGGCGCTGGTCTCGGGAGGCCTCCTGCGGATTGCCGGCCTGGGCGTGCTGATCAACGGCGACAGCGGCATCGGGAAGAGCGAAAGCGCCCTGGAGCTCATCAGCCGCGGCTACCGTTTTGTGTCCGACGACGTGGTGGAGGCGCGCCGGACCGTGGCGGGCCGCGTCCTGGGACGGTCGCCCTCCTTGACCCGGCATTTCATGGAGATCCGGGGGTTGGGAATCATCAACATCAAGCAAATCTTCGGCCTCCGGGCGGTCATACTTCAGTCGCCCATCGACCTGGTCATCACCCTGCACAAATGGGAAGGCAGCGGCAGTTCGGACCGACTGGGCCTTAAGTTCCCCGAAGACTATGTTCTCCTCGGTGTTCGGATTCCCCGACTCAACATTCCCGTCGCCCCGGGGCGGAACATCGCCACGCTGATCGAAGCCGCTTGCAAAGTCCAGCGGTTGCGCCATAAAGGTTATCACGCTTCGAAGGAAATCGTTCGGAAACTGGAGCGGGCCCTGCTCCGTCGCAACAGGATGGGAGTCGTTTCGCGTGAAAAAAGATAACCGTTTTTTGATCATCACCGGCCTGTCCGGATCGGGCAAAACCGTGGTCAGCCGTTCCCTGGAAGACTTGGGGTACTACTGCATCGACAACCTTCCGGCCAAGCTTATTCCCAACCTGGTGGACCTTTGGCTCCGCAGGGAAATGGAAATTGAGAAGATCGCCCTGGTCGTGGACATCCGCGAGCACGGCTTCCTGACCGTCTTTCCCCAGGTGTTGAAGGCCATCGGCCGCAAGATCACGCCCTGGGTCGTCTTCCTCGAGTCCTCGGATGAGACGTTGGTCAAGCGCTTCAGCGAGAGCCGGCGTCCGCACCCCCTGAGCCGCCGGCGGTCCATCCTGGACGGAGTCCGCCGCGAGAGGAAGCAGCTGGCCGGGGTCAAGGCCATGGCCGATGAGGTCATCGACACGTCGGCTATGAGCCTGTCCGACCTGAAGTCCCTCCTGGCTCGCCGCTTCGTGACGCTCAAGAAGCCGAAATTCCAAGTGCTGATGACCAGCTTCGGCTATAAGCACGGCTTGCCCATGGACTCGGACCTGGTCGTGGACACCCGCTTTCTGCCCAACCCGTTCTACATCGACACGCTCAAAAACCTGACCGGCCTGAACCGCCCGGTCAAGGATTTCATCTTCAAGGCGGACGTGACGCAGCGTTTTCTGAAAGAGCTTTTCCGTTTCTTGGATTTTCTCATGCCCCGTTTCGTCGAGGAGGGCAAGAGCCACGTCCGGATCGCGGTGGGCTGCACCGGGGGCCGGCATCGGTCGGTGGTTGTGGTCGAGGCCCTGAAGTCCTACCTCAAGAAACGAAAATATGATATAAAGATAACGCATCGGGATTTGCGGAAATAGCCCGGCCGCCGGGCCGGGAAACCGGTGCGGAGAGCGACGGTCGCTCGGGTTGAACCATGATCGGCGGAATCATCGTTTCTCACGGGAAGCTGGGTGAAGAGCTGCTGAATGCCCTGACTATCATTCTGGGCGAGGCGCCCAACATCGAAGCCATCTCCATCGGATGGTACGACGAGATCGAGGAATCCAAGAAGAAGATCAACCAGAGCCTGAAGCGCGTGGACCAGAAAAACGGCGTGGTGATTTTTACCGACATGTTCGGCGGCACTCCGTCCAACCTGAGCTTCAGCTTTCTCAAGGACAACCAAGTGGAAATCATCACCGGGATCAACCTGCCCATGCTTATTAAGTTCGTATCCTTACAGCGCAGCAATAATCTCAAAGAGGTGGTCAAGAAGGTTGTCGAGCAGGGGAAGAAGAATATTCATCTGGCCAGCGCCTTGCTCCACTCCAAACAGTGAACCGGGGCGGGGATGATTGACGCACGTGTCCTGATCAAAAATAAGCTGGGACTTCATGCCCGGGCCGCGGTCAAGTTCGTTAACCTGGCCAACCACTTCAGCGCCCACGTGAAGATCATCAAGGACGGGGATGAGATCGACGGCAAAAGCATCCTGGGCATCCTGACCTTGGCCGCCACCCAGGGCACAACCCTCCGTCTCAAGATTTCCGGCCGTGACGAGCGGGCGGCGCTCAAAGCGTTGGAGGCTCTCATTGATAACTGCTTCGATGAATCCGAGTGAGGCCCATGGAATTCGACCGGCTTAAAGGGATCGCCGCCTCTCCGGGCATCGCCGCCGGAGAAGTCTGGCTCACCGAACGGGTGATATTCACGTCCTTCAGGGAATCCATTTCGGCTTCCCAGGTCGACAAGGAGCTGGCCCGGCTGGGGCGGGCGGTGGACCGGACTCGCCAAGAGCTGCAGCAACTGAAGGGGGAAGTGAAGGCTAAGATCGGAGCTGACCACGCCTTCATTTTCGACGCGCACCTTCTCATCCTGGATGATGCGGCGCTTCGGGATAAGCTGGAGGGGATCGTCCGCGAGGAAAAAACCAAGGCCGAGTGGGCCTTGTCCCGAGTGAACTCGCACTACCGGAAAATTTTTGAGTCGCTGAAGGACGAATACTTCAGGGAGCGGCGCTACGACATTTCGGACGTCTTGGCCAAGATTTACGCGAACCTGGAGCAGAGGCCGCGCCCCAAGGAGGAGGGTCCCGCTCGTAGGATTCTGGTGGCCCACGACCTGCTGCCCTCCGAAGCCGCCATGCAATTGAGCAGCGGCCAGATCCTGGCCGTGGCCCTGGACACGGGCGGGACGACTTCCCACGCGGTCATCCTGGCCCGCTCCTTGAATATCCCGGCCGTCGTCGGGCTGCACAACGTCACCGAGCGAGTGACCAGCGGGGCGATGATTATCGTCGACGGCACCGACGGTGAAGTCATCGTCAACCCTCCGCCCGCGGTCCGCAAGGAATTCCTCGGAAAAAAAGAGAGGTACGACGTCTATCGCCGCGAGCTCCGCAAGACGGCCAAGCTGAATGCGGTCACCCTGGACGGCCACCGCTTTACCCCCATGGCCAATATCGAACTGCTCGAGGAGGTCGATCAGGCCCTGTCCCTGGGCGCCGAGGGTATCGGGCTGTTTCGGTCGGAATTCATTTATCTCCAGAGAACTTCCCTGCCCACCGAGGAAGAGCATTTCGAGATCTATTCCCGGCTGGCCAAGGCGGCCTACCCGCTTCCCGTCTACATCCGGACCGTGGACATCGGCGGGGAAAAAAGCTTTCCGGCGCTGAAGATTGAGAAAGAACCCAACCCGGCCTTGGGGCTGAGGGCCGTCCGGCTGTCGCTCAAGTATCGGGACGAGTTTCGGACTCAAATCCGGGCCATCCTCAGGGCCAGCAGCCTGAAGAATGTCCGGATCCTCGTGCCCATGGTTACCGAAGCCGAGGAAATCGGCGAAGTCCGCCTGATGTTTGAAGAGGCCAAGGAGGAGCTGCGGGCGGAGAAGGTCAAGTTGGACGGGCAAATGCCTCTGGGGGTGATGATCGAAGTCCCGGTCGCCGCGGCCATGATCGACGTCCTCATCCAGGACGTCGACTACGTCAGCATCGGGACCAACGACCTGATCCAGTATTTTCTGGCCGTGGACCGCTCCAACGAATTCGTATCCTACCTTTACAAGCCGCTCCATCCCGCGGCCCTGCGGCTCATCCAGTTTATCATCGAAACGGCCGCCCGGGCCGGCAAGGACGTGACCGTATGCGGCGAGATGGCGGCCGACCCGATCTCGGCCTTGGTTCTCTTGGGGTTAGGCCTGAGGAAATTCAGCATGAATCCCATCTTCATCCCCCGGGTGAAAAAGTCCCTGAGAGCCGTCGAGTTCAAGACGGTGCGCCGGATCATTCAAGAGGCCATCCGCATGAAAACGGCCCAGGAAGTCGAGGAATACATCCTGGAAAAAATCTTGGCCAAGCATCCCCTCGCTTTTCTCACCGGCCAGATGTGAGCGGCCTCGTTCCGTCTTGTTTCTAGGACATTGACACGGTGTCGGGGCGGTGATATCTTTTTTCCCATACATAGGAGTATGGATTCCGGAATGCATCAGCGGCGTTCGATGTTGAACGAACTGATCCCCCGGTGTACGAGGAGGACAAATGAAAAGCATTAAACTGATGGCGGCCGCCTTAGCCCTGATGATTTTCGCCAGCGCCTGCCCGGTGCCGCTGCCGCGGGCGATCATCAAGCCCAATTCCAGCGCTCGAAACGAAGTGATCATGACCCAAGAACTCAAAGCGCTTTTGGAAGAGACGCCCCGGCCCAAGCTCGTCGTCCGCGTGTCCAACCCGCCCTCCAACGTGACCGAAGCCGAAAAATTCAACGCCTATATCAACCTGATCGAAAAGACGCTGATGCAGAACGCCTTTACGGTTCGAGACCGGGCCTTGCTGGAGAACTTGATGCGGTCGGGGAACGCCGACTACAAAACGATCGGCGAGAAAATCGACACGGACATCATCCTGGACATTCTGTCCCTTCAATTCGACATCCCCAATCGATGGACCACCTATCTCAACCTGGCGACCAACCAGAACGAGACCTTTCGCTTCCCGGACAATTTTGTCGATTGCCAGCTGGCCAAGCTGGAATGCCGGCTGACCATCGTCACTAAGGGTCAGTTGGGGGGGATGTTCACTTTTTACGCGTCGCGCTGCGATGTCCAGGACCTCGAGTTCGTGGTGAACAGCCGCAACGGAACCATGATGTGGGCCAACAGCCAGACCCCCCAGATGTACAGGGATTTATCGGTTCCCAACGATACCGAGCAAATCAAGGCCTATTTTGTGACCTACCTGGCTCACAGCCTGATGAATCAATTGCTGGAGGGCATCAATTCCAGGCTGGAAGCATCAAAAAAACTATACGACGAGGGACGCTATCCCGAAGCCCAGGAGATCGTCGCCTACCTGATAAAAAAAGACCCGAACAATTTTATGCCTTATCTCTACCAGGCCGTAATCTATGCCCAGCAGGGGGATTTTTCCAAGGCGCAGTTGGAATTGGAAAAGGCTATGGGGAAATCCGACGCTCAATTCAAGAAAGCGGCCACCTATTACGGGTTTGCCATGGTGTACGCCCTGAAGAACGACAAGGGGCTGGCTCTTTCATTTCTCAGGAAGGGGTTGGACAACGGCTTAGGCAGCCTTATCAAGTATCAAGAAATCCGGTCGAATAAGGACCTGGCGAGCATTGCCTCGTCTCCGGAATTTGAAGCCCTGCTCTCGGAATTCGAAAAACCGGCTCCTGTCCAGACCGGTAAAAAAAAGTAGGAATACGCCCCGTTCACTTCCGGCCGTAGTCGTCCTCCAGCCGGACGATATCGCTTTCCTCGGGCGTCCCCAGCCATAATTCCATCACCCGGCCGGGCTTCGAACCCAGGCAGCGGAGACGATGGGGCGCCTCGAGGGAGATGTAGATTTCTTCGTTGACCGCGGGCTGCCAGACCCGGGTGCCGACCGTAACCTCCAGGCCCGGGTCGAGAACCACCCAGAATTCCGAGCGGAGGCTATGGTACTGGAGAGACAGGGTGGCGCCGGGGTCGACGGTGATGATCTTAAGGCTCGAGGCCTGCTCCAGGGGGAAGGCCCGGAACTTGCCCCAGGGCCGGATATCCTCAATAACTCCCGAACGATAACTCTGTTCGTCAGGGCATGACATCATCCTCTCTCCTCGGCAGGGTCGGGCCGGTTTCGCGGAGCGGTCGGCCGACGGCCGTCGCGGGCTTCCAAGCCCGTATCCGTCAATGAACCGGCGCGAGCCCTAGAACGGGATTTCGTCTTCGCCCTCGCCCTCGGAGGGAATGTCCGGTCCCGCCGTATCCGCCGGAAAATCCGGGACCGCGGGGCCCGTTCGGAAGGACTCCTCCTCGGGCGCACCCTCGCGCTTGCCGAGGAAGATGATGGTCTGGGCTTCGATTTCGGTCGTCTTACGGCTGACCCCTTCCTTGTCCTGCCAGGGCCGAGTCCGCAGCTTGCCTTCGATGTACACCTGCTTGCCCTGGGTGAGATACTTTTCACAAAACTCGGCCAGTTTGCCCCAAACCACGATGCGGTGCCATTCGGTGCGGTCCTGAGTCTGGTTGGAGTTGGGATTGGTGAAGCGCTCCTTGGTGGCCAGGCTGAAGCGGGCCAAAGCCCGGCCCTGCGGCAGGTAGCGCACGTCCGGTTTCTGGCCCAGGTTCCCGATGAGCAAGACTTTGTTCAGGCTGTTAATGTCTCTCATTGCCGGACGTCAACTCCTTGATTTTTTGTTGGGCGATCTTCGTCTCCTCATCATTGGGGTACTTACTGATAAGGAGCTTGAAAACGGACAGGGCTTCTTCCCTCTTGCCCAGTTCCATGAAACACGTGGCTTTTTTTAGATAGGCAGCGGGAATGTTGTTGCCCTGGGGGTAGTTGAAGATGAGCAAGTTGAACTGTTCGATGGCCTCGTTGTATTTCTTCAGGCTGAAGTCGCATTCCCCGATCCAGTACAGGGCGTCGTCGGCCAGGGGGCTGTCGAAAAACTGCTGGCGGTACATCTTGAAGCCGTCGATGGCCATCTCATAGTTGCCCTTGGTGTAGTCGGCGTAGGCCATGTCGAAAACTTCCTTGGGCGCCAGGTTGGGATTGCGCGCCTGGGGTGAGGCCGGCGCCTCCCGGGCAGGCTCTTCTTTCTTCTTGGGCTTTGTCTCCCGGGCCGGCTCTTTGGCCCCGGCCGGGGGCTTGGCGGCCGCCGGCTCGACGGCCGGCGGAGTCATCTGTGTTTTAAACGCCAGGAATTCTTCGGAGAGCCGGTTGACCGCCAGGGTCACTTGCTCCAGCTTGTCCAGAAGGGCTTGGAACTGGGATGGGATCTTGTTGACATCTTCCTTGAGGCCCGCCTGGTCGGTCTGGCCGAGCTTCAGCTGGGCTTGGATATCTTTGACCTGGTCCCTCAACGATAGGAGATCCTCTCCGGCCTTGTCGATCTTGGCCTCCAGCTTGAGCATCTGTTGCTTGAGGAGCTGAACGTCCTGATAGATCAACTCGTAGGCTTTCTTCTGATCGACGGCGGCCGACGCGGCCCCGGCCGCGGCCAGAAAGAGGACCAGGCCCAACGTCCGTGTTCGCATGGAAGCGAGTCTCCGCAGGTTATTTCTCGATGACCAAAAATTGCGCCCGGCGATTTCTCTGCCAGGAGGATTCGTCGTGGCCCGGGTCGAGGGGCTGGCTTTTGCCGTAGGAAATGACCTTCATCCGCGCAGGCTCGATGCCCAGGGAGGAGAGGTAGTCGAAGGCGCTCTTGGCTCTCTTCTCGCCCAGGGCCAGGTTGTAGTCTTCGGTGCCGCGCTCATCGCAGTGACCCTCGATGAGGATCTTAGACGTTTTTAACTTCTTCATCCAGGCCGCGTTTTGCTCCAGGAGGGGTTTGGCATCTTCTCGAAGGTTGTATTGGTCGAAGTCGAAGTAAATCGTCGGCAGAGGTCTTTCCTGGTTGACCTGGTCCAAGGACTTGGACATGAAAACTTCTTCCTCGGACAGCATGGGCTGCGGCGCTTTGGCCGTTTCATCGACCTGTACCGCCACGGGCTGTTCCTCGGCCTGGGGAGAGGGCTGGGGCACGGTCCGGACTTTCTTCTTGCACGAGGCGAAGAAAATCAGCGCCAGGGTGAGGACGAGGATGAGTATAATGACCTTTTTCATGAGACCTCCTTCTGTCTGGGCGCGCTGGCCTTAGATATCGACATCTCTGCGGCTTGATTTCGCCTTCCTTTTTATACAGGCAAACGGCGAGCCTGTCAATCGCCCCCGGCCGGCCCGGTTCAGGGGGCTAGTCGGACCAATCGGGAAGCTTGTTCGTTCCCTGGGCGGTCAACGGCCTCTGGTTCGTGCCGTCGATATCGATGGAGAAGATTTGGATGCCGCCTTTGAGGTTGGAGGCAAAAACGATATGGCGGCCGTCCGGGGACCAGCTGGGCGATTCGTTTCGGGCGTTGCTCTCGGTGAGCTTGGTGAAGGCCTTGGTCCTGAGGTTGAGGATGTAGAGGTCGAAAATGTTTTCCACGCGAGAGACGCAGACGATCCGGTCTCCGGTGGGCGACCAGTCCGGCTTGTCGAAGTAGGAGCCGCCGAAACTGACCCGGCGGACATTGGTGCCTTCGGCGTCCATGATGTAGATTTGAGGCGAGCCGCTGCGGTCCGAGGTGAAGGCGATTTCCCGGCCGGTGGGCGACCAGGAGGGTGCGGTGTCGATGGCGCTGTTGAACGTCAGGCGCCGGACGTTCTGCCCGTCGCTTCCGGCCACGTAAATTTCGGAGTTGCCGTCCATGGTGGAGCAGAACGCCATCTTCTGGCCGTCGCGGGAGAAGGCCGGAGCGAAATTCGTGCCCCGGGTGGAAACCGCCTTGAACTGGCCCGCGTCCAGGTCCAGGAGGTAGAGCCCGGCCGTCAGGTTTTTGTAGGAGGTGTAGGCGATGCGACGGCCGTCCGGCGCCCAGGCGGGCATATAATCACGGACTTTGTTGAAGGTGAGGCGGGTTTGATTGGCGCCGTCATAATCCATCATGTACAGCTCGTCGTTGCCGTCCCTGTTCGAGACGAAGACGATCCGAGACGTGAAGATGGGCTTTTCACCGTAGACCTTCATGATCTCGTCCGCCATTTTGTGGGCCATGAGCCGGACAAGGCTTTTTTCCGCCTGAAAACGCTTGCCCTTGATGAGCCGCTCAGCTTTGACGTCGTAGAGCTTGCCCTCGAAGAGGATGTTCCCGGACTCCCCGTCGGACACATCGCCCGAGAACAGGATGGCCGCTTGGATCGAAGCCCAGTCTTTGAAAACGATCTGGTCCGAGACGAGGGGCTTGATGTAGCCGTAGTATCTCTTGGGGAGGAGCTGGAAAACGCGGCTGAACTGAAGGTCGGCGGCCAGGACCTGATAGAGCTCGGCCGCCGCTTCCTTGATCGCCGGGGTCTCGGAGCGGACGGTGAAATCCGGCAGGGCGAAAGAAATGGCCGGCACGCCCTCCGTGATTTTGAGGACGACGTCCTGCTGTGGAAAAAGGGTCGGGGCCGAGGCCGCAACCAGGAACAGGCCGACGAGGATTTTGGTTTGCGTCATTTGGAGTGCTCAAAAATGAGGAAAATGCCCAGGTAATCCTGGTCGTAATCGGACGGCAGGGGCGGAAAGGGCGTGGAACGCTGGATGGCCCGCAGGGCCGACAGGTCCAGGGATTCGAGGCCGCTCGATTCCTTTATGCTGAGGTCCGTGGTCTGGCCGTTCCTCAAGACCTTGAAATAAACCACGGTCTGGTAATTGCCCCGGACTCCCGGGTCGACGAGCGAAGTGAACCAGTTGGAGGAGATCCGGTCGGAGACGGCCTGCAAATAGTACGTGTAGGGGAAACTGGACAGGCCGATCTGAGAGTCATAACCCGAGCCTTCTCCGCCGGGTCCGCCCAGGCCGATGCGTATGCCGGAGCCTCCTGTGCCGCCCCCCTGGTTCGAAGAGATGCCGGACGAAGAGGACTTCGTGTCCGAAGCGGGCTGACTGATCGAAGCCCGTTTTTCCGCCTTGGATTTGGGCTCTTTTTTTGGCTTGTCCGCCGGATAACGCAGCTTGGCTTGCGGCTCCTCGGGTTTGACCTTTTCCGGCAGGGTCAGGTCGCGCAGGGAGGGTTTCTTGGCCTCGGCCGGAGCCCTCAACTCGCCCCCGCCGCTTCCTCCGCCCGGAAGCCCTCCCAGGCTGAGCGGGATGTAATGGATCAGGCCCCGGGGCGATGAGCCGGGCAGCGAAGGCGATAGGACGATCAGAATAAAAAGCGCCGCGTGAATGATGGCGGACAGGAGCACGGCCTTGTGGAATGCTCCGTTCCTTCGGACGACGGCGGTCATGCTAGGGGCCTCTTTTCTTGGCCGGGATTTCTTTAGGCTCGGTCACGAGGCCGATCGTTTCCACCCCCACTTTCTTGACGATGTCCACGGTCTCGACGAAGAACCCGTAATCGAGCTTCTTATCGGCTTGGATAAAGACGATCTTCTTGGCTTTTCCGTAAAAATATTCCCGGAGCTTTTTCTCCAGGAGCTGGATATTGATCACCGACTCGCCGATGTGGATGTACTGATCCTTGGTGATGGTCAGGATCAAGCCTTCCTCGGCCGAGGCCGTGTCTGTTTCCGCCTGGGGCAGTTCGACCCCGATCCCGGACTGCATCATGGGCGCGGTGACCATGAAAATGATGAGCAGGACCAGCATGACATCGACGAAGGGGGTGACGTTG
>Ga0315294_10001178_pt1 | contig 28217 bp, 22 predicted proteins | sample YL17G13_40_MG_FD_203626 | JGI IMG/M metagenome (GOLD analysis project Ga0315294, IMG submission 203626) | Sediment microbial communities from Yellowstone Lake, YNP, Wyoming, USA - YL17G13_40 | ecosystem: Environmental > Aquatic > Freshwater > Lake > Sediment | place: USA: Wyoming | collected... | reverse complement strand
ATTTCCCGGTAGGTCAGCCAGACGGGGTCTTCGGTCCTCTCCAGGAGGATTTGATAAACCCTTAGGACGACATCCCTCGATGGGTAGCTGGCCTCGATGAAAAACTCCTGCAGGTCCCGGTCCGCGGCGGAAAAAAGGAGAAGGCAGTGAGCGGGGTCGCCGTCGCGTCCGGCCCGGCCGCATTCCTGGTAATAGGCCTCCACCGTTCCCGGGAGTTGATGGTGGATGACCACGCGGATGTCCGAGCGGTCGATCCCCATGCCGAAGGCGTTGGTCGCCACGATCAGGTCGGCGCGGGCTTCCAGGAAAGCCTCCTGGATGCGGTTGCGGTCTTCCTCTTCCATCCCGGCGTGATAACCGGAGGCGTCGATTCCGGCCCGGCGGAGATGGCCGACGAGCGCTTCCACGCTCTTGCGGGTGCCCGTGTAGACCAGGGCTCCTCCCCTGAGGTTTTCCAGGCGGTCCGTGAGAAGGGCGATTTTTTCTTTGGAATGATTTACCTGGGCCACTTCGAAGAACAGGTTCTTCCGGTCAAACCCGGTGACGAACTGGCGCGGTGAGCGGAGCCTCAACTGCTGAACAATGTCTTCCCGCACCCGCTCGGTGGCCGTGGCGGTAAGGGCGATGACCTGGGGCCGGCCCAGCAGGTCCAGGGCCTTTTGGATCCGGAGGTAGTCCGGCCGGAAGTCGTGGCCCCATTCGGAGATGCAGTGGGCTTCATCCACCGCCACCAGGGAGATCGGCTGCTTCTTGACGGCGCTCAGGAAAGGTCCGTGACGCAGGCGCTCCGGGGCGACGTAAACCATCTTATAATCCCCGGCGGCAAGCCTGCCTAAAACTGCCTCCTGCTCCGCGAGGCTCATGAGGCTGTGGATGGAGGTTGCGGGAAGATCCAGGACCCGCAGGGAATCGACTTGGTCTTTCATGAGGGCGATGAGGGGGGAGATGACCAGGCAGGTGCCGGGCAGGACCAGGGCCGGGAGCTGGTAGCAGATCGATTTGCCAGCCCCGGTGGGCATCACCGCCAGAATGTCTTCGCCGGAGAAAACGGCTTCCACGATCTCCTCCTGGCCGGGCCGGAACTCATGAAACCCGAAGACCCGTTCCATCAATTGACGGGCCTGCAGAAGCTGAAGGTCTATATCCGCTTGAATGGGTTCCAAGATTGAAATCCCTTGGTATGGGTTATAAATTCGAATTTCGAAGCACGAAATTCGAAACAAACACAGCTTTTCAAAATTCGAATGCTCTAAACAAATGAGGTTCCTGCAAAAGTCACTTAATCCGTCATTCCGGCAAAACTTGTCCCGGCAGGTTTTAAGCCGGGAGCCGGAATCCAGAATTGCCTGAAAATCCTGGATTCCGGGTCGCGCTTCGCTTGCCCGGAATGACCATTTCCCCTTGTTTCCAAGAGTTTTGCAAGAGGCTCAAATACCTTTGGAACTTCGATATTCGGATTTGAACTCAAGCTCGAAATATCCCCGTCTATTCCTCATTCCCTTCCTTCTCCATCTTCTTCCGGATTCTCCGGACCGTGCCCAGAATCGGCTTCTGCTCCGGGTGCTCCCGGAGGATTTCTTCCAAAAGATGGAGGAACTTTTTCATTTCCCCACGGGTGGAATAGATTTTCTCCAGGGTATTCCGCACCACATAATCGGCGGGGTCGCGGCGCAGCGCTTCTCCGAGGCAGCGAAGGGCCTCTTCATAATTCTTGTCGCGGTTATGGCAAAATCCTTCCTGCTTGAGGAAAAAGAGATTCCGGGGGTCCAGGGAGGAAGCGACTCGGTATTCCGCTGCCGCTTCCCGGACCTGGCCGGCGTCTTTGAGCTTCTGGGCCAGGAGCCCATGCATCTGGGGGTCATCTTTCTTCGAGTCCATGGACACGACTCGCTGGAACTCCTTGAGAACCTGATCCCGTGGCCGCGTCCGGCTTCTCAGGAGGAGGATCTGTTTCTGGACAAAAGGGTCTTGGGGAGAAAGCTCCTTCGCCCTCTCGAAAACCTCCAGCCCCTGGTCGAACCTTTTCATCTTGCAGAGCAATAACCCCTTTTCTTTGAGGAAAGGAAAGCTCTTCGGTTTTACCACGAGAACTTTTTCCAGCTCCTCCAAAGCCTCGGCAAAGCGCTTCATCTCCTTCAAGGCCCGGGCGGACTTGAGAACCAGGTAATCGCGGGGTTCCCGGGCAAGGGCCTGGCGGAAGCACTCCAGCGCTTCCTTGGGCGAATTCTGCCGGAGAAAGAGGTCCCCCAGGACGGTTAAGGCCTGGGGGTGCTGGGGGTCTTGGGCCAGAACTTCTTCGACCATAATTCTGGCTTGGGCCAGACGATCCTGCCTCAAGTAAAGATCGGCCAGGCTCATTTTGAGGAAGGGCTGATCGGGATTCTTTTTCAGCTCTTTCTCGATTTCCTCCTCCGCCTCAGAAAACCTCCCCTTCTCCTTGAGGCTCCGGATCCGATCGGCCAGTGAGAGGTACGTTTCTTCCCGTTTCATGAAACCCCCGGATGGATGGTGAGGAAATTGTAATAAAATCAGGAGAATAATGCAAGAAATTCGCAGTTGAAACCGGAGATTATTTCCCTCTCTCTGTGGAAACTGTGTCGTAATGGGGAAAACGCCGTCATTCCCGCGAAGCCTGTCCCTGCATGTTTTAAGCAGGGAGCGGGAATCCAGGCCTTGAAATTGTTATTGTCTCCAACCGACTGGATGCCCGCCTCCGCGGGCATGACGAATTATGACATAGTCTCGTGCGGGAGAAGGGCAGGGTGAGTAGGGTGGATTCGCAGTCTTTTGGCTATAGAGCTGTTAATTCGCCTGAATCTGTGTAAGGAATAAGCTGGCCATTGGACTTTTTCTTCCAGGCAGGCTCTCCATGGGCGGCTTTGAGAACCAGCTGCTCCCGGGGGAATCTCAAGGCCACCCGGGTGAGGATTCTTTTCTCTTCCGGGCTCAAGGGTTCATCGCTTGATGGGTCCGCCTTGATGATGTCTTCAATCAGCTCTCGATAATTATTGAGCTGAGGGCCTAAGGGAAGTGCGGCATAAGTCGCTCCGGTCATGCTTTGCCCGGTTTCCCGGTGAGCAATCATATCCGCATACCAGAGGTATTTAGCGGCAAATAGCATTTTATCATTCTTCTTCAGCAGCTTCTTTCCAAGGGCCTTTTCCAATTCCACGAAGACTAATTTTATTCGCGGGAGAGAGAAGCTGCGGTTTCCCGTACAGGAATCCCCCGTGTTTTGCCCATGCAAGGCCGAACGCAGAGCCTGGTCCATGGACTTACTTTGAATGCCGGCCCCTTCCCACCGCTTGATGCTGGCGATTCCCACGCTCATTTTTTTTGCCAGGTCATCCTGGGTCAGGTTCAATTTCTTGCGTCCTTCAACGATCTCTTTACCAGTCAGCAAACCAGCAGATTTTCGATAGGCATCGGCAATGGACTTCTGGATCACCGCGGCCTGGTCAACCGTTCCCGCTTCTTCTCCGCATTCCGGGCAAACGTACTGTTCCACCGGGATCGACAACTGGACGTCCCGAAAGCAAACCTTTTCCTCGGATTTTTTTATTTTCATTTCCTTGTGTCCATGAGGACAATTCATCACCGTCTCCCGCATATTACCTTCCTTTAGGATCGACCCGATCCTGGTGGATAGAGATGAGCCATAAGCGGTTTTCTCTAAGGGTGAACTTCAAGTAGGTCATGCATCCCAATCTCTTGCTTTCCCACCGAAAGGCAAAAAGCTCGCTTCGGAAAATTTCTTCCTCGTAAGAACGCTGGGGCGGATATGTTCCAGCATAATGCCCCGGCCTGATCTCATTTAGCAAATCAATCAAGAGAGGATTTAATTCCTCCATCAGGATTCCCAGCCCGAGAGCATCAAGGGTAACGACCTTGGGTTTTAAGATCGAAAAGTTGTTGTTGGATATCGCTTCTTTGGCCAGCTTTATCTTGTGATGAATTTCGGAATAAGAGGGTCTTTTCATTTTATTATGGTATCAATTGATACCTTTTGTCAAGTCTTAATTTATATGCGCCGGGCTCATTTCACAACGAATAGATGTTTCAACCCCTCTTTCATTAGGTCAATTCTTCCAAAGTTTCAAAGCTATCGACCGAAAGATTAAAGAGTTACAGTCGCAATCTCTTTTTAGTTAATTCAATCCTTCCAGCTCAGTAGGCAAATTTCAGCCTCTGAAAATCTCATACTTAGTCGCAATCCCTTATTCATCAGGTCAATCCCTCCCACTTCTCCCTGCAGCATCAAGGCGCAGAGCCTATGACGGAAGAGGAGTCGCAATCCCTTATTCATCAGGTCATTCCTTCCAATCGAACCAGCAAATCACCGGCTACACTTGGGCCATGAGGTTGCAATCCCTTATCCGTCAGGTCATGCCTTCCAACATTGGCCGGGAGTGCTTATCTATGACGACATCAAAAAATCGCAATCCCTTATTCATCAGGTCATTCCTTCCAACTCAGCGAATGGATCTTAGAACTAGAACCAATTGAGCAGTCGCAATCCCTTATTCGTCAGGTCATACCTTCCAACTGAAAACATGGATTTTCAGGGAAACGGGGGAGGTTAGATTGCAATCCCTTATTCATGAGGTCAGGCTTTCCAACTATCAGACGATCCACCAATTATGTACGTCGTCAGCATTGAGTCGCAATCCCTTATTCATCAGGTCATGCCTTCCAACTGGGGCTTGCGTCATGCATAAATTTTCGATTGGACTACAGGTGTCGCAATCCCTTATTCGTTAGGTCATACCTTCCAACCGGGAACGTGATCACGGTCGAGGAAAACCAATACCTTGGATCGCAATCCCTTATTCATCAGGTCATGGTTTCCAACTGGGAGTGTCGGGCTCGAAGGAATCCAGGCTGAACTGTCGCAATCCCTTATTCATCAGGTCATTCCTTCCAGCTCAAGAAAAAGACAAGCTGATCGTGGAGGCGTTGGGGGAGTTTCAATCCCTTATTCATCAGGTCATTCCTTCCAGCAAATCAGGAATCTTAATTGCCTCATCGAGCAGCAGTATGAGTCGCAATCCCTTATTCATCAGGTCATTCCTTCCAACCCTGGAGAAGCCGGTCACGGGGTTCGAGGCGAACAATTCGTCGCAATCCCTTATTCATCAGGTCATTCCTTCCAACCCTAAAGCCTGGCTTTTGCCATTTTCGCCCAAAGTTGTAAGTCGCAATCCCTTATTCATCAGGTCATTCCTTCCAACTCATGAAATTGAAACACCCGTCCCAACCTGATGCAGTAGAGTCGCAATCCCTTATTCATCAGGTCAATCCTTCCAACTTGCAGATTATTTAGCTAGTTTAATCATCGGGTTTTTTGTGTCGCAATCCCTTATTCATCAGGTCAATCCTTCCAACCCATGTGGCTTTTAATTATCGGCATTATAATCGGGCTTTTGTCGCAATCCCTTATTCATCAGGTCAATCCTTCCAACAGAACATGGATTTTTAGGGAGAAAGATGAAACAAGCAATTGTCGCAATCCCTTATTCATCAGGTCAATCCTTCCAACTGAGCGGATGTTTCCTCGAGTCTCCCCTTGTCCAAAATTTGTCGCAATCCCTTATTCATCAGGTCAATCCTTCCAACTCATGTCTTTGACATCATAGACTCCCGCTCGCAAACTAAGTCGCAATCCCTTATTCATCAGGTCAATCCTTCCAACCGGGTATTCCGTATACTCAAAAAGCCTTGGGTCAGATGAAGTCGCAATCCCTTATTCATCAGGTCAATCCTTCCAACATTTCCTTAAAGCAATTGGTGTTAAAGAAGAAGATGTGAAGGTCGCAATCCCTTATTCATCAGGTCAATCCTTCCAACATAAAAAAATGGCTGAAGATTGTTAAGCCGGATTGGAAAGTCGCAATCCCTTATTCATCAGGTCAATCCTTCCAACTAATGGATATATGCCCTTGTGGTTGTAACCAAGAAATTAAGTCGCAATCCCTTATTCATCAGGTCAATCCTTCCAACGCATTCGCTAAGGGACATCCTATCCCGCGTCCTCAATGAAGTCGCAATCCCTTATTCATCAGGTCAATCCTTCCAACCTATTTACCGGGAGGAGTGTAAGTATTTCTGGTGCCCAGAGTCGCAATCCCTTATTCATCAGGTCAATCCTTCCAACCCGGAAGCGGAAGCCGAAAGGGGAGGGGGAAAAGAATGAGTCGCAATCCCTTATTCATCAGGTCAATCCTTCCAACCGAGCTTTGCGAGGACGCTTTGGATCGGGGCGACGGGTCGCAATCCCTTATTCATCAGGTCAATCCTTCCAACAGTATATCTGGTTTTCTTCAATACCGCTCCCCGGATGTGTCGCAATCCCTTATTCATCAGGTCAATCCTTCCAACGGGACGCTGTACCCATCGCGCCGTGGGGTATCCAGGATAGTCGCAATCCCTTATTCATCAGGTCAATCCTTCCAACACAATTCCACTCCCATCCTGTCCAGTCCGTCAAAAGTGTCGCAATCCCTTATTCATCAGGTCAATCCTTCCAACGGGATGCCGTGAGAATCGGCACGGGGGCAACTAAGGAGAAAAGTCGCAATCCCTTATTCATCAGGTCAATCCTTCCAACTGCAGTTGCGGTAAGGATGTATGCTGGCCTTGTTGGGTCGCAATCCCTTATTCATCAGGTCAATCCTTCCAACACGCGAGTGGGTTCAAAGGCCACCGTAACAGGCCATACGTCGCAATCCCTTATTCATCAGGTCAATCCTTCCAACGAAAATATATGTTGTGGTGTCCTGGGTGCAGAAAGTTTAGTCGCAATCCCTTATTCATCAGGTCAATCCTTCCAACATGGAAGATAAATATGCAGAAGCAATGAACGAGTTAAGTCGCAATCCCTTATTCATCAGGTCAATCCTTCCAACTCACCTCCTTTTTCCCTTTTGAATTTCAGCAGATTACAGTAGCAATCTGGCGGAAAAGGGGGGGTTGGATTATCTACTTCAGAAGGGCAGCTCTGATCTCTCGCCAACCTTTGGTTATTGTTCATTTCTACCCCCTGGTGGACCCTTTTTTCGATGTTCTGTGATATCAATACGTTACCAATCACAGCGCTTTTCCCTGCCGGTGCGCCAAATCCCGGGGCAACCATATGAATTTTATACGATTATCAAATTCTCATCTTCGGTAACGGTTCCCCAGCCGGAGATCTCGATCCGATCCACGCATCCCTTGCATAAAAAGTAAAACCGGACACTGTCTTCATTCATATCCATGATGCTCTCCAAGGTTTTTTTCATTCTTATGAACTGCTGGTCGTCGATCCGGCATTCGAAAACGCTTTTTTGGACCCGCTCCCCATAGCTTTTCATCGCTTTGGCAATCTTTGTCCGCTTCCGATCATCCACCACGTCGTAGCTGACCACTACAAACATGTTCCCCACCTCACATCCGAAGCTGGTAAGGCTGGTAGGTTCCCTCTCCCTTGAGGTGCCTGACCAACAGCCTCACCTGCTGCTCGCAGATTTGCCGGTAGCTCAACCGCTGTTCGGTAATGGGAAAGAACGTGACCTCCTGCAGCCGCTTTTCATACATGGTGATCCACTTCTTCGATCCTTCGTAGGTGAGCAGAATGGGATAGTCCGCCGGGGTCACCTCTTCCAGTTCCCCCTCCTGCGGCAAGGTCGGGGCTTCCTCCGGGACATGAAAGTCCTTCATCGTGATCGCCCTGGTATTCACCACCCGAAGCATAACCGTATCCACCAAAACCGGCCTGAACTCCTCCATCAAATCGAGGGCCAGGGACGGACGTCCGTAATCGGGAGAGTGGAGGGACCCCAGGTAGGGGTCCAGCCCCGAAAGGTCAATGAAAGTCTGGACGGTGTTGGCCAGCAAAGTGTAGCCGAAGCTCAAAAGGACGTTCACCGGATCGCGGGGGGGGCGGCGGGTTCGCTTCTCGAAACGAAATTCCGGACCCTTGATCAGGTGGCCCAGCGCCCCAAAATACGCCGCGCTCCCGCTTCCCTCAATCCCCCGCAGGCTGTCCAAATCGGGGGCATCGCCCACCTTCTCAATCAGCCTCCTCAAAGAATGAATGGCCTTCTCCACTTCCTCTTTCTGGATCTCTTTTTGGTACCGGCGCAGGAGGACCCGGTAATTGCCGAGCTTTCCCTCAACGAACTTCTTGGCCAACTCCAGCACAAAAGGGCTCTCTTCAAGCTTGCGGAACTGGATCCGACGCAGATCGATATTCTTGCTGAAAGTCGAAACCAGCCGGCCCCGGTATTTCCCGTTAACGGTGAGGAAAACGGTGTCGATCCCCTCGGTAAGCAGAAATTTAATGGCCTGGGAAGTGATCTGGATGTTTCCCATGAGAATGAGCTGCTCCACCTTGAAAGCAGGGACCGACTCCAGCTCGGTCCCGAACTTCCTCACCACCAGGCGGTTGCCCTGCTTGGCGACCTCGGCACCCTGTTCTATCACATAAAGGCAAGCCATCTCATATTTCCACGATAAAACTGGGGGTTTTTTCCCCAGCGGTCAGCATTTTCAGGGTGCCAATGGGGGTGGGGATCTCCTTCACTTCATTCTGCTTGAATACTTCCACGAGCGTCTTTTCCAGCCCCTCCGCCAGCAATTCCAGTCTTTTCATCTCCCCCTTGATTTTAATGTATTCCTTCACGATCTGCTGGAGCTTCACCGCGGAGAGCTTGGCCGGGTCCCGGGCCAGAGCCCCGGGCTGCTGCAGGGCGTGGAGATGCAGAAGGGGGGTGGGGTACATGTTCAGCCGGGGATCGAACTGGCAATTGCAGTCCGCTTTGGAGGTGATGTGAGGGATCCGCGAGCGAATCTTCGGGCAGCTCATGGGATTGCCCTGGAAGCGGCTTTTCAAAAACATGGACGGATTGGCGTTCACCGTCTGGGAAAGGAAGAAGTTTACCGCCTCCGGCCCTCTTTCCAAATGCCCCAGAACATAGGTCAGGACGTTCCGCTCTTCGTTGGTCAATTCCTTTTCTTCGAAGATCTTGCGCGCCAGAAGGTTTAGCACCTCACAGGAGCCTAGAAGGAATTGAAGCTGGAGGTCCTGGTCCGGCTTGTACTCCTCCACGGGCTTAAGCACAACCAGTTCTGGACCCGGAGTCGCCGGACCCGAGGGGACTGCTGCGCCCGAGGGCCTTTCTTCGGCACCCGGAGCCGTCGCGGACCCGTAATATCGCTGAATCGCTTCGTAAATTTTCTCTTTTTTGACTCTCTCCATCTTATCGAGGTAGGCAAGCTGATGCTCAACGGGTTGTCCTTCTGGGGAGATAAAAACCCCCCGTCTTCCGGTCTTGCGGTGGATGCCCAAGGGGAGCTTGATCAGGTTTCCCAGGCCTTCGCCGGAATCATAGGCTTGCTTGGGAAAAATCTCCAGATGGACCCCCGGGGGCGGAGGGGGAAGCCGGCTGGCCAGCCCTTCGGCGAAACGCTTGGCCGCCTTCGCCGGAACCGGCCTTTCGAGGAACAGCCACAGGTGGCGCCCCTTGAAACCGCTGTCTTCAAGATACAAGGGGAATTCCATGCTGGCCGCAATGTCCAGAAGCTGGCAGGCAAGCTTATGGGCCGATTGCACCTGCCGCTCCCAAATCTTCCGGTCGGTGATCCCCCGGGCCAGGGCGGCTTTGGCGATATCGATGTCAAAGGCGATGAAGTTCACCGTGTTGTCCAACCGCAGTTGATAGACCCCGATGGTGTGATGGCCGAGGATATGGTTCTTGGCCACCAGGATCGTCACCGGCTCATGGATGGGAGTGTACCCGGCATTTCCGGTCGGGCTGACCCACTGGCGGGCATAGACCGCCTCCCGGCCGGAAAACAGCGCGGTGAAATGGATGAGCTGGGCTTCGGTAGGGGACAGGAGCGCTTCTTCCGGGCTTATTTCCCTCCCTTCCTCGGCCTTATCCGCTTTTGACTGGAATTGAAGCTCCCTGAGAAGCTTCTGGAAATTCGGATTTTTCGTCCTTTCGAAGGCATCCTGGTAGAGATTCCGGGCGGCCTCCCACTCCCGGTTCTGCTCGAAGAGGAGCCCCAGCTCGTAGATCGGCTCTTCATCTTCCGGGGCCAGGGGAATCGCCTGCTGCCAGGCGCGCATGGCTTTTTCCATCTCTCCCTGGTCCTGGTAGATGACCGCCAGCCTTTTGAGCACCGGCGCCTGCCCGGATTGGTCCCGAAGGGACAGGTTGTATTCCAGGACGGCCCGGGGGATCAGCCCGAGATCCTCGCAGATCTTTGCCAGGTCCTTGTGAAAGGCGGGGTCGCCGATCTCCTTTGTCTCGACCACTCCGATAAAGGTCCCCGCCCCCTCCGGGTCATCCTTTTCGAGAAAAGACTTCATCCTCCGCAGAATAACCTCCGGCGTTTCCATGCGAGCCTCCATCAGTTTCCTTTGACTCTCCAGGGAAAATCCAGCTCCCTCGTAAGGGTCTGGAAATTACCGATAGACGCAGAAACCAGGGATTCAACGCAAGCGAACAAGGAATGGCATTCCTCCCTGGAAATCGGCTTCAAGCCGTGCGCCAGGATGGAAAAGTTGCGCTTATTCAACAGGGCTTTTAGCTTATTATCTTTCAAATACAGGTTACCTATCGGCACGCCCAATAAGGCTAATAACTCATAACTCTTTTTTGACCCGAGCTGAATTTTGCTTCCCTTATCCCTCAACCCGTCATAATAATTTGTTTTTTCGGGGGGTATCTTTTTAATATCCACGTCAGAGGTATTGATCTCGAAGGGGGATTTCGAAAGCTCCCACTGGGCCAGCATTTCCGTCATGCGGTAGAGACGGGAAAGGGCATCGTCGTATTTGCCTTCATCAAAGCGCCGCCGGGCATTATTGAAAATATCGGCCAGGACATCTTCGCTGATCTTTTCTTTCTCCAATGTCCTGAAAATATTCAACACTCGCCGGGGAATTCCTTCATCGACCCTGAAGGCTTCGACCTCCGGTTGGGAAAAAACAATCTCGCCGTAGTAGCCGGAGAACTTCCTGTGGTCAAAGGCCTCCCAGCATTTATAGGCCATGGCGATGTTTTTTAAATTCTCTAAAAGCGACCGCTGATAGCTATCCAGCAGAAACAGATTGATCGATTCCATGATTTTCAACGCGGGCTCGAACCTCAGCTCCAGGATGAACCTTCCGGCCATTTGCAGTTCTTGGAGGGCGAAAATGCTCTCCGGAGTGATCGAGAGGAACTTTTCCGTCCCATCCACCACAACCCCGTCTTTTCTATTTCCGGTGATGTACTTTAAAGATCCGCAAGCCTGAAAGATGGCTGAGATGACAGCCCCGCCGGTCATGGCCTTGGTTCCCGAAGTAAAATCCACTTCCATGTCCTGACAATCAAACCCCTTTAGCCGAATTTTTCGGACCAGGGCGTTCATTTCCCGGAAAACGGATTCAATGTCCTCCGGTGAACTAAGTTCATGGATTTCGTATCTTTTTTCGTCCAGGGCAAGTTCGCGGGCAATATCCTCCGCATATTTTTTGCTCATGGAGGAAGCGACAAAGGCTACAAAGTCCGGATGGCTGTGACGGATGGTCTTGACCAAAGGCCGGACGATGTTCGTGTCCGGCCGCGTCCCCGTTCCCACAGTCAGAATAAGCGCCCGCTTCATTTTTTAATTCCTTCCTTTACTAGTGAATCCAGTTTACTCAATCCCTTCTTCATCAGGTCAATCCTTCCAACAATGTTATTAAATAACCCTTGCCCCCGTCGGCGTGGCAGTCGTAATCCCTTCTTCATCAGGTCAATCCTTCCAACTAAAGCTGTACTGGAGTTCCCTCCGGGGAAGGCAGATGTGTCGTAATCCCTTCTTCATCAGGTCAATCCTTCCAACGCGAATGGGTGTTCATTCAGTGTAAGTTTGTTTTTCTACGTCGTAATCCCTTCTTCATCAGGTCAATCCTTCCAACTCACCCCCTTTTTTCCTGAATGAATTCGAAAAGATAAAAAGATAGTTTGGTGCATCCAGGTGGAAGTAATGGGCTACCGCAAAAGTGGTGATATCGTTTTGCTCTACCCATTTGAAATTATTCATCTCCACCACCTGGTGCACCCTATTTGTGATTTTTCATTATTTCAATAGGTTACTTCCAAAATAGGATTTCACCCCGGGTCCGCCAATTGTTGACCCTAATTTGTCGTGATCGGATGTAAGTAAATCAATTCATTCCATCATCCCCTATGGTAATAAAAAGGAACTGCCAGGCAGTGGCAAATTTGGATGGCCCCTGGAAAACCTGGAGCCAGCCCTTGAAGAACCCTCCCATAAAAAGGTTTAGGAGGACCTCCCGTGAAAAATACAGCCCCTGGTTTCACCTGCAAAAATGGTTTCTTAAATGGATTTGAGGAGAGTGTGCCCTCACCCAATTTTCCGTATTTAATGTTGAAAGCCCATCTGCCTTGAACCGGATCATTTTCATGGGGAACAAAGCTCGAAAGGGCAATAAAACCATTGGCCCCCTTAAAATTATTGAATCCCTCCCACCCCTCCAATCCTAAGGTCTCGAATTGCCCTAAGCCTACCGACTTGTCACGACCGAAACCTATTAATGACAAATCTTGAAATAGGTTTTCGATTTTTTCTCTCCAGCCTTCTCGACAGTAAAGATAGACATTTATTGGTTGGGACCCATTGAGCGCAAATTCTCGCCGAAGGCACCATGATTCAGTTGAAAATAGGTTACCCGCTTCATCTGTAGTAGTATTTGATTTCCTGCTTATCGTCGCATGCAGCGTTTCGATATCATCCCAGGGAGATGGAATTGGCTCCTCCTTAATTTCATGGCCCAAGCGGGCAGCTTCAAAATCGGAGAGTTTGAGAAATTCAGCTTTTCTCACCCTTCGCTCCTTGGAATAGGAATCCAAATCCTTAACTCCCCCTGCTTGTTTCATACCGTGCGGGCGGGGAAGCAAATCCCCCGGAAATCCATCGGATAAAATAAACGGCGGGTTTCCTTCCAGGAAAGGAGAGAGAAATTCTTTAATCCCTTTCTCGCCTTCCTTGAACCAGGTCATCCAAGCCAGATGGCCGATTATCGTGTCCGCCTGCCATGGAGTCCCCATTGGGGATTTCAGATTGACTGTAAGTCGATAAGATCTGAACTCAGCCACATCCAACCTCCTTATGATTTACTAAATCTCGCGGAGATGCTCAGACAAGTGTTTTTTCCCATCGGAAGTCATTACTTCGACTTGACCATATCCCCGGGTTCCACTTCCCCCAAGATAATCCTTTTCCAGCATGGCAAAGGCCTCAGAGAGTTTCTTGAAAAAGTCCCCTCGAATCGCTTTGTCCTCCTCGAAGAGTCTCATAGAGAAGCTGAAATCAAATTTTGCTCCCGCGGGGACTCTTTCCTGGGTTCGGAGAGCCCCGCGTTGGGCCGAGCCTTTATTCCTATCCATGGCAATTTCGGTTTTAATCTCGGCAAATGAACCGGGAAGGGCTTCTTCAAGCTCCGATTCACTTTCTTTGCTTAATGGTGCATCCCGGAATATTAACCTCGTTGGTTCTTTCCCACCCCTTGGGTCACCGGAGCCGAAAAGTTTGCAAATAAAACACTCCGAGCACTCGCATGGTCGCCCCGTCCTTTGGGTATGCTGGCTGTATTTTTGTTCGAGCAGCGACCGTATCTTGCCCTTTAGGGATGAACCCGGGAGGTAGGGTTTCCGGGTAACCGGATGCCTTATAATCGGATTGTCTGTTTCACCTATTCCGACAGCTTCTTTGGTCCCGCCGACCCTTAATCCTTCCTTTAAAACGATAACCCCCTTTATTTCTTTATAATCTTCCAGCTTCATGTTTTTATTCTCCTTTCTTTGTTTTATTTCGATTTCAACCTTGCCACAATGCTGGTTAGATATTCAACAAACCCCAAGAACTCCTTGCGGTCTTTTGTGGAAACCTCAAGGTGGCGCTCTGCAAACTCCTGAAATATGGGGTTCAGCACCTGCCTTTTGACGTTGTATTCCACTTGCCGGATAAATCGATAAAAGGTTTCTTTGGCGATCCCAAAATCGAGATTTCGGTCTGCCTGCAGACGGTTAGCCATGTCTTTCAGTAGATTAAATAAGTTTCGGATGGAGGTCTGGGATATATTGGCCCGCATGAAGAGTTCGGACAGGTCCCTGGCCGCTTCGATAAAGATCTCCCGCCTGAGGTGCCCAAGGCCATCGTAAAAGGACTGGAACACGCAATTTTGGGGGAAGGCCATCGCTTTTTCTGTCTCCCCCTGCCCATATTTTGCTTTTTGATTGCATTCAAAGCACAATTTGAATTTGGCATCTTTCACGGGTCTCCCGCAATTTTGACATTTCGGCTGAGAAGGGGGGCCTCCGCCCATTTTCCCCCACCCCGGGGCATCTCCAAGTTTAGCCATTTTTTCCCTCCTTTCCTCTTATAGAATTCAAAGCGTATTCACAGATGAAACGCAGCCTGGCCATTTCTGGGTTTTCGGGGACCAGCAGCTGATGGGCCCACTCCAATGCTTTCCGGCTTTCCTCCTCATCTATTCCAGCGGCCCAGTTTCTCCGGAGGTCGTAAGATAAGAGATAGACATACCGGAAATTGCGGGTATCCCCCGTCCGCTCGAATTCCCGGTGCATTTCCGCATATTTCAGCAGCCTCCTAATTTTCGATGTGTTGAGAATCCCTTTTTGGAGCAAACCAAAAAGCCACTGGGATTTCTCCAGGATTTCCGGATACATAAACCAGGGAATCGAGGTTCCGAAAACCGTAATACGATTCTTTTGTACCTTTCCGGGCGGATACTTCCAGGGCCAAGGAAGAACTTCTTCCCCCGGAATTTCTTTGCTTGCATCCAGAAGCTTATCAGTCGCCGATACCGCTGATAGGACAGGGGTTCTATCTCCAACCAAACAAATTCCCGATGAAATGCTCCAAGCCGGATTTCTGCAGGAATATAGGGAGAACTGTTCCCGTAACTTCAATGCCAATGAAAAGGTCTTGTCCCAGGCACCAAGACAGAGCAGGTCATCCCCTCCGGAATAAATCGTATATATTCCGGGAAATTCCTTCGCCAGCAGAGTATCAAAATACCCGGAGAAAAATAGATCCAGAGAACGTGATAAAGTGGTAAGCCTTGATATCGAGGTTCTATCACCTCCCTCACCCCTCTTGAGGCCAAAAGCAAAAATAAAGCCGAGGTTGTCCACATCCGCCTTCATATAAGCAAGGCACTTCCTACCCTGGGCTTCTTCGGCCAATTCTTCAAATGTTTTTACATCCCCGAAAGAGTTGCGTGGGATATAACGGGCTCGAAAGGCCGAGACCAGGGGAATGGTAGAGGGGACATCTTTATAGCCATCCAGGGAAAGAATTAAGAATGGATTGCCGTTGATCTTCCCCAGGGATTCGACTAAATCATAAGAGCCAAACGGAATAGCAAATTGCCCCTGGGTTCCCTCATAAAAAGCTACAAACTCCGCTTTTGGCAAAATCCTGCCAACTTCTTGGTGTTCATAGCATTGGTCGCAGATTGGAACCGATTTACCCCTCACCTCTCTCATGACCCCGCCGTTTTTCTGGCAAGAATCGCATAATCCCCCACCCTCTGGAATGGTCAGCGGTTTCAATACCTCCCCAAAATCAGCCCATTTATTCCCTGCCTGTAAGTAGGATGCCAAAGGCTTCTCCTTCTCATTTCTTAGGGCACGGTTCGCCTCCTCCAGGGAAGAGGAAAAATCCTTTAGACCCGCGGCTGAAATCGGGATTGAGGCAATATTAGTCCGAATTTCTCCGCGGGTTTCCTCGATTGCCCAGCGATCCAATTCCGATCGGATCTGTTGCAGGGCCTTATGGGTCTTTTCGGTGTTGGGGAGAAGAAGGTAGGATTTGCCGCCGGAAGATATCAGGCAATTACTCAGGGGCAAATCGATCTCCCTCAGAATTTTGTAAACAATCGAATCTCCCAACAGGCTCACAAAAAGGGATCTGGCTCTTAACCGCCTTGCCAGTCCCCCCGCACCGCTTCGGATTGAATAAATGAAATTTTGAATCCCCCCGAAATCCGTGACTACAAGTAGAAAGGGCTCGGGAATATTTCCGGCCTCGACAAGGCAGGCGGAAATCGCCGCAGTTGTTTTCAGGTGGTCGAAAAGCGAAATGTCCGGAAAGACATTGGTGGCTGAGGGGATACACCAAGTGAAGTGTTCCAGAATTCCTAGGGATCGATTGATGAATCCCCAAGGGGCAGCCACCTTATTTTCACTCCATACAGCCAGAAACCTGTCCCATAATCTGCGGTATTCAGCTGTTAAATCTTCGCCAGAAGCCTTGGATTCGTCATGGATTAAAAAGGGAAATGCCTTTTCGGGATGAAGATCGTCCAAGTGGAATGCCCATGTGCCCCCTTTTTCGGACAGATTTCGCCCTTCAATATGCACCTCATTCATGACCGGACGGAGGCGGACCCTCCGAAATGAGGAGGGACTTCCGGAATATTCCTCATCTTCCTCCCGCTCCATGCCCGAAGAAAGCCTATCGGCCTTCTGAATAATCTCCTGTTTGGCGTTACTCGGCCTGTGATGGTAGCAAGCCAGGTTCGTGACGGAATCTTTGCTCAACCCCTTCGGCAGGTTTTTTAAGTATCGATCACAAAACTCACTGGTAAAGAGAACATGCCGATGGGTGTATTTGCCCTGGAAAGAAGGGCAAAGCATATTTTCCATCCCCTTGCTGATGCTGCTCAGTTCCGAGTCAGAGGAAGTGGATCTTTGGAAGAATTTTCCGATGTCGTGAAGAAGCGCCCCGAGAATAACTTCATATCTTTGCATCGAATCCATTTCCCTTTTCCCCCTTTAAGGCCTGGAAAATTTTTTTCCTCTATCTTATCGCCCAAAAACAATCTTCTTCTTTCCGATTCTCACCCCATGTCGTTTACTGCCATGCTTACCCACTGCAGCAATAGTGTAAAAAGGTAACAGGGTTTCGTCTTGCAGCCCTTCCTTTATTGTCCGGTTGATTTTACTGATCTGCTGCCTGAGCGCTTCGATTTCCATCCCCTCTGGCCACTGGCGAATGAACTCCTCGACACGGCCCGATTTGGTCCCGTAGATCCTCCGATAGACCTCGACCATTTCCTCCAAGGCCTTCTTGCTTGACAGATCGATGAGCGCAGGAAAACAATCTGTACAATCCAGGCACGATTCACGGTCTGGGTAGCGGCATCTTTTCATTTTCTCACGCAGAAAAGCGGCGTATACCACAAGCTGCATGGGGATCATTTCAATCAGTCGATTGCCTATTTGAATCAGGCGCTCCCCGAATTCCACCTTTAAGGGAAGTTGGACGGTGGCGGAATTGATCTCCCGTTGGCTTTCGGCGATCAATTCCCGGTAACTTTTTCCATTCAGGGACAGCCTACCCCCCAGGGCGAGAAATGGGATTTCGGCCAAGCAAATGGCTGCATCCCGGGTGTTTAATCTTTTCCTCGCTTTCCCGGATTCATCTTTTGCCTTGAGGGTCTGATCCTTTTCAGGTTTAAAATAAAAATCCGGATGGGATTCGAAATCCGAGGTGACCAGGACGTGGTAGAGCCTGTCCCAGGGCCGGCCAAAGAGCTGGAGGGCGGAGCCCAGGTAGAAGGACAGTGTCTTTCTTCCCCCGGCCAGCGAGCAATGGAGGCGAGAGGCTGGATCCCCGGCCTTCTTTCTGATGAAGTCAGCGATCAGGTCTCCGACGGCCTCGTTCTGCTCCGCCCCCAGAATGTCTTCCAGAGGATTCCCTTTGAGGTCGGTCAGAACGATGATGCCCTCCTCCCTCAAAGGGATTTCCTTCAGCCCGAATTCCCTGGAGAAGGCCTGAAGCCTTCCTTTTCGGATCAGCTCCTGCTGTATCTTCTCCTTCCCCGTTAGCGTAGTCAGGACAAAGATCTCATCCGGCCACACCGGGGGCTTCTTTTGCCGGATGAGGCCGTAGAGCGTTTCGGTAATGATCTGGGGAGTCGCCCCGGCGACGAAGATGAGGATCTCGCGGTATTTCTTCGTATCCATGGCCCTACTCTATCTCCCTTGTAAGGCCGGTTCAACAAATACAACGTTTCCGCAAGGTTTCAAAAAACAGGTTAAAGGTGATAGGTGAAAGGGAATGGCTGGATAAGGGTAATTCTACTGTCAGTTAATCTATTTATTTCTGTACTTACCCCTACCCTCTCTAATCTGGTAGATCTCTTTTATGGAAATTCCAATCGGAATTGGATACTTTCCTTTCGTCACCAAAAGCGGGTCAGGGTTAACAGCCTTCAGCTCTTTAACCACTTTCTGACTATCTTCTTTAATTCTTCTGAGGGTATATTCCTTGCTCTTCCCCTTTGTCTGCCGATAAAAGGCTTCACGAATTTTATGAATTTCCCTCATGATATTCGATTCTTCAATCATTTTCGATTACCTCCATAGGTGTACAGATTTCTATCTCTTGAAATCCCTCCAAGATATTGATTGCCTTCACCTCCCGCCTCGTTTTCCATTTTACCATGTGCCTAAGATTCCAACTGACAACGATTTCCAAGCGGTGAACGGTTGCAATGGCGATATGGAGGGCATCATCCCTATATTTCGCAGGGAATATTTTTCTCGCCATATACTTTTCGCTCAATGACAAGGAATCGGGTGTCACTTCCAACCAGGGAATTTCATAGGTTTTGATTAGCGAGAGGAGCTTCTCTTTTTTCGTACCTGGAGTCTGTCCTATTTCTCTCAAAACCAGCTCGGATATAAATGGATGGAAATTCCTTCTTTTAAATTCGCTGAAAAGCTCTTTCGTCGCATTGGCTTTTTCCAGATCTTCTTCTTCAAAGAAAAAGTTTAGAACTGAAGTGTCGAGATATATTTTATTCTCTCTCATATTTTAGCCACCCCTTCAATTTCATCACGCAGGATTTCGTATTTTCCCAGGCCGAAGCTCGATCCTTTGCCCACATGAACGATTTCTCCGAGAACCAGATATCCCCAGAAAGGGGCAAAATCCCCAGAAAAATCAATGCGCCCCATGAATCCGCCCAGTTTCATCTTTTCTTCCTGCCGGGTGGAATACCTTTCCCAGTCATACCAGCGCAGGCGGCTTTCTTTTTTTTGGACCTTCTCGGACTCCGCGATCAGGCCCCGGAAATCAACCTTCAATTCTTCTCCGCAGTGAAAGTAAGACAAAAGGGAGATCCGCCGGAGCAGGTTGCGGAAAAGAACGTGGAATTTCAAGTCCGAGGTGAGCTCCCCCTGGAATTTCAGGCGCGTGGGGGTCAGAAAAAGGAGGTGTAAGGTGGAAGGTGACAGGTCAAAGGTGTAAGGTCCAAGGTGTAAGGTAAAAGGCGGGATGCCTTTGTCCCGGAGGATCTTCTCGTCTCCGGAATAAATTTTTTCTTCGCACTCTCCCGCTTTTATCAGATCCCTTTCACCTTTCACCCTGCAACTTTCACCTTTAAGTAGTCTTACATCCTCAAGGGCGAACTTGCCTCTCCCTGTCCCCAGTCCCATCTTCCCCAGCTCCTCGAAGGTATAAATGAAGTAGGGCAGGTAATCGACGGCCTTCCCGATGAGGGTGAGTCGGAATTCCAGCCTTTCCCCCGGCTCGTAAATCCGGTCGTCCTCCAGCGGCGGAAGGAGGACGAAAGGATGCGGGGCGGAGGGGTATTTGCGCATCATGCGGGTATCGGCGGGTGGGGGGGTCTCAAAGACGTAGGAATATATGCACTTTTCCCTCAACAGGCATTCCGAGCATTCTTTGGTCCGCAGCGCGCAGACGACTTTTTTGAAAGCGTACCCGAAGCCGCCGCGGAAGGTCGCTCCTTTGTACTCCGGAAGTCTAAGGGTGTCGATCGGTTCGAGAATGAATCCGAAGGAAGCCACTCGGAAGTTCTGAAGTGGATGGGGACTATCCAATGGGTCAGTCTCCCATGGTTTGAACAGGTTTGGGCTTAGAGGTTAGGCTGGAGAAATCATTATGGAATGCTTTCCCTAAAAGGGCCTCGCTCCTAAGCTTTCGGGCTTTCCCGTCCTGGGTCTTACCCAAGAAGCCTATGTTTCGCGTCAACCATATCGAAACTTTCGATTGAAATCAAGGATGAAATGCGGCGAGATTCATCCTTGCTGAATCTGAGACAAGCAAAGAAACCTTCCCTCTCTCTCAACGGGAGAGGGATAGGGTGAGGGTGAAGAACGCAGGATTCTTGCTGGTTACCTGCCCCCTCCCCTTCATCCCCTCCCGCCAGGGGAGGGGAAATTTTACTTTTTGCGAGATCATCATCCTTGACAGGTTCCGCATTTTAGACGCATAATTCTCTCTCTTGGGAAAAAGATACTCCATCATTTTAGGGATAAAAATATGCGCGTCGCGCTGATTGCCCCGGCGCCGGCATCCTACATTTGGAGAAAGAAGCGGGCGGCGGTCACCCCGCCGGGGGTGGAGGTACGGCTGGTTGACGAGGCGGTGGAGGACTTGGACCTCAACCTGGAAGCTGACCTGGTGGGATTATCGGTCATGACCGCCACCGCTCCCCGGGCTTATCAGCTTGCCGACCATTTCCGGTCGCGGGGCATCCAAGTGGTGATGGGCGGGGTGCATCCCTCCAGCCTGCCCGACGAGGCCCTTCAGCACAGCGATTCAGTGGTCATCGGGGAGGGAGAGGGTCACTGGGTGCAGGTCCTGGGGGATTTCGAGCAAGGCAGCCTGAAGAAAATTTATCAAAATTCCACCCCTTTTCCCCTCCATGAACTTCCCCCTCCGCGGTGGGATCTTCTCCCCGCTCAAAGGTACTTTGTTCCCCGAACGGTTCAGGTCTCCCGCGGCTGTCCCATGGCCTGTTCATTCTGTTCGGTGAGTTCTTTTTTCGGGCGTTCCTACCGGCACCGCCCCGTCTCCCGGGTGATTGAAGAGATCAAGGCCCTTAAGAAGAAGCTTCTGATTTTCGCGGATGACAACATCGCGGGACACCCGGATTCGGCCAAAGAACTCTTCGCCGCCATGATCCCATTGAAAAAGAAATGGGTCTCCCAGTGCTCCCTGTCCATCGCCGATGACCCGGAGCTCCTGGACCTGGCGGCCCGCAGCGGCTGCATCGGGCTGCTCATCGGCTTTGAATCCATCTCCCCGGAGGTGTTAAAATCCATCGGCAAATGGGTCAATCTCCACCGCCAGTACCAGGAGGCCATCCGCAAGATTCACGCCCGGGGCATTCACATCCAGGGTTCTTTCATCTTCGGATTCGATGAGGATACCCCGGAGAGCATCCCGGCCACGGTCCGGTTCGTGAAAGAGAACCGGCTCACCGGGGTGAACTTCTGCCGGCTGACCCCCTTCCCGGGAACGAAGCTGTATGCCGATCTGGACGGGGTAGGAAGGATCATCGACCGGGACTGGGCCAAATACGACCGGCAGAACGTGGTCTTCCAGCCGCGTAACTTTACCCCTCGGGATCTGCAGGAAAAGATCTTCTGGGCCTATAGCCAGATCTACAACCTGCGCTCCCTTTGGCAGCGCCGCCCATTCTCGTTCCAGAACTTCAGCCTCTATCTGGTCCTGAATTTCGGGTATATGAAGGGATTGAAAAGGATGGAAAGAGAAGTGATGGGAGGCAAATAAAAAGAACGACCGCCGACGGTTGACCGCCGACGGCCGTCAACGGTCGACGGTCCACGGTCGGCGGTCATGAACCGGCTGTCGACGGTCATCAGGTTTTCTTCACATACGCCTGGCCGATCTTGAGGTACAGCTTCTCCTTCTTCGGCTTCAGGTTGATCCCCTTGGCGAAAAGTTCCGCCGCCTTCTGCGTATTCCCCTTTTCGAGGTACGCCAGCCCGGCATCCACGTAAAGGTCTTCATCATCAGGGGCCGCCTGAAAAGATCTGTTGAAATACTCTTCCGCTTTCGCCGGTTGTCCGGCTTTTAAGAACGCCAGCCCGGCGCGCAGAAGGACGTTCTTCTTCTTCGGAGCGTAAGAAACGGCCTTGCCGGTGAGTTCCTCAACTTTTGAAGCCTGACCCTGCTCGGCATAGATCTCGGCCAGGTCCAGGTAGTTGTCTTCATCCTTGGGGTCGAGCTGGATTGCTCTGGCGAACAGTTCTTCCGCTTTGGCGGTCTGGCCTTTTTTCAAACAGGCCATGGCCATCCACAGGGGGATGTTTTCTTCCTTGGGTTTCACCTTCACGGCGCGGTCGTAAGTCTCCCAGGCGTTTTTCTCCTGGCCGACTTCCAGGTAAACCACCGCCGTGTGGATAAAGGATCGGTAACGGTCGGGTTTCAGCTTGAATGCTTTTTCAAACAGCTCTCCGGCCTTTTCGACCTGGCCGGACTTCAGATACCCGTAACCAATATCCAGATAGTTCTCTTCGTCGTCGGGGTCAAACTGGTAGACCTTGGCGAACATCTCCTCGGCTTTGGCCCCCTGACTGGCCTGCAGATAGGCCAGCCCTGCTTCCAGGTAGAGGTTCTCCTCCTTGGGCTTGATCTTGACCGCCTGCTGGATCAGTTCATCGGCTTTCTGGTTCTCCCCCTTTTTCAGGTAGGCGGTCCCCATCCGGAGGGGAATCTTGTAGCTCTTGGGACTGGCCTTGAGCGCCCTGGCAAAGAGGTCTTCGGCCTTGGCTCTTTGTCCTTTCTCCCAATAGCTCAGCCCCGCCCGGAGCATGTAATCCCCGTCGTCCGGCTTCATGCTGATCATTTTTTGAAAGAAGTCTTGGGCAACCTCCGCCGGAGCACGGAGGAAGAAAGATGCATCCAGGCTCTGGGCCCTGGAAAACCCGGCCGAGAAGGATAGAATGGCCAGGAATACGACGGCGGAGATGAATACCCTTTTCATGAAATCTTCTCCTTTCCGACTAAATCAGGGTGCAGGGTGCGGGGTGCAGGGTGCAAGGCAAGGAACGGATGTTATAGCTCTCTGCTCTCTGCTCTCTGCTCTCTGCTCTCTGCTCTCTGCTCTCTGCTCTCTGCTCTCTGCTCTCCGCTCCCTGCTCCCTTCACCCTGCACCCTATGCCTATTTGATTTTGGATTGCAGTTCTTTGACCGCCAGCAGCACGGTTTCATCCGCCACCTGGCTCAGGGGCCGGATCAGCCTTCCCCCGGTCTGGGAAATGGACCAGAGGACCAGTCCGCTCTTTATGGACACAAGGCGGGCGGTAAACCCGAAGTTGAACCGGTTATAATGACTTACCGCTCCCAGGACGAGCCCATCCACCTGAAGAAGTTCCCCCAGTTGACGGAGGGTGGCCTTGTCCATCTCCGAGGTTTTGCCGAATCCCCTCTCCTTGAGGACCTTTTCAATTTCCCCCCGCTCCGCAATCTGATACAGGTTGGTTTGGAGAAGGTAAGACTCAAAGAGTTTGCTGATGTGGGAGCCGGCCTGGGGATCATCCACCGGAGTTTCAAAAGTCAGCACCGCCACCCTTTTGATGTTCTCCTGATCCAGGAGAGACCGGTTCAGGCTGGGCCGGCTCGCCGTTTCGGCGGCGCACCCGCAAAGGTAAGAGATAAAGATAAGGAGGAGTCCAATGGCCCAGAAGGCCGGGCTCCATTTCCGGCTTTTCTTCCTTCTCAGAGTCATAACCATATCCTCACCGCTTTCCGGCTTTCAGGATTCTCTTTTCCGCGAAATTGGGGGCCCTGGGGCTCCCCGTGTTGGGGCAATAGGTCACTTCCCCGTAGCGGTCGGCCACCACCAGGTCGTTCAGTCCCCGTCCCTTGCTCAGCACCTGGGGGATGGCGCCCGGACCCAGCTTGAGGGAAAGCTTATCCCCCTCGTTGTTGAACTGGGGCTCGTGGTTGGTTCCCTGGTTGAGGAAGACAAAGATCTCTCCGTTGTCATTTCCGACGACCAAATCTTTCTTGCCGTCCCCGTTCCAATCCACCACGTCGGGGGAGGAATCGGACCCCACATCCAGCTTTCCGTTGTTGAGCTTCAAAGGCTTCCCGAAGACCGGCTGCTGATTCGTCCCTTCGTTGAGGAAGACAAAGATCTCTCCGCTCCCGTTTCCCATCACCAGGTCTTTCTTCCCGTCCTCGTTCCAGTCGGTCACGCAGGGGGAGGCGCGACTTCCCGTGTCCACGTCTTTCCCCCCTGCCTTCACCATAACTCCGGAGGCAAAGTTCCCGTCTCCCTGGTTCAAGAAGAGATGGAGGTATCCCCCGCCATTTCCCACCAGGAGGTCTGCCTTTCCATCCTCATTCCAGTCCACGAGGTAAGGGTAGGACGGCCCCCTCACCTTGATCTCTTTCCCTCCGGCTCTCAGCTTGGTCCCGGCGTCGTACCGGGGTGATTCCTTGCCCCCGATGTTTATGAAGAGCCAAACATATCCGTCCCGGTCCCCCAGGAGAAGGTCATGCATGCCGGCCCATTCCACCAGAATTTTGTTTCCCATGATTCTCCCCGGGATCTGCATCTTGGGAGGCGGAACCACCGGGGCTGCCGGGGGTGGCGGCGCCGGGGCAGGCGCGACCGCAGGGGGCGGCCCGGGAAGAGGAGCCGCCGGCGCGGGCGTTACGGCCATTCTCTCTCCCAAAGCCTGTTTGGCCAGGTTGCCGGCGGCGATGGAGATTCCCGGTTCCTGCAGGACGATCTCGGCCCAGGAAGCTTCCCTTTCCACGGTCTGGACCACCATCTCTCCGATCCGAATGTCTTCTCCGGCCAGCATCTTGCCGGTCACCGGATGACGCACCGGAGCCCCCTTGCGCAGGGCGAAAAATCTCATCCCCGGTTCCACCCCGTTGACCCGCCCCAGATCGATCATGGCCCGCTTCCCGCTGACCATGACCACGTAGCCTTCCAGGGGGAATTCTTTCTTGAAGGAATCGGCCAGGGAGTCCATCAACCTCTCGACCCCATCCAGGCCCACTCCCCGGATTCTTTCCGCCTTGATGATCGAGCCGTCCTGCACGTTGATCAGGCGGGCGTTCACGTCGTAGGTGTTTCCGATCTGGATGACCGATCCGGAGACGATGACCTTGACTCCCAGCAGTTCCCCCACCTTGGCCGCGGTCTCCTGGTTGATCATCCCGCTGATCCCCAGCTGCTGCTCCTTCAGAACCTTCTGCAGCTGGGACCGCTCCACCACCTCGAACCGCCCCGTGTTGGCCAGGGAGGTGATCAGCCATTCAGCGACGATCTCTCCGATCTGCTTCCCCTGGAATTCCTGGAAGGCCTTCTGCTCGAAGTCGATCACCGCCACCCGGGTTTTCGAAGCAGCCCGGGATTCTGCGGGGAACAGACCGGGAAAGAACAGCCCCAGCAGCAGGATAAGGGCCACGGCTCCAATTCTTCTCTTCGCTTGCATAGGATCCCTCCTGGATGGGGAAGCTATTTCATGAGCTTCAGGTAACCCTGAAGGACGACCATACAAATGTAGAAGGTATCGATCACCGGGCGGAAGTTGCTCCGGGGAGCGTTTCCGTTCAAATGGTAGATGTTCTTTACGGGAACGCTGCTCAGGCGAATTCCCCGCCGCACGGCGCGCAGCAGAACCTCGGTTTCGGTCTGAAAATGCGAGGTGGTCAACGGGATCGAACGGAGGGTTTCCGCGGGATAGAGGCGAAAGCCGCACTGGGTATCCTCCAGGTACTGGCCCAGGGCTTTGGAGATAAAATAGACCGCGGTCCGATTGGAGTAGTAACGCTGGGTGGGAAAACGGTCGGCCTGGGCCATGCGCGATCCGATCAGAATGGCCCGGGAGTCTCGTTCGTGGGCCGTCAAAAAGTTGGGGATGTCCGCCGGGTCATGCTGCCCGTCGGCATCCAAAGTGAGGATGGCTTTGCACCCGTTGCTCATGGCGAGGTGAAATCCCTGTCGAAGGGCATACCCCTTTCCCCGGTTGGAAGGGATGGAGACAACTTCCGTGTTGCGGCTGCGGGCCACATCCTCCGTGCGGTCCGTGGACCCATCGTTCACCACGATCACGCGGGGTATATATTCTTTCGTTCTTTCAATCACTTCCCCTACTGAACTCTCGGCATTGTAAGCAGGTATGATCGCGCAGACGGGGTTTCGCTCCACAATCTCTCCCTTGAATCTTGACAATCTCAACTCAAGCTGATAAAGGTCACAACAGCCGGGCCCACTTGAAGACCTTAACACTCTAATATTTCTACCAAATATGCCTTATAATTAGCAATAACAAAATATGAAACAGTTCAGCCAAAAAACGGCGATCTATGAAAAGACAAAAATATTCAAAACTTATTTGCCACAGAGGGCACCGAGGTTACAGATAGATTTGGGTTCAAAAAGCGATAGGCAAATGCTAATTTTCAAAATATGAACTCCATGCGAACGCGTATATTTTCCAGGATCGCCCGATTTTCTTTCTTTCATCGCCGCTGCCTGATTCTGGGGGCTCTGATTCTGGGAGCCATGGCCGGGTTCCTGATCACCCGCCTTCAATTTCAGAGCGACGTGCTCAATCTTCTCCCGGAAAAAGCCCCCCGGACGCAGGCTTTCGTCAAGTTCCTCAAAGAATTCGGGTCCGGAGATTCCCTGTTTATCGTTCTGGAGCGCAAGAGCGGGGGGGAAGTGGAATCCCTCATCCCCTTTGCCGAAGTCCTGGTTGACCGCCTGATGGCCACGGGGGAATTTACCGAGATTATCGGACGCATGGAACCGGAGGCGAAGGAGAAAATGGCCCTTCACTTTCTCCGCAGGGCCCTCCTCTATTTGCCGGAAGAAGACCTGAAGACGGTGGAATCCAAACTTTCGGACCGGGGGATCGAAGAACAAATCCGGCTCCTGAAAGCCAGGCTTTCTTCCATGTTCACCTCCCCCCTGGCGGCCTACGATCCGCTCGAACTTCTCCCCCTGTTTCAAAAAAACCTTCCCCTTCCGCCTTCCCTTGGAGACTCCGATTCTCAAGGGTACCTGATTTCCGCCGACCGGAAGATGATGCTCCTGATCGCCAAACCCAAAGGGTCGGCCCCGGATGTGGATTACGACGAGAGGCTGGTAAAAAGAGTCCACGAAGCGGAAGCCCTTGCCCGCCAGGCCTTCGCCCCGAAACGGGACGACGCCGCCGCCGGCCTGATGAGTGATCTCCGGCTGGGTCTGACGGGCGGTTTCATTCATGCCCTGGAAGACAGCCGGATGATCAAGAGAGAACTGGTATGGAACTTTTCTATTTCCCTGGCCGGGGTCCTGGTTCTCATCTTGGTAGCATTCAAAAGCGGGGTTTCCCTCCTCTATGCTTTCTTCCCCCTCCTGATCAGCCCCCTGCTGACCCTGGGTCTCTTTTCTCCCTTCCTGGGCCGGTTGAGTGAATCCACGGGAGCCTTTTCGGCCATCATCCTGGGCCTTTCCATCGATTTCATCATCCTCCTGTACAGCCGTTACCTGGAAGAGAAAAACATGGGGACGGACGTCTCCGGCGCCCTGGCCAAGAGCCTGACTGCCGTGGGCCCGGGAATTTTCACCGGGGCCGTTACTACAACGGCGGCTTATTATGCCCTGTTCCTTTCCGACTTCCGGGGCGTAAGAGACCTGGGCCTCCTCACCGGGACGGGGATTCTGATCAGCCTGGCCTGTGCCCTCTTTCTCTTTCCCGCCCTGGTGGCCTGGAGGGAGGGCAAAAAGCCGGAATCCGGAAACCGGAAGATCCCCCCTGCCTCCTGGGGGCTGGAGCGGCTGAGTTCCCTTTCCCTGAGAATTCCTCTCGCCCTTTTCCTCCTCTGCGGAACTTTCACCCTGATTTCTATCTTTGGGGCCTTTCGGGTGGACCTGGACAATGATCCCCGCCGGCTCCGCCCGGCGAACCATCCTTCTCTGTCCCTGGAGATGCAGGTCCAGGAGAAGATGGGGGAAGGGTTGGAGACCCTGGTTCTGCTCACCGAAACCCGGAAACCGGAAGAGGCCCTGGAAATTCAGGAGGCCTGGGCGCAACGTCTCAAGAAAGGGATGTCTTCCGGCCTGCCCATTTCCCGTTTCGAGAATCTGTCCTCCTTCATTCCCCCCCTGTCCCGGCAAAAGGAAAACCTGGAGTGGATGGAGAATCGGGGGAAGGAGGCCTTCGATTCCCACCGGGTGGAGAGAACGCTCCGGGAAAGTCTCCGGAAAGAAGGGCTCCGGCTGGAGTCTTTTGAGCCGGGCCTGAAGGCGTTGCGAGAAATGCTTTCCCACCGGGAATTGCTGACCTGGGAACAGGTGGAAGGTTCTCCCTTAAAAAAAATCGGCGACCGCTTTCTGAAAAGGGCGGGGGATGCCTATCTTTCC
>Ga0315294_10001177_pt1 | contig 28235 bp, 35 predicted proteins | sample YL17G13_40_MG_FD_203626 | JGI IMG/M metagenome (GOLD analysis project Ga0315294, IMG submission 203626) | Sediment microbial communities from Yellowstone Lake, YNP, Wyoming, USA - YL17G13_40 | ecosystem: Environmental > Aquatic > Freshwater > Lake > Sediment | place: USA: Wyoming | collected... | reverse complement strand
AGGATCAGGGTGATTGAGCCGGGGGCGAAGAATCCCGCGGGCCGATCCGGGACCGGGCGGGGGAATCCTGATACCACTAAGCAGTATGCGGTTCTGATGGACGGGAAAGTGAAGTTCACCTCAGACCACCGTTACCGGGCTTCACAGGCGGCCACAGTGCTCAAACGAAAGCACCCAGGCAAAAAGGTCTACTTTGCGGAGAGGAAGCCCGAAACCAAGCGGAAGCGTAATCCCTCTGCCGCCGCCCTCTACGAAGAATTCCACGGCCAGCCTCCCGACGAGACTCTGGAGTTCCGCGACAAGATCCGTGAGCACGACCAACTGGCCGAGTTGGGCGCCCTGGTCGAAATGAAGATCCGCACTCTTACCAAGCTGGCCGCCACGCTGAGATTCGACGGTGATGCCCCGCTGCTCTGCTCTTCCCCCGATGGCCGGCAGCTCTATCTCCAGGGCGGAGACCAAAGTCTCGACCTTCACAGCCTGAAGATGGACGGAGAGGAATGGCGCAAGGACTCCATGACCATCGGCGTCATCGACGAGCTGACCTACGGGACCGCCAAGAAGTTCCACCACTTCAGGATGCAGGATTACTACCACCGTTTGGGTGAGGAATCCGGCGTGCAGCCGTTTCTGATCTACGATCCCGTCAACAAGCTGTTGGCGGTGACCGGCGGCCAGTACCGCACGGGGGAGCCGGGGATTGAAAATTAGGTTCTGAGGTCTGAAGTTCGGCCTCACTGATCTTTTGAAGTTTAGATCGTCGCCGGGGACGCTCGGCGGCAGACCAGAAAGCGACCTTACGTAAGGGGCCGTTGGGAGTTGAGCTTACCGCTTACTCCCGACGGCCCCTTTCGCTTTCTGGCCCTGGGTAAAGGATTTGGATTTCTACTCCCGGACACCGGGAGAGAAGGAAGAAAAGGAGAAGCACATGGCAGTGACTTACGAATACCCGGTGGCCGGTGCCGTACCGACTATCCCAACGGTCGCCGATTCGGTGGTGGCAACCGTGATCGAGGCCGGCGACGCCGCCGCGACCGATGTCATCACCCACGCTTTCGGGCTGACCGCCGCCCAGCTCGCGGCCGGCCAGCCGGAGGTCATCCTGATTCCGCTGACGCCGTTCGCCATCCTCTCGGCCTGGACCGTGCCGGAGGCCCAGCGCCTGCTCAACAGCGTCCGCGTTGACAAGGCCAACGTCATGGGATCGGGCGACGCCGCGGCCCAGCTCCGCGTGATTGTGAAGCGGCCGCACTCGATCGGAAGGTAGGGAGGACATCATGGCAGTCACCGTCAACTACGAGTACCCGATTGTGGTGGCCGTACCCCCAGGTGTGGCCCCGACCGCGCTCCAGGTTCACGATTCAGTGATCGCCGCGGTGATCGCCACCGCCAACGGCGATACCGATGCGGTCATCACCCACAACTTCGGGCTGACCGGGCCGGGAGTCGGCAGCCAGCTCAACGCAGGCCAACCCGAAGTTCTGCTGATTCCGCTGCTGCCGGTAGCGATCGTGGCGAGTTGGATTGTCAGCGCCAGGGCCGCCAACACGATCACCGTCACCAAGCTCGGGGTCGGTGGCACGAGCGACGCGGCGGTACAGCTCAGAGTTCACATCAAGCGGCCACATTCGATTGGCCGGTAGAAAGCCGGTAGGAGGGAGAACCGATGGCAGTCACAGTAAGGGTTCGACGGGTGGCTAACCCCCACCGCAAGTACCACCGGCGCCGGCCCACGGCCAAGCGCCGCACTGGTCGCAATCCGGGTCACCGTCGCCGCACGAAGTTGACGGCCCGGCAGATCAAGTTTTTCGGGACGAGGCGGCAGAAGGCGGGACTCAAGGCCGCTCGCCGCAGGACACGGGCAGGGCACAGGCCGCGGGCCAAACCGCGCGCCAGCCGGCCACGGACACGGGCCCTGAGCCCCAGGCGTAGACCTGTGGTCAAGGTCAAGGTCCGCAGGCCGAAGCATGTCGCCCATCGGCGGAAGAATGTCACCCGCCGTCGCCGTTCCAGCAGGAATCCGGCTCTGATCGTGACATTGGGAGCCGTAAATCCACAGAAGAGAAGGAGAGTCAAAGTGGCTCGTCACACCAAGAAGCACCGCACGTACCGCCATCGCAGGCGGGCGAATCCGAGCCCTCGACGCCGCCGGAGGAATCCGACTCGCGTCGTGGTTGTGGCTCCCCGGAGCCGCCGGAGTCGCCATTCTCGCCGTCGCCGGAACCCGGAGGTCTTTGGAGCGCGGGCTGGAGGTCTAGCCAGCGTGAAGATGATCGTCGGGGGTCTGGCCGGCATGGCCGCAACGAAGTTCCTGCCCACCCTGGTTCCGGTCTCGCTCAGCGGATCATCGAACATCGTCCGCGTGGTCCTTTCGGCCGCGGCGGCCTATGTGTCCAGCATGATCGCCGGGAAGGTCCCAGGCGTGGACAAGCAGACGGCCAATGCCGTCTTCTTCGGCGGCCTGATCCAGACCGGGAGTGTCGCTCTGAACGCCTTCCTGCCCTCGATTGGCAGGCAGTTCGGCTTGACCGGCATGGGCGAGCTGACGCCGGGCAACTTTCTGGTTCCCCAGAATCCCCTGCGCCGGGTCGTCACTGCTCCGGCCACGGCCGGGCGGGTGAACATGAGCGGCATCGACCGGGCCTTCGGCCGGGCATTCTAATCCCGGCTCCGGGTCTGGTGAGAGAGATTGAGTTTGGCCGGATACCGAGGCCCGTTGGCTCGGCGTCCGGCCTTGGGAACCTGGCTTGATCTGTTCGCCCGCTCATAAGCGGGGCGGCAGGTCCAACCGGCAGCACGGCAAAGGCACGGCTGCCAGGAGGGAAAAGGTAGAACATCATGGCCGATCTACAGGCAACCATTCTCGATGCGTTCCAGACCAGTTCGTATGTTCCGAACTTGATGGACGTTCAGCACTCCCCGATCTACGACACCATCACGATCGCGGGCTTGGGCACCGTCAGCAACCTGACGACTGCCTTCTTCACCCAGGTCGGCCCGGCTTCGGGCAAGACCCTGGGCCAGACCAACATGACCCAGCAACAGAAGCTGATGGCCCCGCAAGCCTTCAGCATTTTCGCCATCCGGCTCCGGTGGAAGGAGACGATTCTCCGCGCCGATCTGGACGCGATTCTGGATGCCTTCTGTTTGGAGTTCAGCAAGGGCGAGAAGGTCTACAACCGCGCCCCGCTGTGGTACTACTCTTGCGGCGGCGGCATCGCCGGGTTCACCACCCGCACGGACGAGTCGGCCTACCTGAATGGCCCCGCGCATCGGGAGTCGATGCACAAGCTGGCGATCCCGCTGGTGATCGAGAACCAGGAGACCTTCGTCGGCAACTTCCAGGGCACGCCATACGTGTTGGTCAACCCGACCCTGGGCGGCACGGGCCTGACGACCGTGTGTCTCTTGGACGGCTTCTACGCCAAGGGCGTGCAGTAGGCCGCGGTAGGCCACGGGCTGACAACTGACAGATTCGCCAGATGAGCCGTCGGCGGTTCGCTTCGGCACGTTTTGCCGGCTGCTCCTCCGGCGCAGTGGGGAACGGATGCGGGGTGTCGGGATACCCCGCATCCGCCTGCTGTTTGTTGTTCGACAGATGTGACGGGAGAACAGAATGACGAGTAACGTTTTTGCTCCGCCGGCAATGGCCGGCTTGAATGATGCGAACCCGCCGGGGTTCGTGGATGTGGACTTCACCTACACCTTCGATGCGGACATGCCGGCTGGCGCGAGCTGGCGGGACCAGCAGGTGCCTATCGAGAACGACGCGGACTTCGTCTGGCGCGGCGTGTGCTATACGGACATCATCGCCGGCGCGTTCAACGTGCGCTTCCAGGACAGCCAGGGCTACTACCTGTCCAGCGGGATGGTGTCGAACGGCAACATCTCGAATGAGCCGTCTTCGCCTACGCCGGTTTTCCCCGGGCTGATCTTCCCGGCCGGCAGCCGCATCGGCATCGACATCGACAACGTGGCGGGCATCCCCATCCACGTTCAGTTCGCCTTCCGCGGCGTCAAACGCTACCGGGTGGCGCGCTGAGCGGGTGATCGAAGGAGGAGACACTGTGCCAGCCTATATCTGCCAGCCCGATCAGCCGTACCAGACGCCGGGAGGCTGCTGGGACCAGCCCCGTATCTATGCCTATGACGCGGACGCGCTGATCGACGGCGTGGACCAGCTTAACCTGGATCTGGAGACCCAGGCCGACGCGGAGTTCATATTGCGGAAGATCGACGGGGCCGGGCTGGTCGTCAATCCGGTCACTGGCCGCATATTGCTTCGGGACTGGCTGGGGCAGCCAACGTCCCGTCGCCCGCTCTCTGCGGGCCTGCTGCGTAGTACGGCGGTGCTTCCAGAGCGGCATTTTCCGCCGGGATCGGGAATCGGCTTTGACCTCTATACCGTGCTACGGGCCTCTAACGTCGTCGGCCCGAACACCACCTTCCTGTCGCAGTTGGCCTTCCAGGGCCTTCACCGGCGCAAAGGGCAGCCTTTGGATTCGCGTTACGGCTACCGCCAGAAGCCCTTCATCTACACCGTGCCGCTTCTGGTGAACTGGCTCTGGCTCACTCTGCCGAACTATCAGTTGGGCATCGTCCCGGTGAACAACCGCGATTTCGAGCTCAACGCCATCCGGCTCTACGTCGCCAATTCGGGCGCGATTCCCGGTCCTGGCGTCCTGCTCAAAATGCAGCTCTACGACTGCTTCGAGCGCCCGCTCGCCAATGTCCCGATCCTGATGGACTACTGGATGGAGAACTCCGAGGTCTTCGTCGGCAACGCCTTGTGTGCGCCCTTGCTCTATCCGGTGGGATCGGAGATCCGCTACCAGATCACCAGCCTGGCGCTGGCCGGGCAGGTGCCCTTGAACTATGAATTGGAGTTTGTGGGAATGCAGAGGTTCCCCGTCTGAGATCGCCCGATGCCAGCCACGCCCACATGGATCGACTATAACGGCCTGCCGTTCCCGCCGGAGCCGCCGTCTAACCAGACGCAGCCCTGGGGGCCGTGGAACGTGGGTGCGGCGCTGTACTGCGTAACCCGCGACTGGCTCCCGCTGGGCCCCTGGCACGCGGCGGTTTACAAAAGCACCGATAGCGGATTTAGCTGGGCCGAGCAGGACGTAGCCAATGCTCCGCAGTTCGCCGGCCAGCTCTGGCGAGCCCGCTTCGACACCGCGACCGGCCGCATTTGGATTGCCTACGCCGATCCGGCCAGCGTGTTCCCGAACTACGCAACCCGGCTGCGCTACTTCGACACGGCCACTGACGCCTTCAGCGCCGAGCTCGGGGCCCTGGGAGCACCAACCCACCGTGGTCTGAGGGATGTGATGGCATTGCCCGGGGGTCTGGTGCGGGTGGTCTACTACAAAAACGTCGCAGGCTTGCCGCAGGCGATGTACGCGACCTACGATGTGGCCGCGGCGGCTTGGGGCGTGCTCGATACCCTTATTACCGACAACCTTGGCGGAGTCGGCTTGGGCTCCTGGTTCTCCGAATGTACTCTGCTGGAGGCTGGCGGCAAGGCCCACCTTTTCTACAGCGGGCGCATTGTCGCCGGCATCTACAGTTATTACCACCGGACCCTGACCGTGGCAGGCGTACTGAGCTTGGCGCAGCCGGCCATCCTCACCGATACGATCACGAACCTGGATTTCTGGGGCTCCACCCTCTTCGCCGGCGCGTCCATCAAGGTCGGTTATCGACGGCGCGATGTGCCGGCCAACTTCGGCCCGCGCATGATCTCGGGGGCTCCGGTCGGGGACGCCCCGGCCTGGACCGAAGAGGTTGTGGAGCAGGATCTCGCCAAGGCCGGCTGGGGCACTGGCGGCTGGGCGGTCGCCGAACAGGGCGGGAACCTCCACTTGTGGAAGTGCGAGGGCAATCCCCCCTTCCAGATTGTCAGTCACTGGATGCAGACCGGCGGCGTAGGCGCTTGGCCGGCGCCAGACACGTGGTACGATCTGCTGGCAAACCCGCCCGTGCCTAACAACGTAGTGGCCGGCCAATATCTCTACTACCCGTCGGTCATCGTCTACCCCAACACCACCACCTTCGGCACGCAGTTTGGGCTGGTGCTCGGCTGGTATAGGCTTATACCGCCGGACATGGTGACCATCTATCCGGTGCCGCTTTACTTAGCCTGGGCACCAGCCGCTGCAGGCCCGCTGGTCGGCCCCCGGATTGGCGGGGTCGGCCGGCATCTGCCTTGGTGCCCGCCGAAGAACGAGTACGATCTGTGTCTGGACATCTTGACGGCCCGCTGGCGCAAGGTTGAATGGTGCGAGCTGCGGGACCGTGTGGAGTTGTGCCTGGGCTTCGACCCTTACGAGGAAGGCGCGCCGCCTGGAGCCGTCCCCTTCAACCGGCAGGATTCGGTGGTCACGCCCTTGCCGGCCGCCGGCGACGTTCAGGTGCTGGCCTGGCGGGTTCCATTCGGTTATGAAGCCGTGCTCAGCACTTGGTTCCACGCCTACACCGGACCCGGGTTCCGCGAGTCGGGCGGCGACATCCTGTGGCGGGTCCGAATCGGCCAGCGTTATCTGAAGGACATGGGCGCCGTATCGCACACCATGGGAAGCCCGCGGAAGCCCTGGCCGGCGGACGGCGAACTGCGATTGAGGAGCGGCCAAATGCTGCGGTACTACGTCCAGGTGCCGAACGTGAGCGGCCTGATCCCGCCGGCCTCCGGTCGCGTGCTGTGCGGCGTGGCTGGATGGCTGATGCCGACCTTGAGGTGAAAGATGAATGGCCTAGTGAACATCGTTGACGGATTCTGCTACGATCTGTTTCTGCGGCCCTCCCCGACGGAGTATTACACCCTGGCGGCGGGTCAGATGGAGGTCTTCCGCCGGGCGCAATCCTACCGCCCACGCTGGTACACGGTGCCGGATGCGGACCAAGTGATGGACCTGGCGGCCTATCAGACGGTGGAAGAGCAGGTGCGGATCCTGGCGGGCAGCTTCCTGTGGGGGATCAGCGCTTCAGTACTTGATCCGAACACGCTGATGCAGGTGAACCCGGCGGCCCGGCTGGCGGTGAAGATCACCGAGGGCGGAACGGGGATCCCGCTGACCTGGGACTTCATCTCGGCCTATCAGTACTGGGCCAAGCGTCCTTACGCCGCGGTGGCCCGGGCGTTCCCGCACCGGCCCATACTGCTGAGCCAGCCCAGGCTGATTCTGGAGCCCGGCTATCTGAACGTCGAGATGGCGAACACCACCACCGGCAATCTGATTAAAGCCCAACTGCTGCTGCTGGCGATGGAGCCCTGCATCCTCATCCAAGACGACTACACCGAATGCCATCCCGATCCCAGGGCGCTGGGGAGGAGGGTGAACACGTGAACCAGATGAGCCAGCTCAGGCCGGCGGCTGAAGCCTGTCCGGCCGGAGCGATCAACCTCCAGTTCCGGGTCAAGCCGCCGAACGAGTATGACCACTGCCTGCTCCGGGAGACCGACTTCTGGCGGGCGGTGGTTCGGGCCGGCGGCATTGGCTGCGTGGCCCAGGGGCGCAAAGGGCCGGTGTATGACCCAGCCCGTCCGCCCTGGATCACGATGCCCAGCCAAGCCGTCCGCTATCAGAAGATGGGTTCGATTTTGCTGCCGGCGGTCGAGGGCGTGGACAACTTAGTCCTGAGCTTCCGCGTGCCGGCCAACTACGATGCCGTGATCCGGGCGCTGGTCGGCATCTTCGTGCCCGTCGGCGGAGGTTTGGGGCTGGCGGAGGGCAGCGGGGATCTCGTCTGGCGACTCCAGACGAATTCCGTCTACGTCAAGGACTACGGCGCCGTGACGACATCTCTGGGCGATCTGAGCAGCCCGCACAGCTTTGTGGGCGGAGGCATTCGCCTGCGGGCCAACTCTTTGGTCCGCTGTTGGGTGCGAGTGGGAGTAGGTGGACTCGCCAACCTCGATCCGCTGGGCCGGATCATCTGTATCGTGATGGGGTGGAACTACCCGGCGCCGTGAGGGGGAACCGATGAGAGCAGCATTCAAACTTCTGTCAATCCTGGCGCTGGTCTGTGGGTTGGCCTTCACCCAGCCCGTGCAGCCCGTAATGCCCGTCCCCGATTGCCAGTTCTACTTCGCGCTGACCGCGGGGAGTCTGACTTCAACCAGCTTCAGCAACCGCACCGCGGGCTGCACGGCCTGGACCATCGCTTACAGCTACACCGGCTACACGGCCCTGACCCTTACGGTGCAGGCCGCGCCGGACGCGGCGGGCGGAGTCCCTGGGGCCTGGGCGGCCTTCGGCGGCGCGGTGCTCGCCGGCGTCAATCCCAACGTGGTCATCGCCAGCGTGCCAACTCAAGGCAGCACTGTATTGTCGGGATACTACCCTTGGCTGCGGGTGCTTCTGGCCGGGACGGCGGGCGTGGGGACTGTGCGTGGTGTAGTGTACGGCTACAAGAGCCAAGCGGTTCTGGCGGTGCTTGTGGGCTTTGCCGGAGGCACGCCGGTCTTTTGCAACCGGACCCTGGCGGTAGTCCTGCCTGGTATTGGCACGACCCAGATTGTGCCTCTGGCGGCCGGCCAGACGATCTACGTCTGCCATGTCAGTATGTCGCTCAGCGCCCCGTCGAATGTGACCTTTGTGCGTGGCACCGGGGCCAACTGCGTTGTGGGTCCGGCCAATGTCAGCGGGGTCTACAACAACGTCACCACCATGGCGCTGGACTTTGGCGCTTCACCGCTGAGCGTGGCGGCGGGCAACGCCTTATGCGTCACGCTGTCCGCGGCGGTAACAGCGGGGGGAGTGGTGGTCCATGCGGTTTTCTAAGATCCTCGGGATTCTGGCCCTACTGACTGGTGGCCTCTGCGCCAGCGACATCCGCAGCGACGAGGTCCGGGGCGCCAGCTTCCTCACCACCTTGGGCGCGGTGCCGTTCACTACGGCCACGGTCGGCGTGGTCAACCAGAGCAAGCTGACCTGCACGGGCGGCAACCCGGGCACGTGCCTGCTCTACGACAACACGGCCATGACGGGCGTCAGCGGCTTCACTGTCCGAGCTGGCGACAACCAAGGCGCGAACTACCTCTTCAGCCTTACCTCCGCAACGGGCACTGCGCTCGGCGGGATCAACGCCGACAACACCATCTACCGGCTGGGCGGGATCACGGCCGCCTTCCCGGCGCTCAAGCGCAACGCGGCGGGGATCGACTTCAGGACAGCGGACGATCTGGGCAACACCACCGCGAACGGCAGTGCCTTCCTGCTGGGCGGCAACCCCCTGCTGACTCCTGGTTTGGGAATCACGACGGCCGGTGGGGCCGACATCAGTTGGACCGTCTCCGCTGATACCGCCTACCTTGCTACCAACGCAGCGGTCCAATCGGCGACGATGCTGACTTGCGTGGACGCCGGCGGAAGTGACGATTATGCCTGCAACATCTTACCTGCACTGGCCGGCTACCCGGCTGGCAACAACATCCTCCAGCTCTGGCTCACCCCGAATACGACCAACACGACCGACGCGAGGCTGAACGTCCAAGCTCTGGGCCTCAAGAAGATCCTGAAGCACGACGGGCGGGCGCTCGCCACGGGTGATCTGCGGGCCGGCACTCCGTACTGGCTGGTTTACGATGCTGGCGCGGACGGCGGCGCTGGGGCATTCATACTATCATCCCTCAAGGGGAACGCGGAGACCGGAAGCTTCGGCCTGACTTTCGACGGTGGCGGCGCAGTACTGCCCATCAATACCGTGGGTTATGCCCGAGTTCCCTACGCCTGCACCATCACCGGCTGGTCGATCATCGCCGACGCGGGGACGGGGACGTTTGACATCTGGGCGATTGCCAGCGGCGTCGCCCTGCCCACCAACGCCAACACGATCACTGCCGCCGCGGAGCCCGCTCTGGCAATCGGAAACGCCATTCGCAGCAACGCCATCCCCGGTTGGACTACGGCGATCGCGGCGGACGACATCGTAGGCGTGAATGTCGATGCAGCGGCGGCCATGACTTGGGCGCAGGTCATGATCGTTTGCCGGAAGAACTAAAGGAGGATGCCCATGCGAATTGCCAAAGTCCCTCTGATTGCCCTTCTGCTGGCGGCTTGGGCTCAACCCGCTACGCTGATCCTATCGGCCGCCGGCAACTGGTCTGCGGCGGGCACATGGTTCTTGGCCGATGCCACGTGCGAGTCGGATTCCGAGGCTGCCAACACCGCGTTGGGTGTTGCCGTCGCATATTCGGCCAACTGCACCCCCGGCGTAATCACCGTGGACGGCATCCTGGTGAAGATCGCCAGCCGGAACGCCGTGCCCAACGGAACCATGACGGTGGTGCTGAGGAATACTACTGCGGGTGCAGACGTGGCCTCAGTCATGGTCAACGTCGCCGACATCGACGCGGCGCCGGGCGCGCACTTCTTCTACTTCGGCCCTCAGCTACTCCTGGTGGCGAACAACTACGCCGTCGGGGCCTTGACCAGCGTGGCCGGGCAGGTGAATCTCTACGTCACCGCCGGGACCAATTGGACCCGGGAGCTCCGCACCACCACTAACCAAGCGCCGGCAGCCAACGACAAACTCTTCGCCTGTGGAGAGCTGACCGGGGCCGGAGCCGGCAACAGTTGGGCCACCACGGTGAACGGAGATTTCAGCGGTACGAGCCTGGGCGATACGGCCTTCCCGCAATCGGTTCACGTTGGCAAGCGTGGGACGGTGAGCTTTTCGACCGGAGCCGCCGCCAATCCGAAGATCAAATGGAAGGGGGTCTTGGGCGTCTACGGGGGCGGGACGCTGAATGTCGGTTTGGTTGGAACCCCGATCCCAGTCGGCTCGGTAGCGGCGATGCTCATGGACGTAGCGGTGAACGTGGATTCGGGCATCATGCTAGCAAACGGCTCGACCACGGGGATCTACGGTGTGGTGAAGACCACCACCCAAACCCTGCTGACGGCTGACGCCGCTGCACTCCAGCCCGTGCTGACCGTGGCGTCAACTGCTGGCGCGGCAGCGGGGGATGGGCTGGGAATCGCTTCCACGACACAAACGGCTGCCCAGTGCGAAAAAAAGATCGTCTTCAGCGTGGACAGCCCCACGCAGTTTACGCTGACAACTAACCTCGGCTTTGCCCACAGCGGCACACCGCCCACTCAAGGCGAGGTTATCAACCTCACCCGCAACGTGCGAATCTATGGCACCAGCGCCGCACTCCAGGGGTACGTCTACATCGGGACCACCGCTGTGGTCACGATCCGCTATGCAGAGTTCTATTGGCTTGGATCGAACACGGCCAGCAAGCGTGGAATCGACGTGACCACGACGACGGGCACCTTCGACATGCAGTACAGCGCGCTGCATGATTTCACTGTGGCAAGCAGCCTCGGAGTCTACGTAACTGGCGCGTCTGCTTCGGGCGTGACGTTCTCGAATAACGTCACCTACTTGATCGCCCTCAACCATTTCGTCAACACAGCGACTTCAGGTACTTGGATTGTTGATCGCAATGTGTTTATGGCCAACACTGGTGGCAACGGCGCGGTTTTCCTTGGCGACATCGGCGGGGTATTCACAAACAATACTGTCATCGGTTCCCTTGGAACTACCATAGTGGGAGCTATACACCTAGCTGAAAATGCAATTGTCGGAACTTTCTCTGGCAACACTGCTCATAGTAGTACTGGACCCGGCTTTACCTTCGTTGGGGCACATGCCTCGACGTTCAGCGCTACTACTGCTTGGCGGAATAGCACGGCAGGGGTCTTATTCATAACAGGAGCAATAATAAGGTCCGTTGTGATGGATGAGTTGACGTTGTTTGGGAACGGAACCGATAACGTCTTCGTGACTGGAGCACTCGCCAACGTCACATTCCGAACTATGGTTTCCAACGGAGACACAACATTTGCCACCACCAACGGCATCAATCTGGCAAGTCTGGCAGCGGCCTCGGGCATCGTCTGCGAATCCTGCGATTTTTCGACTGTTGCCGGAATCAAAACGGCGCATACGAACGACATCAACTTCGGCGGCGCGGGAAGGTTCGGGCAGTTCATCCTCCGCAACACGAAGTTGGGCGGCACCAATCCGGTGGCGAACCTCGCCACTGCGGTCGCGGGTTCCTACGTCGCAAGCCAGCGGCATGGCACGACCGCCGGCAATCACGGCGTCTGGCGAATGTACGGCCTTACCTGGATCGACGCCACTGCCTACGCCGGCCACACTCCGCCCTCGCTTCGCATGACGCCATCGAGCGCGGCGAACAAGCTGGAATCCGCGCCTCCCGATCCTTCGCCTGTGGCTCCGTTCCAGGCCGCAGTCTTGAGCGGCGGAACGCTGACGGTCACTGTCAGAGTCCGCAAGAGCGTAGCTGGAGACGGCGTAGCGTACAATGGCAACCAACCTCGGTTGATCGTCAGAAAGAACGTCCCCGCCGGGATTGCCGCCGACTTGGTGCTCGCCACTGCGGCGGGCGCAGCGGGAGCATGGGAGACACTGACTGGGGTAACCGCCGCTGTGACGGACAACGCGATCTTAGAGTTTGTCGTCAATTGTGACGGCACTCTTGGCTGGGTGAACGTGGACACCTTCGCGGCAGCGCCGGCGGGCGACGGCCGGGATTTCCTATTCTGGTTCAACGGAGTGCCGGACATTTCAGGCGGTGGCGGTGTGCGGAGGTACGGCATTGTTCAGTAGAGTTCTCGGACTGTTGGTTCCGGTGCTGTCCCTATCCGGTAGCGAGTTCTACGCCTCCGTCTCTGCCGCGAGCGGCGACGGCTCGCGGGCGAACCCTTGGAGCATCGGCCAACTGTTCGGCAATCCCCAGCCCGCCGCGATCACGGCAGCGGTCAAATCTGAGGCGGTCACGGTCTGGGTTCGCGGTGGGGCGTGCAAGGCGGGCACATGGAGTCCACGAATCATCGGCAATGCGACTTATCGGGTAATACTTCGTGCCTTCCCCGGTGAGAGGGTCTGCTTGGATCGGGCCGGTGCGAATGACAGCACGCAGGCACTCGTCCTCAGCGCCAGCCACTATGCCGACTACATCGGCCTTGAAGTGACTGACAGCGACTTGGTCAGAGCATGGGGCACAACGGGTTCTACGCCGCCGAACGGCAAGGCTGGAATCGTCAACTGGCAGGGTAGCGTGAGCGTTCGCATCATCTACGGGTATCTGCATGATGCTGCCGGGGATGGCGTTGGGTGGTGGCGAGGAAGTAGTGGGGAACTGTATGGGAATTTGATCGTCAACAACGGCTGGAACGCTCCCGATCGCTGGCACGGGCACTGCATTTACACGCAGAACAGTCTTGCGGAAGCCACGAAGGTCATCAAGGGCAACATCCTCTCGGCCATCGGCGACGGCCATCAAACGATCCAGGTTTACACCCAAGGCGGCGAGATCAGCAACTACGAATTCACCAACAACATCGCCTACCGCAATCGCTGGCTCGTGGGTGGCTATCAGCCCGCGAAGAACATCACGTTGACCGGGAACCACATTCGTTCGACCGCGCAGTTCGGCTACTCCAACAAACTCAATGAAGCCCTGGCGCTTGACGGGAACAAGTTCACAGGATCGGTCAGTGTGTCTTGGTGGAACGCCGTCACGGCCGCGAACAACGTCTTTCGCAGCGGCAAGGTGCCCTTCGCCAAGGACGGCAACGGAAACCTCGCGCTCACCTTTGACCGCAACCGCTGGCAGATCACAGGGGGCACAGCGCAGATAGCCAGTGCGAACAGCACCAACTACACCTTTGCAACTTGGCAGGCGGCGGGCCGGGATCTGAATGGCGTGCGCGAAGAGCCGCCCAACATCCAGGAGGTCTCTTACATTCGGGTGGACGACTTCGAGGCGCGGCGCTGTCATATCGTGGTCTACAACTGGCCTGATCTGGCGACGGGGGACGTGGACCTTTCGCAGTGCGGATTCGTCAGCGGGGAGTTGTATCAGATTCAGGACGTTCAGGCCATGGCTGAAGCTCCGTTGCACACAGGCACTTACACGGGCGCACCCATCAGCGTTAACCTCGCCTATGCCGGGGTGACAGAGCCAACAGGCGTACTGACCTGCCCGACCTGCCGGCCCTACACCTTCGCCAAGACCGCGAAGACTTGGCGGGCCTACCTGGTCCGCCGCCATCAGACGGTCGTGCTGCTGACATTCACGGCCCGGAACCCGTTCCCCTCGGCAACACAGTTGCGCCTGAACCTCGGGCCGACTGCCACGTTGTTGGACTTTCCGTCGCAAACCGTGGCGTGCGCCTACAACGCGATCTGCACGGTTCTGGTCGATTGCCATTGGATCGGGCCGATGTACTACGAATGGATCTACAAGGATACTGCCGGCAACGCCGTGGCCCGCAGCGCCGTGATGCCCATAAGGGCGGTGCTAACGTCATGACCGTCCCGCGCAAGACCCGTCTTCAGTTGCCTTGGGGGATCATCCTTCAGGCCGCGGTGGTCTTGGCGGGCGTGCTGATCGCTTGGGGCGCAGTCCAGGGCGAGCAGCGGGCGCAACGGCGCGACATCGACGGGCTGAAGTCCACCTGCTCGACCGAGAGCACGGCGCAGGCCAATCTGAGCTGGATCAGGAGTCTGGACGCGGCAATGGACCGAAGGCTGTCAGCGCTGGAGGCCGAACGAAAGGGAGCGGGGCGATGAGGTTTTGGTCTTATAATGTAGAACGGAGGAGCACATGAATAAGGCAAGACGAATCGTGAGAATCGCCATCTGGCCCGCCGCATTCGCTCTGGCGCTGTGGCTGACGTTCGGTGTGGCGCAGGCGCAGGAACCCAAAGCCTTTGACCCGGAGAACACGGGAGGGGCCAAGATCATTTCGCCCGCGTCGCCCGCGGCCAGTCCCAAGCCTTTGTCCGACGCCGACGCCCTACAGGTCCGCAATCTTCAGCTCCGGGCGACGGGAGCCAGACTGGCAATAGCCGAATCCAGCCAGCGGTTCCAGGACGCCCAGCGTGAATTGGAGACGGCCAGCGGGGAGATCCAGAAGCTGTTCGCCGATCTCCAGCGCCGTTACCACTGCCTGGACTGCGATCTGGACCGTAACCTCGCCTGGCAGCCCAAAGCCCAGACCCAGGCCCAGACCCAGGCCCAGGGGCCAACGGCGAGTCCCGTAGTCCCGAGTCCGAAGCCCGAACCCGCTACCACCTCAAGCACCAACCCCAAACCCAATCCTCAAGTGGAGAAGACGAAGAAATGATTGAAGCGGCAATCCCAGCAGCGGCAGGACTTCAGCTCAGTTGGACCGGCATCGGCGCGATCTGCGCCGTGATTGTGGCGGCGGCCGGCGGCTGGGGCCGGTACATGAAGTTGGTGGTCGAGAACACGGTGAACAACGCCCTGAAGACAGCCCTGGTCCCCTATGTTGACCGGGGCGTCTGCGATGCGCGGCACAAGGGCATCGAGGGAGACTTGGGCCATGTGGCCCGCAGAGTGGAGCGTTTGGAGGAGCGAAAGATAGGAGGAGCGGCTGGCTGAGGGTTCTAGCCCGCTGGAGGATATATGAGCGTTCCTTTGTTCGACCCGAATGGGCAGATCGTGGCGCATGTCAAGCGGGTGCCGCGAGGAGCCTTAGCTTTCAAGTTCAACGATCCGACCGAGCGCGCCTACTGGGTTCACGACCAAGGCAAACTGAGCAGGCTACGAAGTGAGGATGCTCCGCTCGGCTACACTTTAGCTGAAGCGCTTCGCCGGGGCTACGTCGAGCGGGTTGAGAAATAGCGATTAGGGGGAGCAAGAGTCGGCTGAAAGTTCAGGAGGTTTGACATGAAAACCAGATTTCTCGGGTGGCTCGCGGCCTTGTCGCTGGCCGCCACCCTCTCGGCGCAGAACATTGTTACGCTGACCTCGGCCCTGCCCTCGGATGTCACCCGGGCCGGAACGCGGGTCTACGGCACGGCCGGGATCACGCCCATCTACTACTGGGTCTCCGCCCGCTATCCCGGCGGCGCCCGTATGCCCATGGGACCAATCCTGGCGTCGAACACCGTGGGTATCGCCGCGCTCAACGCCATGGACTTTGTGCGGCTCAACTGGAGCCCGCTCAACGGAGCCACCGGCTACGACGTGATCCGCCAGGCCGCAATCAAACCCTTTCAGATTAGTTATAGTTGTACGGCCTGCGCGGTGGTCCTCAATACTGCGGCCACGTTCTTCGACGACGTAGGCGGCGGAGTGGCGAACTGGCCTCCGGCGGGACTCGCCTTCGGCGCTTCACACAAACTGGACATCTTGCTCGATGGCATAAGCGAGGCCACGCCTTACATCTCAGCCTCACTCGACGGGGGCAACGGGCGCTTGATCTGGACCAACAACTGGATCACCCCGTTTGTTGGGATCTTGAACCTCACCGCGCCGCTCGGGGGATCGACGGGCATCAATATCTATGCGCCGGCCACTCAGGCCATCCCGCTGATCGACATGCACGCCGACACCAACGCGGAGTTTCGGATCGGCGCTCACGGAGCCGGGGTGTCGATTACCGAAAACATGCGCGTCAGCCGGGGCACGTTTGCGGCGCCGGTGATCGTGAACAACGGAGATCGGGCAGCGGCGCTGGTCTGGCAGGGCTACGACGGCGCAGCTTATCAGCCCCTGGCGAGCATCAGCTCGACCGTCGATGCCGCACCGGCGGCCGGGGACATGCCTGGCCGGATCACCTTCTCAACTACCGCGGACGGATCTGCCGCGGCCATCGAACATCTGCGTATTGCCAACGACGGCACAATCACCGCCACCAGCCCGCTATTCGCAGTGGTGGCCGATGCCGCCAACGAGATCCGGCTCTCCGCTTCCAACGCCGGAGCTGCCATCGCGGGAACCAGCGTCATCCGTAAAAGCCGCGGGTCAACGGCGGCTCCGGGTGTAGTGGTGAACGCAGACACTCTGGGCAGCATCGTGTTCCAGGGCTACGATAGCGCCGCCTGGCAGCCAGCCGCCAGCATCGTGGCAGCAGTCGATGCCGCGGCTGGGGTCGGCGATATGCCTGGAAGCCTATCGTTTCGGACGACTCCCGACGCGGCTGCCGCCGCGGTCGAACGGGTCCATATCGACAACGCCGGAATCACGACTGCCCTGTTTGAAGTTCAGGTGTCCAGCGTGGCCGGCGGCTACCTGGACTGGAGCACACACGCCGGTACTGTGCGCGCGGTGAGATCCTTGGTGTCGAGCACATTTACGGGTGGAGGACCGACCACCTCTCTCTACGGCGGGGACTTCCGCGCGAGATCACTCGTGGGAGCCGCGCCGGGCATCATCATCGGGACTCACGGTTACGCTGACACCGGAGCCGGAACAGTGGGCACCGATGTTCTTTACGGCGTCCACGGTGAGGCCGCCGCCAGCGTGGGCATCGTCGGCGGGGCTTCGGGCGTCCGGGGCGATATGCTCATCTCCGGCACTGCCACCATGGCCGGCCCAGCGCAGAGCGCCTTCGGCGTCAAGGGATATTTTGACGACGCCTTGGGCTTGAGTATTCCCACCAACTTTACGGCCGCCGTGGTGGGCTGGATCACTGACCGTAACACCGTCGGCCCGACCGGAGCGGTGATCGCGTTCCTGGATGGCGGCGGCGTGCGGACAGCGCCGAACAACCCGACCTCCGCTTTCCGCGTGGTGGATGCCAATGCCGCTGCGGGAGTCGGTTTTCAGTACGGCCTCGACCTTTACTGGACCAACGGAGCCGGCCTGAATACGGTTCTGGAGCTCGCCGACATCCGCGGGCAGAACGCCGATACGATCTCGAATTCGGCGGCTGGCACCTGGCGTCTCCAGCGGGACAACGCGCTTGAGATCCAGCAGACCGTCCACAGCGCTGTGGCCCCAGCCACCTCCGCCGCCTACAACCTTCGCAGGAGCCGGGGGACGGCAGCGGCCGAGGTCATCGTGGTCAACGCGGACACCCTCGGCAGCATCGTTTTCCAAGGCAATAATGGCGTGGCCGCAACATATCTACCCGCGGCCAGCATCGTGGCTGGGGTTGACAACGTGCCCGGTGCTGCCGATATGCCTGGAAACCTAGTCTTCTCCGTCACCCTGGATGGCGCAGCGGCGGTCACTGAGCGCCTGCGGATCGCCAACACCGGAACAATCACCGCGACCACGGCCCAGACCATCGTGGTGAATGACGCCGCCGCCGATGTCCTGCTGTCGGTGCATAACGCCGGAGCAGCCGTGGCTGGCACCAGTACCATCCGCAGAAGCCGTGGCACTGCGGCGGCCGACACCATCGTGGTGAACGGCGATACGGTCGGTTCATTGATCTTCTCCGGCAACAATGGGGTAGCCGCTACCTATCTCCCAGCGGCCAGTATTGTGGCCGGAATCGACGAGGTGCCCGGTGCTGCCGATATGCCTGGTAATCTCGTATTCTCGACCACGCTCAACGGCGCGGCGGCAGTCACCGAGCGGCTACGGATCTCGAACGCCGGGACTATTACGGCCACCAGCGCCCAAACCATCCAGGTTCAGGACGCCGCAGCCGACTCCCGCATGATGGTGCATAACGCTGGTGCCGCGGTGTACGGAACCAGGACGTTCCGCCGGAGCGAGGGCACGGCCGCAGCCCCGACCATCGTGGCGCTCAACGACACCGTGGGAGGCGTCGTATGGGCGGGGGCTAACAACAACGCTGCTCCGACCTATCTACCGGCGGCCAGCATCATAGCGGAAATCGACGCTGCGGTAGCGGGCGGTGGTGCGGCGGACATGCCTGGGAGGCTGGTGTTTTCCACCACACCGGATGCTGCTGGGGCAGTCGTAGAGCGGCTGCGGATCAGCAATGCCGGCGTCATCACTGCGACTACGACCCAGCTTCTGGCGCAGGCCAACGTGGCCTCCGAGGTTCAGCTCGCCGTTCACGACAATGTGGGCGCGGCCGTATCCGGAACCCACAGGATCCGCAGGAGCCGGGGCGTGATTGGGACTCCAGTGATTATCCAGAACGCCGACACCATCGGCAGCGTGGTCTTCGAGGGTTACGATGGAGCCGCTTACCAGCCCACCGCCAGCATCGTATCGAGAGTGGACGGCGCGCCGGCGGCCAACGATATGCCGGGCAACCTAGTGTTTTCAACCACCCTGGACGGGGCGCTGGCGGTCACCGAGCGCCTCCGAATCAGCAATGCCGGCGTCTTCACCTTCAATACCAACCAGCTCGTGGTCTCGGCCGGCGGCGTGACAACGACCTACGCCGCGCAGGCTACTGCTGGAATGGGCCTGCCACCCATCCTGGTGACCTACTCCGCGCTGACCCAGGCCGCTCCCATTGCCGCAGCCAACCTGCTAGCCGCCGCCCCAGTCGGCCAGTACCGGGCTTCGACCTACATCCACACCACCACCGCCGACGGTGGGGCCTGCACGGCGACGGTCATACTGGGATGGACCTACAACGCACTGGCCAAGGTCAAAAGCGTAATTTTCGAGCCCGCGTTGCTCAATACCCATGATCTGAACGTGGACGAAGCGGCCAGCGACAATACGACGATCATCAACGTAGACGCCGGCGCCAACATCACCCGCGAGGTCACGCGGGCCGGGGCGTGCGCGGGCGCCAGCCGCTTCGATCTCTACATTACGCTGGAGCGGTTGCTGTAGACTGTAGAAGGAGGATTGATGGCGCGCAAAGCTCTGGTCTTCCTCTGTGTGTGCGGGGCGTGCTTCGCGCAGACTCCGACCGACCTGTCCGGCAGCCTGTCCCAGCAGTGGGCCGGAGCCGGGGTGAGCTACAACCAGTTCGCCGCGCCACAACTCAACGCGTTTGTCGCCTACGCCCATCGCATTCTCACCGGCGCCCATCCAACCTACAGCTTCTCGGCGGTCAACTTCGTGAGCGCCCAGACCCGTCCGTTCCGCGTGCTTACGACCACCGAGACGGGCGTAGCGCAGCACGTGATCCGCTTCGGCAGATTCGACGTATTTGGGGTCGGAACCTTGGGTCTGGCCGCCGCGGGCAGCACTGAGGGCACGAATCTGGGCGCAGCATTTGGCGCCGGGGGCCTCGCTCTTACGCGGATCAAAGGCGGCTGGACTGCCGGCCCACTCGTTCGGGTCTTCAAGACGGCGCTGAGCGGGAGCCAGTGGTCAGCGGGCTTGGTAGTGGGCTGGGGACAGTAGTATGGGACTGCGGAATTGGCTGACAAATCGGGCCGTCCGCGGACGGCTGAAGGAGGCTTACAATTCGATGGGCAACGACAAGAAAACCACTGTGCTGGGCGTCGTCCTGGCCGGACTGATTGGCAGCAAGGTCGATTGGACGAAGCTGGCCGAGGGCGATCTGAGCCAGATTGGGATGCTGGCTGGGGCGATAGTCACCGCCCTGCTCGGCTTCCTCATCAACCGGAAGGACAAGCCAAAGGTCTGACGCTGTGGCCCTAAGTATTAAGCCCGGCGTCCGGCTCCTGGGCCTGAAGCCCGAGGTCAGCATTGGTCTCCAGGTGGCCGAAGGGGTCTATGCCGCCCACGGCTGGACTCTGCGGCTCACCTGCGGGACCGAGGGCAAGCACCAGCGGGCATCGCTACACTATGCGGGACAGGCGGTGGACCTGGGCCTGCCGCCGTCGGGAACGGATCTCCCGGCCTTCATCGTGGAGCTGAGACTGGCGCTGGGCGAGGAGTTTGACGTGCTGCTGGAGGCAGACCACATTCATTTGGAGTGGCAACCAAAGGGTGTCTGACAATGGCTTGGGATCGGGACCGTGCGACCGCCGAATTCGCCGCCCATATCGCCGAGAATAGGCCCAGACCACAGACGGTCAGGGCTTGGATGCGCCGTGCGAAGAAGGAGTTGGGCGAACGACAAGCACGCTTTCCCCCTGACGAGTGGGGTGAGGACGAGGCAGAGCGTAAGCTGAAGACCAACATTGAGTGGTGGGAAGAGGTACTGGCGCTGGCCGCCCAGATCAGGCGGGCCATGCACTGAGGACGAAAGATGGCGACCACCGCTCAGATCCAAGCCATGATCCGCCAGACCGCTCTGGCCTATGGCGTAGACCCTAATCTCGCCTTGGCCGTTGCCCAGCGGGAATCGGGCCTCGACCCTAACGCCCGGGGCGCGGCGGGAGAACAAGGGGTCTTCCAGTTGGGCGCCGCCGCGGCCCAGGACGTGGGCGCCAACCGCAATACCCTGGAGGGCAACATCCAGGGCGGGGTGGCCTATCTGAAGAGGATGCTCGACCAGTTCGGGGATACTGCTACCGCCGTCGCCGCCTACAATGCCGGCGCGGGCAATGTGAGCCAGGGCGTGATCCCGGCCTCCACCCAGGACTACGTGGCCGACGTGCTGGCCGCGGCCGGCTACCCCACGACCTACCAGGCGGCGAGTCTGCTCCCTTGGTTCTTGGCCGGCTTCGGCCTCCTCGCCTTGGTCGCCATCACCCGCTCCCGCGATTGAACTCCCTACACGAACCCCGAGCGCTTGGCTGGGTCTTTGGGGTCTGAGGTAGGCGGCGCTCGGGGTTCAGAGGGGATTATGCTTATGCTTCGCGCTACAGCCATTGTAGCACAGCCCACCGCCGGCCGCCTATGGTATGATCGGGCTGTACGACTCCCCGGCCCATAGTGGTCGGTGGGCGGCCTACATGACCGCCCTTCTCATTTGCCCGTTGACTTTCGGCCCCTGTTCGCCTTATGATGGTTTCGTTGCGAACACCCAGTCGATCCAGACCAGCGGCACAGACGGTGGCCGGTTCTCCACGGAGTGAAGGGCGGCTGTAGCGCACAGCATAGACCCTCTGAGCTGACGGCCACCGTCCCCCAAACCCCATGACTCCCGCCCCTGTCATCTAGCGGCCAAGATCCCGGACTTTCAATCCGACAAGGGCGGTTCAACTCCGCCCAGGGGCACCAGCCGCTGTTTGCCCCGTTGCCCGCCAGTCGCATTTGGTATAAGCTGTAGTTGCGGCTGATAGGGTCTCCTTCGATGGGGCCCACGACTGCGGCGGTTGCAGGACGCCGTAGCGTCAGTTGCCTTTCATGCGCAACCGTGGTACGGGGTGCGCGACGCCATTCTGTATGGGCGCGCACCCCAGAGCCCTCTGCCCATAGCCCGCAGCGCCATTCGCCTTTTGGCCCATTAGGCGCACAGAGGCGAGAGGGGGAGGGCGTTTTCCCAATGTTTACGGCAGAGGCGATTTGCCTATTGCGTTTGCCATACGCCTTGTGATAGACTTTGCGTATGCCCGAATCCAAACGGCTGAGAATGACCGGAGCCGAAACGGCCCCAGTGTTCTACGCGAATGTTGGCTCCGTGCTTTCCACCCCCTTTGACATTCAACTGCTCTTCGGAGAAATCATCGAAGCCGCCGGTGGGGGGGCAGAGGGCCGCATCACAGTGCGTATCATCATGACGCCAGAGCATGTAGCTCTGCTGCTGCCCGTGCTGAGCGGGCGGTTGCAGGAATACACGAAACGCAACGGCAAACTGCGTTCAGTCGCGGTTTCGCGTTAGGCGTCGTGCCAGAGTTTTCGTATAAGGAGCAGGCCGCATATGAGGATCATCGCTTTCGCTCTGGGCGGCGCGATCTTCGGAGGGATCATGGGCCGTCACGTGCTGCCGAGACTATTCCACGAGGAATGGAAGCGCCATATGGTGTTCTCGGGCTTCATTCTATTACTCGCTGTGCTGGCGGCAATCTTCAGATTGTGAGAGGGACAGGTGAACCAACTCTACAAGTTGACCGATGCGAAAGGCCAGACCTATGGCGCGACCCAGTGGGGCGAGGGCATAGAGCACACCGCGTCTGGGATCGGGGAGTTGTGTGGGCCGGGTTGGATACACGCCTACGCGGGATCGGACTCCGACCCCGAAGCCGGAGCTTTGCTTGCAGTTCTGCTGAACCCCGCCCACGGCGATTTCGATGCTCCGCGTCTCTGGCTGGCCGAGGGCGAGGTTGGCAAACTGGATCATGGCCTGAAGGTCGGTTGCACACGCCTTCGCACGCTGCGTGAGGTGCCGTTGCCTTCGGTTTCGCTTACGCAACGGGTACGTTTCGGCATCCTTTGCGCTCTGGCAGTTTGCCCCAGCTCCAAATGGGGCGCGAGCTTCCGTCAATGGGCTGCCAAGTGGTTAGCTGGTGCTGATCGAACCGCTGAATCGGCGTGGGCAGAGGTGGAGGTGGTGTGGGAGGCGACACAGGAGGCGCGGGAGGCGGCGGCGTGGACGGCGTGGGCGGCGGCGTGGGCGGCGCGGGCGGCGGCGTGGACGGCGGCGTGGACGGCGTGGGCGACGGCGTGGGCGGCGCGGGAGGCGCGGGAGGCGGCGCGGGCGGCGGCGTGGACGGCGCGGGAGGCGGCGCGGGCACCTTTTTTCGAATTGGCGGCCATAGCACGTGAGGCGACGAATGCGGACGGCGACAGTCACTAGGCGTCAGTTCAAGCGCGAACCCCTCACCGATACCGAGTACAACCGTCTGATCCAGTCCTGCCAGACGGCAGAGGAGAGACTGGTCATCCTCGCCCTTCTGGATACCGGCCTCCGGGTGGCCGAACTGGCCGGGCTGAAGGCCGATCAGATCGAATGGCAGGCCTTGCGTGCGATCCTCCACGGGAAAGGGGGCAAGCGCCGGGTCGTGCCGCTGACCACCCGGGTCGTGTCGCTACTCGAACCCCGGCTCCTGCACCTAGGTGGGTTCGGCATGGGGGTAAGGAAGATCCAGTTGCTGGTGAAAGCCGTGGCGAACCGGGCGGTCATCACGAAATCGGTGACCCCGCATGTCCTGCGGCATACCTTCGCCATCCGGTCCTTACAGGCCGGGGTCTCAATCCGGGCTCTACAGGAGGTTCTGGGGCATGAGGATCTTCAGACCACCGCCATCTACTTGAGGATGACGCCGGAGGAGGCGCTGCGGGAGTTCAGGCAGAAGGTGCCGGGCTACCAGAGGGGTGGGTCTGATGGCTGACGCCTTCTCCGGTCTCGGTCTGGATGACTTCGGCCCGGAGCCCGAGGTCAGCCGCGAGATGGCCGACTACCTCATCGCGCTGGTGGTGGAGAAAGGGATCTCGCCCGGCTACGGCCGCCGGCTGGAGGACTGGATTGATCTGGAGTTGGGAATCACGGTTGATGAAGTCGGGGAGCTGACGCGGGAAGAGTACGAACGGGTGAGGGAAGCGTTGGAAGAACTTTGAATTCTGGAGGAGCAGATGAAGACACCGATTTGGGTTTACGAAGCGGCCTTTCCGACTCTGGAAGCCGCGAGGCGATTGCTTGAGGCCCACGTGGCCGAAGTTCGGCGGGTGCTGATTGCTAGCGACCCGAACCAAGCGGACGAAATCCCGAAACCGAACCGGCCGTCCCAGGCCAAACGCCACGGCATGAGCGCCGAGGGCCGGGCGCGAATTGCCCGCGCGCAGCGTGAGCGCTGGGCGAAGTACCACAAGGCGCAGAAGGCCGGATGACGTATCACCGCTTCCACTGGCTGGCGGCCACGTGGTGGCCGCTGGGAGCAGTGGTCGCCTTTCAACTGCTACTGGGTTTCGCATTTCCCGCCAAGCCTGGAATCCGGCTACTTGGTTGGCTGGCAATCGACGCTATTATGGCCTTCGCCTGTCGATGGAACAGCGGCTACTCCTTACGGACAATCCACTGCCCCCACTGCCACACCATGCCAAGGATGGGCGCGAGCGACGGGCCGCTGTGGTTCGTCGGCGTCTGCCCGGCCTGCCACGAGGACACGCGGGAGGCGGTAATGGAGATCCGGTTCGGGCGGAGGAGGTAGGCCATGTGGCGCGTAAAGTGCGACTGGGATTCCTGCCAGTGGTCCGCCCGGTTCCGGGAAGTGGATCACAACGTAAACTGCTGTGGCAACGCTGTCCACTTCGAGCGGCTACAACTCTACGCCCGTGGCTGGCAGTGGTCCCGGATCACCACGCTCCATCGTCTTCGGCGCGTCGCTGCCGCGCTGTTGGACTGTTTCGGCGAGTTCGTCCACCAGCTCTGCGGCCCGCTCTCCCGTCTGGTCGCGGGACGCTTCTGGTGGAGGCCAGAGCCGAAGGATTACGAGGAGGTCTGAGTGCCGAATCCGATTCGGATTGAGGTCTTCTGGCACGACGGCGACGAAATGTACTCTGCGCCACGGCCGGCCGGGCTTGCCGTCGAGTTACATGATCCAGGTGCTCCTGATGGCGATGTTTCCATCTTCAGACGGGTGCCGCAGGAAGCCCGCCAAGCTCTAATGCACGTTCTAAAACCGGGCAGCGAGGTCACGCGGTTGGGTGTCGTCGAGTCCTCCGCGCCCGAATCCTCCGCAGGAGATGCTCCGGGGTAATCTTCATCACGCGGGACAGACGGATCGCCGCCGCCAGCCGCGGGACTCGTTCTCCCCGCAGGATTCGGGAGACGTAGGACCGGCTCAGTTTTGATCGTCGGGCAAGCTCAGCGCGGTTCTCTTTCATCGCTACTTCTTGTCTGTGGTCAAGACTTCCCAGATGTCGTCTACGGACAGGCGGACTTCCTGCCTGCCCTTACGGATGATGATAGTCTTCCACTGGTCGAGATCGAACTGGATGCTCAGTGGTGTCGTCAACTCTGTCGTACTGCCCCAGCTCCTCCGGTCCGAGGCCGATTGCTGCGCCCACAGAACCTTACCGGCCTCGATACCAAGAACGTCCCGATCTTTGAGCGGCTGCTCCGCCCTCGGTGATTGCACAACCACCGTCCTGCCGGTCAAAATGGCGGCAGCTCCAGCGAATAGACCCAACACTGCCTGCTTGCGCGTCATCGTGGTTTCCTCTTCTCCAGAAGTATAACCGCACGTTGCCCGAGAGTCAACACGCTTGCCTGTTGACCTCAGCCCTCATCTGGTCTAACCTATCTCATGGGCGCCATCGGTCTGGTGCGCCCGTCTGGTCGGATCGGCTAACGGTGAGCGCGGAATACTCCAACCCTCGGCATGGGCGCCGGGCCAAGCACAAAGCCCATGGCCTGGACGCCGGGGACCGGCCGCCGGAGCCGGATCAGGGACCTGAGAATGGAGCGGAGGCGGAATCTGCCGAGGACTTCTTCCTGAGCTGGTTCGTCCCCTCCCACGATCAGCACGGCCATTCCGAGCGCGAAGTCTTCCGCCTGTCGGAGAGTATGCAGCGGGTCTTGCAAATCATCATCCAGAGCGGGAAGACCCCTTACCGCACTCGGGGCGATCTGATCCGCGACGCGATCCAGCGGCACCTGGCGAAACTGGAGAAGGTCCTCCCGCGTCTGGGCAAGCACTTTATGGTGGGGCTTCGGCTGTCACAGCAGCTTCTGCAAGACGAGGCCTACCGCGAGGAGCTGGAGAGGTTGTTCGAGCGGATGGAAGAGAATATCCAGTATCACCTCCGGCGCGGGGAGACCGGGGAAGCGACCAAACAGGCGGCGCTGCAATGGTCGCAATTCGCGGCGGTAGGGGACTCGCCGTGGAAGCGGAACTACGTCGAGCGGTTCCTGCGGATGTACGGATACCTTCTGGGGTTTCGGAATCTGGGGCCGGGACTGCCCGCGCCGACGCCGTCTACGGAGCCGACGGTGTACGACGCGGAATTCGTTGAAGAACCGGGAGAGGAAGAAGTAGAGGGGGTTTAGTGCTGACTCTTTCTCCATCCGACCTCGGCCTGCCGCCGAAGTTCAGCTCCTGGCGGCAATACCAGGACCATGCCATAGAGACGGCTTGGGATTCCGAGGTTCGGTTTGTGGGTATGAATCAGCCAACCGGCAGTGGCAAGAGCTTGGCATATATGGCTCTGGCCTCTCTGCTCGGCCGGACCTGCGTGCTGACCTCGACCAAAGCCCTACAAGACCAGCTCCTCGCCGACTTCTCGCCGATCGGTCTGGCGGACATCCGTGGCCGGGCCAACTACCCCTGCCATCTGAAACGTGGAATGACCTGCGACGAAGGCGCCGACGCCCACTGCCATCACCGATTCACCCAGCAGGCCTACCCGCCTTGTCCTTACGCGGTGGCATTGGAGAAGGCCCGGAACGCGCCGCTGGTGGTGACGAACTACGCCTACTGGATCTTACAGAACGAACACGGCGGCGGACTCGGGTCCTTCAAACTGCTGGTATTGGACGAGGCCCACGCGGCGATGGACGAGGTTTGCGGCGCACTGTCGATGGAGCTGACCTCCTACGAGCTCTACCGTATGCTCCAGGCCCGAGTGCCGGAACCGGAGGATATGGTCGAAGCTTGGCGGGAGTTGGCCCAACGCCGATTGCCGTTTGCTCAGCGGACTTTGGACGAACAAGGCAGCCTGATCCGGTCAGGCTACGGCGATGACCAGGACCTCAAGGAGTTCCGCAGTTGGAAGAAGCTGGTCACCAAGCTCCTGCGGCTCGCGGGGATCTCCGACACCGGAAACTGGATCGTCGAGGCCGTCCCCCACGGCCACCGTATAACCCCCATCTGGCCCGCTCCGTTCACCCGCTCGCGTCTGTTTCTTGATGTGCCGCGGGTGGTGATGGTTTCAGCCACACTAACGCGGAAGACGCTCGAATTATTGGGTGTGCCGCAGGACGAATCGGCTTTCACGACTTATCCGTCGGTCTTCCCGGCTCGACACTATCCCCTGATCCACATTCCAACCGTGCGAGTGGATCACCGTTGGACGCCGGGGGACCGGCGCAAATGGATGGAGAGAATAGACGAGATCCTGGGCGCCCGCCTGGACCGCAAAGGCATAATCCACAGCGTCAGCTATGAGCGGGCGCGGGAGATCGAGGAAGACAGCGAGTATTCCGCCGTCATGCTGCTGCACGACTCGAAAGGTGCGGCGGAGACCGTCGCGGGATTCAAGACGGCGGGTCCGCCGAGCGTGTTGGTTTCGCCGTCGGTAGGGACGGGGCACGACTTTCCGTATTCGGCCTGCGAGTTCCAAATCATCAGCAAAGTTCCGTGGCCCGACTGCCGGACCCCGTTGATGGCGGCCAGAGTACGGGCCGATCCGGCCTATCGCCAGCATGTCATGTGCCAGGGCCTCGTGCAGAGTTGTGGCCGGGGGATGAGGGCGGTGGACGACCGTTGCGAGAATTTCATCGTGGACGACCACATACGCGGGGTGCTGGCGACTTGCCGATCTGAGCTGCCGCAGTGGTTCCGGCGGCTGTACCGAATGGAGGAGGAGATCCCCAAGGCGCCGCCAAGAATGTTCAACGGAGGAATGCCATGAGACTGATCGACAAGAAGTTTCACATCGAATCTGAGCAGATCGTCAAGACATCAAACGGCGAAGCTGTTCCAGAGGACGAGCCGCTATTCCTGCTCCGGGCCCGCGATCGACTGGCGGCACCCCTGTTG
>Ga0315294_10001176_pt1 | contig 28237 bp, 18 predicted proteins | sample YL17G13_40_MG_FD_203626 | JGI IMG/M metagenome (GOLD analysis project Ga0315294, IMG submission 203626) | Sediment microbial communities from Yellowstone Lake, YNP, Wyoming, USA - YL17G13_40 | ecosystem: Environmental > Aquatic > Freshwater > Lake > Sediment | place: USA: Wyoming | collected... | reverse complement strand
CGACGGTTACTACGACGTCAACGTGCGTGCGGATGACGGATTCGCGCAGGTCGAGGGCACTCTTCTCACCGTGCACAAGTTCGACAATAAGCCGCCTTCGGCCGGTGCCGTGAGCGGACCCACAACCGTGAACCATTCAACGACGGACGCTCAGTACTCCGCGCCTATGTCCGATCCCGAGGGCGATCCCCTGACCGTCTTCTGGAGCGTCGTCCCGCACGGTACCCCCGCGAGCTACACGATCCCCGGCGATGAGCTGACTCCTCTCACCGTTGACTGGTCAACTTATCCAGACCTTGGCGACTATGACATCAACGTTCAGGTCGACGATAGCTTCAATCCCCCTGTCGAGGGAACGTTGTTGACCGTATCTCTGCTGAACACGCTTCCTTCGGTTGGATCCGTCTCCGGACCGGGTTTTGTCGATGGGTTCGACATTGACGCGAACTACGCGGCCGCGGTCAGCGACATAGACCCCACCCAGACCCTCACCATCCTGTGGAGCGTCGTGCCGACCGGTGCTCCTCCCATCTACGCCTTGCCCGATCTGGGCGGTGGCTCGATAGATATCGACTGGTCGGTCTTCCAGGTGGGAGACTACGACGTGAATCTGCAAGTGAGCGACGGAGTCGGCGCGGTCGAGGGCACTCTTTTCGCCGTCCATCGCGTCAATACCGTTCCGTTGGTCGGACAGGTCGCCGGTAAGACCCCCGTTTACTGCACCGACACGGCCGCCCATTATTCCGCCCCGATCGTTCATCCGGACCCTGCCCAGAGCCTGACCATTCTCTGGAGCATCGTGAAATCCGGCGATCCGCACAAGTACATCATCCCCGCCAACGGTGACGGATCCCTCGACATCGACTGGTCCGGCGTCTCGGTGGGAAGCTACGCTGTGAACCTGCAGGTGAGTGACGGGTTCGCCACGGTCGAGGGCACGGAGCTCGTCGTCGAGCGCCTGAACACCCTCCCTGTTGCCGGCGTCGTGACAGGTCCCGCGATGGTCACGCAGGCGGATACCGAGCATTACTACGTCAATCCGTCCACTTCCGACTGCGATATTGTCCAGACTCTTGAGTTCGCCTTCTCGATCGTGCCTCAGGGCAATCCGCCCGCCTACTCGATCCCTGCCGCAACCGATGCAATCGACATCGACTGGTCGGGCTACGCTGTCGGCACATGGACGATCGGCTGCAGGGCTTATGACGGCTACGGGTATGGCTACGCGACCCCGCTCGATGTCATCGTCGCGCTGCCTCCCTGCGAGGGCAGCGCCCACACCTATCTCGGCACCGTCACCCCAAACCACTACTCGGTCGCCGCTATGAGCGTTCTTCCGAGAGCGGACGTCGCGTTCCTCAGCGAGGGGGTATCGTTCTACGGCGGTCTGGGACTGGCCCAGGTGGGACCCCATACCCTCGGTGTGTTCAACGCCGATAATACGGGTGCCACGACCGTCACCAATACCTACAACCTCGGAGCCGCCGATGCGGTCATTAGCATCGACACTTCCCCCGTCGACAGCCGAGTGCTCATCGTCACCGCCACCCAGCCCAGCCTGATCAAGATCCTCGATGCCGACACCATCTTCGGCGATCCCATCGACGGTGTTATCGACTCTGGCAGTTCGAAGATCACCTGGGTCGCGGTCGACATCGAGGCGGACGGCGATTTTTGGGCCGTGCAGCGCGACATCACCTCCGGTGTTGTCTACAGGCTGGTCCGGTATACTCACCTTGTGGCCAATCCGTACTACCAGTACGATGCCACCGGCACGCGCAATATCACCCCTCAGACCGGCACCAACACCGACATCTTCGACATCGTCATCAACCAGCAGTCGAGCATGCTGTATCTCCTGGAGGCCGGACCTGTAAGCCAGGGCACGATGCAAACCTACCTTGTGCTGGACGGTTTCCAGGCAGCCTTCATGGGCACCCTCGGGAATACTCTGTTCAGCCAGCCCCTCGATTACGAGGCTCACCCGTTGATCGGCTTCGCGCGCTACGGCGACATCGAAATCGACCACATGAATGCCGCCGATGAGAAGTGCCGCATTCTTCTGTACGGTCGGTTGGCGGACGGCTCGAGCGAGCTCATCCGCATGGATTCCAGCTACAACACGCTGGATGTCGAGAACTATTCAGCCGCGTGGCCTGCGTTCTCGATCAACACCGACTCGAATCCTTCGACTCGGAACCTTATCATGCCAAGCGCCGCCAATCTTGCCTACTGGCAAACGCCGTTCGATTGGTAATCTCGACCCTTTTCTCACCTTGAATTTTTGTCCCCCCAATCCTCTGGGGGGATTTTTGTTGCAATTTTTATTGGAATTTTTGTTCCCAAGTCTTGACAATCTAGTCTCCCTAGACTATATTCCCGATTAAAGGGTCACCAAAAATGGTTAGAGTGCTTTCCGACATACCCCCAAAAATCTACGAGAAGATCATCCAGCTGATAAAAGCTGGCGAGTACGACGACATTGCGCAGTTCATTACTGCTGCCTGCGAGAATCAGCTGACCTTGGCTGAGGAGCCGCCCAGCTCTAACCCGCTTGTTGGAGCGCTCCACGGAAATCCGGGGAGTCGATTGCAGCCGACCGCCACTGGAACGAAATCTGCCGGGGCGGCAGCCCCGAGAACCCGCAAACCACGCGAGACGCATGCCCGAGAGAGATCTTCGCCCGGTGCCGTGGAACCGCTCTCAGGTGCCGAGCTCCTCCAAGCACTCACGCTCTTTCGGTTGCCGGGGGACACTTCTATCCCACCCTCAGTTCAACCTATGCATGAATACACATCGGTATGGCCGTGGGGCCAGGCCAACCGGTATCTCCCGATTAAAATGGTTGTGAGGGCGCTCGCCAATCTGGCAGATGCTGACGGCTGGCCTCTCATAGATCGTACAATTGCCTCCCTTCCCGGGCCCTCTCGAATTCTTGGGACTGTCCTCGCGACAGCCGATGCGGAGGCCGGCCGCAAGCGAGGGGCTCTGCTTTCTACAGCCCTGCCCAAGTCAGACTCAGAGAAGGAAAGCAGCAGTCACCGTTTCCTCGGATCGTTTCTTTGCGGCGTCTCGCCGACCGGCATATTCTATCCCGGCGGGGCGTTCTACTACGGGCTCGCCGGGAGGGTTGGGTCCGACCGAATCGGGCTTACCGAAAGCGGCATCGCCTTCTGCGCTCTCCCGAACCCCGTCCTGGACGGACAACCGAAGACGGCCACAAGCACTCTCAGTCAGGAAGAGACTCTCTGGCTGCGTGAGCACGCATCAAAGCTGCAGGGCGAAGGCCAAGCTTTCCGCGGCGTCCTCGAAGCCCTTGGTGACGATGAGCTGTCGCCGGGCGACCTCGCCGCACGTGTCGCTCGCCTAACAGGTGACGATCCCAAATCAGGTAGCTTCAGCATAAAACTCAACGGCCTCGTGAGCCGATTGATCGAGCTTGGTTTGATCAAGAGAGAGTGGGAAGGAACCAAGGCGAAGTATGCGAGAATCACAATGATAACGCCACACGGGGTGAACACATGACACCGGAAAACATGCTATCCAATCCTGAGATTGCCGTTTATGCTTTGGCCTTGCTCGGCGGGGCAACAAACACAGTCTACACAGAAGAGATTGCCGCAAAGTGCTTTGAGCTACTTCCTTCGCGGTTCGGCTGGCGCCTTCCGAAGTTTCGTGAGAAGGGCTGGCCAGACAAGGAAGTGGCGAGAAGCGCACTTGAGGACGCTCAAAAAGACAAGAAGCACGAACCGTGGGTCGCAGGGGATTCTGCCAGGGACCTTGCTGACGATGGATGGCGGTTGGCCCCGCATGGCGTGGCATGGCTCAGGGAGAACGAGGACAGAATCCGAAAGGCTCTCGGGCTGGAGGGAAGCGAACTGCCGCGCGTAGACAGTCAGAGGCTCAGAAAGAGAATCATGATTACACCTCTCTTCGACAGGTTCTCTGAGACTGGAAGCCTCCATGATGCTCCGAAGTTCCTGTTCACTGATCTCCTTTGCTGCAATCCCGACGCTGAGAACGAAACGATTGCTGAACTCTTCCAGCGACTGCTGGCCCAAGCGGAACTCCTTCGAGACCAAGTCATTTTGGATTTCCTCTATGCATGCGAAGCCGAATTCATTGACTCACCAAGGAGAATAAGGAAAGGTGAAGAGACATGAAGCCTAGAGTGGGCGAATGGGAAGAACCCGATGTCGACGGGCAAAGAATCTGGCAACTAACGAGAGCGGCCGCAATTGGTGACGTGATTGATGCGTTGGTTGAATTAACAACAAACAGCGATGACTCTTATGGCCGTCTGGGCAAAGAGGGGGGGCCCATAACTATTCGCTACGAAGACCATCGCGTAATTCAAGTAGCTGACAGAGCGGAGGGCCTCAACTCGGATGATATGCGCTCCAAGATTAAGGGGATCGGCGGCCGAATGAGCAAGGAAGGTGACAGAGGTTACATGGGTCGAGGAGCAAAGGACTGTACGAAGTTGGGCGTTCTCACATATGAGTCGATCAAGGACGATAGACATTATAAGTGCGTTCTCGGTGAAGACGGATGGTTCAAGCTGGAAATCCCCGGCGAAAGAGTTGATACGGAGATCAGGGAGCGACTGGGAATACCGCGTCGAAATGGCACGGTGGTTACGCTGCAAGTGAAACCCGGGCCCAAATTCCCGCGCTTAACGACCCTTTGTGAGCAACTGCGCTGGCACTATGCAATCCGAGATATCGTAAGTGAAACGTCAGCGAGCACTGTGAAAATCATTGGCCAGAGGGATGCGAAACAGGCTGCGGAGCCCCTAGTTTGGCAGCAGCCGGCAGGCGATCTGTTACTCGACGAACATTACGTTGTTCCCGGTTATCCTGAAGCTCGACCACGACTTAGAGTGTGGCGCTGTGTTGAACCACTTAAGGAATCATCAGATCCCCGCTTCCGCAGACATGGCTTACTGATCAAAGGCAAGAGGGCGATTCACGAATGCAGCTCGCTATGCGACGAATTCAGAAAGGACCCCAACGCCCTGAGATTCTTCGGCAGGATCGATTGCACTTACATAGATGTACTGCTCGACGAATATGAGAAGCGCAGAAAGGCGAGGACACCGCAGACCCTTGAGAACCCGGATATCCTCGTGGATCCTCTAAGACACCGTGGCCTCTTGCCAGACCACCCATTCACGAACGCTCTACTCCAGTTGCCCATTGAAAAGCTGAAGGCACTGCTTGATAAGGAACGAGAGGCAAAAGAGAAGGAGGCAAGGGAAATCTCGAACACCGAGACTAAGACGCGTTTAAGGAAACTAGCAAAGGCCCTTGGCAGGATCCTTCAGGAATGCTTGGAGGATCTTGACGAAGTTGGAAAAGGGGAAGTCGACGAGCCGGCTTTTGCCAAGAAGGGCGTAATGATCTTCCCTCACTATCCTACGAAGATCGCTGTCGGGCAAGTCAAGAAGTTCGCCATTTATGTGAAGAAAGCTGGAGCCAAAGACCCCGATGCGGAGTGGAGTGTTTCAGCCGACAGCCTGGCGATAGAGGTCCTTAATAGTATCGTCCGGCTTCAACCGAGCAAGTCCAGAGCAGACAGGCTTATCGGCTACTTCACAGTAAAGGGAACTGCAGTGCACCCAAGCGTTTGCATAACGGCCTCTTGTCCTGAAATGCCCGAGGCTGAGGCAATCATTGAGGTCGTCGACGCAGTGACGGAGTTTCGAGACTTCAAGCACCCTCTGGAGTTCGAGCATGACAGCTATAGCGTGAGGGAAGGCAGAAGGCGAACTGTCAGATTGTATGCCCAATTCCCGGATGCTGTCGCAACAGACATCAGCGTGGGGATTGTTAGCAGCAACAGTGCCGATATATCAGTAAGAGGCAAGTGTGTCGTGAGGCCTGTTGCTGGAACGAACTATGCTCTTGGTGAGATCGAGGTCGAAGGAAGAAGACTGGGAGCAACAGGGAATCTGAAAGCTGCCGTAGATGGACACGCCGCAACCGCAAGAGTCAGAGTCATTCAAGCGGATCCCGAAGAAAAAGGCGTTGATCTCGATTTCAAGATCAAGGACGAGGACTTCGGGGATAGAGCCATGTGGGGAGGAGACAGGGGTGAGCCCAACATCCTATACATTTCAGGAAAGCACGAATCTATCTCGCGTTACCTAGGTCCACCTTTGGAATACGCAGGCCAGGACCACCCCGGGTTCCGAATCCTCATTGCCGAGATCATCGCTGAGAGTTTCTGCAGGAAGCTCTTGCTTCTTGAGGCGAAAGAGAAGGGCTTCGAGTTTGGCTGGGCCCAGCTGAAAGAGCCTTATTTGATTGCTGAAAGCGTCACGCATGAAATTCAGAAACGCATGAGGAAAATCGTGACTGTCGCGCACAAGCACATGGTCTCGCCATCGGAGGCGCATCAAATCAGGATCTCCAATGTTCCCGTGGGCTTCCAGGCTGAATCCTGACATGGTATAAATATCCTGCGTAGTCTGACAACTAATTGGGGCGTAACGGGTTTCGACGGTATAGCTTGAAGGGCTGCCGGCGCGTCGGGATCCCACCCGATTCAGTGTCGCCCGGATCAGGTCTTGCCCAGTTGCTTCAGTACACCCATGGTCACCTTCGGGATGTCCTCGAAGTCCTCGACCACATGCGCGCCAGCGGCTTTCAGGGCCTGGACCTTTCCCTCGCGCGTGCCTTTCCCGCCCTCGATAATGGCCCCCGCGTGCGAGAACCGGGTGCCCTCTTTCGCGCCCTTGCCGCCGATGTAGGCCACGACCGGCTTCGTGACCTCTTTTCTCATCATGAGCTCGGCGACGCGCTCCTCCTGGCTTGAGCCGATCTCGCCGAACATAACGATCACTTCGGTCTCGGGGTCGGCCTGGAAGAGCTTCACGATTGAAGGATGGGGCAGGCCGATCAGGGCGTCGCCGCCGACGTGGCAGATGGTGGTCAGCCCGATGCCCGCCTGGGAGAGATAGTACGCGATCGACGAAGTGATCCCTCCCGACCGGCTTGTCACGCCGACCTTTCCAGGCTTGAAAAAGCTCTTCGCGCTCTGAGCGGTGCCGCCCATCATGCCCAGAACGGCCTGGTCGACCGAGATGCATCCGAGGGTGTTGGGGCCGAGGAAATACGCGCTGCGAGCCTTCGCGAGGTCCGCGATCTCCATGACGTCCCAGATGGGTACACGGTCGGGCACGATCACGCACAGCTTCACGCCCGCGTCAAAAGCCTCCAGCGCGGCGGATTTCACCAGCGGAGCGGGGATAAACAACACGGAGATATCTATGCCCCCGTCGTTCTTTGTGGCCTCGACGGCCTCGTATACAGTGTCGAAAACCGGTATCCCCACGACATCCTCGCCGCCCTTCCCCGGCGTGACCCCCGCCACCACCTTCGTGCCGTACTCTGTCATGAGGCGCGTGCGGGTCATGCCCTCGCGTCCGGTGATCCCCTGTATGCAAACCCGCGAGTCTTTGTTCACCAGGATGGACATCAGGACACCTCCTGGGCGACCGTTTTCTCGGCCAGGTACTCGTCAAGTCCCGGTATAGGAAGGTCGATCCTGATGGCCTGCCCGGCTTCGCTCCAGCAGGCGATCTCGCACGCCAGGCATTCGGTGCACCTGCCCTTGGCGGCCTCGTCCGGGGTGATGTTCAGCACGACCTTCCCGTCCTTCAATTCAAGGATGTTCGGATGGCACGCGCTGACGCAGGGCTTCGAGTCGCACTGAGTACACTTGGCGTGATCGATGGTCCACTGCCCGGTGAGAGTCTTGAAGGAATAGGGGTCCTTGGGCGGGTCGGGGTTGGAGATCGGATCGGGACCCTTCGGATGGTACGGTCCGCCTTCGATCAGGGCCCTGAGACGCTCGGCGCAGTGCATCGCGGAGTCGTCCTTCCCGTAGCCCTCGACCGGCACTCCGATGTCGCCCAGATGCTTCTTCAGAATCTCGATTGCGACTTCTTCCTTGTTCCCGCCCAACCTCAGAACCGCGGGAACTCTCAGGCCGATCTCCCGGAACGCTTTCACGAATCCGCGAGCGGAATGGAACTGCTCCTGGCTCGCGACGCCCGACCCGCTCGCGAAATAACCGCGTATGTTGGGTTGCGAGAGGATGATCCTCGCGGCTCGATACACTTTGCTCGCAGGGGGATTGCCGGACGTGTCGCAGAAGTTGGCGATGGCGAAGTTGTGACGTCCCAGGGCATCCATGCTCATCATGCTTCCGCCGCCGCCCGCGCCGTGAAAGCCCACGATGTCCTCGCCCTGCGAGTTCTTGCCGGTTGAGGGGATGTCCTGGATCACCTGGAAGAAGTAGAACGTGCCGCGGTAGTCGGATTTCTCGACACCGTAGGCGATTCTCTCGAGTGGAGTGATGGGATGGTCGAGCTCGCGAGCGACCTCGATCCCGAGCTCGGGGTGGCGGAAGACCGCGTAATCGTCAACAGTTGCGTGACAATCGGCGGCTACCCAGTCGCCGTTTTTCGTGATAACAAGCGGGTTTATCTCGATCGAGCGGGTCTCGCCCAAACGGGCGGCTTTGTACAGGTTCACCAGGGCAATTGCGGCCTTGTTGTAGAGCGACCTGTCGAGCGTCGTGTGTCGGACAAGCTCTCTTGCCTCGAAGTCTCTCAGGCCGGTCTTGATGTCGACATACCTGCGCGCGACGGCCTCCGGATGCTCGCGCGCGATCTCCTCGATGCCCGACCCGCCGAGGCTGGAGAAAACGACCAGCGGCTGCTGCACGGCATCATCGATTATCACTGCCGCGAAAAGCTCCCTGTCGATGTCGAGCATCTTCTCGACCAGCAGCTTTTCGATGGGGAAGTTCTTGATCATCTGCCCCAGGAGCTCCTCGGCAGCTTCCCTGGCGGCCTGGGGTGTCTTGCAGAACTTGATCAGGCCCTTGGACTTGCGTTCCGTCACCCAGACCTGGGCCTTGACCACCACCGGTCCGCCGAAATCCTTCGCTGCAAGCTCGGTTTCATCGACGCTTGCACAGACCCTTCCTTCGGGCGTGGCAAATCCGGCCCTGCGAAGAAGCTCTTTCCCCTGGTATTCAAAGAGACGAGCCATACTTATGCTCCCGGGTTGCTGTGATTGATTGGAGATGCTCCGGAAGATGAATAATCCATAAACCCCGGTACGGACCAGCCGCCGGGCAAACATTACCGGTCTCTGATGCGATAAACGACCGGATGCGCATTGTATAACGGGGTAGGATCAAAGGCAATGCTCATTGCGGCACAGGCCCGACGGCTCCGCAAGAAGGGGATTCAACATTGATGCTGCAATATTCCGGTCCACTATTCGCTGACGGCGAGGAACAGGTTCCAGTGCGTGTAGTCCGGACCCGGCTCGACCCTGGTGTCCCCGTGCACAGAATACAGGCGCCCGTCCGAGGCAAGATCGAGGCTCGTGCTGCCCAGGATGTACGTGTCCGGCGAGTCGGGATAGATCGTGACCGGACTCTCCCATATGTCGCCGCCGTTGCACGATTTCGAGAGAAGTAAATTCTCAGTCGCATACAGATACTGCACGTATACATCGCCCCACGGGCTCGTCACCACGCGAGGAGCCATGCCGCTCGATCCCGAATAGCCGGGCGGTGCAGAGATCTCCTGCTCCGAGATGAACGTCGAGCCGCCGTCCTCCGATCGCGCATAGTACAGTTCCCACGTGTTGGGTGGGTTGCTCCCCCCGTAAGCGCCGTCGTTGCGCCGATCGACCCAGGCCACGTGAATGATCCCGTCGTCGGTGATGGACACGCCGGGATTGGTTTGTTCGATATCCAGACCCGCGGAATTGACCATCGCGTCGAGTCCGAAGGGCGTGACCGAGTCGCGGTGATCGCAGTAGATATCGAGACCTGAAAGCGGCGGGTCGACAAGATGTCGCCGGTCGGTCCAGACACAGACCACTTTCCCGTCCGGCGCCACATCCAAGTCGTACTCTCGCTCGCCCGTTTGCAGGGACGAGGTGCTCTGATCGACCTGCGAGGCGGGGTGCCAGATTGCGCCCTGGGTGTCGGAGTAGGAGTAAAACAGGTGGTCCTCCGAGCCGTCCCGGTCATCCATCCAGAGGGCGTGGACCCTTCCGCTGTCGTCGCAGCCGAGAAGAATCCCCTTCGCGACATTGTCGGGATGTATCGGGTTAAGCTCGAAATCGTAGATGTTGACCTCGGGGAACCAGTTCGCCCCGCCGTCGGCCGATCTACCCACGAACGGAGACGGCATGCCTGGTCCGTAATCGATCCATCCGCAGTACAGGGTTCCGTCGCTGCCTCGCGCCAGGCTGGGACTCAGGCGCTCACAGGCGATCTCGAGCAGATTGACCTGGACGGGCGGATCGAATGTGAGGCCGCCGTCCGATGAATGTCGGCAGAGTACCGTCTTCGCGCTGTACGAGCCCTCGGTATACGCCACCCACACTTCGTCCAGGTCAGTAACCACAGCTCGCCTGCCGGAGTACACGTTGTTCAGATCAGGCACATCGACCTTTACCTCCCAGGAGAACGCAATCGAGCCGTAGCACGGGTCCAGGGTGTATTTGTTGATGACATCGTAGTACACCATTTCCTGCTCGTTCTCCGTGAGGACCTTCACATAGTACGTTCCGGTGGCAAGCTCCGACGGGCTCAGGATTTTCGCCGATCCGTCCTGCACCCATTCCGTGGCAAGCTCGGTGAAGGACCCGTCATAGAGTGTAATTGATGTTGGCTCCTGAAGAGACTGGATTTCGATGCCGCCCGACGCCTTCGTTGTGGGAGGGACTTCGAATGTGTAGAAATCCTGGGCATCCGTCAGGCTTCCGCCGGGATTGCACAGGGTACCGAACGCACTGCCGTCGAGATCGATCGCCTGCGCCTGGGCGAAATCCTCGTTGCCGTCGGCTTCGCATGTCACCGATGCAATCTCCACCCATGTTGTCTGGAAAGCGGAGACCGGGCTGGCCGGGCCGACGGTCGTGCCACCCTGCGTATAGTCGCCCGCTCCCTGCGCCCGAACCATGACCGACAGCAAATGAGGATCGGCTGAATTCAGAGCCAGGAGATACGGAGTCAGGTCGGCCTGGTACTCGGCGTGGTCGAAGCTCTCGGCGACAAGATCGAGCGTCACCGCCTCGCTGAGGAGCGTCGGCGCGAAAGCGGTCACAGAGAAGACCTCATCGTGAATGTCCCCCGCTGCGATGCCCTGCCAGTCGCTCACCAGCGCGCTCACCCTGAGCTCGCCTGCAACCCCGCCGCCCTCGAGATATGTCAGAGTGTTGTTCGGAAAAACGATCTGGGTTCTGAAGGCCTCGGGCTGATTCGCATTCATCGGGAAATCGTCCGGGACCTCCCCGGGCGGGTTCGGATCTGGCTTCGCCCAGGATGCGTCGATCGCGTAGTTGAAAACGATCACCGGCCCTCCCGATACGGGGAACTGGATCTCGTAGCGCCGAGTGTTCGTGCTTCCTGCCGAGAAAACCGCGCGACCGGTCGGATCGTCAAGAAGCGGAAAGGTGAGGTCGCTTAAGGGGCTTGTCGGGCCCAGAGAGTCGGCGAATACCTTGTACGGATTCACTGTTGCGGTGAGAAGTGACGTGTCCTTGCATCCGGGAGAGCCGGGCGTATATCCGAGCAACCCCCCGCCGGTGAACTCGGTGGGATTCCACCATCGCGTGAGACCGTCCCGATTCTTGAGCTCCGTCTCGTCGGGCCCGGCCAGAGTGAGCGATCCTATGACAAACGTCCCCGGCGTGATCAGAATCCCTTTCACGTCGAAGCCGGCGAGATTAGCCTTGCCGGGAAACGGGTGCGTGAGGGAGATGTCCATCACGAAAAGTCCGTTCGGGAAATCGCTCGCGACAGGGTCGATCGCTACGCTCATCCCGTGCGTCGACATCACCGGTCCGGCGACATTCAGGTGAAGCTCCGGCGATCTCATCGGCTGGAATTCCGCGCTGCCGGTTTCAGTGTTGCATATCAGCTTCGCGTAGCCCCACAGCGCGTGGCCACTCCCCGATATCCTCTCCATCGAGGACCCCGCAATTCCCACTGGAGGAGCGGGCGATATCGGATTCTCACCGCGCGAACATCCGACCGCAAGAAGGACCAACGCGGCAATAATCAAATGGGTTGGTTTCATGGCAATCATCTCCCAGCGCCGTCGAAGTCAGCACCCGGAATTATACATGATGATCGGATTATGGTGGGCGTTCGGAATGCTCATGCTACACTCATCCAGAATTTCAGGGGCCTGACCGTAAGGGAGGGCGCGAAGAAGCGGGCCTGCACTGGGCGAATCACATGTCTATCATCATTCCAGCAGTTTCATCAATTCCTCTCGCAACCGGGAGCACATGTCAAACGCCTTCCTTGCGTCTTCCTGCACAGCCGACTCCCCTGGGTACCGGAAGCTAATGGAACACAATGAAAGGAACCGCAACTCATCGTCGGGCCAATTCCAGCTCTCGTGCACTTCAGATATTTGACCGGCCAAAATCTTAAGGTCATGGGTTCTGAAAGGCATTCTCCGCGCGTTGATGATAAGTGCCTTCATCAGTTTCTCTACGCATTGCTGGGAATGAAAGCATATTGCATCGTAGTCCGGATCCTTGGCCTCGTGCAGCTCCCGGTTTGCGACCCTGTAATCCCCTTCCGCTTTCCTGACCCATTCTCTAACCGTCTCGTTCATAAAGCACCTTCCCGTGATCCAAAGCCTCTCGAATCAGGGGGTCTCCTTCCGAATATCGTCGGGCAATGTCATCAGGCCTGCGCGCAAGGAGATCCACCGCGAAATCAGGATTCACCTTGTTGAGAATCTCAAGCGACTTGACGAAAGACCTTCCGTCAAACGGCATGATGACCATGATATCGACATCGCTGTGCGCGGATGGGCTCCCCAGGGCATAAGAGCCGAAAAGCAATACCTTGAGAGGCCGGAAGTGCTCAACGATTTTCCTGCACAGTTCCTCGATTTGGCTCATTGTGACCATAGCATGTCTCCCAGGTTGTCAGCCCGGTCATTTCAATCATCCCGGCATTATTATCTCACAACAAGAACTCAGGATGCGGGTACTTCGCGCACATCTCGTTGATCTCGGACTTCACCTTGGCGATCTCTTCCTCGTTCTTGATGTCGGCGAGAGCTCTTCTGATCCAGCGCGCGACCATGCGGAATTCCTCCTCGCCGAACCCGAGCGTCGTCATGAATGGGCTGCCGAGACGGATTCCCGACGTCTGCATGGGCGGACGCTGGTCGCCGGGAACCATGTTCCGGTTGCAGCAGATACCGGCCTGGATCAGCGCTTTCGCTGCCTTGTTGCCGGAATAGTCCCGGTCCCTCAGGTCGACGAGGATCAGGTGTGTGTCCGTACCGTCGCTCACCAGCTTGAATCCCTGCTTCATCATTTCGTCTGCGAGAATTTTCGCGTTCTGGACAACCTTCGCCGCGTAGTCCTGGAACTCAGGCTGCATGCAGAGATAGAAGCACACGGCCTTGGCGGCGATCTCGTTCAGGTGCGGACCCGCCTGGATGCCGGGGAACACCGCGCGGTCGATGGCCTTGCCTCGCTCGTCGTCCGCGAGGATGATTGCCCCCCTCGGTCCGCGAAGTGTCTTGTGTGTCGTTGTCGTGATGACGTCCGCGATCCCAGTGGGCGTGGGATGGACCTTCCCCGCGACGAGTCCGGCGAAATGGCTCATGTCGACGAGAAGCATCGCGCCGACGCTGTCGCAGATTTCCCTGAACCTGGCGAAATCGACGATCCTGGGGTAGGCGGTCGCGCCGGCGACAATCATCTTCGGCTTGTGCTCTTTCGCCTGCTCGGCCAGCATGTCGTAATCGATGATCCCGGTCGAGTCGACCACACCGTAATGCTTGAAGTTGTAGCGTTGTCCTGAGAAATTGACGGGGCTTCCGTGGCTGAGATGTCCGCCGTTGGCGAGGTCCATCGCCATGACCGGGTCGCCGATCTGCAAAAACGCGTGATAGACGCATTCGTTGGCGGGCGCACCGGAAAAAAGCTGCACGCAGGCGTACTCGGTCCCGAACAGCTTCTGAGCTCGCTCGATCGCGAGCCGCTCTATCTGGTCCATGATCTGGTTGCCTTCGTAGTAGCGGCCGTCCTTGTCCCACTCGCGGACCTGGTTGTTCTTTTTCTGTCTCAGGTACGGGAACCCTTCGGCGTACTTATGCTGCAGCGGCGCGCCGGTCGCTTCGAGCACCGCGCGAGGCGGGAAATTCTCGCTCGCGATGAGCTGCACGGTGGTGATCACGCGATCGTATTCCTGCCTGATCAGGCTATGGATTTCGGGATCGACATCCCTCAGGCGCTCGTTCATCTCTCAACCTCTCTGGTATCGATATTTGTCGCGAAAAAAACCGTCCACGCCGAGACGTGGATGTGCAAGTATACCGCGGGAAAGGACTCATTCAAAGAGGAGTAACCATCCTCTTTCATCTTATCGACCGACATAGACTCCCGGACGTCTCGACCGCGAGAACAAGATCAGCGCAGCCCAGCCGGTTCCATATGTCGCCAGTATGAGCCATCCCAGAAGCAGCAAGGCTGCCAGACCGAGCCGGATGAGCGCATCGATCTCGCTCATTTGCATATTAATGCTCCGGATCAGTGGCTCGAATACGAACCAGCATCCAACCGCGATCACGAGGAGGAAATGTACGATGGCCATTATCACTGCACTGAGCGCGTCAAGGAAAGCGGCATACAAGGCCGAGGAAAATGTAAGCAGCAGAAGGATGGTTGCTGCAAGAGCGACCATGTAACACAGCAGCAGAAGAGTCAGTGCAATCTCAAGAAGCAGCCATAAAGCCCCAGCCGGAGAAGTGATGACTGTAATTATCAGTGCGGAGGCTCCCAGCAGCACGTACATGACGCTTAGTCCAAGGACAAAACTCGCGGCTGTCTCGAACAGCACATGCCCCCTCATCGGGTTGCCTATGGTCACACCGAAGAAGACCGCCGAATCGGAAAGTGGCGTTGTGAGTACGGGATCCCTCCTGTCCTGCAAGGCAAGCTCTCGAATGCAACGTATCGTTGATGCGACCGCCACACCCTGGACTCTTATCATTGCCGCCAGAAGCACAATGAGAACCAGGCCGAAATACGCAGGAACCCCCGTAACAAGAAGCGGGACCATCATTACCCAATTGACATCCAGGGCGAGGCTGGGAAACGACGAAACGAACCCCGCTATGAACGCGGCTTTCTGCGAGATCCTCGTCCCGAGAATGTTCCGGATCATCCTCCGTTGAAACACCGGGTTGAAATACAAGTAGTAAAGAGGGTTGATGTACGTCACCCAGGCCGGCATTTCGAGTTGTACGGGCTTCTCCGCGATGGAGCTTCCGCCTTTCCGTTAAGGAATAACCACAAAGGCACCAAGGACACCAAGAAGAGTAAGATATGAGCAAGTCCGCTATTCTTCTTGGTGCCCTTGGTGCCTTTGTGGTTACTCTTCTTTCTACTCTACGCAACCGACCGACGCGCCGTACGGGCCGCCGTGACATCCCATGCGCGACCGGGTGTTTGTGTCGGGGTTCCCCGGATCTCCGGACGGTGCCCCGGTGTCGTCCCAGTCGACGAAATCGGGACTGCCCTGCTGCCCTGCAGACAACGGGTCTATGTCATGGAGCCCGTTCTCGGGGTCGATGAACATCGGCTGCGCCTCGACACAACCGACATCGGGAAATGCCTGCTGGAAATACGGCGCCTCGATATTCCATGTGAGCGTGTAGTCGCACGGGAGATCGTACAGGTAGGATTGTACGCCCCTGCCCAGCGAGCTTCCGTCGGGCGCCCAGCCGCTCTCGGTGACATTTGTCGCGATGTTGTTGTAGAACACGCCGTTGGGGCACTCAACAAGGAAATAGCAGAAAGCCTGGTTGATGAAAAAGTTGTCCACGGTGTCGAGGAAATTCACCGTGTTGTTGAATATCGTGGGGCTTCCGCAGTACTCAAGCGTGAATCCCGTGACCAGCGCGGCTCCCTCGCCTCCTGACGCAACCTCGATGCGATAGACGAGATTGTTGTGCAGGACGGCATTGTCGCAGTGATCCAGGTAGATTCCGTCGACTATATGTCCCCCCGGGTTGAAATTGACGCCGAGGTGGTTCATTCGCACATTGTGGATGTACAGGTTGGGCGTGTTCGTTGCAAAGATGCACTCATCGAATTCGGTCATCTGGGACACTGGCGAATCCGGGCCGTGCAGATGCTCAATCGTGCTGCAGAAAATCTCGACATCCGAGCAATTCTCCACATACACCCCCGTGAAATCGCGCTCCATCTCCTCCCCGTTGAAATAACAGTTGCCCAGTTTGAGATTCGAGCAGTTCGCCAAATGCGCGAACACAATCGCACCGCCGTACAGCGAGCTGAATGATCCCCCAGGCCTCACGTTGAACCCGGATATCGACGCGTCATCAATCCCGTCGGCTGAGATAGTGCACGCTCCCGGAGTATCCGGCGTCTGAATGCTCGCGCGGTCCGTCCCGTCGATGGGGTCCCAGTTCTCACTGAACACGCTGATACCATCCGTCAGGACCACCGACTCCGTGTACGTCTCCCCGGAGTCGTCGACGAGGATCACGTCGCCCGCTGTGGCGGTGGAGATCGCAGCGGTGATAGTCTTGAACGGGTCCTGCATTGTCCCGAATTCGTCGGGCGATGTCGATGAATCGTCGACGTAGATAAACATCTGGGGAGGCACAATCAGAAAGTAGCAGTCGGAGATATCGTTCACGAGGGGATCGGAGGCGTCGCTGACTCTGACGCGGGCTGTCTCGGAGGGCGTGTCCGGGACCTCCCACTCGAACACACCGTCGTTGGGCGTCGACGGCACTATCCCGTTCCAGCTGCCGGTATCGCTCAACGAGTACTCGATCTTCACCAGCGATATCGGTCCCGCGCTCTCCCACTTGATGTCGTGCTGCGTGCCGATCTCCCATATTTCTCCGCAGTTCGGCTCAAGCACGTGGATCATCTTGTCCTCGTCGGGCGGAGCGGTGTCCGAGACCTCCACTTTCAGCTTGTTGTAAGCGGACAGCACGGCGTCTTCCGGGTAATCGAACCCAGTGATCCCGCCGATATCGGGGGCATATGTCGTCACGTTCGCGCTCTCGGCGATAACCCAGACATCCACCAATCCCGCCTCGGACGGTGCGAGGTCCTCTATTGCGAACTGATAGCTGACCGAGTTGAAATCCGGACCTGCGCTCACAATCGCCGTCGGAAGAATATCAGTCGAGGAAAGCCCCACCGATGCGCATTCCACCTTCAATGCCCCAAGCTCGCCGGGCATGCCGTCCGGGTTGTAGGGCTTCTGCCAGTCGTACACGGTGACCCTGAGTTTCAAATCGCCGCCGAAACTCGCACCCTCGCGATACAGCGTGCTCCCATCGTCCAGGATCGACACCTGGTACGCCTCCGGCTGATTCGCACCGATCGGGAAGTCCGACACCTCCCATGGCGCTGAACCGTCCGGAGCCTCCCAGCTCGCTGTTATCGCGTACTTGAAGTGAAAATCGGGCTTCCCTCCGACATCCGGGAACTGGAGCTCATACCTTCGGCTGACCTTGCCGGGATCGTTCGGGTTGAACGCGCCGCGGCTTGCCGGGTCTATCACCATGGGATCGTCGGGCCCGAGCGAGTCGGCGAAATATTTGTACGGATGCACCAATGTCGTCGGAAGCGCGCCGGGAGGCGACATGATGCCCTCGGTGTAACCGAATATCGTACCCACTGTCGTGAATTCGGTCGGGTTCCACCATCGCGTGTACCCGTCGGCGTTCAGAAGCTCCACCTCTCCTGATCCGCCGCCCATTACGATGCCTCTCACGTCGAAGCCCCAGAACTTGGTGCCCGGGAACGGATGCTTGATCGAGACATCGCACGCGATCATGCCGTTTGGAATATCCGATCCTGGGATGTCCACAGAGACACCCAGGAGGTTAGTCGGCGACGCCGGCGGCTGCAGGAAACGAGTGGCGTTCGACTGGAACTGGACGTTTCTGAGGGGAACGATGTCGACCTGCCCGGTCGATGCATCGGCCCGGATATCGTAGAGAGCCCACAGAACCTGGCCGTTGTGATCCGAGAGGCTCTCGTCCCGAGCCGTAAGCCCCGGATCGAGCGGCCCGCCTCTCCCGCCGCAGCCGATAATGACTGCCAACGTGATGATTACAGGAGAAAGCCACAGTCGATGCGTGCGATATGGTCCCATCTTGAAACCCCTTCGGTTGAACTCGAAGACACCAAGAAGAAAATGAGCATGAGAAGTCTAGCACAGAACCGCGGCTGGATGCCCTGAGCGGTCCTAGCCGTCCCACTTGTACACGGTCACGAGCGGGCTCGACGTTCCCTGATGAAGAACGTGTATGGCGAGATTCTTGTCGTCGACGTCCAGCCTCAGCGCCGACCCGATCATGTACGGTGGCCCGCCCACGAACCCCGCGTAGTTCCCTGCATAGTCATACAGATGGACCAGGTTGTCCGCGCAGAGAACGCAGATCAGGTTCGACGGCTGCCCGGCTTTCGTGACCGGAAGTATCTCCACGTCTCTGGGATCGGCGGGAAGCGAGATGGTCTTGAAAACGTTCTCCTGGGCCTCGATGTCCGCGTCGATGATCTCCAGCGCCTTCTCGGTCCCGGCCTCCGCCACTATCACCAATGCATGGCCCGCGTAGCCGCCCGTGATCGGAAGCACGCCCGTATCATCGACATCCAGACCCACCAGCGCAGTCCGACTCACTTTCCCCGGACCGGTGCCCTGGTCCAGCGCCACCTCGTACCCGCCGCTGATGAGATTTTCGTTATCCTCGAAATCCAGGGGAGGCTTCAGCGCCATCACGTCAACCGACGGGAATTTCGACTCGTTCCCGGAATCGTACGCAAGCGCCATGTATAGAAGCCCGTCCTCGTTGAATCCCGACGCGAACTCGATCGGTCGCACGATCACATCGTATGTCTTCGGCGGACCCGGGTTCGATCCGATCACCAGCACGTTCGCGGTCAGCTTCAGGTTCCCGCCGCTCAGGTTCCAAAGGGCGATTCTCTGACGGCCGATCACCTGCGGGATGCTGGCGCCGTCAAGTATCTCGCTCGACTGGTTCGCCTCGCCCCAACTGAGCGAGAATACCGAGTCCACCGACGAGTCGGGTATTGTCGTGTCGGCGAAATCGAATCTCCAGTTCGGCGTGTCGAACGGCTTGACCGGCTCGCCGCTTGATTCGTAATAGAGACCGAATGAGCCGTTCGTGTAGTCCGAGTCCCAGAAGTGGTAGGTGTCGTCGCCTGCGAAGACCATCGACACCTGGCTGCCGTCATCGGCGCCCATGACCGCTATGTCCATCCCGTCGGCGGGGCCGTTCGGCACCTCCAGAGGCAGGTTCTGGTACTGAACAAGGAACGGTCCCTGCTTGATCGGACCCGCGCTCGTCACATTGACGACGAGATAGTTGTATGTCGAGACGCCGTTTGATGTCGCCGTGACCTTCAGCCTGTGCTGCCCGACACCCTGTCCCGTCGGCGAGTAACTCGCACCGTTCAGAGTCCAGATGTTTTCCTGGTAGAAACTCATCGGAGTGTTGGAACCGGCTCCGATCGGGCTCAGGTCGATGACAACACTGTCCACATTGCCCTGCCAGTCCCCGACGCGGCAGCGCAAATCGACCAGATTCGATCCGTCGCTCTTGAAATCCCCGCTGGCAAGAAGCCCCCAGATTCCGTACGGCTCTTCCTGGTTCGCCGGGTAAGACGCCTGGAACAGATAGTCGATCTCCGCGAACTTCGTGATCCCCCCCTTTTCGAACCTCAGCAATTCCGCGAAGGATGCCTCCCCCGGGAATTCCCGGTTGTTAACGCCGGTGTCCCAGGCCGCGTACGGGTTCGGCGTCGTGTCGCCAGGATAGCTGTAAATGAAGGTGTATGAGTCCGGGTTGAGGAACTGGATGTCGCCTGACCAGCGAATGATTCCGGTCACGTCGTACCCGGTGATCCCTGTCGGATTTGTAAGCGTGACGTTGAAGTCGAACATGTGCGGACCCGGCGGCGGACCGGCGGTGATCTCGAAACACGTCGGGCAGTCAAGGATCATCTGCTTGACATTCCAGTGCTTTTGCTCGGTGCGTCTCGGGATGACCTCGAACCTTCCATCATCCCAAAGCCGCATCCGCCATATGCCCATCAAGTCGTGGCCTTCGGTGCACTCGGGCTCGCTTCCGGTGGGCAACATGCATCCTTCCGACAGGGTTGCGTCCTCTCTCAAGCCCTGAGTTGCCGCGGACAAACCGAGACGGCTCGACTGGGGACCTGAGGGTGTCAGCGACGGGCTTGCCGGGCCGTCCGACTTCGAGCAGCCCATCAGAATCAGGAACACCATCCCCACGAAAAGCGATACTCTCAAATCGTTCATTGCTCGGAAAATATTCATTATGGTAAGTCTCCTGCAATCGCAGTCGATTGAATGGACCTATGGCTTTCGCCCCCTAATTAGGTGCCTTCTCCAAGGAAATCCCTAACCTTTTGGGAGACCGGCCGATAAGTCAACCCAAGTATATCATGCTATTATATGGGTGAGTTGGCCGGGACGCTTGATAGGCGCAACCGTCGGGACTCCCGGCGCGTCGAATATGCGAGGGGAAAAGGAGGGCTGAGGGGGTGCTCACGAGGGCAAACGCCGGTGGGGGGGAAGGCAGGCCGGCATAGTCCCCAACTCATCGCAGCCCCGTTTCCCGATAGCCCGGACAAACTGACATGTTCTGGTGGCTGATATGGACTTTCATCTTCCTCATTCTCGTCGGGAATGACAGCCGGCATTGGGGAAGCGTATGGGGCGGAGACGCGTACTTCCTTGGCATGCCCGGACGACATCGCGCACCCCGCAAGACCGATTTCGAGATCCGCAGCGAGACGAGGCGCAACAATCCTGTGCCCGAAGTCGTGTGCGTCACGGCCGACGACTATATCGAAAACCCGGATCTGCAGCTTGAAGAGCTTATCGTGCAGGGAGACCTGGACAAGGCCAGGGAGTACCGGCACGACATGGAACGTATCGCCGAGGAGATGGACGACGACGAGTCCCTGCGCAAGTACGCCGTCTACGGAGCGAGGATCGCGAGGAGACAGAAGGAAACCGACAGGGACGAGACCATGCGACGCTATCACGCCGATGTTGAGCATCCGTTCGCCGAGAGATCGGATTTTCCCACGTCCCAGCCGGAGACTATCGGTGCCGCCGAGACGATCGATCACGTGCCTGCGGCGGTCGGCGGCAAGGATACCGTCCCCCCTCTCTGGAAACCGAAACACAAGGCGGCCCCTCCCGCGAAACCGGTGCCAGCCGCGGCCATCTCACTCGATGCGGTGATTCCACTCGCTCCGCCGAAACCGATCGAGCCGCCGCGACCCGTGGTAATCGCCCCGCCCCCTCCGCCCGGCCCGGTCAAGCTGGGCGCGCCGGCAGGCTACGAAAGGGGTCCCGTCAAACTCGAATTCGAGAAGCTCTCCGATCGCAAGAAGGCACATGAAGGTGAAAAGGAGAAAGATATCGATCCGGACGACTACACCGACCTGATCTCAATCTGACAGCGTTCGCGCTCCAGGGACCATACGTTATGAAACCCTGTAATCAGGAAATGCAGCTTTTGAATCCGTCGCTGAGGGAAAGACGAAGGTAACCCTGCTATCATGGACACGCCCATGTCTTTCTTCTGGCTCATACTGATCCTGATGATCCTCATCGTGGCCGCGATCGACGTGAGGACCTGGGCACAATGGGCAAGCGTGGGTTTCACCGACCTGGGCGTCCATTCTTTCGCTCGACCCGTAAGCGATCTGGAAATCCGCGCGTTCTACAGGAAGAGAGCGTGCGAGCATATCCCGTTCGTGCGTCCCGACGATCCTATCAGGTTTGAGGACCCGACCATCGACATGCTCCTGTCCGAGGGGAAATTCGATGAGGCCGACGGGTACCGGATGCGCAAGATGATGGAGGCGCGCGAGGCCAAAGACATCGAGGCGGTCGAGACTTACGCGGTCTACAAGGCGGTCATCTCGAGGTATCGGGCGCTGCACGATGACCGCCGCAGGAAGAGCGTTCGCGACAGGTACCCGAAGATCGTCGAAACGGAGAAAGCCGCCGCCCGCGGTCATTGGGTATCGGCTGAGAGCATCGAGCCCCCGAAGAAAAAGCGGAGACAGAGAATACGTTCCGGCTTTCTGGAGATCGAATGGAAGGGCCTGCCCAAGTATGCGTTGCCACAGGATTCCGCCGGCGATCCCGAAACCGCACCGGATATGGACGAAGCTGCATTGGCCCCCGACATTGCCGATGTCCCCCGACCTGCACCGTCAAAGCCCGATTCGGACGCTGAGCCGTCCGACGACGAATATAGCGGGCTCATCTCCCTCTGAAAATCCCAACCCCCTCTTCTTTCTTTTTCTTCTTGGTGCCCTTGGTGCCTTGGTGGTTTATTATTTATTCGAAAAACCTAACACTAAGACACGAAGAAGAAACCTCACTTCCCGCGCGCAATTACTAGATCAAAAAACCCCTTCTCGCATTCCAGCCCGATAGCGGTCACTTCCACTCTGAACATCGCCCCAGACGTGCCGGCCTCGACCCGGCACACGGGCGAGTTGTTCGCCAGATCGTCAGAGTCCACCATCTCCCCCTCTTCGTCGTAGACCGCCATGTCCAGGTCCGTGAGGCAGATGTCGTCGCCCTGCCCATAGATGTAATAGACGCCCTCGCCCACCTGCAGATCGTACCGCCAGACATTGTCGTCCTGTGTGATCCCTTCAGTGAAGGAGTCTATTCTCTCCTCACCGTGACTCTCGACCACGGCAAGCCATTTTTCCGAGAGCATTTGGGCGGACGATATCAGCTCGTCGTCATTTCCGCTCCATGAGGTCATCCCGCCGGAGTATTCCCCGGTCCTCGTCAGTATCCAGCAGTAGTAAGCTTCATCAAAGCCCTCGACGAAGGACGCAGCCGTCACATCCACAGCCACGGTCTCAGGCTCGCCCAGCTCGAACCAAAGCATCGGGTAGTTGTCCGCCAGGGTATCCTCATCCAGCAGATTTCCGTCGCTGTCGTACACGGCCAAGTCTGCGTCGGTGAGAAGCATCCCGCCGTTCACCTCGCAGAAATAGCTTCCCGCATCGATCTCGTATTCGATCCTGGCGGGATTTTCGTCCTGATTGATGGTGTCGATGCCGCTGTCTATGGTCTCCTCTCCGGCGCTGTCCGCATTCTCCTGCAGCCATCCCAGCCTTTCCTCGATGTAGGCCCTGCTCGATTCCTCGTCCATCGGGCCAAGGCTCTTGACCATGTACGCGACATATGTCCGGTCGGCACCTTCGGTCAGCGAGTAGATTTCGAGGTCTATCCCGACAGTCTGCTCATCCAGTACGTAGAACTCGCAGATCGGAATATTGTCCTCAAGGTGATCTTCGGCAAGCGGGTTGCCCTCTTCGTCATACACCGTCATGTCCAGATCCATGCATCGAGAGTCAGGCTGACCCACCACACGGTAGAATCCGGGTTCAAGTGCGAGGTCTATCCTGTAAGCCAGTTCGGTCGCGAGCACAACACCGGCGTCGACAATCTCGCCCTCGGTCTCACTCTCCATCGGCAGCCAACTGTCCAGGAAGACCTGGGCCTCCTGCCTGTACGTTTCGTCGTCGGAGATTTCACCGCCGGTGCCTCCAGTCGGTTCGCCCGCCTCGATATCCACCGTGTCTCCCGCGAAATCCCTCACCTCTCCCTCGCCCTCGCTCGTAACCACTATGCAGAAATAATCGGAGCTATAGCCTTCGTCGAACGAGAACGCGCCGATTCTGACTTCCGCCTTGACGGCCTCCGCCAGCTTGAGCACCACTATGGGAATTTTGTCGGGAAGCGAGTCGCTGCCGAGCTCAATCCCCTCCGCGTCGTAGATGTACACGTCCAGGTCGCTTATGTGCAGCCCGCCAGAGGCGTAGAGGTGGTACACTCCGGGACCCAGTTCGTAGTTGTACACCACCTCTTCTGCGCCCACGGTCCCGACATAAGTCCCCAGGACGTTGTAGCCGTCGCTGTTGGCGATTCCGATCCAGTCGTTGATCTCGTTCCCAATGTAGTCCTGCGCCTCATCGGCGCCGGCGGGCACTGACAGCAAGAGCATCACTGCAAGGCTCGCACAGAGCAGAAATATCCTCACGATCGTCCTCCTTCGTTTCCGGCATGAGCTCATTTCGCCCGCGAATCGGTCCGTAATCACCCGGGCACCTCGCGCCGGACAGTCCCACTAGTTTAACAGATATTAAGCCGGGCTAGTAGCATGCGCATCCTGCGCATGGTCCTTGATTTGTCTTCGTTCAGGCAAGAACCATGCGCAGGATGCGCATGCTGCATCGCCTCCTAATGGTACAATTTCCTTATCCTGATGGATCGCGACAGGAGGTAATCGTATGGCTATGCGTCCGCTCCTTACGCTGATTTTCCTCGCCTGCCTCTTCGTTGCAGCCTGTGGGGGAGGAGGCGGCGACAACACAGACCAGTTCAGCGTCGGCAACATCTCCGGACCCTCCTCGGTCAACGAGGATTCTCAGGCGGCGTACAGCATCACAGCCGTCGGCGACACTGGGATCGGCTATCAATGGGCCGTCGATCCCCCCGGATGCGGCACGTTCACCAACCAGACCTCCGCAATCGCCACGTTCAATGCCGGGAAGGTCGACGCGGATACGGCGGTAACTATCCGGGTTACGGTCAGCTCCGACCACCATTCGTCCGAGATCCGATCTGTCGCGGTCACCATCAGGAATCTCCTGCCGCCCGGATGGTCCCGCACGTCGGGAGGAACGGGATTCGACGCCGGCTACGCAAGCGCTGTCGATAACATCGGCAACCTGTATGTCACCGGGGTTTTCATGGGCACGTTCGATTTCGATCCGCCGAACAACGTCACGCGAAGCTCTCACGGCGGATACGACGCATTCCTGCTCAAGTACAATCCGCAGGGATCGCTGCAATGGGTCCGGACCTGGGGAGGATCGATCTGGGACGAGGGCTTCGGGTTGGCCGTTGACCCTGCCGGCGCAGTGTATGTGACAGGTTGGTTCCAGGACGAAGCTGACTTCGATCCAGGTCCGGATGTGGACTGGCACGCTTCGTGCGGGAGCCTCGATTGTTTCCTCAGCAAGTTCGATGCGGACGGCGATTATCAATGGGCGCTCACGTGGGGAAGCTATTACTGGGACCAGGCCCAGAGTGTCGCCGCAGACGCTTCCGGCAACGTGTACGTGACGGGATTCTTCGCGGGCGAGATGGACATGGACCCCGGCGCGGGCATCGACATTCACTCCAGGATCGCCTCCAATGATGTCTTCCTCAGAAAATTCGATTCGTATGGCAACTATCAGTGGGGGCTCACGTGGGACGGCGAGAAGGGTCTGTCCGTCGCAACGGACAGCCAGGGTGCAGTATACGTCTCCGGGATTTTCAACCGAACCATCGATTTCAATCCCGGTGTCGGCACTGACCTCCACGCCGCTGCCGGCGCTTACAATGATGCATTCCTGAGCAAATTCGATCAGGGCGGCCTCTTCCAGTGGGCACGAACCTGGGGAGGCTCTTACGACTGGGACCAGGCGAGACAGGTCGCGGTCGATGCGTTGGGCGGTGTCTATGTCACCGGCTATTTTCAGGGGAACGTCGATTTCAATCCCGGCCTGGGCGAGGATTGGCACCAGTCGGTAGCGAACGAGGTCCCCGGGTGGAATCCGCATGTCAATGTCTTCCTGAGCAAGTTCGATTCCAGCGGCGACTTCAAGTGGGCCCGAACCTGGGGCGGGGGCTGGGACGATGCGTCGGAAAGGCTCGATATCGATTACGCCGGCAATGTCTATGTGGCAGGCCGTTTCGCCGACGTGGTGGATTTCGACCCCGGCGACAGCGTCAGGAGTATCACATCGAACGGCGGCAATGACATTTTCGTCAGCAAGTTCGCGCCCTCCGGAGATTATAGATGGACCTTCACTGTCGGCGGCTCCGGCGATGAAGCAGCATGGGGCATCTCGGTTCTGAGTGACGGCTATCTCTATCTCACAGGGCTTTTCCACGAGACGGTGGATTTCGATCCCGGCGCGGGATCCGATGTCCATACCGCCGAAGGCGAGGCCGACATTTTCGCCGCGAAAATCATCTCGCAGGATGTGTATTAGTTCGAATTTATCAAAGGAAAATCACAATCGACGCCCGGCTTGTTCCGGGCGGATCATAGATCCTATAGATCCTCAGGAAAGGTGATTCTCATGAAATCCGGAGCAATTCCCGTCCTCGTATCCATCATTTTCTTTCTCCTGACCACAGGTTGCGGTGGGGGCGGTGGAGACGGAGACGACAACGGCAATCTCGTGGTGGGCAACATCACCGGCCCCGCGTCGGTCGACGATGGCACGTCGGTGAATTACAGCGTCACCGCAAGCGGGGATACGGGGATCAAGTACCAATGGGCGTGCGAGCCCGCCACGGCGGGCACGTTCACCAACCAGGCCGCGACCACCACCTTTCATGCTGGGGAAGTAGCGGCCGACATTCTGATCACCATCAGGGTCTCGGTGAGCTCCGATCATAGCGGCGCCCAGTTGAAATCCGTCGACGTAGTTTTGAGGGACCAGCGCTTCACGGGCTGGGCGCGCACGTGCGGGGGGACTGGATTCGATGCCGGGTACGGAGTGGGCGTTGACTCCGGGGGCAACGCGTATGTCACCGGGGTGTTCATGGGGACGGTGGATTTCGATCCCGGCCAGGGTGTGGTGCGCACGTCTCACGGCGGCTACGATGCTTTCCTGTCGAAATACGATTCATCGGGCAATCTCCTCTGGGTCCGCACCTGGGGAGGAACCCTCTGGGACCAGGGCTTCAGCATCGCCCTGGATGCTTTCGACGGAGTGTACATAGCGGGCTGGTTCCAGGGCGTCTCCGACTTCGATCCCGGCGCGGGCGTCGACTGGCACACCTCCAACGGCGATCTCGACGCATTTGTCAGCAAGTTCGACACGAACGGAAATTTCCTCTGGGCTCACACGTGGGGTGGACCTTACTGGGACAAGGCCCAGGGCGTGGCGGTCCACTGGTCCGGCGCGGTCTATGTCACCGGCTACTACGAGGGCCTCACGGATTTCAACCCGACCGATGCGCTCGATCAGCACTACTCGATCAACGGAAGGGATGTCTTCCTCTGCAAGTACAACCGCGACGGGGGCTACATGTGGACGAGGGTGTGGGACGGCACCGAGGGGCAGGGGGTCGCATGCGATCAGAACGGGAATGTCTATGTCACGGGTTCCTACGCGGGAAGTGCCGACTTCAATCCGGGCTCGGGAATCGATTGGCATGTCTCGAACGGCGACCCCGACGCGTTCCTGAGCAAATTTGAATCCACCGGCGCCTTCCATTGGGCGTGCACATGGGGAGGACCGCACGCGGATGAAGGCCGACAGGTCGTCATAGACTACTTCGGGCGAGTCTATGTCACCGGCTATTTCACGTACTGGGTCGATTTCGATCCTGGCGACGGCGGCGTGTGGATCCAATCCCTGCCCACGGTCTCGGGCGACCCATCGCAGGACGTTTTTCTCAGCAAGTTCGACACCGCGGGCGAGTTCAAATGGGTGCGCGCCTGGGGCGGTAACGATGAGGACTCGGCCGACAGACTCGCGCTCGACGGTTCCAACGATATCTACGTCGCCGGACGTTTCTTCAATACGGTCGATTTCGATCCCGGCGGAGGTGTGGACAACATCACTTCCAACGGCGATCGCGACATCTTCATGAGCAAGTTCGACACTTCGGGCGACTACAAATGGTCGTTCACGCTGGGCGGCCTCGACGGTGAAGCGGCGTGGGGCGTTGCGATCGACGAATCCGATCGGATCTATCTTACCGGCCTTTACCACAGCACCGTCGACTTCGATCCCGGCCTCGGCGTCGACAACCGCACGTCCAACGGCGAGGCGGACATCTTTGTGACACAGCTCAAGCCGTGATCAGCAGCATGCACTGTGTAACATGCGCGTCCCGCGCATGGTTCCTGTAAAGGTGAAAAAGCTGAAGAACCATGCGCCGGAGGCGCATGTTACATGAGGCGCATGCTACGGGCGTGAACAGTAACATGCGCATCTTGCGCATGGTTCCTGTAAAGGTGAAAAAGCTGAAGAACCATGCGCCGGAGGCGCATGTTACATGAGACGCA
>Ga0315294_10001175_pt1 | contig 28244 bp, 33 predicted proteins | sample YL17G13_40_MG_FD_203626 | JGI IMG/M metagenome (GOLD analysis project Ga0315294, IMG submission 203626) | Sediment microbial communities from Yellowstone Lake, YNP, Wyoming, USA - YL17G13_40 | ecosystem: Environmental > Aquatic > Freshwater > Lake > Sediment | place: USA: Wyoming | collected... | reverse complement strand
TGCTTGTGGCAACCGACATCGCTGCCAGGGGAATTGATGTTATCGGTATCGAGCTTGTAATCAACTATGACCTTCCCGATGAAGCGGGAAATTATGTGCATCGTATCGGCCGGACCGCGAGGGCAGGTCATAAGGGTCATGCGATTTCTTTTGCTACGCCTGACCAGAGCCGTGATGTGCGCGATATCGAGAAAATTATCAGGATTACGCTTCCTATAGTAAGGCATCCGGAAATTTCTTCGGAACGGTTTACTACCCCCCAGCCCCATCCTCAGGACAGGCAATTAAAACGCAGTTTTCCCTACAGACGCCACAGATAGCCCCCCATGTCTTGGTACGTCTACATCATTCAATGCCGAGATAATACACTCTATACCGGAATTACCAATAATCTAAAACGACGCATTCAAGACCATAATAGCGGAAACGGTTGCCGCTACACCCGCTACCGCCGACCCGTCAAGTTAATTCATTCCGAAGAATTTCCCACCAAAGTAGAAGCCTTGAAACGCGAAGCTTATATTAAAAGGCTTACCAGACAAACTAAACTAGCCCTAACTAAGACTGCTTAGCGGGTCCCCGCAGAAGGCGGGGCACCGGCCAGCACCCAAGCTTATAGGATAGCTTGGTGTCCATTTGTATGGAATCCGATAGGGCCGGGTGTATGATGATGTAGCGGGTCCTGTCACGGGGCGCTTCTTGCGCATCACGCGCTGCGAAGCATCCCCGTGCCACCCGCTACACCATAAATTCACCTTGACCAGCCTGATTTAGAGCAGTAATATTAGGGTATACTATCCAGAATAATTCAGGTACACTTTTTTAGATGAGCACGGAAAGTGTCTGGGATCTGTGGGATCTGGGATCTTGCTTTGTTTCAGCCAGCGGGAGATTAGTGATGAAAAAGTCAAATTTTACGAGGCCTGCACCACCTCCACCCTTTGCGCTTGTAGCCGCAGCTGTTGTCGTGATAATTGAAATCGCAGTTATCTGTAGATATTATTCGCGTTTTTTTTCTTTCTCTTCGGGAGAGAATCCTAAGACACAGGCAAGTGTTCATTACTACATCGGAAAGAGATTGCTCGCACAGGAAAAGCATCAAGAGGCAAAGCCTAAGTTCCAGCAAGCGTTAAAACTCAGTCCGGATTACTCCCAGGCGTACATAAATCTCGGCGTATGCTATTTTCAAGAAGGTAATTACGAGGCAGCGGAGAAATCATTTAAAACAGCGCTTACGAAGATTGATAAGGATGTGCACAAGAATATACCGGTCATTTATCATAACCTTGGTTCTGTCTACGTTGAGCTGGGAGAATTTGGCCTGGCATGGGATTATTACATGAAGGGGTACAAGGGCGACCCTACATGTTTCGATAGGGACAAAGAACAGTGGCTGATGTTATTACTGGAACAGAATAACAAGGAGAAATTCATCTCAAGGAAGCAAAAAGGCGAGTGCAAATAGGCAAACAGCAAACAAATAGGGAATAGAATAAGAGACATTTTCCAATCCAATCGGGAAACTGTACCAGCGCTAAGATAGACAGTGTACCTTTTGATATTAGGGTACACCATCCAGCGTTTTATTAATTGAAGGGAGGGATAACATGGGAGAGGGAAACGATATACAAAATAAAGCTAAGGGTTTTTTTCTTAAAAATTTAAAATGGTACGAACATTTAGCTGCGGGATGGCCATTGATTTTAATATTTGTTGGTGGCGCAATAGGTGGTGCATGTGGCGGTTTGGCCTATGCTTTGAATGGGAAAATATTTAATTCTAATTTGTCTAAACCTTTAAAATATATATTTACATTTTTAGTTGGGATCGGTTCCATATTACTGTATTTTATAATGGTCGCTATTCTATTAACGATATTCCCTGGTTTAGGAAAGAAATAAAGATAGCTGGAAAGAAGGGGCCGCTTCTAATACTTTGCGCAAAGCGCAAAAGCATTTCGTACTCCTTCGGAGTACTGCGCTATACAAAAGCATTAGGTGCTTGCTAAATAAAAAATTAAAGAGGTAATCTGGTGAAGATAGGGATGATTTTAAAGAAGGGTTTTATGTTGGCCTTGTTATTAGCGTTACCTATATTTATTTATGCTCAAGAATTAAAACCGATTAAGCTTCCAACCCCCAAGACTGAAGGCGGCAAGCCGCTCATGCAGGTATTAAAGGAGAGAAAGACCATGCGTGAATTTAGTTCCAAAGAGCTGCCTTTACAGGTAATTTCAGATATGCTTTGGGCAGCCTGTGGAATAAACCGGCCGGATTTAGGGCACCGGACCGCCCCTTCTGCAATGAATATGCAGGAAATTGATATCTATGTCGCCAAAGCAGATGGCCTTTATCTATTTGATGCTAAAGAAAATATTCTGGTGCCGGTTGTAGCGGAAGATTTAAGGTCTTTAACTGGTAAACAACCCTTTGTCAAAGATGCTCCGATAAATCTTATTTATGTGGCTGATCTATCAAAAATGAGCAAATTATCAGCAGGAGATATAGATTTTTATTCCGCTACTGATACAGGATTCATTAGTGAAAATGTATATCTATTCTGCGCCTCTGCCGGATTAGCAACTGTGGTACGTGGATCGATTGATAAGCCGGCTTTGGCAAAGGCAATGAAGTTGCGTGCGGATCAGAAAATTATCCTTGCCCAGACAGTAGGGTATCCCAAAGATTAATTAAGCTATGAAGAGTACAGTATATTTTATAGCGGTAAAGGACACAAATGATATCCGCAGCGTAAACGAGAAACTTAAAAGACTACTTGAGAAAAGCCGGGTTTTAGATTTTATTCGTCGGGAATATAGGGTCGCCGTAAAGATGCATTTTGGAGAAGAGGGAAATACCGGTTTTGTCAGGCCTGAGTATGTGCGGGCCGTATGCGATGCTATATCAGATAAAGGCGCAAAGGCATTCCTGGCAGAGACAAATACTCTTTATAAGGGCAGGCGCACAAATTCCCAGGAGCACCTGGCAATTGCAGCTGAGCACGGGTTCACCAAGGAAAGAATAGGGGTAGATATTATTATCCCCGATGACTCTAAAAAAGAGAACACCATAGATATCCCGATTAACCAGAAATTTATCCGAACCGCAAGCCTCGTGCGTTTCTTTGTGGATGCGGATGCAATCGTCGCTATAAATCATTTTAAGGGGCACATGATGACCGGCTTCGGAGGCGCCTTAAAGAATCTGGGGATGGGATGCGCCAGCAGAGTAGGTAAGCTCATGGAGCATTCGGGTATCTCTCCTGTTGTCTACGAGCAGAAGTGCGTGGGTTGCGGAGAGTGCGAAAAGGTATGCCCTGTAAAAGCAATAAGCCTTAAAAATAATAAATCGGTTATTGACGGATTAAAATGCATTGGTTGCGCCACCTGCATTGCCGTTTGTCCTTATGCGGCGATAGATGTCAATTGGGCGTCAGGGGGAAGCACGATGCCGGAGAAGATGATTGAGTACGCCCTGGCGGTGACCAGAGGCAAGAAAGATAGGTTAGCGTTCTTAGATTTTGCCATCAAAATCACCAAGGAGTGCGACTGTCTGGCAAAGGATGACCCGCGCGTTTCGCCTGACATAGGGATATTGGCGTCCTCTGACCCGGTAAGTATTGATAAAGCAAGTTTTGACCTGGTAATTAAAGCCTGCGGCAGGGATATCTTTAAAGAGCTGCATCCTCACCGCGATAGCGCAAGGCAACTTCGGTATGCCTGGGAATTAGGTTTAGGTAATTTGGATTATGATTTAATAGAAGTATAGTTTTGGCCTTTTAGGGGAAATAAAATTATGTACAGAAAGACCATTAAGGAATTGAAAGACAGGGCTGTGAAGTTGGGCGCCAGCGAGAGTAAGGTCATTGAGGTAAAGACGGTCAAGACTGCGGCCTGGGTAAGATACAAGTGCCAGTTTGGATGCTCTGGTTTTGCAGAAAGCTTAACCTGTCCGCCGCATTCACCTACGCCTGATGAGACGCAAAAAATACTGAATTCTTTTCAAAAGGCAATCCTCATCCATTGCCAGAGCGGCTCTCATGTGGATATTTCAAAGGTGGTCATAAAGATAGAAAAAGAGGCCTTTCTTGCCGGATATTACAAGGCCTTAGGTATGGGCGCAGGGCCATGCAGACTTTGCAGAGTTTGCAACTTAAAGGGTGAATGCCGGCACCGTGAGGAGGCCAGGCCTTCTATGGAAGCTTGCGGTATAGACGTTTACTCTACCGCGCGCAGTAACGGCTTTAGCATCGATACGTTGGATTCAGCTAAATGCAGGGCAGACTATTTCGGTATTGTGCTCATTGAGTAAAATAGGGACGGACACCTATTTAAGATAGACAGTGTACCTTTTGATATTAGGGTGCACCATCCAGCATAATTTAGGTACACTTTTTTAGATTAGCACGGAAAGTGTCTGGGGTCTGGGGTAATTTTATTTCTCTTGACAATTATAGGACATATGGTATATTTTAATTAGCTATAATAGTAGGACAAATGTCCTAGGCATATTAAGGGCGCGTATGAAAGGTTATACGATTAGCGATAAAGCAAAATTAGAAAAGATACTTGAAGAAACCGGTGTTTCGCGCTCTGAGCTGGCGAGGCGCCTTGAGGTAAGTTATAAGAGCGTATACCGCTGGCTAGAGAAGGGCATTAAACCGCACCTTGCTCAATCACGCGATATTGACCAGCTGTTCAAGGAATATGTAGACTTAAGGAGCGTTGTTTTAAAGCTGAAGAAAGAACTCAAAGACCCAATTAAGATTTTAAAAACTGAGAAAGAGATAAGAGATAAATTCTTTCTTGAGATGACATACCACTCCAATGCCATAGAAGGAAGCCGCATGACTAAAAAAGAAACTCAAAATGCATTCGAAGGTAAAAAGGTCAGAGGCAAGGAGATATTCGAAATATTAGAGGCAGTCAATCATAAGAACGCATTGCAATTTCTAGCGGATAATATTCGGCCTAATTTTAAAATCGATGAGAAATATATCTTAAAATTGCATGAGATTGTGATGTATAATTTTAATGACAAATTGCCCGGTAAATATAGAACTGGCTTCGTTAATTTAACTAACACAGAAGTGCCTCTGCCATCAGCGCAAGAGGTTCCGCTCAGAATGGGTAAATTGATTAAAGAGATAAACCGTTATGGAAATGACCCAATAGGAAAAATAGCCAGAGACCATTATGAGTTTGAGGCGGTACATCCCTTTTTTGATGGGAACGGGAGAGTTGGCAGATTGATTATGATTACGCAGTTATTAAGTAAAGGTTTTCCGCCGGCGATAATTCAGATTGCAGAGAGGTATAAATATTATATGGCGTTAGGCAAGACTGACACCGGAGATTTCAGAAACATTATTCAGATGGTTTGCGACAGTATTATAAAAGGATTTGAGCTTTTAAATTGACTTTCCTCACCCTAAAAATTGCGGCAGTTCTTTGAAAAAGATAGCGCTAGGCGGGGCATCCTGCGACCCTAGATTTTTTTTAATTTTGGTAGCGGGAGCGGACGAGTTCTTTCATATCGGTATGAACGCTTCTCAAAAGTGTTAAAGGAGAAATAGAAAACAGGAGGTTAAGCATGGGAGTCGAAAAAATAGGGGAAAAATATCGCTGTAACGTATGCGGAAATGAAATAGTGGTAACGAAAGTAGGCGGGGGAGAGTTAGTTTGCTGTAAACAACCGATGGAGAAAATCGAAGGTTAATTTAAGTAAGGGAGGATGTAGCTATGGGTAAATCAATTAAAGGTACTAAGTCAGAGAAAAATTTGCTTGCGGCCTTTGCCGGTGAATCTCAGGCAAGAAACCGCTACACATATTTTGCCAGCGCAGCCAGAAAAGAAGGATTTGAGCAAATAGCCAATATTTTCACCGAGACCGCAGAAAACGAAAAAGAGCATGCCAAGGTTTTCTTTAAACACCTGGAAGGCGGGGATGTGGAAATAACCGCAGTTTATCCTGCCGGCGCAATCAGGGATACAAAAACCAACCTTGAAGAAGCGGCAGCAGGTGAGAATATGGAGTGGGCAACTATTTATTCAGACTTTGCCAAAATCGCCAAAGGCGAAGGCTTTGCGGAGGTAGCGCGGTCTTTTGAAGAGATAGCCAAGGTTGAGAAATTCCATGAGTCAAGATACAGGAAGTTAATCAACAACATCATAAATGGCGAGGTATTTAAGAAAAAGGCCTCAATAAAATGGCACTGCATTAACTGCGGTTATGTTTTTGAAGGAGATGAGGCGCCCAAAGAGTGCCCTGCCTGCAAGCACCCGCAGGCATTTTATGAGGTATTGGCAGAAAATTATTAGAAGAAGCGTGCATCCGCCCCCTAAAAATTGGGGTGAGAAAATAGGGTCAGAATTTTTCGTTCAATAAATTTAACAGTAAGAGTTTATAGGGAGATATAAAATGAAAGAATGTTACTTTTGCAAAAGGCCACTTAAGGAAGAAGATGCGATATGCACTTTTTGTGGCTACAATCCTAAAACAGATGCTATAGACCCGTCCTTTAAGTCAAAGATAAGTCCGGCTAAGAAGAGGGGTGGCCAGATAAAAGAAAAAAAACTGATTAGTGCGGGTTTCGGTGTTGACCCCAGAATTAAAAAATTTGCATTTGTGGGCATAGTGATAACTCTCTTTTCGATATTTTACAAGTATAACTTTAATATAAATCTCGTCGGGTACGAAGCCAGTCATTTTCTCAAGAAAATAAAAGCAGATAAATTTATAATCTGGCAACCTAAAAAGAAAGAGGCCAAAGGCATTGATAAGTCAGAATTAATAAATGTAAGGTCTTTTGGGGTGCCGCAGATGATTAGCCGATATAAAAATAAAAATTTAATGTTAGAAGGCATATTTTTTGATCACCGCGGTGGGAGTTTCGTTACTATTAACGGGAAAGTCATTGCAGAGGGAGAAAGTATCAACAATCTTACCGTCAAAAAGATAAATAATGACTCAGTAGAAGTTATTATTGATGGAGAAATCAAGGTTTTAAAAATGCAGTAAAGAGGCGATGGGAGGACGGATATAATCTGGGTTTGTCGCAACAGCGATATACTTTTAATTCTAAAACCGGAGGTAATAAAATATGGAAATCAAAGAAATAAAAATAGGAGATTTAGAGCCTGAGAAATTTATTGCAGAAAAAACAAAGGAGATTTCTTCTCTGGTGGGCAATGGCTTAGCGATTAACGCCTTGTCCGGAGGAGTGGATTCTTCGACCGTGACCATGTTAGGCCATAAGGCATTGGGTAAGGGGCTGAAGACCTATTTCATCGATAATGGTTTAATGCGTAAGGATGAGCCTAAAAAAATCGTTTCCTTGTTTAAAGGATTAGGTGTAATTGTAGAAATCCTTGATGCCCAAAAGCAATTTTTTAGAGCGCTTTCGGGTATCACTGACCCGGAGCAAAAAAGAGAAGCCATTACACAGACATTTTATAAAGATGTTTTTGGCAAGCTCGTGCGGACCAGCGGTGCAAAATATCTCTTACAAGGGACGATTTTAACCGATGTGGATGAGACGGTTGCCGGGATAAAAAGACAGCACAATGTTTTTGAGCAGTTAGGCATTGATCCGGAAAAAGCCTTTGGTTATAAAATTATAGAGCCGCTGGTACAATTACGTAAGGATGGCGTAAGAAAAGTAGCTGCGGCTTTAGGTTTACCTGACTTAAGCTATAAGAGGATGCCGTTTCCCGGGCCTGCTTTGTCAGCGCGGGTAATTGGAGAGGTCACGCCCGAAAGAATAGAAATAGTAAGACAGGCAACAGCGATTACTGAAGAAGAATTAGCTTCTGTGCGAGCTTTTCAATACTTAGCAATTCTGCATCAGGATAGAGTTACCGGCATGCGCCAGGGAAAAAGAGATTATGGTTTACAAATTGAAATTAGGTGTTGGGATAGTATTGATGCCCGAGTTGCTCAACCTACGCGGTTGCCTTACAATATCTTGGATAAATTGGCGCAGCGAATAGTTACCGAGGTTCCCGGCGTAGTTAGCGTTACTTATAATATAACCCCCAAACCTCCTTCTACCATAGAGGCGGTTTAAATGGATATAATGGAAGTAATCAAGAAGCGAAGAAGTATTAGAGAATATCAGGATAAACCTATAGCCAAAGATATTCTGCAAAAGTTAATCGATGCCGGCCGCTTTGCCCCTACTGCCAGAAATGTCCAGCCTTGGGAATTTATTGTCATTACTAGCCCCGAGACTTTAAAGAAAATAGGGGAGCTGGCAGAAAATGCAAGATTTGTGGCTCAGGCAGCTGCCTGCATCGCTATATTTTGTAGTGATACTAAATATTATTTGGAAGATGGCTGTGCCGCCACGCAAAATATATTGCTTGCGGCAACCGCCTTAGGGATTGGTTCCTGCTGGGTAGCCGGGGATAAGAAGCCATATTGTAGCCAGATTAGTAATTTATTAAATGTCCCGCAAACATTTAAGCTGGTAAGTCTAATTGCCTTGGGTTATCTTGGCTCAGAGAATAGTTTTAGGGTGGCAGAGAAAAGAAGTTTTAAGGATGTAATCCACTGGGAGAAGTTTTGAAGAATAAAAAGGGGCCTAAGAATAAAAAGGGGCCTGGCCCCTTTTTCCATTGGGAGAGGTTTTGATGTATTTATTAATCTTAGCCCTTATTTTTGCCACTATTGCCTTGACTATTTTTGCCTTTAGTTTTCCTGAAAAGCCAGCGACAAAAACCAAAAAACCCAAAGAAGTTAAGCCGCAACCAAAACCAAAAGAATCAGTAACGGTAAGCTTGGAAGAGCGGATACATTCTTTAGAAAGCCAGCTAGAGAAACTAAATTCAGATTATCAAAGTATACAAAGTGAACTTGAATTAGCCAAAAAGAAAGAATCGGATTTAAAGCAAGAGTTAGAAAAATTTAAAACCTGGGACAACCGAGAATCTACGGAGTTAGATAAGGTTAAAAAAGAGAATGTGCAGCTTAAGGAGGGATTGTTAAATAAAGCAAATGAGACAGAGAAAGAATTCGCCCTAAATTTAAATCTGAATAAAGAAGTAAAGGAAAATAAGGAAAAACTTCTGCTTCTGGAAAAAGAAAAAAAAGAAATGACCGACCAGATAAGAATGCTCAATGCGCAAATTACGGGGCTACAGAAAGAATTGGAGAAACAGAATGCAATTATTTCGGAGGCGAAAAAGAAGGAAAAAGAAAGCGAATGGATTTCCAAGCAGGAATACAATGAATTAAAAAAACAGTTAGAGGTAAAAGAGGAAGAATTAAAGAGATTGAAGGCCGGAGGCTGATATAATGAAAGAAGAACTTATTGTTGTGGGTGAGCGGGTTTTAATCTCGCCTGATGAAGGCGAAGAGCGCACAGACACCGGGCTATATCTACCGCAGGGAGTAAAGGAGAAGGAAGAAGTACAAAGTGGCAGGGTAGTTAAAGTCGGACCCGGCTATCCTGTTCCTGACTCTACTGCTTTGGATGCAGAGCCCTGGCAGGCCTCTAAAGCGGAAAAAAAATATTTTCCTCTCCAGGCAAAAGAGGGAGACTACTGTATATTTTTAAGAAAGCAAGGGATTGAGATAGAGTTTGAGGGTAAAAAATATATGGTGGTGCCGCATTCAGCGATTTTAGTCCTTTTAAGAGATAAAATCAGCGGCAACCGCAAGGCTATAGAGTAGCTCAAGACAGATTTATGAGCGATAATAGGGATATTGGATATGCTACATTTTTCTTGGGTTCTGGGGCATGGTATTTCTTCTGGGGGTTTAAGCGTTTACGCAGAAAAAGAAAAATAGAAAATATTCCCACTTCTACGGTGCGTGGCTTAGCTATAGGGTTAGTTGAACTCATCGGCAAAGCTAAAAAAATGAGCAGTATCACAAGCCCGCTTACCGCAACTGAGTGCCTCCTTTACCGTTACACTGTAGAGCGTTATCAAAGCAGCGGCCGTTCTGGCAGGTGGGTAATGATTGCTAAAGGAGATAGTTTTGCTTGTCCATTCTGGCTCGACGATGGGACCGGCAGGGTATTGGTTTTTCCCCAGGCCGCAGAATTTATTATGCCTGTTGATTACGAATTTAAGACAGGATTGGGTAAAGCCTTGCCGGATAATTTAATCGATTTTCTGGAAAAAAATAATATAAGCTATCGGGGTTTCTTGGGTAATTATTCTTTAAGATTTAAGGAATGGTATCTTCGTGAAGACGAAACAGCATACGTGATGGGGACTGCTGTAGCAGTGGGGCAAGAAGATTATTTGGCTAAGCATAAGCAAAAATTAATCCGGCGCCTGGAAGAATTAAAAAGTAATCCGGAGCAGATGTCAAAGGTAGACCTGAATAAAAATGGTAAAATTAGCCTAGAAGAATGGGATTTGGCCGTAGCTAAAGTTGAACAGGGACTCTTGGAGGAGGGGCTAAATTCTCCCCCAGCAGAGGCGCAGGTTGATGTAGTGATCAATAGGGCAGACAAGAAAGAAGTATTTATAATCTCAGATTACAGCCAAAAGGATTTGCTCGAGAGATTATCCTGGCAGGCTTTATTGGGCGTTTTCGGCGGAGCGGCATTGGCTTTGGCAATGCTGGGGTATTTATTGTTTCGTTTGAGTTGTTTTCGATGCTAAAAAAGGAGGGCTAAGGTGATGGGAATTATTCTCTTGGCGGCTTTGTTGTTTCTGGCTATTGGGGCAGTGCTCTATTTTGTTTCCGTATACAACGGCCTGATTATGGTTTCGCGCAACATTGATAAAGCCTGGGCGAATATTGATGTATTGTTAAAACAACGCCACGATGAAATACCCAAGTTGATTCAGGTCTGCGAAGGTTACATGAAATATGAGCGCCAGACACTGGAGAAGATAACCGCGGCCAGGACTGCCTGTATCCAGGCGAAAAGCGTGGGCGAGTCAGCCCAGAAAGAAGGGCAGTTGAGCGGTTTACTAAAGAACCTTTTTGCCGTGGCAGAAAACTACCCGGACTTAAAGGCAAATCAAAACTTCCTTCAACTTCAGCAACGCATCAGCTATTTAGAAAGCCAGATTGCTGACCGCAGGGAATTCTATAACGATTCCGTCACTACCTATAATATCAGGATAAACCAGATACCGGATATGTGGGTAGCCAGAAATCTCAAGATGGCGGCGAGAGAACTTTTTAAGATTGCTGAAGAAGAGAGAAAAGACACAGAGATTAAATTTAATTTACCCACATAAGGGCAGCCGTAACCTTCGCTGCGGGCTTTTATTTCTCGCCTAAAGGCCCTCACTCGGAGTCACCCCCCACCCCCTAGAGGTAATTTCTCATTGACCAAGCTTATATACAAGAGTAGAATATACCTGTCATAAGAGAGGTGGCAGGATGCAGTATTGGACCTTATCAGGCTGTAGACAGAAGAAGGAGTAGTTATCAAAAAAGCAAAGACTTCACATAAGGGCAGGAAATGCAAATATCCGCACTGTAAGCATATTTTGAGTATCTATAACCATGAGGCTTATTGCCATGTTCATCTTGGTTTGGTTGTTCAGAAAAAGAAGCCTAAGGGGTCCTAACCAGGAACATTTCCAGGTGTCAGACTAGGTATAGTAGGAGAACTTATGCACAAAATAGTTATTTTTTTATTATTTACCGTTTTTTTAATCACTGGCTGCGCCACATCGTCAATGTATAAAGATATTTTTAAAGAGGAGATTAGCTATAATTCCCAAGAATTTTCTGTCTCTAAAGACATTCTTTACGACACTACCATCAGAACCATATGTTCTAAGAACTTTATTATAGAAAAAGAAGATAAGGAAAACGGTTTTATTTTAGCCAAGAGGTCTTTACAGAAAGGAAAAAGGACAACTATTTTAGCGCTCCAGGCCAAGATAACCGCCAACCAGGAAAATAAAGCCACGCTTTATCTTAATGCACTTGCGACCACAGAAAGATTCTTTATCGCTGACCGCACTCGGTTTTTTATGTTTATTATTCCTTTACCCGGCGGAGGAGGGAAAGAAGCCACTACAATCAAAGAGGGAGAGAAAATAATAGAAGACAGAGAATTTTATCAAAAATTCTTTTTGGCTATTGAGAAAGAAATAAAGAAGCTGTAGAACAGAAACGGTGTGGGTAATTTAGAACCAAGAAAGGAGAGGCATGAATAATCTTTTTTTAAGCCCTTTGGAGATGTCCAAGGCGATAAGCGATATCGGCGAAAAGAAAGCATCCGAAACCTTATTCGAATTATTTGTCTTTGGAGTTTTAGCCGGAATTTATATTGCCTTTGGCGCCGCGGTGGCGACTGCGGTGTTAAGCGGGGGGACACTGGATGCGGGAATAGCCAGGTTTCTTGCCGGAAGCGTATTTAGTGTCGGTCTTATTTTGGTGCTAATTCTGGGCTCAGAACTCTTTACCGGTAATATCCTTATGACCGTCGGTCTTATCTATCAAAAATATTCTTTTGTCAGGGTTCTGCGTAATTGGTTGGTGGTCTATTTCGGTAATTTATTGGGCGCGATAATTATCGCCTGGCTTGTGTCTAATTCAGGTCTGCTTGCCAGATGTGGCAGCTTAACCCCAATAGGAGCTACAGCCGTCGAGCTTGCGGAAACAAAACTGCAATTGAGTTTTACCGAGGCGCTTTGCCGGGGCATCTTGTGTAATATGCTGGTATGTTTGGCAGTAATTATGAGTATTGCTGCCAAAACAGTTATGGGCAAGATAATGGGGATTTACTTTCCGATTATGACCTTTGTGGCCTCAGGCTACGAACACTCTGTGGCTAATATGTATTTCTTACCCGCAGGACTCATGGCAAAGGGTGAATTTACCTCCGGTTTCTTTACTATCTTTAATAACTTGATTCCCGTAACCATCGGTAACATTATCGGAGGTCTTTTAATTGTCCTGCTCCATCCCAAGGTTGAAGAAAGGATAGCGCGCACTCTTATTAGAAAAAAGATAAATAAAAACCATTAAGAGCCCAAGAGGATACAGGATCGATGAATACAGATTTCTATAAAAAAGTAGAAGAGTTGGTAAGGAAGGATTCCCGTTACCAGCCTGATGCCTATGAGTTTGTAATGCAGGCGCTCTGGTTTACGCAGGAGAAATTGAAAAGAAGCGACCATGTTAGCGGTAGAGAACTCTTAGGGGGAATTAGAGAATTTGGCTTAGAGCAATATGGCCCGATGACCCTTACGGTATTCCAGCACTGGGGAATAAAAATCACCGATGACTTTGGCGAGATTGTCTTTAATCTGGTAGAAAATGGCCTGCTGAAGAAAACAGAGGAAGATTCGCGCGCTGATTTTAAAAATGTCTATGATTTTAAAGAGGCATTTGACAATAAGGAGTTGTTTAGATTAGATAAGTAAAACTTAAAGACAAAGATAGGAATCTAAGAGCGAAATTCTGGAGACCGGGTCTTGCAAGCCATTACTATTAAATAAGTTAGAAGACCCGGTTTTGGTATTATAGAGTGGAGTGGAAAAATGAGATTTAAGTTTAATTTATTGATAATTTCCTTGGTTTTAATTAGTTATAAACTAATCTTAGCCCAGGATACGATAACCTCTGCTTCGCTAAAGGTAAACTTTAAAGTCTTGCGTGAAAATATGGTCAGGACCCAGATTGAAGCAAGGGGCGTAAAGGATAAAGCGGTTTTAGAGGTAATGCGCAAAATTGAAAGGCACCGTTTTGTTCCTGCTAATTTAGCCGGTTTAGCCTATGAAGATAGGCCTCTTCCTATTGGTGAAGGTCAGACCATTTCCCAGCCATATATAGTTGCTTTGATGACCGAGCTTTTACATCTTAAAGGCAAGGAGAAAGTCTTAGAAATTGGCACAGGTAGTGGTTATCAGGCAGCGATATTAGCGGAATTAGCTAAAGAGGTTTATACGATTGAGATTTTACCTAAATTGGCAAATCGAGCCGAGAAATTACTTCAAGGATTAGGTTATAAAAATATCAAGGTTAAATCTGGCGATGGATATTTGGGCTGGCCAGAATTTGCTCCCTTTGAGGCGATAATCGTAACCTGTGCCCCAGAAGAGATTCCTTTGGCCTTAATTGAACAATTAGCCGAAGGCGGCAGGATGGTTATACCCGTGGGAGAAACATATCAGGAGCTAAAGTTGTTAATAAAAGTTAAAGGTAAGATAGAACAAAAGAATATCATACCGGTAAGTTTTGTCCCGATGATAAGAAAGAAATGAATTATCTGATTCTAAAAATACTCTCGCGTCTGGTAATCTATGGCCTGATTATCTATATTTCGCTCTCCCTTTATTTTCTCTATGTCTATATACATCCCAGCAGATTTATCAGCGGGATTTCTCCCAAGGATTTGGGTTTAGAATATGAAGATATAACTTTAAAGACAAAGGACGAGATTAAATTAGCCGCTTGGTTTATCCCGCAAAAAAAGAGTAATAAAGCTATTATTGTCTGCCACGGTTATCCTTCAGATAAAGGCAATGTCTTAGGATTAGCTTCATTTTTAGCGCCGCATTATAATCTCATTCTTTTCGATTTTCGCGCCATGGGTAAAAGCCAAGGTAAATTTAGTACTGGCGGCTGGAGAGAGAGGGAGGATTTTTTTGCGGCAATTAGATTTTTAAAAGACAAGGGCTTTAAGGATATCGGTGCCTTGGGTTTTTCTATGGGCGGGGCAGTTATCCTCATGGCTAATAGTCAGGACATAAAGGCAATAGTAGCTGATTCTAGTTATGCAAGCCTGGATTCAGTCTTACATCTGATTTTTCGAAATTTTGGTTTCTTTCGCTATCCATTTATAGGAATGATGAAATTATGCGCGAGAATATTTTTTAAAATGGATGTGGATAGTGTTTCTCCTTTAAAATATATCTCCCAAATTAAAGCCCCCATTTTTTTAATCCATAGCGAACAGGACAGCCAGATACCGCTTGAACATGGCCAATTGCTACATAAGGCGAACCTTAAGAATCAACTTTGGATAATTCAAGGCGCAGAACACGGCGGAGGTTTGGCCTTAAAGCCAGAAGAATACCAAGAGAAGGTGTTGGATTTTTTTCAGGATAATCTTTAACAAGGCCCGGTCTTTTAACTTATTTATTACCAATGTGTTTCAAGACCCGGTCTTGAAATAAAGTGAAAAATAAAGTGAAATAGATTGACATTTTGTAAAGTTATGTTAATATTTTTAGCATTAAAAAATAAAACTCTTTAATTAAGAAGGAAGGTTTCTAAAATGGCGAGTTTTGATTTATTGTGGTTGGCGCCGCTGGGTTCAATAACTGCGCTAATGTTTGCTGCTTATCTTGCGTTTTCTATCCTTAAAGAAGATGAAGGTAATGAAAAAATGCGAGAGATAGCTGAAAGCATAAGGATTGGTGCCCGGGCGTATCTGAAGCGGCAATACTTAGGCGTCTCTATATTCTTTTTGGTGGTATTTTTCATCCTTTTAACTTTAGTACTTAAAAAATATTTGGTTATCTTTGTGCCATTTGCCTTTTTGACCGGTGGTTTCTTTTCTGGGCTTTCGGGTTTTATCGGTATGAGTATTGCTACTCGGGCATCGAGTCGCACTACCAATGCCGCGATTAAAAGTTTAAATTCTGGACTGCGGATTGCCTTTTCCAGTGGTGCAGTAATGGGTTTAGTGGTAGTGGGTTTAGGGCTCCTAGATTTATCAATTTGGTATTTCTTCCTTAATGCATATTACGGCAGTTACTCTGTCCCGGCATGGTTACCTAATTGGCTCTACCCTTATCTTAAATGGTTTTTCCAAGCACATCCTTTGCCTATAGGCACTGATAAGATTACTGCGATTACTTCTACTATGCTTTGTTTTGGTATGGGCGCCAGTTCTCAGGCACTCTTTGCGCGTGTGGGCGGAGGTATTTTTACTAAGGCAGCAGATGTAGGTGCAGATTTAGTAGGTAAGATTGAGGCAGGAATCCCCGAAGATGATCCCCGCAATCCCGCAGTTATCGCCGATAATGTCGGAGATAATGTGGGAGATGTCGCCGGAATGGGCGCTGACCTTTATGAGTCCTACGTCGGTTCAATTGTCGCTACCTCTGCCTTAGGCGTGGCAGCAGGTTTGGGTGTGGCAGGCGTAACTGTGCCAATGGTGATGGCAGCGGTAGGAGTAATTTCCTCAATTATCGGCACATTTTTTGTGAGAAGCAAAGAAGAAGCCAGTCAAAAAGTTTTATTAGCGGCATTAAGAAAAGGGGTATGGGTAAGTTCAGGATTGGTGGCCCTACTATCTGCAGTGCTTGTCTATTTTACTTTGGGAAAAGAACATATGGGGGTTTATTTTTCTGTCCTTTCTGGATTAATCGCAGGTTTGATTATCGGTTATTTTACCGAGCGTTACACCTCAAGTAATTATGGGCCTACGCGTTCAATTGCAGATGCAGCCTTGACTGGTCCGGCAACCGTAATTATCGCCGGGATTGCCGTAGGGATGATGTCCACCGCCATACCCGTTATCGTGGTGGGAATGGCCATATTGACGAGTTTCTTTTTATCTGGTGGTGCCACAAATTTTAATGCTGGTCTTTACGGTGTAGGGATTTCGGCAGTAGGAATGCTTTCTACATTAGGCATAACCTTAGCTACTGATGCCTATGGTCCGGTGGCGGATAATGCCGGTGGCAATGCCCAGATGTCAAATCTTGACCCTGAAGTGAGAAAAAGAACCGATGCCTTAGACGCATTAGGTAATACTACGGCTGCTACAGGTAAAGGTTTTGCCATTGGCTCAGCCGCATTAACTGCACTGGCCTTAATTGCTGCCTATCGCGAGCAGGTGACGCTGTATGGTAAAGAAATGAATTTAAGCCTGATGAACCCTAATGTCTTGGTAGGTTTATTTCTCGGCGGAATGTTGCCGTTTTTATTTTGTTCAATGACCATGCGCGCAGTAGGTAGGGCCGCAGGTAAAATTGTAGTAGAAGTGCGCCGGCAATTTAAAGAGATAGTTGGGCTTATGGAAGGTCGCGCCAAGCCAGATTATGCGCGTTGTGTGACTATTGCTACTGTTGCGGCGCAGAAAGAAATGGTTTTACCATCGCTTTTGGCCATAATTGCTCCCATTTTAGTTGGGCTTCTGGTGGGTATCGAGGCTGAAGCCGGGCTTTTAACCGGCGCAACTGTATCGGGGTTTGTTCTTGCGGTAATGATGGCTAATTCTGGGGGCGCCTGGGATAATGCCAAGAAGTATATTGAGGAAGGTCACCACGGCGGAAAAGGCTCGCCTGCTCACAAAGCAAGCGTGGTCGGTGATACTGTCGGCGACCCTTTTAAAGATACTGCTGGTCCTAGTTTAAACATCCTGATTAAACTGATGTCTATGGTCTCCATTGTCTTTGCCTCCTTTATCATCTCCAACACCCTCTCCAAATAATTTCTCTTCTACAAAAGCACTTGAATTTTTTCTCATCCAGCGTTATAATTAAAACACCAAGCAGCGGTTTGTTAAAATTATCATTACACGGATAAATTGCCGACGAGGAGGTAAGATATGGCGATTAATTATTTTCTTATAGTCTTAAGTGGCCTCTTAGGTGGAATAGTTTTTGTATTTTTATTTAGACGGCTCACCGCAAGATACAAGATATTAACTCAGCAGGGTATGCCCCTTATCGGCGGAATGAGTATGGGCTTATCCTTTGTCCTGGCTTGCTTATTTAGCTCTTTTCTTTACAGAAGTTTGCCTCAAGAAGTAAGGGGTATTATTTTTGCCTCGGTGCTGATGCTTATCTTTGGGGTAATTGATGACTGGCGAGAATTGTCCATTATCGCTAAATTCTTAGTGCAAATTATTGCTACTGCCTTGCTGGTTTTATTTGGCATAAAAACACAGATTGTTTACATTGGCAATGTACTTAATATAATGATTACTTTTATTTGGGTCCTGGCGATTACCAACGCCTTTAATCACCTGGATGTAATGGATGGATTAGCCAGTAGCACAGCCATGATTACAAGCCTTGCCTTTTTTACCATTTCTATTTTAAACCAAGATACTAAGACCGCGATTTTATCTTTAGCGCTTAGCGGCGCTGTCTTTAGTTTCTTAATCTACAATCTTCCTCCCGCAAAGATTTATATGGGAAATTCCGGAAGCCACTTCTTGGGGTTTGTCTTAGCAGCAATTGCCTTAGTCATAAGTTATGCGCCTTTAGAAAGAAAGATCGCCCTTCTTTCGCCATTGTTGATTTTAGGTTTACCTATATTTGATACTGCTTTTCTTATCTTGATACGCATGAGAAAGAATAAGCTCCCTTTTGAAAAAAGCAAAGATCATCTCGCCTTAAGATTTTTGGCTTTAGGATATTCCAAGAAAAAAGCCTTGTTACTCATGCTTACTTTGGCTCTATTTTTTTCTGTCTGCGGAATATTCCTTAGCCAAGCATCCAATCTTTTTGGTTTATCCGTTGTTATCTTTGCGGTTCTGATGAGTTTAATTATAACCTATCGCATGGGCAGGGTTTGCGTTGATGGTTAAAAAAAGAATCGTTATTTTAGGTGCGGGCTTAGCCGGATTAAGCGTAGCCTGGCATCTGCAAAAAAAAGGCAGCGATTGCCTAATTTTTGAAAAGGAGCCCGAGGCTGGCGGTTTATGCCGCTCCAAAAATATTGGTGGCTTTACCTTTGATTATGATGGCCACCTGTTACATTTTAGGCACCGTTATACCTTTAATCTGGTCAAGAGATTACTTAGGGATAATTTGCTTGAGCACCAAAGGAGCGCTTGGATTTATTCTTACGCTCGCCTTACCCGCTATCCTTTCCAGGCAAATCTTTATGGTTTACCTTCCGCAATTATCAAAGAATGCCTTTTAGATTTTATCCAGAGCTTTAATAATGGTAAGTTTAAGAAAGAAAAGAATTTGAGGTTTTCAGATTGGATAAATTATAACTTTGGTAAAGGCATAGCCAAGCACTTTATGATTCCTTATAATAATAAATTCTGGACTGTATCGCCAAAAGAATTAACCTGTGAGTGGCTTGATGGTTTTATTCCCGTTCCTTCTTTAACGCAAACAATCGAAGGAACCATAGAAGAAAGCCAGAGGCAGTTTGGTTACAATGCCCGGTTTTGGTATCCTAAGAGAGGCGGGATAAACGAGCTTCCTTTGGCTTTAGCAAGCGAGATGAGAAATATCTATACCGATTGCAAAATAGAGGAAATAGACCTTGCGCGAAAAGAGATAAAAATGACTTCAGGAAATAAAGAGAAATTTGCTCATTTGATTTCTACTCTCCCCCTACCTGAATTACCTTATATTATTAAAGGTCTCCCCCAGCATATTGGCTCTCTATTTAAAAAACTCAGATGGAATTCTATTTTTAATTTAAATTTGGGCATAGAAAAAAAAGATGATTCTAAAAAACATTGGATATATTTCCCCGAGAAGGAGCCCTGTTTCTTCCGGGTGGGGTTTTTTCATAATTTTTCTTCTTCTCTTTCGCCTGCGGGCAAGAGCTCTTTATATGTTGAAGTATCCTATTCTGAAAATAAGCCCCTAGATAAAAGCAGTATTGTTTCGCGCATTAAAGAGGATTTAAAGAAGGTAAAAATACTTACGCCTGGCAGTAGAATTTGCGCGCAAGACATAAATGATATAAAATATGGCTATCCGATATACGATAAGAATTACAGACGAGCAAGAGAAGAAATTTTAGCCTATCTTAGGCAAAATAATATCATCTCTTGTGGTCGTTATGGCTCTTGGCAGTATATGTCAATGGAAGATGTGGTTTTGCAGGGAAAAAAAATTGCAGAGAGTGTCAATTTGTAAATAGAAAAGAAAATAAACAGCCAGTAATTACCCACCAGATCAGATTTACTTCGGGTAAAAAGAAACTAAAGTCTACGAGGTTATGAATGAGGAATACGCCGCTGGCAGTGATTAAAGCGGCAATTTGGTTTTTATCAGGAGAATTTTTCATAGTTTTTAGTCCATAGCTAAATACAGATATAATTAGCCACAAAAAAGAAATTAAGCCTAATATTCCCATCTCTGCCCAAAGCTGCAAATAAGAGTTATGGGCATAGCGGGAGAGCGGGAGATTGAAATTTCCCAGACCTACGCCGATTAAGGGCGATGCCTTAATTATTCTTAGAGTATCCCTCCAGTAATTTAATCTCATCATTGTTGAGAAAACAGGTTGCAGGTGTTGTTTTTGATTAACCGACCTTGCCATAAAGATTGCTCCTGTAAATATTAGAAACCCAAGCAGAAAAAGGAAGTTTCTTTTTTTTAGTTTGCCTTGTAGATAAAAATAAACTGCTAATGCCAAGAAGAGGCTTAAGAGTGCGCCCAGGGATTTTGTAAGCAGAAGGGCAAAGGATAGGGAGAGAATAAACCAGGTTTTGTTTTTATTGCTTAAGGCGAGCGTTATATTCATCGCCAGGTATCCGGCGAGTATATTGGGAGTGACAAAAGGAAAAAATATCCGTTTTCTATTAATATAGTCTAAAACAGAGGCATCGGAAATGCCAAGTTTCGCGACATAATTTGAAAGATTTCTAAAACCAAAAAAGTACTGATAGATTGCCAGAATGCTTATGCTCAGGCCAGCTAATAATATACAGCGGATAAGGCGGTTTCTGTCATTACCGGATAAAGAAATGCCTACTAAGAAGAGCAAGACGCCGCTTATATATTTATATAATTCTTTTATGCTTGTAATTTTATCGTAGGAAAAAATTAGAGATATGAATATGGACAGAATAAATAGAATAAGCGGATATCTTATAGGTCCGATATTTTTAAAAGACAGCCCTTTGATTATAACCCAGATGAGCAGAAAACCAAGCAAGACGAAAGAATAAATTGAGTTTAAATAGGGAAAGGCTAATGATGAGATGAAAGGCCGGATGAAGATTAAGATTAGTAATCCGATAAGCATTATGCTATAATTTTATGCTGAAATGCAAGATATGTCAAACAAAAGAGTAAGTATAATTATAGTTACTTGTGGCTCGGGGGGCTATTTAGAACTTTGCCTTAACTCCATCATAGGACAGACCCATAAGAATTTTGAGATCATGGTCATTGATAATTCAGTTAATCGGGATTTTGCTTTAGAGATTAGCGGGCATTATCCGTCAATTAAATTATATTCTAGCCCAAAAAATTTATTTTATTGTCAGGCGCTGAATATAGGAATAGAAATAAGCAAGGGAGATTTTGTTCTTTGTCTTAATGACGATGTAACTTTGGATGAAAGATTTATCGAAGAAGCATTAAAGGGATTTGCTATCAATGAGAAAATCGGAATAGTTAGCGGGAAGATTTTACGCAGCGACAGAGTCACTCTTGATAGCACAGGCTTATTTTTAACTGTTTGGCGCACCGCAAAGGAAAGAGGATATGGGATTAAGGATAAGGGGCAGTTTGAAAGAGAGGAATATATCTTTGGCGTAAACGGAGCAGTAGCTTTTTACCGCAGAGAGATGTTAGAGCAGATTAAAATAAATTCAGAGTATTTTGATACGGATTTTCGCATATTCTATGAAGATTTAGATATTGCCTGGCGGGCGCATAAATTTTGCTGGAAGGGATATTATACACCTTGCGCAATAGCTTATCACATCAGGGGCGGGACGATAAGGCAAGGTAGGGGAATTGATAAAAAATATGCGCGGCAATATCTTAGCGATGACTTACATTACGATTTAGTCAAGAATAGATACCTTGCTATCATCAAAAATGAGCCCTTTTCAAGTTTTTTATTGCACCTGCCTTTTATTATTCTCTACGATATATTTGTTTGGGGGTATATTTTATTTTTTAGACCGCAGCTGATAAAAAGTATCTTCTCAAGACAAATTCCTATAGTTTCTACCTTCAGAAAAAGAACATTATTAAAGAGACGGCATCTTGCCTAATTATTTATTTTGATTTTTAGAGTTTAATGCTATAATGACTCCTGTTATGGACGATTTGAAATTTGTCCAGAGATGTGTTAGAAGAGATAAGCTTGCCTTAGACGAATTCATAGATAAATATTCCCGCCTTATATATAATTATATTTATAGTGTCTTGAAGGTAAAAGGCTCTATCGCGACAGAAGAGACGGTAGGGGAGCTGTTTCAAGAAATCTTCCTTTTCCTGGCCAAAGATAATTTTAAAAAATTAAAAAGTTTTAAAGCCAAAAACGGATGTAGTCTGGCCAGCTGGTTAAGACAGATAACCGTTAATTTTACTATTGATTATTTCCGCAAGTTGAAACCTACGGTTTCTATAGATGAAGAAAATGACGAGGAATTGAGTCTGAAGGAGATATTAGCGGATAACGCCCCATCTATCGCTGATACGCTGGGTGAGAATGAAAGACTTAAGTATTTAAAAGACTGTATCAAAGAACTACAAAAAGATGATAAGTATTTTTTAGAATTACATATCAATAGAGGCCTGAGCTTAGAGGATTTAAAGGACCATTTTAGAGTTTCCCGTGGCGCGATAGATATGCGCAAAGCGAGGTTAATCGAGCGCTTAAGAGATTGTTTTAAAAGCAAAGGTTTCCCGTTAGATTTGTGAGGTTTATACGTCTATTATATTAGGAGGAAAACAACCATATGCCAGGAAAACTCGAGAAATTAATTAAACTGGTTTACAAAATTTGGAAGGCCGATCAGCCACAAGCGCAAGGGCCGCATCCGGATGAAGAAACTCTGGTTTGTTTTTTAGAAAATAAATTATCCGGCCAAGAATATGAACGCATAAAGACACATTTAGTAAGATGCGAGCGCTGTAGCGAGATTGTGGCAACTCAGCTTAAGTTAAAAACAATCGAGATAAAAGAGGTGCCTGGGCAGTTGCTTGCGCGGGTGAAAGAATTGGTAAGGCAAGAAGATAAAATTTCTGTTTTAGAGATATATTTAAGACTTAAAGAAAAAGTCTTAGAAATATTAAACACTACCGGTGATGTTCTGGTAGGTCAAGAATTAGTGCCTGCGCCAATATTGCGCAGCCGAAAAATAAAGGACTTCAAAGACGAAGTCACTATCTTAAAGGATTTTAAGGATATCAGGGTAGAGGTAAAGATAGAAAACAAACTTGGCCAGGCTTTTAGTTTAATGATTGCGGTAAAAGAAAAAGCCACCCAAAGAATAATGAAAGATTTAAGGGTTACCCTGATCAAAGACGATCTGGAGCTTGAGTCCTACCTGACTTCCTCGGGAAAAGTTATTTTTGAGCATGTCTTATTAGGTAAATACACTGTTGAGATATCCACGGTTGAAAATAAACTCGCCTCAGTTTTATTAGATATAAAGATTTAACTAAAATTCAGAATGCAAGAAACTAATGCCCTGGTTTTAGAGGTATTAAAACAAGACAGTCACCTGGCGATGAGTATCTTTGAACAGAAGGAACTCGCCTCGACATTGCGGCATTATAGTCAGGTATCCGTATCATTTGCTGAAATCGAAAAATTATGTCAGGAAGTAACCTCTATATTAAATAAGGCCACTAAATTAGGCACTTTGGAAGCAGACTCGCTTAATAGCTTGAAAAAAACCGGTCAATTACTTTGGGATCACCTACTTACCAGGCAAGTTAAAGAGAAGTTAAAGACATCGCCAATTTTAGATTTAATCCTTTCTTTAGATGAAGAATTAATCAATATTCCCTGGGAGCTTTTATATACTGGCGAGAATTTCTTATCTCTTAAGTTCAATTTAGGCAGAATAGTCAGAACCAGAGTAAAAACGAACCCGCCACAATACCGCAGTTCTTCAAGTGCGCCTAAGATGTTGATCTTGGCTAATCCCACCAATGATTTAAAATCCGCGTATCTGGAAGGTCAATATATTAAAAATCAATTTGATAAAAAAAGAAAAGAGATTAATATCGATTTTAAATCTACTTATATCGATACGCTTTATGTAAAGAGGAATTTGCGCGATTACGATATCGTGCATTTTGCCGGTCACTGCGAGTATGATTTAGATGAGCCTGGAAATAGCGGTTGGGTTTTAAGCGATGGAAGATTTACTGCTGGTGATATTTATGCGCTGGGTGAAACCTTGTCTTTGCCGACTTTAATCTTTTCTAATGCCTGCCACTCCGCAAAATTTAGAGACGATTCTTTAGGCACAGATTATCAAGAAAAAGCCTATAGTCTTGCCTGCGCATTTTTGTTTTCTGGTGTCAGGCACTATATCGGCACCATACGTAAAATAGAAGACCCAATCAGCCTTTCTTTTGCTAAACAATTCTATGCACAATTGATCTCTGGCAGCTCAGTAGGCGAATGCGTGCGGCTTAGCCGTCTAAGATTAATTAAGGAATATGGTATGACGACAATTGCCTGGGGGAGTTATCTTCTTTACGGAGACCCAAATTTTGTCTTATTTAGAGCGAAACCAAAGCCAGCGCTGCCTAAATTAAAAAGAAATTTTTTCGCGTATAAAAAGCAGATAGCCTGGTTGTCTTTTGCCCCAGCGATTATCGCTATATCTATATACCTATATAGGTGGTTACCTACAATAAATCCTAATACCTATATTTTATCCTTAAGGGCGCAAAAATTATTTCTTAAAGGCAACAACCAAGAGACTATCTTGCTTGCAAAACGTATAATTGAAAAAAATCCTTTATTTTTAGCGATTTATCCACAACTTGCCGATACTTATCAAAGATTGGGCGACAGAGAGAATGCCTTAAAATATTATTTTGATTATGCCCTTTACAGCGAAAAAAGGCAGGATAAAAAGAATTTAACTTCTGCCTATATCGGGATTGGCTGGATTTATCATTTAAGCGGAGAATATCCCAAGGCATTTGATTTTTACCATCAGGCCATTACCTTAGCCCAAGAATTTAAAGATAAATTAAATGAGGCAGTGGCTCTAAGAAAATTAGCGGTCTGGTATATAGACAAAGAAGATTATGATAAGGCATTGGAGTTGTTGACGAAGAGTTCCCAGATTAATCGGGAGAGAGAATACATCCGTGGCCATAGATATAATTTAGCCTGCGATTATTTTGATATCGGGCTTATATTCGCCAATAAAGATGACCTTGCTACCGCTAAAGAATTTTATACTAAGAGCCGTATACTATTTGAAAAACTAAAACTAAAAAACGAATTAAGCGATTATTATTTTAATCTGGGAGAAATATATCTATTTGAGAAACAATATCAGAAGGCATTAGAATGTTATATGAAAGGCCTTAAGATTGACCAGGCGCAGGGAAATATTCCCAGTATCGCCAGTGACTATAATATGGTGGGTGAGTTGTATATAGAGATGGATAATTTGCCCGAAGCTTTAAAATTCTTTAATCAAGCAGTTTTGCTGAGTAAACAGATAGATGCGCGCTTAGAATTAGCCGCTGCTTATCATAACTTAGGCCTTTTATATAAACAAAAAAATCAAAAAAATAAGGCAAGGGAATATTTGCGTCAGGCGCAGGAGATTTACCGAACAATCGAGACGCCGGATTATAAGATAATCAAGCAAGAATTTACAGAGCTGAACGACCAATAGGGATACCTTTGCAACAAAATAAAAAGAAAAGCTCTATTATGGCAAAGATAATTTTATTATTATTTATGGGTTTATGCTTTCAAAGTTCTATTTTTGCCCAGGAGAAAGTTAGCATAGAAGATAGGATAATCAGCTCTACATTCAAAGCCTAAAGCCTTAGACCTTTGTGACAGCGGTAGATATTAAAAAATTAAAGAAAGATAATATTGCTAAACTAAATAAAATGGATGGAGAGAAATTTCAAAAACGATACGTTAAGGTTTACGAGGTTATAAAGGATTTGCCGTTTAGTCTTAAGGTTAGGTATGGAGTTACCAGATATATGAATAAAGAGCGGGCCATTAAGAATGTAGAATCATTAGATAAGAAAAAGATGTATGCAATAATAGATTCTCTTCCCCATAGAGTTATTGCGAATCAATTCAAGCAATATCTTAGCGAGAAAAAACAAAAGATAGAGAAGAGTAATTTGCTTGAGCAGATCAATAAATTATGGTATAAAATGACTAAAGAAGGCAGAAAAAAAAGGCAAAAAATAAACTTAAGGATATGAGTATAAATATCGAGGCATTAAAAGCAATTTTTTTATCCGGTCTTAATAGCTTAAGCCAATTCCGTTTTTCTTTCCTTAATCCATTGTTCTGGATATTTTTACTGCTCCTGTTTTTGATATTATTAAAATTCTGGTATCCTAAAAAATCATTCTCTTTCTGTTTAATAGTAGCCATAATTTTATTAGCGACTAGCAGATTAGAAGATTTTATCGCAGGTATCTTAGCTAAATCTAAAGAAAGTTTTGACCCTATAGGAATAAGAGCGTTATCCATCCTCATTATCTTAATTATATCCCTGTATTACTTTTTTATAAGAGAAGATTAGGAAAAGACTCTTTTTAGTCCACCAAAGCCAAACGCGTAAGTATTTGGCGAAGAAGGAGGCAGTTTAGATAAAGACAGATTTGACTAAAAGATCTAAAGGGATTTTCCTTACATTGCTAGAGCTAATCTTGGTTTTAGTGATAATCTTACTTCTCTTTAAGAAAGGGTTAAATGTGTATTTTAAAAAACCATATCTTGATAAAAAGACTGAACAGACTTTATCTGAACAGGGTATAGATACTACTAACTACAAGGCAATTTTAGATAGCACCAAAGAGAAAATACGAAATATTGACAAGCAACTCATGGATCAGGAAAAGCGCATCGAAGATATAAAGTAGTCGTATTCCTAAAGTCCCACCCGCGCTATATTTGTCTTACGATAATGTCCACCTACGCAGTGGAATTTGTTTTTTCTGTTTGAAATGGAAATAGTATAATTGGGGGTGAGGGTGAGTCAAAGAAATATTACCTTAAGAGCGTTAATTATTATTTTAGGTATTTTATTAATTTTTTGGGGGCTGAATGCGTTAAGGGTAGGATATTTAGTTTACAGATTTGTAAGGTTTCCAGCTCTAGAAATATATGAAAGATTATCAGAGCCAGCCAAATTATTTTCGGTTAGTTCATTTTTGACATTCCACTTATTAGGTATCAGTAATTTTATATCGGCTCCGCTTCTGGTTATAGGAGGCCTTGGTTTGTTATGGTTAAAAAACTGGGCAAGGAAAATATTGTTATTTGTTTTAATGTTAAGAATCGTTATGTTTCTTGGCGAACTTTTATTAAGATGGTGCGTGCGAGTTTTTTTTATGCCCTTTGAAAAAATATCCGTTCAGGAATACTTACTTTTGCCTACAATTATATTATTAATATATTTGCTTGGCTTTTCAAAATTTAAAACACATTTTAAGTAGGATGAAAAAAATATTATTTTTGATACATTCGTGGCGTCCAAACCGCACCCTTCAGGGTGCGGTAAAGATACGCCGCTTGAGTATCACCCTCAAGACAACCCCGCTCTTCAGACCGGGGAAAGTCGAAGGGTTGATTTTGATATTGTTCTGTATTTATATTACTGGTTGTTGTTCGATTCCGCGCGTGGCTAATTATAAGCAACTATATAGTTTCACTAAGCAAGAGCAAAGGATAAAACGCGGATTCGGCGGTAAATCCAAGGTTATATCAATCAAGGATTTTCGTGAAAATGAAATGTACGATGAGCATATCGCAGCGCTTAAGGAAGAGGTAGAAAAATATATTTCTAACCATACGGATTTAAATGAAGCAACAAAAAATAATTTACGAGAATTAAAAGTAACCGAAGGCGCTAGTAAAGAAGAAGTTAAATTGTTATTGGGCAAGCCAGATAAGCTCGTTAAAATAGGGGAAAAAGCTGATATTGCACCTGAAATATGGATTTACAAGATAAACAAAAAAAGTATCTTTACCGTAGTCTTTCTTCCGGTGTTCTTTGGCCAGGAAAAGTATTACTTATATTTTAAAGATAATATTCTGACGCTAATAGAAAGACATTATTTAGAACAGACCTTTTACAGCTCTGGTTCAGGCATGGGCCTTGAAAGAAGCAAGAAGAAGGAGTAAAAAGTCTCCTAACTTACAAAAGTTACCCTACCAGCAGCTCGTTTTAATTCCTTAAAAAATTCCTGTTAGATTTTGCCACCTCTTACGTCTATTGGAGGATTGCTCAAAACTCAGGTTTTTGTAATTTTTAGACCCGCTCACCCGCTCACTAAATTGTGTAATCGCAATATAATAATGTCCTAAAGTAGCAAAGTAAGAATGTCCTATTATAAACTGCTATAATGCCTCCTTAAGGAAGGAGGCAGGAGCAGTGGAGGATATTCTTACGATGAGTCAAAAGGA